>Ga0326728_10002418_pt1 | contig 62259 bp, 47 predicted proteins | sample MB3enrmetagenome_FD_207602 | JGI IMG/M metagenome (GOLD analysis project Ga0326728, IMG submission 207602) | Lab enriched peat soil microbial communities from McLean, Ithaca, NY, United States - MB31MN | ecosystem: Environmental > Terrestrial > Soil > Wetlands > Peat | place: USA: New York... | reverse complement strand
GCTCCGCTCGGCCAGTTTCATACATTGTATCATGGTTTGAACATACAAGGATTTTGCGATTGAGGAGCGGCCGAAGCGATCCAAAAGCCGGATGCGGGCACAAAGGATTTATTTACGGACAAGCCCTCAGTCTCGATCAATTGGTTGTTGACGAGGCAAAAAAGAAACAGGAAGGGTGATCCCATGTCCGAGCACAAAGAACTTTTCTTTGAACAGGGTCCGATTCGCCCTCCCAGCGAAGCCGCCAGCCTCCTGTTGCGTTTTACCAGGAATTGTTCCTGGAATAATTGTGCGTTTTGCCCCGTATATAAGGGAACTCAATTCAGCAGGCGATCTCTTGAAGATATAAAGCGGGACATTGACACCGTTGCTGAGATAATCCGGGACCTCAGGTCGTTCTCTTTTGGCCTCGGAGGCCGAGGAGAGATGACCCGTTATGTTCTTGGGTCCCTTTTTGCCGACCCGCGGCTGAACAACTGCTGCCGCCAGGTAGCGGTTTGGCTGTATGCGGGTCGGGGCAGCGTATTCATTCAGGACGCCAACAGCCTCGTTCTTCCTTCCTCCATACTGGTAGAAGCCATTCGTTATCTTAAGGAGAGGATTTCCGGCATAAGGCGCGTCACTTCCTATGCGAGGAGCAGCACCCTCGCGAAGAAAAGTGTTGCGGAGCTGACGGAAATCCGGAAAGCAGGCCTCGACCGCATACATATAGGGATGGAGAGCGGTTCGGACCGCTTGCTCCATTTTGTCAAAAAAGGGGTTACGGCAAAGAAGCAGATCGAAGCGGGAATTAAAGTAATCGAGGCAGGCATGGAGCTTTCGGAATACATCATGCCCGGACTGGGGGGTAAAGAGCTCTCAGATGATCACGCAAGAGAGTCCGCGCGCGTGCTCAACGAGATCAACCCGCATTTCATAAGGCTAAGGAGCCTCCGGGTCCCTTCTCGCGCGCCTCTTTTTCAGGACTTGCGCGAGGGCCGGTTCACAAAGCTTTCCGATGACGAGACAGTCATGGAGATCCGGCTCTTCATCTCGTGCCTGGAGGGTGTATCCAGCCGGATCGTATCCGACCACATCATGAACCTGCTCGAAGAAGTTACCGGCAAACTGCCGGAGGACAAAGATACGATGCTCGCGGTAATAGACCGCTACCTGGCGCTGCCTGCCGAGGATAAGCTTCTTTTTCGGCTGGGGCGCCGTGGAGGAGGCTTGAGGTCGCTCGATGAACTTGAAGATCCGGTAATGCGCCAGAGGCTGCAATTGGCAATGAAGGAACTGGGGTCCGAAACGGGCAGCGATCCGGAGAAGCTGATAGAGGAAATTGCGGACCAGTACATCTAACTCTCAATAACTTGACGTAAAAATTATTGTGGGTACAATAATTCATATGGGGATCGAGTTCGACCCCGAAAAGAGCGCCCGGAACATTGAATTGCGCGGTATTTCCTTTGAGGAAACCGTTCGATTCGAATGGGAGAGTGCGATAATCATCCCCGATACACGCCTGGATTACGGCGAGCCACGTTACCGGGCTTTCGGTTTGATCGATAATCGTCTCCATGCGTTAGTATTCAGTCCGCGTGAAGGGGTAATCCGGGTTATCAGTCTTCGCAAGGCCAACCGCCGGGAGGTGCTTCGGTATGAAACGCAAACCCAATCCTGAACTGGTTGATAGAGAAAACCCGGAATGGACCGATGAGGATTTCCAGCATGCCCAGCCTGCCTCCAAAGTGCTGCCCGACCTTCTTGGGCCACAGGTTGCTGCCGAGATGCTGAAACCACGCGGTCGCCCAAAAGCCGCTATGGCAAAAATCCATGTCAACATCCGTCTGGATGCCGACATACTGGAAGCTTTACGGGCAACGGGACCTGGCTGGCAGACCCGGATCAACAAGGTCCTGCGTGACTGGCTTAAAGAAAAAGAACCGAAAAAATCACAGCGTGTTTAATGCGTAGAACTTGTCCTTTGGCAGTTTGGTGTATTCCCCTGGAGAAATGATGAGGGAAAGGTCTGCGTGGAAATACCTCTTTGGACTGACATAGCAGAATTGCTGAAAAACCAAACCGTTGTCGCTAAATAATTGCACCGGGTCCAAAGTCAGTTGCCGCATAGCTCGTTCGTGGTAATATTCTTACCAGTAAGAATCGTATTCGAAAGGAGAGTTCCCTTGCGCGTCACAACAAAAGGACAGGTAACGATACCACAGCACATTCGGGAAAAGCTTGCGATTGCACCGAACAGTGAGGTGGACTTTGTGGAAGATGGCGACCGCGTTTACCTCCTGAAAAAAAGCGGCAATCATTCAGAGAAGAAATTTAGAGCGCTTCGAGGTATCGCTACGGTCAAAATGACTACCGATGAAATCATGGCCATGACGAGAGGCACGGAATGAGAGGTCTCCTCGTCGATTCCAACGTACTGCTCGATATCTTCGAGGATGATCCGGTTTGGGCGCAATGGTCCGAGGAGATGCTCGAACAGTGCAGCAAAACACACGTTCTGTGCATCAACCCCATCATCTATGCCGAGGTATCGGTAGGATTCGAGCGTATTGAAGAGTTGGAAGCAGCAATCATCGATTCTGGAGTCCGGATGCTGCAGATCCCGAAAGAAGCGCTCTTTCTGGCTGCCAAAGTATTCGTCGAGTACCGGAGACGAAGAGGACCCGGACTCTCACCTCTGCCGGATTTTTTTATCGGGGCCCACGCCGCTGTAGAAAAGCTTGAACTGCTCACCCGAGACATTTCGAGGTACAAATCATACTTTCCCACCGTGAGGCTTCTTTCGCCCAAACAATCTCCATTGATTTCATCTTAAGTCGGCTGTCGTCTTGCACATGTCTTCAATACACGAAAAGGAGCACCGTATGGCCTTGAGCATCAGAAATCCGCGAGCCGAAAAACTTGCCCGCGAGGTTGCGTCCGAAGTACGTGCTGATGGAAATGCGCGGGCGAAACGGCATTTTCTCTTCAGTGACGGACACAATGTCTAACTTACTAGGATTTTGCTCACAGCCTCAGCCAGGCCGCGCAGAGATACGGGTTTCATCAGGAATGCCTTTACTCCCAGAAGTTTTGCCCTGTTCTCATCGAGGTCCTCACTGAATCCCGTGCAGAGAATTATGGGGATATCGGCGCGGACCTTCAAGATCTCTCTGGCAAGATCGGTGCCCTTCATGTGGGGCATCGTCAAATCGGTGATAACCAGGTCGAAGCTCCCTTGCCGCGCTCTAAAAGCCTCGAGCGCATCGGAGCTGCTGTACCTCGGGACAACCTCATAACCCAGGGTCTCAAGCATTTCCTTCATCATTTCGACGATGGACCTCTCGTCATCAACAACCAGGATCAGGCCATGTCCCTTGGCTAGAGGAGGCGATACATCGGCCGGAGGCTGCGCAACAGTTGCGGTCCGCGGGAGGTAGACATCGAAAGTGGTTCCCTTGCCTTGTTTGCTTGAGACGACGATTGCTCCGGACAGGTCCTTAACTATTCCGTAGACCACGGCAAGTCCAAGTCCGGTGCCTTCGTTGGGTCCTTTGGTGGTAAAGTACGGGTCGAAGATGCGTTGTTTGACGGCCTCGCTCATCCCATGCCCCGTGTCGGTGACCGACAGCCTCAGGTAAGAGCCCGGTTCCACATCCGGGGACCCTCTTCCGGTTCGTGATTTTATCTCCATATTTTCCAGGGTGACGGACAGTGTTCCGCCTTGCGCGCGCATGGCATGGGCCGCATTCGTACACAGGTTCATGAGCACCTGGTGAATCTGGGTGGGATCGGCCATCGTGGTGCTTTCAATCGCATCCGGATGCAGGAACTGCAGGATACCTATGGTGGAGGGCAGCGATGACCTAAGAAGTTTGAGGGCCTCTTTTATAAGCAGGCCGACCTGCACCGGCTTTCGTTCCTGTCTGGTCTTGCGGCTGAAGGTAAGAATTTGCCCAACGAGGTCCTTTGCGCGGTTGGCGCTGAGAAGGACCTGCCTCATGTTTTGGCTGAGCCGTTCGTTTTGCGGGACCATATTCAGAGAAAGTTCGGAATAGCCGATTATCGGCGCCAGAATGTTGTTGAAGTCGTGAGCGATTCCTCCGGCCAGTGTCCCGATCGCCTCCATTTTCTGGGCCTGCTCGAGCTGGGCTTTGATGAGCTTGCTGTCCGAGATGTCCATGGCAGTCCCCTCCAGGTAAGCGATTTTTCCATCCTTGTCACGGACGGCGCGAATATTAAGGCTGGACCATACAATGCTCTTATCTTTTCTAAAGAACTCGACCTCGAAATCCCGGGCCAATCCGTGTTCTTCGATCAGGCGAAGCATTTCTATGCGCCGCTCGGGATGGACGTATAGCTGCGAAACATCGCTCACCGAGCTCATCAGATCCTCGGGCGAATCGTAGCCAAGTGTACGGAATATAGCAGAATTAACACTTAAGAAACGGCCGTCCCTGCCGACCTGAAATATGCCCGACACCGAATTTTCGAATATGTCCCTGTATTTTTCTTCGGCCCTGGCGACGGCTTCCTCCATGAGCTTCTGGCTGGTAATGTCCCGAATCGATTCTATGGCCCCAACCACATTTCCCCTTGAGTCATACAAAGCGCTTGCCGTCCCGAAAATATAGGCCTCTCGTCCCCTCAGTGACGGTATAAAGAATTGTTCCGCCAGCACACCGTTTTTGTTTTGCCGGGTTGAATACTTTTCCCCGATTTCTTTCCCGGGGGCCAGAACGAGATCGATCAGGATGGGTTTTCTTTCACCGTAAAAAGGCATGGCATATTCGTAGTCGCCTTTGCCCAGGATATCGGCTGCCCTCACCCCCATCATCTCTTCCATAGCCCGGTTCCATGCTATGACTTTGCCTTTGTCGTCTATGGCGAAAGTCGCATCCGGCAAAAAATCGATAATGTTCGCAAGTTGTTGTTGGGACTCTTTGAGCGCCTGCTCCGCCAACTTTCGACTGGTAATGTCCCGAAACATTCCCAGGATAAGCATTTCATCACTCACTTCGATTCTGTTGAGGCTTACCTCCACATCAAAGGTGGTTCCATCGCGCCTGCAGAATGTCCACTCAAAAAACTGCGGTTCCCCTGAAAGGGCGCCCGCCGCTTTTTTTTGGGCCTCCTCCTTGGAGTCTTTTCCATTGGGCTGGACCGGCGGCGATAAAGCATACGTGCGCATGCCGATAAGCTCATCTCTGCTACATCCGAACATATTTAAAGCACTCTCGTTACAATCGATGAATCTGTTGTCCCGGCTCACAAATATCGGATCTATAGCGCTTTCGAAAAGGGTCCTGTACCTGGCTTCGCTTATCCTCAGGTTCTCATTCGCTCCGGCAAGCTCCGCCGTCCTGACTTCCACTTTGTTTTCCAGCTCATCATTGGCCTCTTGGAGTTCCACTTCCGCCCGCACGCGTTCGATATCCCTGATTTCCAGCAGGGATGCCATTTCATCGAATGATTTTGCGAGTTGGCCCAGTTCATCGGTGGTGTGCGGCAGGCCCGTTCGCGAGCCCAATACCCCTTTACCGAGTTGCCGAGTTGTTTGGGCCAACTGTTTGATCGGCTTTAATAGCAGGTGATCCGCCGCGGTCCAAGCGAGCAGCATTGCCAAAACACCTAAAATGCCAAGACCGGCCAGGTTACCCAGCAGTTCGATATTGGCGGTCCGGACGATCTGGGCCTTCGCGCTGCCGACGAGCAGATAGAGATAAGTGGGATAGCCTTCTCCGAGCCGCAGTTGCTTGAAAGCATAAATCCTGTTAACCCCATCTTGTCCAATTTTTTCAAATAAACCCAGTTCCTGGTCGCCGGACATCTTCCGGAATGCATCTTCGGAAACGGCAATGCCCGGACCGAATGCATTATTTCCCGGAAAATGAAACATGCGTACTCCCTTGTGGTCTGTAATGACAAATACAGAGCCTTCAGGGAGATTAGCCTTTGTCAGAAAATTGGCATACCCGTCCAGGTTCAGACCTGCGATCAGGATTGCGATGGGTTTTTTGTCTGCACCAAAGACGGGGTAGCTGAAATGGATCGAAGGGACCTTGCTGATTCTGCCCACGATATATTCACCGACTGAGAAATCGAGCGTCCTTACCGCATCCTTGAAGTATTTGCTGTCGGAAAGGTTGGTTCCGGTATCAGGAGGAGAAGAGGCGAAAACCTTTCCATCCGGCGTTGTAGCCCCTATGAAGCAGTAATATGGATACTCTTTCTTTAATTCATCGAACAGTTCATTACAGGCGGCAGAGTTAAGATTTTTGACTTCAGGCAACTGGGCCATGGTGCTCAGCATCTGTTTGGTTCCGGCGGCAATTTGCTCCTGTTGGGCCGCCAGGCTCTTGACCAGGAGCAGCGCTCTGTTTTCTGCTTCCTGGATTACATTTTTACGGTGTATCAGGCTTGAAGTGACGCTCACCCCGGAAGCGGGCAACAATACGATGAGCAATAATAGAAGCAACTTCCTGGGAATGGACCAAGAGGTCAAGAATCCAGCGCAATGCATATTCTTTGCCCTTCCAAAACATAAATGGGCGGGTCTTCCATATCACCCGCTCACCTTGCTTTCCACCGTATGCCACTCATCTGTCATCTATTCGGGGAACCTGCTTTTGTGCTGATTCAAATAAGAAGAGGCAAGAGACGTGCCAATAACCAAAAGAGGGGTTCCTTCATCTTTTCTCCGCAGGATCGAGCTTTAATCGATTGCCCGCCCTATGTTTCACTATTGAAATCCAACCCGAGCTTAGACAATAATAATATGACACCGAAGGGAAGCCTCGGCGGAGTGCTTTACGATTAGATTTGCTGAAACTATTCTCTCGCCCCGCTCCGTGCGCGTGGTGAGGAAAGTTCTTATAAATCGCATACCAAACTGGTCGAGGAGGTTGGCCAAAGTTCCCATGAGAATCTGAAGGGGGATTCATGGAACGTTTCCTTATCGCGTTTGACTGCTTGCCCGGCTGCACCGGTATCATCGACTACATGCTCAGGGTTCTGAGCGGGGCACAGACATGCGAATTCGTGATCTTCCATGTTCTTGCGACTGTGTCTCCCGACAAACTGAGAAGGGGCGAGCTCCGGAGGATCGAACAAAAACACGCGGCCAGACCTGATCTGGTGGGATATTTTTGGAAGGAGGAGGATGAAGAAAGGATGATCCGCTGCTTTGCCGAGGCAAAAGAGAAACTGGTCCTCGGCGGCTTCAGACCTGAATCGGTGACTTGCTCTTTCGGCGTTGAATCCGGCTACATGGCGGATATCATTTTGGCCAAAGCCGCGGAGCTCGATTGTTCCACAATAGTGCTTGGCCGCAGGCGCCTGAGCCGTGTCAGAGAATTTCTGATCGGCAGCGTATCTTCCACGGTCATTAAGTTGGCCCGCGGATCGGCGGTTTGGGTAATCGATATCTGAGCATTTGAACTTGAATAACGGAGGGAACATGAGCACAAGACTCTTCAAGACCATCGGCTTCTGCACGGATTTTTCCGAAAACGCCGATCAGGCATTTGTCGTCGCAAAGGAACTGGCGGTCCAGTTCCAAGCATCCTTTGAGATCATACACGTGACGGTGAGCTTTTCAATTTCCCCGCCGGTGCACGCCACCTACATGCCCATCGAATACGATGCGGAATTTATCGAAGAGGTTAAACAGGCAGCCATAAAATCCATCCGGGAAAAATACGTGGACAAGCTTCCAGCCGGTCTGCCTTACAATATTAATCTCGAGTCCGGATACGCCGCCACGGAGATACTCAGGATAGTGGAAGAAAGAAAAATCGACCTGCTGGTCATGGGATCTCACGGACTGACAGGCCTGGCTCATGTTCTTTTTGGGAGCACCGCGGACAGGATAGTTCGAAAGGCATCGTGCTCGGTCCTGACAGTTCGTTTGCGCGACTAGCGGGCGCAAAGCTTTGCGGGCTGCGCCCGGAGTGCGAAGGCGCGTGGCCTCGGGTAACGGGCTCACGGAGATTGAAGAGGCTCGTTTATTATTAATATGGCGGGAAGGTCTGGAAAAGCAATGGAGATGCAGGGGAAAAAAGTCGAGGAGAGCAGGGGAGTCATGACGCGGTTGATGAACCTTCCGGATGCCAATCCAGTCGGCAATGTTCATGGCGGCGTGATAATGAATCTCATTGACTCCGCAGCGGGCGTGGTGGCAATCAGGCATTGCCGAACGAATGTAGTGACCGCCTCGATCGACAAGCTCGACTTGCTTCGGCCTATTTTTATCGGGGACCTCGTCACATTCAAGGCAAGCATGAACATGGTGGGCCAAACCTCGATGGAGATCGGCGTCCGCGTGGATGCGGAAAACCTCAGAACGGGAGAAGTCCGGAAAGTCGCGGCCGCTTACCTTACCTATGTGGCCCTTGGTCTCGACGGCCGTCCGACCAAGGTCCCGCCCCTCATTCTTGAAACCGAGGATGATTTCAGGCGCAATAACGAGGCCAGGGCGCGAAGGGAAGCACGCCTCGAGTATAAGAGCAAAACAGGGGAGTCTCGCCGCTGAACGGACCGCTTCTTATCAAACCTTGTAGGTCCGGGGCCAATGGCTTATAAGTGGATGAATGGACTTGTATTATGCGGACGATGCAGCCCTCTGCGGAAATGCGCGCTGACAAGGAGTCAACGGTAGAAAAAGAGACTAAACAGCGGCTTGCGGTGATGGCTTTGTCGGTGTTCATCAGCACGCTTCTGACGTCACTCAAGTTTTATTCGTTCTGGCTCACCGGATCGTCGGCAATCCTTTCGGACGCGCTTGAATCGATAATGAACGTGGTGGCGAGCGGATTTGCGCTGTGGAGCGTATTTCTGGCTTCGCGGCCCCCCGATATGGACCACCCTTACGGTCACGGAAAAATAGAGTTCTTTTCAGCGGGTTTCGAAGGGGCGTTGATTGCCGTTGCGGCCGGGGGAATATTCTGGGAGGCCCTGCCGAAAATCGTTGAACCCAGGGCCCTCCCAAGACTCGATTTCGGGCTTCTCATTCTGCTGGGGACGGCGGGCGTCAATCTTTGGCTCGGAAGGACCCTTGTGCGAGCCGGAAAGCGCACGCGATCGGTTGCAATAACGGCGGACGGAAAGCATATTCTCGCCGACGTTTATACCTCCGCCGGCGTGCTCGTCGGACTGCTGCTGGTTCGGCAGACCGGCTGGTATTTTCTTGATGGACTTGTGGCCTGCGTGGTGGCGGCAAATATTCTCTTCATAGGGGCCAAGCTCGTTTTCGAGTCTTCTTCGCGCCTTATGGACGCATATGACCCTGAGTTGCTCGACCGGATCAGCTCCATCATAGCGCAGAATCGGAAACCGATATGGATAGACGTGCACCGTCTGCGAGCATGGCGGGCGGGCCAGCTCATCCACATGGACTTTCATCTCATCCTCCCACGGCGCATGAGTCTGGAAGAGGCGCACAGAGAAGTCATGGAGATCGAACAGCTTCTTAAGTCTCAAATTCCCGGTGTCGGAGAAGCCCTGATTCATGCCGAACCCTGCATAAGTCCGGAATGCCGGATATGCCTGGAGGCTCAATGTGAGATGCGAAGTCAGCCTTTTTACGAACAGCCGAACTGGTGCCGCAAGCTTGTGACCTCCCCTGGTCCGGAGGAGGATCAACCCGGTCCGGGACCCGCAAGGAATGAATCCGAAAGACAATTTACGAGAGTGAACGTTAAAAAAGACGACAGGATGGGAGGATGAGCCGGATGCGGATCGTTTTGATAGGACAGGCGCCCTTCGGGGCAGCGACACTGGAAGCTCTGCTGGCCGCAGGCGAAGATGTTGCAGCGGTTTACACGCCGCCGGGAGGATCCGGGGCCAAACAGGACCCTCTTAAGCAAGCTGCCCTGGCAAAGGGGATAAAAAGCTTCGAACCGAAAACATTCAAGGACGATCGGGTTTTCAGCGAATTCTCCGGGTTGCGGCCCGATCTCGTGGCGCTCGCATTCGTAACCGCCATCGTGCCGGTTCGTTATCTCAGCGCGGCCTGCAAGGGCGCCATATGCTATCACCCGTCGATTCTGCCGCGGCACCGCGGAGCGAGCGCGATAAACTGGGCGTTGATCATGGGAGACAAAAAGACCGGCCTGACCGTATTCTGGCCGGACGAGGGAATCGACACCGGTCCGATTCTGCTCCAAAAAGAGGTCGATATCCGTGCTCAGGATACTGCCGGCTCGCTTTACTTCGAACGCCTGTTCCCCATGGGAGTGGAGGCAATAGTCGAAGCGGTCAAGCTTATCCGGGAGGGCAAAGCGCCTCGAATCGAGCAGGACGACTCGCAGGCCACCTATGAGCCTCCCTGCGACGACCGGGTTGCAAACCTTGACTGGAAAAAAACCGGCCGGCAGATCCACAACCTGATTCGGGGTTGCGACCCTCAACCCGGAGCTTATGCGGATTTCCGCGGAGAGATGGTGCGCTTCTATGGCGTGCGGTACGTACCGGGCAAAATTGGAGGCGATATCGGCGCTGCTCCCGGGATGATTACCGGTCTCGACTTGAGCGGTCTAAGAATTGCGGTCCGGGGCGGGGAACTGGTTGTGTCTAAAGTACGAACCGCTTCGGCAGGCAAGGTCGATGCGGCCGAATGGGCCGCCGGCGCAAACGCGCAACCCGGCGAAAAGTTCGGTAAATTATCGAAATAGTTTATAATTGAACCTGCTGAAAATTCAATCACGGTGAGAGGGACGCCAGATGTATTTCCCGGTTTACAGGCCAAGAAGGTTCCGGCGCAGTGAAAATCTGCGGCGGATGATCAGAGAAACCCGGCTGAGCGTGGATCAGATGATATATCCTCTGTTCGTTGTCCCGGGTAGGGGGGTCAAAAATCCGGTGCAATCGATGCCGGGGGTCTTTCAGCTCTCGATTGACGGACTCATCGAAGAAGTGCGCTCGGTTGTCGAACTCGATATACCGGGGGTCCTGCTCTTCGGCCTGCCCGAAAGAAAAGACGAGCGCGGCAGCGAGGCGAGCGCGGAAAACGGCCCGGTACAGCAGGCCGTTCGGGCAATCAAGGATGCTTGGCCGGAGCTTGGCGTTATTACCGATGTGTGCCTTTGCGAATACACCAGCCACGGCCACTGCGGTATTATCGAAAATAACGAAGTGATGAACGACGCCACCCTGGAAATACTTGCCGAGGTTGCCCTGTCTCACGCAAGGGCGGGCGCCGACATCATCGCCCCATCGGATATGATGGACGGCCGTGTTGCCGCGATCAGAAGCGCGCTGGACGAAAACGGATTCGATAATGCCGCCGTTCTCGCCTATTCCGCCAAATACTGCTCCGGTTTCTACGGGCCTTTCCGGGAAGCCGCGGATTCGACGCCCCAATTCGGGGACCGGCGTGCCTACCAGATGGACGTATGCAACGCGGAGGAAGCGATCAGGGAAGTGGCCCTCGATATAGAGGAGGGGGCCGATATGGTTATGGTCAAACCCGCAATGGCCTACCTGGATATAATCAGGCGCATAAAACTGGAGTTTGACAGACCCGTTGCCGCGTACAACGTGAGCGGAGAATACTCCATGGTGAAAGCCGCCGCCGCGAACGGATGGATCGACGGCGATCGGATAATGATGGAGATCTTGACCTCGATCGTCCGCGCGGGGGCTGATCTCGTACTGACCTATTTTGCGAAGGACGCCGCCAGGCTGTTGAGAAGATAGCCACGGACTCCAAAAGGTATCGGCAAATGAACAAGAACGGCTCCGGATCGAAAAGCCCCCACGACAGCGAAAAGACGGGGGCGACTCTGAAGGCGGATTTGCGCCTTGTGGCCTGGGAACTTACGCGCTCATGCAACCTTGCGTGCGTTCACTGCCGGGCCGCCGCCCGGGACCGCCCTTACGAGGGGGAACTTACCGGGGGCGAGTGCCGGAGAGTGATGGATGAAATTGCCGAGATCGCGAAACCTATCATCATTCTGACGGGAGGGGAGCCGCTTCTTCGTCCCGATGTTTTCGACCTGGCGCAATACGGTAATGATTTGGGCTTCCGGATGACTCTGGCGACCAACGGCACGCTGCTTAGCCCCCAGATAGTCCAGAAGTTAATCGCCTCGGGCATTCAGCGGATAAGCGTAAGCCTCGATGGAGCCACGGCGGAAACCCATGACGCATTCCGCAAGGTCGGCGGTTCCTTTGAAGGCGCTTTGCGCGGGATTGCGCTGGCCAGAGAGGCAAACCTGGATTTTCAGATCAATACGACAATCACTCACGCAAATATCGGGGAGTTTCCCAAGATTCACGAACTCGCCATCTCGCTTGGAGCGGTCGCTCACCACATTTTCATGCTTGTCCCCATGGGAAGAGGAAAAGACCTGGCCAAAGAGGCCATAAGCGCGGAAAAATACGAGGAAGCCCTTCACTGGTTCTATGAACAGAGAGACAAGGCGCCGTTGCAGCTCAAAGCCACCTGCGCGCCGCATTACTACCGGATCCTGCGCGAGAAGGCAAATTCCGAGGGAAAGGAGATTAACTTCCAAACCTTCGGGCTGGATGCCGTTACGCGCGGTTGCCTTGGAGGAAGCAGCTTCGCCTTCATTTCACACGTGGGACAGGTGCAGCCCTGCGGATACCTTGAGGTGGCCGCCGGAGACGTTAGAGCGGAATCGTTTAAACAGATTTGGGAGAATTCGCCGGTTTTTCGCAGTCTCAGGGACCTTAAAAGCTACGAGGGCAAATGCGGAAAATGCGAATATATAAAGGTTTGCGGCGGATGCCGGGCCAGGGCTTATGAAGCGACCGGCAACTACCTTGCCGAAGAGCCGCTTTGCCTCCACAGACCCCGTTCGATGACGGGAGCGTGCCGGCCGGCCTGAGAACAGGTCTCGCGGCTGGCAGCCCGATCTGTTATGAACTTACCAATGGTTGATTCGTATGAAAATCGCTCATCGAAACGGCGCTATGGTTGATGCCTTCCGGCAACTGGCGCTGATTCTGCTGGCGGCCGTGGTCCTTTCTCTGGGGGTTAACCATTTCCGGCGCGTGGGGTTGCCGCTCTCGTGGGACTCATCGCCCAAGGCTTCGTCAGGCGGAGAGAAAACGGTCGAAGAACCGGTAATATCAATCGAGGAAGCTCGGGCGCTCTTTCTTACAGACGGGGCTGTTTTTGTCGATGCCAGGCCGGTTGAAGTCTACCGTCACGGACATATCCGGGGGGCGCTGAATCTGCCGTTGGACAGTCTGGATGAATTCTTGCCGGACTTTATGGCGCAAGTCCCTCCCGATTCTCTTGTAATCGTATATTGTGACGGCCAAAGCTGCCGGCTCAGCAAAGAGGTTGCTCTCCATCTATCCGCCAAAGGATACTCGCACGTGCAGGTACTGGTTAACGGTTGGTCCGTCTGGAAGGACGCCGGGCTGCCGGCGGAAAGCACCGAGTAGAGGCTGAAAGTACGCATTCCGCTCCCGTCGCCTCATTTATCGCAAAACGGCAGAGGCTGTCCTTTTCGGTAAACCAGGGCCATGCATGTCGCGATCAGGCCTCCCAATTCGTCGCGCACATCGATGTTGTAGGAAGCCGTCTTCCGCGTGAGGCTCACCTCGCGCGCTTCGGCCCTGAGTGTGCTTCCCTGCTTCGGGGAAGCAATAAAAGTGACGTTCATATTGAGCGCGACCGCGAGGGTCCCATGAGAATTCGAGGCCGTCTCGAATGCCTCGTCGATAAGGGCGAACAGCGCGCCCCCATGGGCCATACCGAACAGGTTCTGCATATCCGGATGAAACTTCATTTCCACTTTCGAATAACCATCCCCGATTTCAAGCAGCTTTAAGCCGAATTTCGTTGCAAACGGCTCCTCGCTCACCCTTGAATGAAATGATTGCCTGAGCTCTTCTTCCATGCCGCTGTCCGCCTTTTGCAAAGTTTTTACTTATCGAGTGGATGGGTGCGCATTTTCTAAAAAAACGATTTGTGGAAAAAATCTTTCGCGGTATAGAAAAACCATCCGCCGAACAGCACGAGGAAAACTCCGCACGCCCTGATCAGCACATGATAGGCTTTGTCCCGCATAATGGCGGCGCCTCTGCTTACCCCGAATGACACCATGGTGTACCAGGCGAAATCGGCCGCGATATGTCCCATGAAGAAGACTGCCGTCCCCGGCAAACCCGTATCCGATATCTTCATCAGGTAGCCAATGCCGAAGGTTGCCCACCAAAGCGTCCAATAGGGATTGGCAAGGCTCGTAACGGCGCCCGTGATTATGGGATTCCTGCCCCGCCGCGCGCCGGGTGTTCCCGGAGGCCCCTCAAATGAGAGCCGTCCGGCCTGCGCCATCATCTCCACGCCCATATAAATCAGGATCGATCCGCCAAGAATCGCCGAGAAGGCCATTACCGAGCCCATCTTCAAATAAACGTCCAGCCCGAGACGAATCGCCACAACGAGCGCCAGTTCGAGAATGGAATGGCCGACCATCAGAAGGGGACCCGCGCTGTAGCCCCGGTTTACGGTTTCGGATATCGTAACCGTGAGCAGTGGGCCGGGCATTAGAGCACCCGACATGGCAACCGCAAAAGAAGTTATAAAGATTGTGAAAAATTCCAGCATCCTAAGATTGTCGCTCCCTTTCGCCCGATTTTGACCAGTCTGTATTTCAATGGGTCTGTTGTCAAGAATATCCGTCATGCAAAATAGATGCGCCTGATTTTCAATCGGCAAGAGGTGACGATATTTATATGAGCATTAGATATAACAGCAAATGTAAGTTTTCTTGCATAACTCGTTTTTTATTGCAGGGTATGCATGAGCTCCAAGCTTTCTTGCCTTTTCGGACGAATCGTAAGAAGAGAAACAATCCTGGTAAGGCGCTCTTCCGTCTCCCTTACGGACGCGGAACCTTCCCAGTCTTGCGTGATCGAACATGCCTGACTGCGATTCATCTTTCTTGACGGTTGAAGGTGCGCCGTTGATTATGTAATCGGGGAGGTGGCAGATCACAGACCCCTCTTCGTTTCTGGAGCCCAGCAAGCCCGGAATCCGAACGGTGCAATCCGTTCGGTCCGGGCTCCTTACGTGCACAATGAGGTGAACTTGCGTCACTGCTTTTTATGATCGCCGGATTCTCGGGCGACCATCGTGAATCAACGGCATTTCGGCAATGGCGATGGGTCGGCCCTTTAACTGATGATGTCCAGAATCGGTGGCTTCCTCTCTATCATCATGCCGTACCAGTACGGTTGGCGCATGCTAATGAAGTCTTTGGCCCTGAGGTTGATCGTCGGGTAGTCCTTATTTCCGCTAGTGGTATCCATGAAGACAGACACCACCTCATCCTTGTCTGCTGAGGCCCATGCCTCGTTGCGCGGAAACTCCCATGGGAAATTGGCGAAAACCCCGCTCAGCCCCATCGCGGCCTTGCCGTACTGGTTGCTGAAAATCACAAAGGTGGAGTTATCGTATGCGCGTCCTTTGGCAAGATGCCAATGGTGCGGGTCGTCGCCCTTGATGATCGGGTCGTCAAAGGGGATTTCTGTCGGCCCTAGTGTTATCGGCGCAGGCCCCTTCAATGCGGCGGGGACACAAACGACGTCACATCCATCTATTGCCAGGCACCGGGCCGGTTCGGAGATGACCAGATCATAACCTATCAGCAGTCCCACCCTGCCCGCCGGAATATCGAAATATGGGAGCCCCAGGTTGCCGGGCAGGGCCCAGGCCTTGTCCGCGCTCGTCAAGTGAAGCTTTCTGTACTTCCCGATCAGGCCCTCGGGACCGATAAGGACTGCGGAGTTGTAAAGTTCCCCGTTATCCTTTTCAGCTATGCCCGTTACTATGAAAGTTTTCGCTTTCTTGGATATTTCAATCAGCTTTGCAACGGTTGAGCCGGTAGCGAGGTCTTCGGCAAAATCAGCCGCCTCGGTCTTGTCCCCGGGAATGCCCGTGGTGGCCAGTTCCGGAAATACGATAAGGTCTGCGTCACTGCCGCCTTTTGATACCAGGGACTCGATGATTTCCAGGTTAGCCTTCTTATTACCCGTGGTCGGTGCCATCTGGGCGGCCACAAGCTTCGATTTTTTCCCTTCAGGCAGGGGCTCATGCCCATAAAGGCCAAAATAGGTGAAGGGGTTCCACTTGTAAGGATTCCGCATCAACGCGTAGTATTGATCCGGGCGGCGGTCCTTGACCTTGTTCTCGGGTCCGCCCAGGAAACTTTTGTCCCTGGCCTTGGCGATGTCGATTTCCCCGTACACGATGTCATCGCCATGGACCCGGGTGTGCGCTTGAACGGTTCCGTCGGGATTCAGAATGCAGCTTCCTCCACTGAACTGCACGGTTCTTTCAAGATTGTATCTGTCGGCCGCAATCCAATAAACCCCATTCTCAAATGCCCGAGTGATCCATGTGGGGCATGGGCACTTTTCAAGCAACCAGTTCGTCGGGTAAACAATGACGTCCGCCCCTTTAAGCATCGGAACCTTTATGCTTTCATTGAAGAAGCCGTCCATGCAAATTACCCCTCCAATGTTGCCGATGTCCGTTTGCCACACGGGAAAGCCGAGATCGCCGTCTTTGGCCCATTTCGGTTCAGCTACAAATGGGTGAATCTTGCGGTATTTCCCGATGTAACCTTCAGGGCCGATGAAACAGAAGGCGTTGTAATAGTTGCCGGTTCTCGCATCGACCTCCGGCAGATTGACAACGATCCAACAACCGAAAGAACGGCAAAGCTCTTCGAATTTGGCTGTTGAGGGACCCGGAATCGTCTCCACAACAGCCGAAACCTCTTCGCGGCTGTAAAAACAATAACCGGAATTCCCCATTTCGGTATTCACAATCAGTTTTGCCCCGGCCCTGGCAGCTTCACGATCCAATTCCACCTGACGATTAACATTAGCTTCGATGTCGCATAGTTTAGGGCCGAATTGAACGGCGGCGGCCTTGTAAACGGGAATCTTTGGTAAGCTTGCCATTTTTTGTCTCCTTTAGTGTCTTCATGAACTGCGGTAAGGATAACCTAACAAAAGAAGATTAACATCTGCTGTCTTGCTAAGCAAGCCAGGGCCAGGCCCTGATCAGAATCAGATAGCCTGCCGCTCCGGTTGCGACAGCATTTACCATTGTCCACATGCCTGTAATCTTTACGATGTTTTTTCCCAGCCCCAACAGCAGGAAGAACATGAACCAGAGAATGGCCCACATGACCCATAGCACGAAAAGCCCTTTGTCGGGGAATACGGTAAATGCGGTGGGCAGGGCGACACACGCCACCAGCAGGCAGTACCAGCCAAGCCCTTTGCCGTCCAGGCCCCAAATCGCATTGATTGCAACCCACAAGTAGGTGAATGCAAAAAGGAGTGATTGCATTGCGTAAAAGTATGGCAGGATTTGACTGCCTTCCCAGAGAACCGTCCGCATCACCCCTGCAAAAATCAGGACCCCGGTAAAGAGATTCATTGGGATGACATGCTTGTCCTCCAGTTTGCCCAGAAGCCATAAAGCGTTAATACATAAAACAAACCCGACATACAGCATAACACAGCCTAACATTCCCATGACAACCTCCTCTTGTAGTAGTAATAATTGGTGTCGATGAACGTATTAATCTATTTGCTATTAATAACACTCCAAAGGCAATAATTAAGTTACTTTATGTATTCAGCCATCTTTTAACAATACATTAGAATACTATTATGAATGGTTATTATCGTTGCATGCGTTTTAACTATTGTGATTTACACTACTCAGCACAAACTCCCTTATGTATGTAATCACTGTCGATAGCATCCAGCGTGCCAACATAAAGGGCAAGTGATTTATATATTTGATATGATTACAAAAGTGAATCTCATAGAGATATTTCTTGCTTAACCGGCAACACATAATGTTCAACTATGAAACACATTCTGTATCGAAACGGCACAACGCCATGTATCGAATCAATGCAGACGGATTTCCATATTACTGAAGGGGCCGGCTTTCTGCCGGAAAGGTGAGGAAAGACGCAATGCGCGACACATTGTTGTCATCCGGAAAAGATTCTTGCACCGGGCACCGTTTGTCAACCCCTTCAACGGCTGATCGGGTGACGGGAAAGCGGTTGACGGCTCCGCTGGAATACGTTCCCGAATTCTTGAACGGCGGATTCTTCCACAACGGCAAAGAGCCTTGAAACCGACACTCATCCGCGCTGTTCCCCGGCGAAAGACAGGCTGACAAGGCTTTCCCGTCAACCCGGAAGACCACCTAAAGCCAGCAACTACTTGAAATAACGGCTATTTCAAAAGTTTGCATTGGTTTTTTCCGCAATTGCTTGTCTGCCCTTTTCCTTCTTGAACGGCTCATTTTTGCGCCCGGCAACACCATGATTTCCACGCCGGCACAAAAACGTTTGTCCAAATGCATGGCAGGCAGCCACCGCGCACGCCAAGGGAGTAGCCAGCCCAACCGGGCTGAAGAGAATCGCCGCCGGATTCGGATTTTTGGCTTCACCGCTGTCGAAACCGATTCGGAACAATAATGTTCCGCCATTTGTCGGCCAGCGGAGGTTTTGTTTGGAACATCTATCTGTAATCATTGATTATATGGTTTCGCACACGTCTCGCATGTTTTTTGCTAAATTTAGGTTAGAACCAAACCGGGTTGGCGGTGTCGTGCCTTCACCGGGTCACAGGCGGATTCTCAAAAGCCTCACTGCCGGCCCGCGTCGGATAGCAAGAAAAGGGAGAAGCGGGATTTTGTTGTGCGGCGTGGGTTGTTCAGAGGAGGGGCGGCGGAGAAATAGCCGTAAAGATGGGCTCGGAATCCGGGCTCGGTCAAATGCCTTGCGCCAGATGATCCGGCCTTCCACTGTTTTTGACCGGGAAACCCGCAGCGCGTTATTGTGTCGCCATGCGTTGTTTAAACGAATTTGTTGCTGGCACCTTGTCGTTTCACTGCGCCAGCGAGTTTGTTCTGTATGGAATTGCGGCTGTGAGAGCGCCGCGTCTCATCCGGCCGGTATTCCCTGCAAGGGAGACAGTATGATAAAAAAGATAGGTTTGCTGTTCTCGTTGACTGGGACTGTTTCCATTATCGGAGAGGGGCAGCTTCAGGCGGCTTTGCTCGCAATGGAGCAAGTCAACAAGACAGGCGACCTCCAATTCGAACCGGAGATCAGGGACGCAAAATCGGATCCGGAAGTGGGTGCCCGCGAGGCCCATGGCCTTTTCAGGGATGCAAAGGTTGACGCCATGGTTGGGTGCTATATGTCCTCAGCGCGAAATGCACTCATACCTGTTCTGAATGAAACAAAGGGATTGTTGCTGTATCCGACTCTCTACGAAGGGGGGCAGGTGCATCCCAATATCTTCTACCTCGGCGCCGTACCCAACCAGCAGGTCGAACCGTTGCTTTCATGGGCGATAGAACACGTCTCGAGGGACTTTGTCCTGGTGGGATCCGATTACGTCTACCCCCACATAACCAACCGCCAGGTGAGGCAGTGGGTTGAAAACGCGGGCGGCAGCATCCGCAACGAAACATATTTTCCCTTGGGCAGTGACAGCTACCGGGCCTTTTTTCGAGAACTTGGCAGGCTGTCGAAGTCGTGTTCTTCGCTGGCCGTCTTCTCTACTATTGTCGGCACAAGCGCCGTCTCGTTTTACTGCGAATACAGAAAACGAAATATACCCTACCCGATCTTGAGCACGGTCACGACTGAGAGGGAATTCAAGTTGATGGGGAAAGATGCCTCCATCGGGCACATCTGCAGTTCCCCCTATTTTCGAACAATCCCAAGCGAAACGAACCTGAAATTTGTCAGTGCGTTCGAGAAGCGCTTCGGAGAACAGCCTATAAGCCGTGAAATGGCAGCAACCTTCGATGCCGTCCATTTGCTCTGCTCCGCATACAGTCGCTTGCCGGGAGCTTCATCGAGGGCGAGCCAAACCGACAAAGTCAGGACCGCATTAAAAGATCTGTCTTTTCAGGGCATCCAGGGAAGAATTCTAATCGACCCGGACTCCCAGCATCTTTGGCACTGGTCGCGGATAGGGCGCGTCAATGCCGAAGGGCGACTTGAGACCATCTGGGAATCACCTGGGCCGCTCCCTCCCAAGGTCAGTACCGATCGGAATACGCTGGTCGTAAGGGAGCTATTGGACACAGGAAGAACTTGTGCGCCCCCTTCCCTGATCGGCACAAACCGTGCCTTCACTAAATGCACCCGCCTGGCCGAGATTGCGGGGAATGCTTCGTGCAGCGTCTTGATAACCGGTGAAACCGGCACGGGAAAGGAACTTCTTGCCCGTTACATTCATGCATGCAGCCCGCGGCGCAATTCTCCACTCATTCCCGTAAACTGTACGGCGCTGCCTCGGGAGCTGATTGAAAGTGAACTGTTCGGCTATGAGGAGGGCGCATTTACCGGCGCTAGAAAAGGCGGCAAGCCGGGCAAATTTGAAATGGCCAATGGTGGGACCTTCTTTTTGGACGAAATCGGGGACATGCCCAGAGACCTTCAGGCCCATTTGTTGAGGGTCATCGAAGAAAAAGAGGTATATAGAGTAGGTGGGACCCGGGCGGTGCAGCTTGACGTCCGGCTGATCGCAGCGACGAATAAGGATTTGCCGGCTGCAATCGCCAAGGGCGATTTCAGGAAAGACCTTTTTTACCGTTTAAGCGGTTTTCACATTTCACTGCCCAATCTGTGCGAGAGGTCTGAAGATATTCTGCTGCTTGCCGAACATTTTCTCAAGCGCCTTTGTGATGATAGCGGCAGAGGAAAAACGCTAGGCGAAAAGACCTTGGATGCTTTGCAAATTCATACATGGCCGGGGAATGTTCGTGAATTGAGCAATGCCATAGAGAGATCCTTTTATCTATCACTGGACTCCGAGGTCATCCTTCCCTGCCACCTCCCCGATTACATAATCAACGCCGCACCTTCGACCGTCAAAAAAGATGAATCGCAGGCAGGCATGTTCGACGTGGACAACCTCACGCAAGACTGGGAAGGTTCCGCGTCCGTAAGAGAGACGGAAGAGCGCCTTATCAGGCAAACCCTTGTTCGCAGCGGCCACAACATGAGCAGGGCTGCCGCGTCTCTCGGTATATCGCGAACAACGTTGTACCGAAAGGTCAAGAAATATCTGGTCGAAACGACTATCGAAAGCCGGCGTCGATCCGGAACTGCCGTGGTCAACAGACAACAGTCATTTCCCATACGCGATACAGTCGCTGAGTGAACCGGGATCTAAAGACCGTATCCCGCCATGGTTTTGCTGCCTCGACAGATGCCCCGTTCAGGTCAGGCGTGCTGAGTACCTCAAATCCCATCCAGTCTTTCACCGCATTGCTCCTGAACAGGTGCATGCAGGTGCGCACAGGCGCTTATGCCTCCGAGGGCGCCTGACGCTGGAAGTTAACGGCAGTGGGCCCGGCCCCTCTAGTATGGACGGTCTTCTTTATTCGGCTTTCTTCAAAACCTTGCCAATCCCAGAATTCCTATGATAATCAGGTAGAGAGCGACGACATAGTTCAGAAGTTTCGGCGCCAGCAGGATCAGAATGCCGGAAATCAATGCTACGACAGGGCCGGGCATTATATGGTTCATATGCATTTAGCTATCCTTTCAAGTTCGGTTGTTGCTTCACTGTTAAGATAATCAAGTTCGCCTCCTCGAAAATGAGCAAGTTTACGCCGTCGGTACTTTTGTTTCAATTCTATTTGCGGTAGCCCGGCGCCGTAAAAATGGCTCACTTTAATTCTTGGCGGTACACGATTTCGCTGTCCTTTTTCGGACAAAATTGTTTAAGATGGCTCCTTGGTCCAACTTTGATGCGGAGAAACAGATGATCGGGAATATGTCGGAATCCTTGAAAAGGCAGCGCGAACTTATTTTGAATGAAAGCAGCGAACAGGCCCTTGATCGTCATACCAGCCTGCTGGAGATCGCCATCATTTCTCTTTACAACCGCCTTGCCAACCAACTTCTGAGCGGTTCCGAGGCGTTTCGGGCCGGTGGCGCGATAGCGGCGATCGGCTCTTTCGGGCGAGGCATATCCGGTCCGACGCAGCCTGTTCCCATCCTGTGTATCCAAGCCGACGAAGCTCCTCTCAAGGAGGCGTGGATCGCTGAGATCACCGAACCTCTGATCGAGGCGGGATGGTCTGTTCAGCCGTTCCAGGGATCGATCGCCCAAATCATGGATCAGGCGCGGTCGGATTCCGAGTTTCTTTTTAAGCTTATGGACCTTCGCTATATTTCCGGAAACCGCAATCTTACCGATCAGCTTGACCGGGAGATTGATAACCGGGTTGAGGAAAACAAGGAATCGCTGCTGCGTTCTCTGTGCGAATCCATCGCATCGCGCAAGAAGCTGCTCGAAAACCCTCAAAACTGGCTTGAGCCGGATATTGAAGAAAATCCCGGGGGGCTGTCTGAGATTCGTACCATCCGTGCCGGCTGCCGCATCGAGTCCAAGATCCGAAACCTGGAAGATGCGATCTTCCACGGGTACCTTACCCGTCAGGAAGTGGACCTGTTGCAGACCGCCGAGAAGACGTTCTGCAGGTACATGACCCTTCTCATGGCCTCATCGGGACGGCATGGGAGCGTTCTGTATTTTGGCGATCAGGAAATGCTTGCCCGCAAGCTGGGATATGCCGAGAAATCGGGTTTTCTCCCGGTTGAGATCTTCATGCAACACGTTCACCAATTATTTAAAGGAGTTGCCGAGGTTTCACGAGAATTTTGGGAGAGGCTCGAAGAGGGCAGGTGGATGCGCGCGGAAGGTCCCGAAACTTTCATAGAGGAAGGAATCGCTGTGCGGTCCGGGAAGATTTACATTCATACGGACCGTTATGCGGCGACCCCCGAGCGCATGGTCCATCTTTTCGCGATCAGCGCCGCGCGCGGTCTGGGGCTGGGAAACGTCACCAGGCAGTGGATATCTCACAATAAGCACGTTTTGAACGCGGCATCGGGATACCCCGGCGTCAAAGAGGAATTTCTGGAACTGCTGCGCTCGGATTCTCCTGAAATCCCGGCGCTGCGCCGTTTCTACGACTACGGCCTGATGAGCGCGCTTATCCCCGAACTCGCATCGGTTCACGGGCTTGTCCAGCACGACGAATTTCACCTGTATCCCGTCCAGGAGCATCATCTTCGGACCGTTGCCGAACTCAAAAAGATCTTTGCCGGAGCCTACTCCGAGGATGAGCCCGAACTGACCGTGACGGCTGCCGATCTGGGGGACCCTGCCATCCTTCTGCTGGCCGGCCTTGTCCACGACGTGGGAAAGAGTTCGGGAAGCGGGCATTCGGCCAGCGGTGGAGAGATGATTCCCGTTATTGCCAGGCGTCTCGGCCTCTCGGCCCAGGAAACGGACACCGTGCAATTCCTTGTGTCCCAACACCTGCTCTTGCTGGACAACGCCTCGCTGCGCGATCTGGCCGACCACGAGATGGTTTCGAGCTGCATTGCCGCAGTCGGAAGGAAGGAGTACCTCGACCAGCTTTTCTTGCTCACCTTTGCCGACATGATGTCTACGGGTCCCCGCGCGAAGGACAAATGGCGCGATACGCCGGTCCTTACGCTTTACTGCAATCTTCGGGGCATACTGGAAAAAGGCGAGCCGAGTTCGAGGGTCATATCCGAACGGATCAACAGGGTAAAAAAACAGATCGAAACCCGTGTCTCGGATTTCCTAAGCCCAATGGAAATAGAGGCTTATTTTTCTCAACTCGCGCCCAGATACCTGATTTCCATATCTCCCGAGGAGATCGTAAAGCACCTCCATCTGGGGCGAAAGCTCCAGGAATCAAAAGAGCCGTTCATATGGGAGATTTCCACGGGTCGCGAAACCGCGGAGATCACTTTCATGAGTTATGATAAACCGGGGCTGCTGGCAAAATCGGCCGGGATCCTCACCCTGCACGAACTCAACATCATCAGCGCCCAGGCCTTTACGATGAACGACCAAATTACCCTGCTCATCTTTCAGTGCCGGCTTCCCGATGGCGATAAGGAGATGGACTGGGAGGCTGTGAGGATGGACATGGACCGGCTGCTGAAGGGAAGGTTGGCCCTGGACTATCGTATTGCGTCGCGGTCGGCTGGAATGCGGCAGCCAAAAGCGCTGAGGGCATCGCGGAGCGAGATAGTCGTCGATAACCGGTCTTCGGCTATGTACACGATCCTGGAGGTATATACGGCCGACCGTATAGGGCTCCTTTATACGATAACCAGGACCCTGCACGAATTGCAGATACCGATATACGTGGCCAAAATCACTACGAAGAGCGACCGTGTCGCGGACGCCTTCTATATTAGAAACGAAAGAAGAGAAAAGGTGACCGATCCCGAACAGATCGAGGAGATAAAGAAAGCACTTCGCTTCTGGCTGGATGGGAAATAAGGGCGCTTAACCCGCTTTGGTCCGTAAAACGTCTTTCCTATCGACCGGCCGCCGTGGAAGATACCATCTTCGGGAGTGTGCCCGTCGTCTTCGAATAGAGCGCGCCGAAATTGACTTTTCAGGGAAAAAGGAAAAACCCCAATATCTTCCTGCCGTGTTCGTCGAGGTTTATAAAGTTGGCGCCTATATTGCCGCCCTTTCCGAAATGATGGACCGAAGCGATACTGTCGATCTTGCCTTCACCCAGGGGAAAGGAAACTCTTATTTTTTCATCGAGCTTGAGCGGTCTGCCGTCCAATTTAATAAAGCCGATTCCAGTTTTTGAAATATTTGTTATCTGAATCAGGGCATCATCGGTCATATGTTGTGCCAAAAAGCACTTCCCAAATATGTTGACCTTCTTGCGATAATTTTTTCTGCTTTCGAAAAGCACAGAAAATTGATTGCCGCAGGAACATTTAACCGTGCCTGAACGCGGCTTCTCGGCATTTGTGAATGCTACTTTTTTTGACTTGCCGCATTCTTGGCAAACCACAAACCCGCTCCGCTCACCATCCAGATAAATCTTTACCTTCTCCATAACGCATAAACCCTTCAGGACCGGAAAAGAAATCACAAAACAATAATCGGCACGGGCTGTGAAAACTAAAATACCTCTTTATAACCAGTCAGGCATGCCGGCTCAATCGATCAGCTTTCTCCCGTATCTTTTGAGGAGCAGTGAATTGGCCACAACGGATACCGAGGAAAAGGCCATGGCAAGACCCGCCCATTCCGGAGGCAGGAGCTTGCCTGTAAGTGGAAATAATACGCCGGCTGCCACGGGGATTCCAATTACGTTATAAATCAAGGCCCAGAAAAGGTTTTGCTTGATCTTGTTCAAAGTTTTCCGGCCCAGGCGGATCGCCCTTTCCACATCGAGCAGGTCATTACGGACTAAAATGACATCACCTGTTTCCTTTGCCACATCGGTCCCGGACCCTATGGCGATCCCGATATCGGCCTGGGCGAGGGCGGGAGCGTCATTGATCCCATCACCCACCATCGCGACCTTAAGCCCTTCTCCCTGGTATTTCTTTACAATATTGATTTTATCCCGGGGCAGGATCTCGGCGGCTATCTCATCGATTCCCGCCTCCCGGCCCACGATTTGGGCAACCCTTTTGTTGTCCCCTGTAACCATAAAAGTTTTCAGGCCAAGCTTATGCAAGCGCCTGACCGCTTCGCCGGCGTTCTCCTTGAGCACGTCCGCCAGGGCGATCAGGCCGATGGCGCGGCCGTTCAAAGAGACGAACATTGTCGTTTTTCCGGCTTCCGCCAGGCGGTGGAAGTCCTGTTCGAGATCGGCCACGTCGATCCCATGCTTGAGCATGAGCTTGAAATTCCCCACAAGAAGATTTTGACCGCGGTACAGGCAAACAATCCCGTGTCCGCCCTCCTCCCGGTAGTCGGTGACTTCCTCGATTTCCAGGCCCTCTTTTTCGGCGCGGGTCGTGACCGCCCGGGCCAGGGGATGAATGGAAGGGTTTTCCCCGGCCGCCGCTATCAGCAGGAGATCTTTTTCACTGTAAGGGGTGGCTGCCGTGATGTCGGTCACCTCCAACGCCCCCCTGGTCAACGTTCCCGTCTTGTCGAACCCGACGGCCTGCAAACCCGATATGGCTTCCAGCACGGCCGCCGATTTGAAGAGTATGCCGCGGTTCAGGCCCACACCGCTTCCAACCATGATGGCCGTCGGAGTGGCCAACCCCAGGGCGCACGGACAGGCAATGACCAGGACGGCAATTCCCGCCGTAAAGGCAAACACAAAGGGGCTGTTAAGCGCAAAGTACCATGTCGAAAAGGAGATAACCGCCAGCATGACCACGACGGGAACGAAATAGTTGGAGATCCTGTCGGCCAGGCGCTGGATCGGCAATTTGACCCCCTGCGCCTCCTCGACCATCTTGACGATCCCGGAAAAGACGGTGTCTTTCCCCGTCCTGGACGTCCTCACCTTGATGCTTCCGGATCTGTTGATGGTCGCCCCGATCACCGCGTCGCCCGGTCCTTTTTCCACGGGGATGGGTTCCCCCGTTAGCATGGATTCGTCAATTCCAGCAAACCCCTCCACGATCTCGCCGTCCACCGGGATTCTTTCTCCGGGCTTAACCAAAACGATATCCCCGATCTTTACTTCCGAGGCCGCAACTTCCTTTTCTTCGCCATCGACAAGCAGTCGCGCCTTGTCCGCCTCAAGCTCCAGAAGACGCCTCAAAGCCTGACCGGCGCGTCCTTTGGCCCTGGCCTCCAGGTATTTGCCGAATCGCACGAAAGTGATAAGAACGGCCGAAGCATCGAAAAAAGTCGGTCCTTCGAAAAAAACCCCGGGGAAGGTGGTCAAAAAACTGTAGCCGTAGGCTGCGGTAATTCCCATGGCTACCAGGACATCCATATTGGCCGTTTTATTCTTCAGCGCATGGTACGCCCCGCGATAAAAGGTCCAGCCGGCGGTAAACTGAACGATTGTCGCCATTACCAGCATGGTGTGCATCAGAAGTGAAGACATCGGAAGAAACCACATCATGGGCGCGATCGGCAGCGAGACAACGGCGCTGAAAATCAGCCAGTTGCGTTGATTTTTCGCGTTGCGGTCCTCTTCGGCCTCCTGCCCGCCTTCCAGGGGAATGTAACCGGCGTCCCTGACCCGGTTGAAAATCCCGTCCAGATCGATTTCTTGCGGATCGTAGTCAACCGTCACCGTCTCGTTGGCGAAGTTCACCGATGAACCGCGCACTCCGGGAGTCCCTTTGAGCTTTCTTTCTATGGTCAAAGCACAGTTCCCGCAGGTCATCCCGCTCACTTTGAACCGGCCTCTGAGAACGGATTCAGCCTGGCCGGCTGCCTCAACCGCCGCCTCGGGGCACGTTTCCATCTCGGTCTTTCCGCCTTCACCGCTCACACCGTCTCTCCGGGCAGGAGCAGGCATGGTCGAATATCCCGCATCTTCGATGGCGCGGATTACATCCTCTATCCCCAGCCGGGTCGCGTCGTATGAGAAAGAAGCCTTGGAGTTGCTCAAGGAGACCCGTACGTTCCCTATGCCCCCGAGATTCTCCAGTGCCCCGGCGACCCTGCGCGCGCAGTGTTCACAGGTCATTCCATAGACAGGGACCTCTGATTGTTTCAAATGTTTACTTTCGGCAACATCGACCATGACTACCCCACGGTTTTCGGTGAACCGGACGGACCGCTCGCCTCCCAAGCTCTCGAATGAGATCGGCGATTGCCGCTGAGACCGTCATTGCGGCCGTCACCGCGTCAGCCTGAAAATGGTCTTCAGGACTTCGTCCACCACCTGTTCGTCACCGGCCCTCAACTGCTCGGCGACGCAGGATTTCATGTGCTTTTCCAAAAGCAGCCTGGATACTCCGTACAGGGCCGACTGGGCGGAGGAAATCTGGTTCAGAATGTCGTCACAATACACATGCCGCTCGATCATGCCCTTGATCCCGCGGATTTGCCCCTCGATGCGGTTCATCCGGTTGACCAGTTCCCGAATCGTTTTGTCGCTGTGATGACTTTTGCGTTCCCCGCCTTCGGGTCCCTGGTTACAATTTGAACAGGAAGATTCCGGTTTATCCATCGAATTGCCCTCCATTGCAAGTATAGTATACCCCCCTACACTATAAGTCAAGGCCGATTTTACTTCTTTAAAAACGGAAATTTATGAGCCTTATTCCGGGTGTCCGGTTTGGACATGAATGCGTGACGTGGTTCTTTGGATCACATTCTGCAAACGGCTGAAACGGCCAACCCTACATGGCAAAAAACTATGCCGATCAATTCCGGGGATGAAGGTTTGATTCCGTTTACGACCCACAAGGTCGCCATTGCGACCCACGAGGTTGCGAGCCAGATGATCGAGATCTCATAATAGGAGAGGTGGAAGTAGTGTTTACCGATCTGCATGAGGACACCGCTCAGAACGAAAATGACGATGGTAAGGAGCACGATGAACGGCTTGTTCAAAAACACCAGCTTCAGGTATTCCTGGACCCCGTTGGCTTCGTTCCACTGAATCCCCGACAGAAGAGCGGAGACGGCCATAAAAAGGCATGCAACACAGTAAAAGAGAGCCACGTCCATCAGTTTTCCCCTTTCCGCGGCGCCATGATTCGCAAACTTTTGCGTGCAGGCGGTCAAAGTCTTCATATGCTCGTCAGGGAACATTTCCGTGCAGGCTGCTTTTCCCCGTCGGCCTTGCCCGTAGACATCATCGATGTTTTCCATCGTTCCACCTCAAGATAGGGGGCGAGCCCGCGCGGACACACGCGCTCGCATGCCTTACACCCATTGCACAGCAATGCGCCGTGCTCGATGGCGGTTGACGGATCTCCCACCTTTACCGCCGCCATGATGCCGCGAGGTCCGACGAAGTCAGGACCTTCTTTCAGCGCCACCGGACAGGCGCGGACACACTGTTCGCACTCCATGCACAGCAGGACCTGGGAGCCCCCTCGCCTCACAAGATCAATCAGAAGAAATGCGACGGCTGCTATCGGTGCAATAATGCATGCGGCGTTAATTGCTTCCAGCATGGAGCGTCTCCCTGCTATTTGCCTGACAGTGAGTCCGACTTTGTTATGACTTTGACCGGACACCACACGAAGCATTTACCGCAACGGGGGCATTTCCCCTTGGAGTATACGGGCCGAATCGCCCCGTCTTCCCCTTTGAGCATCTCCAAAGCAAGATCTCCGCCACTGATAACGCTGCGGCATCCCTCGATGCAGCGGTCACATACCGGATAAAGGCAGCGCTGAATGCCTATCCGGCGGCCGTTCGCTTTTGCCTCTTTCAGCGCGTCGAACATGTCAACTTCACGGGTGTAGCTGTCGAGGCGCTTCAACATTTCGAAACCTGCGACCTGGTCTCCCTGGTCAAACCGTACGTCCATGTCCGAGTAGTCGCTACGATTGACCTCGATCGCTCCATCCTCCACCGGCTTAACGATGGCCAGCATATGTCCGCGAGAGTCATACGCGAAAACCAAAACGCTGAGGTTATTCAACTCGTCGGGGACGCGGATACGAACCTGCCCGTCCGCAAACTCGAAGCCGGCCTTCACAGGCGCGGCAAACCTCGGATAATTTCCCGGGAACTCCTGCTGGATTGTCTTCTGGACAAGAAACGCCGCGACGGTCAGCCCCAGAATGATGAGTGAGACCTTCACCGGAGAGTTAGCGATCATGAGTCACCTTCACTTCGGAAACTTTCCGATCTCGAAGCTGGTTTATTTCGCGAAGCAGAGGAAGTCCAAGAACGCAGGAACGCTCGCACGCTCCGCATTGGATACAGAATTGGGCAGCGTTGCGCGCCTGCACCCGGTAAGTCACAACTTCGGTGTCGGGGGCAACGTGCAGTTCATCCAGGGCGACATGCGCCGCAACCTTATGATTGCCGACCATGATTATCATGTCCGGATCGATGGCGACTGCCCTGGCCAGACGCAGTCTGACGTTGGTTGTATAGATGTAGACCCGTGGGTCGCCTGCCAGGGCGGCATCGACAAATCCTTGTGGGTCGATTCCGAGTATGCAGGAGCTATTGCACGCTTTGCAGTTGTAGCAGAACAAGACCCAGGGCTGACGCGACGCCAGTGCATTTGCGATAATCGCAAGCAGGAACAGCACCAGGGCGCCCATTATTGCCGCGTTGAATCTCACCAGCGACCGATTCATAACAACACCGTCAGTCCTCCGACCAGCAGGCCTCCGACGACGCCTCCGATATGATATGGCCGATAGCCGAATAGCACGTTGGTCAGGACTCCCACCGTCGCTCCGATCAGGAGCATCGTGAGAGCGAATCCGTGGTCGAACGCCGCCTCTTTGACGCCGTGCATTGGGACCAGCAGCGCTGCCAAGGGGACGCCCAGAAATATTCCAAGCGCTTGCGGGCGGCTCGACCAAAACCCGGGAATTCTCAGACGGCCTTCTCCGATGTTTCCCACGCCTCCGAGAGGTGACGGCCCGCACGAAGCCGCGCTCGAAAGCACAAACGATGTGAGCAAAACCGCAGGGGCAAGCGCGAACCCGGAAGCCTCGGCAACGCGACCGCCAAACATGAGCACGCCGGGAATCAGGCTTACCGAAATAATCCGACCGCAAGGCATTGCCAGAAACAGCGGGAGAAACACGACCAGGATGCTGACGCCGATGTATCCAAGAACCGTGTGCTCGGCGAGCAGGACGAGAACCGCCTGCAATACTTCGAAGCCGCCTGCGGTAAGGAGCGCGCCCGCGACGACGTATCCGGCGACCAGCGCCGACAGCGGGTGCAGCATGATTCCGCCAAGAAGGTCACGAAACGAGAGGCGTGCGATGAACATCACGACAACGGTCATAAGCGTGAGGATCGTCTGTATCGGGATGGGCGGCCTTACCGCAACGACGACTACCAGCACTGCGATAAACAAGATGAAGGACAAATATCCGGACTCAGGAACCGCCCTCGAAGGCTCGGAGGGGGCCTCTTCGGCCCGCATGCTCAGGGTGCTTTCGTAGTGCAGGCGAATCATGGCCATCGTTGCGACCGTGATCCCAAGGATTCCCATCTGGTTCGGCTTGGAAAACGCTCCCATCGGGAACCTGCCCATGCCTTCGGCGAGAAGACCCAGACCGCCGATCAGCGAGGGCGCACACGACGCCCCCGCATTTACTAGAAATCCGAATACCACCATCGCCACCAAGGTCTTGTTTCCATGCAGCCTGGCGATTTCGAATCCAAGCATCAACGCCAGCGGGATAAGCGGAGCGGCGAGGATGCGGCCGCAAGGCATCGCAAAAATCGTCGGGAAATTCACAAGAACCACGATCGCGAAGGGCAGACCCAAACGGGTATGTGTCACACGTCCGACGAGAGAGGCCGCGGCCTGAAATCCTCCTGCCGCCTGAAGCGCGCCGGCAAAAAGAAATCCCGCGATGGTGCTGGTTATAGGGTGAAGGCTGGTGGCGGTGAAGATTTGAGCCCAGAGGACACGTGGCCCGATAACTACCCGAAGCAGGAAAATGACCAGCGATACCAAAACGAGAACGCTCTGCAGCGTAAGAACCCGCTGAGGAATCCATCCGCGAAGGGCGGCAACCAGCGCGGACAGAAACAATATCAACGAGATGGCGCCGAGTATCGTCATTATAGGCCTCTGACAGTAGAAACCTGTTTTGATGATTTCAGGGGCGGACCGGCGGGCGCAAGACGTTTCTCGCCAGGCGAAATCCGAACCAAATGGGGGCCGGGTCTTGAGACCGGGGCGTCGGAACAGTGGCGGGGGCCGCAATCACCGTGGGCACACGTCCCCCTGCATCCGGCCGAATCGCCGCGCGATGTTGCTATGACGCTGTAGATGCCGATCCCAATAAGTATCGCGGCAATCACAAGGTGAAGACCCGCCATATTTTTCCTTACGTGCTTTACGCTAACAGATAAATGAGAACCGCGCTCAAGACCCCACCCGTGAGTCCACCCAGGTCGAACGGGCCGGCCTGGAGAGCAAGATTAAAAAGGATTCCAACCACCAAGCCCGATCCGATAAACCACTTCCATTCGGATTCCTTCATTTTTTGGCTGAGTTTTTCCATGTTCATTTAATTTATCGTACCTGTTCCTGAATTTCGGTTCGCATCGGAATTCCGGTCCGCCGTTGTGGGTGCCCGGTCCGTTAAAGTACAGGTTCCCGATTCCCGTTTGAAGGCGAGAGCGGCCGAACCGTATCCGAGGGCATCGTCAAGTTTTACCAGCAGCCAGTTGGCGATAACCGACTTTCTAGTGACAAGCCAGCCGGCGATACGATGTATCGCCAGGTTTTTCTTGTTGAACGGACACGCGCCCATGCAGGCCATGCACTTTGGGTTGCCCTTGATAAAGCCCCAGCATTTATTTCCGTCCACCGGCCATTTCGACAACCCGTCCACGACGACAGGCGCTCCGGTCGGAATCGCCAGAACGGGACATGCTCGCGAGCACTTGTTGCAAGTGCGGCAAAACTCCTGAATGCCCAGGTCCGCCTGATCGTCCGGAATCAGCGGCAGGTCCGTGGTAACGATTGGAAAACTGCCGCGCGGGCCGAACTTCGGACTGATCAGCACACCGTTTTTACCGACCTCGCCCAGTCCCGCTTCCACCGCGACCGGGATAACCTGCACCTCACTCCAACGACCGAAGTGCGCCCGCGCGGGGTAGCCGAAAGACCGAATCTCCCCGGCCAATTCGACCGCGACTCTGCCGCCGTCCTGGAAAAATTCCAGTGTCTGGCGCATTTCCTCGATGTCCGCGGGAGGTATCGCATGAGTTGACTGCACGTTCTTGCCGGAAAGCACGGCAGCAAGCTCCTCTGGGATTGCTGAATACTGCTTCTCCCAGGCGCTCGGCGCAATTGGATTGGCGAGGCGGTAGTCCAACCCCTTTCCGATCACAATCGCATACTTGTGCGACAGTCGAACCGGATTGCCTTCATTGTCTTTGGTAAACACGAACCTGGGATCCAGTTCCGTAATGCCGACAACATCAGCCCCTAGTTCTTTTGCGTCCGCCTTTATCTTTTCAGTCAGAAGCGCACGGTTGATCACTTCGACGCGTTCGGGGGACGCCGGGCCGTCCCGCAGAACGCGATGGGACACCTTGCCGACGCATACGTCGTAAATCGAAAACGTCAGCACGTCTTCGTTTACAGCTTTTTCGAGCTTCAGCAGGACTTCGTTTCCCGGTTGCTCGGTGGCGTCGTAATTCACCTCTCCCGTGACGTTTTGCCGGATGTCCTTCCGGCTCAGGCTGTAATCGGAGCGAATCAGCAAAGACGCAACAAAAAGCGCTGCCAGCACGTTGCATGAGATCAGCGTTCGACGAGCGGCCCGGTTTTCGAGCCTTCCTCGCCGCTTGAGAATGATTCCGGCAGGCAGAGCGAGAAAGGCAAGAAGAGCGACGCCGGTAGAGATTGCGCATGCTCTCGCCTCGTGTTCCTCAAGAGCCGCAACTGCCAGGAGAAAAGCTGGAACGGCAATGCCAACGATCAAAACCGCCGATCCGGCCTCGTACCACCGCCACCGATTTGATTTCACAGTCATGGTTTGTCCTCGATTCCACAGCCCGCCGTACTTATGCCGCCCGAATGGAACCATGCTCGGGGGCGAGGCATGGTCCCATCCAACGCGTCACACCCATGCGCCTGCTTCATGCTCAACGCCGGGCGTGGAGGTGTGAATCCTTGCTTTCTTTCTGTAAAAGCGTGGGGGAACATTCCCCCGCGCTTTCATAGTTTATTATTTTTCCTTCTGCGTCCCGGGACGCACGAAGGCCAACACCGCTATTCCCGGAAGGCTCCAGATCACGAACAGCAAAAGGAATCGAAAAGCGGCGTGTGACGCACCAACGGAAACGGAGTCCACAAAGGCCCACAGGCCGAATGTGAGAAGTCCGGCTGTCACCAATAGCAGAAACAGCTTGTACCATCGGAATTGAAGATTGAATTTGAGCATATTTTGTCCTCCTTTACTTCTCCGCCTGCCACATTTTCACCGCGTCTTCATACGATATCAGGCCTTTTTCGTACTTGGACCGGGGTGGATAGACGTTGTTGTCATCGTGGTTGGAGCCTCCCGTGAACGCCTTGCCCGATTTGAGCAAAGTTTCAGCTTCGGCCACGGTGATCCCCTTGCCGGGCAACTTCAAGTCGTGAGGGAGTTCTCCCTGGGGATAATCCCAATGCACGTTACGGCAGCGCCCTATGGAGTCGGACAGGCTCTTTGGGGGCTGTCCCCATTCGATCCCTTTGTAAGTCAGGCCGACTTTACCCATCTTTGCGCCCGCGCCTGTTGACCATTCTTCTGCCGTGGAGCGGTCTTCCTCGGTGTAGATATAGTTTGCTATCTGATAAGGCAGAGGCATCTTGAATCCGGGCTCTTCCAATACCCAGCGCGCAGGCCTGTTAACATTGTAGGGGCCTGCCTGGTCGGAATTCTCGAACTCTAGCCAGTCTTCCAATCCGAGGGCGTTTATGTTTCCGAAGATGTAAGGTGCAATGTAGGAATGCCGAATGATGTAATTGCCAACTTTGTGAAACGGCGTCAGAGGTTTGTTGTAAGCACATACCCTCAGACATTCGTTACAGCAGTTTCCGGAGAGGTTGCCCGCCCGGAAACGCGCGCATTTATCCTTGTCGACCTGCCACATCTTGACGCCGTTTTCGACGGTCGGTTCACCCATCGGAATAGAGGCAACCGGGCACGCCCTGGCGCAACGATCGCAGTGCGCGCACATGCGGGTGATTCCGTATCCTCGCTTCTTTTCAGCCACAAGAGGAAAGTTGGTCAGTACGACCGCGGATTTGAACCGCAAACCACCGGCGGAAGGAACCACGGCATCGCTCAGACGGCCGAACTCACCCGCGCCGCCGTAAACTGAGTATGGGGTCTCAATCGTATCGTAAATGAAAGGGCCGTAGCCCGCGCGGGCTTCGTAACCCATATCGCGCAACACCTGGGCCAGGCGTACGGCAATCCAACCACTGGTGCTGTATGCGGCACCGCTTTTCGGCATTGACCACCATCCGTCGCCTGGATCGTTGTGCACGCGGTCCCAGCTCTGATCGACCATGATCTGAATGCCGTATTTCAGGTTCTTCATTTCATCCAGGCTGGCCGGCGCACCACCGGACATCAAGTGATGCGAATAGATCCAGCGGGGATCCACGGCGGCAACGGCGCATTCAACGCCGCCGAGCCACTTCGTGAGCGCTTTCACCATGAGAGTATTCTCATAGGGCTCGTACGTTGCCTTCTCATGGCCAACCGCATTTGCCACGTCTCCGAGAAGGAAATTGCCCGTGTTCCATCCGACCTTCTTCTCCCGGTGATCGCCCTCCCAACCCTGAAGCGGATATTTCTCAGTGACTAAAGGTACTCCGCCTTTTGTCGATCCGGCGCGAAATGGTTCGAGCAGCAGTGTTCCACCAAAGAACGAACGGGCAGCCGGAAAGCCTGCAATGGCGCCCGGCAACCTCGGGTCAAGGCCGGTTGTTTCGGTTGGGTCGTTGTAGACGATCCAGCCTGCGCTGACCAGGTTCGGACCAAGGGCCCCCGTGGCGGCGCGTGCCCACCCATGTTCGAGTTCGCTGAATCGGTGAACTTCCCCGACGATGTACTCGGGCGCGTCGGGGATTGGAAAAGGAAAGAACAGGAAAAACGCAAATAAGGTCCAAAAACCGGAGATGGTAAGCGAAGCGACGGTTGTAGCTTTCTCGCTGATTTGGAATTTTAAACCCCACCAGGCAAGGGCCAGCGCTGTGAAAACAAAGAACCACAGCAACGCGTTCATGTTCCACTTCGAGGCCACAAGCCATATGAGCGCCGCACCGGCGGCGGCCCACAATCCTACTAGAACATTTTTATTGTTGGAATTCATACCTACTCCTCGTACACTTTGAGGCCAAAAGCCATATGGGAGCCGCACCGGTGACAACCCCCAACCCCCCGTGAGAACATACCTGCAAAAAGACCCCGGTCACCTCCTCTCCATTGTAAAGTCCCAAACCGCATGCGGGCTGCACCGGCAGCAGCCCGCACCCCCCGCGAAAACATATTTTTTCTAGGTCCCCGCCAGACTGAATATTGCCTGCCACAGAAAAAAAACACCGGCCGCGACAGCCGAAACACGCCCCACCATGCGAAGCCGGTCATGCCTCGGAAGGTGCCCTAGAAGCCCGATGGGCAGGACATACAAGGTGGTGGCGCAAAAGAATGACAAGAAGAACACGACGGCAAACATTACGTTAACGGACCGCTCCAGGACGTAACTCAGGGCCAAAAGAAAAGGAGGGCAGACCGACAGTCCCGTCAGAAAGCCCAGGAGATAAGGGAAAGAACGCGCCGCGACACCGCGTGTCACAAGTCCGCAAAAGCCGACGTGTTTAACGCCGGCTCCGAGGCCGTAGGCAATCAACAGCAGCGAGAGAACCAGCCATGCGTATATGCCGATCTTGGTTCCGGCAAAACCGAGCCTGCTCGCGATCAGCCCGGTGATCACCCCCGTGGCGCCATAAGACACGAGTCTCCCGGCCAGGAATTTTCCAAGGAATAACCATCTTTGAGCCGCGCTGTTCCCGGAGTCCTCGCTCACCGCGAACGGCAAAACAATGGGGAGGCAGGTGGCCATGCAGATCGGGCCGGTTGAAAGGCCGAGCAGGAAACCGGACGTGATGGGCAAATGCTCAGTCATGGCTCTTATCCCCTTCCGCGGGTGCGGCCGAAAACAGTTTGATAATCCGGTCGCGAACGCCTTTATCAACCCGGTTCCATGACCATGCGGGCTCGAATACGATTTTCAATCGTGCGTCGTTTATCGCCGGGGATGTGATCAATGCTTTCTGAATGTCGTCTATGATTGTTTTATTGTAGGGGCAGTAAGGAGTGGTCAATGTCATCGTGACTTCCACGGCGCCTGGACCCGGAAGCCGAACGCCATACACCAGACCGAGGTCAATGATGTTGACTCCCAGTTCGGGATCGGTAACTTTCGTCAATAGAGAGCGAACATGGTCTTCTGTTACGGGCGGCGCCGCGGTTTGAAATGACGTTTTGGTCCAGTGATATGACCTTCTGATCGAGCTTGAATAAGCCATCGCCGCTAACAGAGAGACAACCGCCGCAAGAATGATTACGACTGCAACACATTGAATGGCACGTTTAGTCTGCTTCATATATCTCTTCCCTGCGCCGATGCTGACAACAGCCCTTTACAAGCGGGCTTGCCAATGTCCGGAAAAGGTATCTGGGCCTTACCAACCGATGAAACCGAAATGAGTTAGTGCAATTGCGGTTCCAACAACCGACCTGGATATAAAAGATAGACTTTTCATGTACTTAGTGAATGGACTCGGGGGGTGTGTGGGCGCACAATATTGCAGTTTGCAAGGATTCATCGTGCAAACTGCAATACATCATTGTCATCTCTCGGCCGGCCCTGAAATGCTCAGGTGCCTTTTTGGTATGCGAATCTGCCGATTGCGCAAAGCGGGTGCGGAGAGCACAGAGGAATGGACGGGACCACTTGCATCTCGTGGATAGCATGCAAGAGGTGCTTCATGCACGTGCACGCAAAGATCTCATATGGTTTCGGCGTACGGATTTTCGATTTACCGGCCTGATGTGCTTTACAGGGATTTCTGCATTCCTGAACACCAATTTCGACCCAATTCTACACACGACGGGACGCCTGATACGTATGCTGTTCAGCCGTATATTTTTATCCTTCGCCAGGTCCAAAGCGGTGTTCCAAACCTTTCGCCCCCGGTAACCGCAGTCGTCATGGATAAGTTCGCAATATTTTAAAGATACGTACATTTCATTCAGCGTACAAAATGTCACCTGCATTTTTTCCTCCCCGGTTAATAGAGAATTCACCTCTCGTAAGCGCCGGTGTGAGTAACAGCCGTTGCAGGCGGGCTGGTGCTCACGTCCAATCAAGAGGGATGCGCCAACAAGTTGATGAGAGTGGCTATGAGGCAGTGCAATCGCGATACCAGGAAGCAGCCCGGAGATAAAAGTTGGATTTTTCAAGAACTTAGGGCGTGATTTCGGGATTTTGCCGGTGTGATGTGTTGCAGGTTGCAAGAACATTTAGTGCAAACTGCAATAGTTTCGGGCCGTGGTCGGCAATGCGGGGCGTGGCGCTAATCCGTCATAAGCCGTTCATCGAGGTTCCTGGCTCCGGAATTTTTGGGGAACCTCTATTTTGTAACGCCTCAACTTGCGCCAAAGTGTGGCCGGATCGATATGCAGGCTTCGCGCCGCAACGGAACGGTTTCCTTTCGACTCCAGCAGCGCCCGCAATATCATGTTCCGTTCGTTCTGCCTGAGACTAAGATTATCGGAAGGGTATTCCAGGTCCTGAAAACCCCTTTCCGGAAGAGCATCAACCTTTATCTCGGCACCGGCCGAGACGATTACGGCCCTCTCGACAGCATGCTTGAGTTCGCGGACATTTCCGGGCCACGCATAAGAGATAAGCCTGCTCATCGCACCCGGACTGATGGAAACCACATTCTTCCCGAATGCGGAAGCCGCTCTCTTTAGAAATTCGAAGGCGAGGATGGGTATTGCCTCCCGTCGGTCCTGGAGCGCGGGCAGGTGGATTACAAAACCCGCGAGCCGAAAATACAGTTCCCGGCGAAATGTTCCGGCGTGAATCGCGGCCGGGAGATCGACGTTCGTAGCCGCAACAATCCGCGCTCGAATTGTGATATCGGCCTCCCCGCCGACTCTGCGGATCTGCCGAAGTTCGAGAGCCCTCAACAGCTTGGCCTGTACGCGAAGGGGCATATCGCCGACTTCATCCAGGAATAGGGTCCCGTCACGGGCAAGTTCCAACAGGCCGACTTTGTCACGAATGGCGCCGGTAAATGCTCCCCGCACATGGCCGAACAGCTCCGATTCCAGGAGGCTCTCGGTCAAAGCCGCGCAGTTCAATGAAACAAATGGAGCGTTCGTATGCCCGCTGTGGTGATGTATCAGATGGGCAAAGAATTCTTTTCCTGTGCCGCTTTCACCTCGGATCAGCACCGTCGTGGGAAGCGGCGCAACCTGCATGGCGGCATGAACTGCGGCCGACATAGCCCGGTCGCTTACGATAAACCGGTTTTGTCCGGGCAGAGCGATAGCCCGCTCTACTCCATCCCGGGATTCATCATCATCGACATTTCCCGCACCGCGGCCGTGCGGTCTAACGCCGGATTCTTTTTTTCGAAACCCCCGGAACTTCCGGTTCATTTCTTCACGTATATCGCCGAAGATATCGTCAATCGGCAGCAGCCCCGTGTCAGGCGTCCGGCCGGTTTGACCCGTCGGTCGGGTACCGGCGATCTCCCTGGCGATTATGTGACAACAGGAATCTCCCCTTGCCACGCATGTTTCCTCTTCAAAATAAAGAAGCTTGCCACGAACGGCGGTATGATAGCCACTGGCAAAGCCGGTTGTGTTCCAGCAAACCGGTATCGTGCTTTTACCGAAAAGCAGCATATGCTGTTCGGCATCCGGCGACCTGTAAATTATCCCTTCTTCGTGGAAAGACGGTCCGTCAGGGTCGCTGATCTTAACAACCACCGTTACCTTACCCAAGCCTTCGAGGCCGAAGACGATAGGACCGGAAGGAACTGCAATCTTGGCCCCGTGGCGCTCTGCCATTATCAAACCTTGCAGATAACCTTGAGCGTATGCCATTCGCAGAATCAAGTGACGTGCGGCTTCTATGCCGAAGTTCCGGATAAGATCTTTGCGAAGCATTCCAAGAGCACTGACGCTCTGGATTACAACTCTCTCATTATCGAACCATATTGAACCATCGTCCGGACGGAAATCCAGCAGCTCAACAAGATGAATTGCCTCGAATTCCATTCGTTGCCTTCCATATTGGAATAGTTCGGTTACATTTCAAAATGCCGGGCCCCGGAGAACCAAAGAGCCGGCTTGCCGCCACCTGCAAGGGCCAATCTTCATCGGGTCGTGCGAACCGGGCTATTTCCACGAAAGAGGCCCATCCGGGACCTGTGTTCCGGATTGTTTGGAAATCTCGATGTTGTAGCGTTTAAGTTTGCGCCAGAGCGTGGCCGGATGGATTTTCAAGTTGCGCGCCGCAACGGAACGGTTTCCTTTGGACTCGAGCAGCGCCTGCAATATCAGGTTGCGTTCGTTCTTCTTTAGATTGAGATTATCAGCAGGGTATTCCGCGTCCTTGGAACCCTTCTCCGGAAGAGCATCAACCTGGATCTCGGGGCCGGTCGAAACGATTACGGCCCGCTCGATAGCGTGCTTGAGTTCGCGAACATTTCCCGGCCACGAATAATGTATCAGCCTGCTCATCGCATCCGGACTGATGGAAACCACCTTCTTTCCAAACGCGGAAGCCGCTCTTTTCAGGAATTCGTAAGAAAGAATGGGTATCGCCTCCCGCCGTTCCTGAAGAGCTGGCAGGTGGATTTCGAAACCCGCGAGCCGGAAATACAGGTCCCGGCGGAATGTCCCCGCCTCGATCGCGGCCGGGAGGTCAACGTTCGTGGCGGCAACAACCCGTGCATGAACCCTGATATCGGATTCTCCGCCAACTTTGCGGATCTGTCGGAGTTCGAGCGCCCTCAACAACTTGGCCTGCAGAGAGAGGGGCATATCGCCCACTTCATCCAGGAACAGAGTCCCGTCCCGGGCAAGCTCCAACAGGCCGACTTTGTCACGAATAGCGCCGGTAAAGGCTCCCCGCACGTGGCCGAACAGCTCCGACTCCAGGAGGCTCTCAGTCAGAGCCGCGCAGTTCAACGAAACGAATGGAGCGTTCGTGTGACCGCTATGGTGATGTATTAGATGGGCAAAGAATTCTTTCCCCGTCCCGCTTTCACCTCGGATCAGCACCGTCGTGGGAAGCGGCGCAACCTGCATGGCGGCATGAACCGCGGCCGACATAGCCCGGTCGCTTACGATAAACCGATTTTCTCCAGGGAGAACTATGGCGCGCTCCAGTCCGTCCCGGGATTCATCCTCATCGACATTTCCCGGACCGGGACCGTGCGGTGTGACGTGGGATTGTTTTTTTCGAAACGCCTGGAACTTCCGGTTCATTTCTTCGCGAATGTCACCGAAGATATCACCAATCGGCAACGGCTCGGTTGCAGGCGTCAGACCGGGTTGATCGGAACAGGCAATCTCTCTGCCCGTTATATGGCAATGGGAATCGCCTCTTGCGACGCAGGTCTCCTCTTCAAAATAGACAAGCTGGCCACGAACGGCGGACTGATAGCCACTGGCGAATCCGGTTGTGTTCCAGCAAACCGGTATCTTGCTCTTGCCGAAAAGCAGCATATGCTGTTCGGCCTCAGGCGATTTGTGAACTATCGCTTCCTCGTGGAAAGGCGGTCCGTCAGGATCGTTGATCTTTACTACCAGTGTGGGCTTTCCCAAGCCCTCGAGGCCGAAGACAATCGGACCGGAAGGAACGGCAGCCTTGGGTCCATAACGCTCCGCCAGCATCAATCCCTGCAGATAGCCTTGAGCATACGCCATTCTCAAAATCAGGCAGCGTGCGGCTTCCACGCCGTAGTTCCGGATCAGATCCTTGCGAAGCATTCCAAGCGCGCTGACGCTCTGGATTACAACCCTCTCATCCGCGAGCCATATCGAACCCCCTTCGGGGGGAAAATCCAGCAGTTCGACAAGATGAATTGCCTCGAATTCCATCTGTTGCCTTCCATCTGAACACGATGTCGTGATTCCAACCCGTTAAAGCCGTGGATTGTCTTCGAAGTTCGGATTTATATCAAGCGCGCCCCGGGGCGTCAAGGCGAGGCAAAATCGGATGATGCCCTCAGCTCTCACCCTGGTTTTGAGCGAGATCAATCCATTTTGGGCGAAGCTGTCGGGTTGAGCAATAGGTGGGTCCCGCCGTTATCTTCGAAACAATACCGGCAATTGGATGAATTTCCGATCACTTCGCCGTCTCGCCGAAATGTCTCACGATCGATCTCGTGTCGTCACGTCTAACCAAACGAGGAAGGGATGCCGGATTTGGCGGACTTAAGGAATGCGAAGCAGGTTATATAATGCAGATCTCAGAAGAAGCTCGGCCTTTCTCTAATCGACATAGGTCCCTAGTACGTCGATTTCACGCATGTCCATCTTGTAAAATGGGTCAACAGTTATTTTTTCGCTTACAGAAGTCAGAAAGTACCTTTTTTCTCCGGTTAGCGCCTTTACCCATGCTGCAAGTTTCGGTGACTCTTTCAAAGACGACAAATGTATGTTAGGCAGTACTAAACGAGTCTGCTTAGGAATTGCCGGCACTACGTGATAGGTGTTAAGTCCTTGCACACTGACATAGCAAAAAGAAGCCGGGTATATGATAATATGCCCCCTTAGCTCGGGAACCATTTCACTGCAGAGGGCGACTACATCTCGATTTATCGAGGGTGGAGCAGAATCCGTTGAAGGGCAATGGTGTATCATATAGATGGAATCTGCGCCGAGGGCAACAATGCGGTCCTGTATATGACTTAAGTCTTCCCGGGTGTATCCGATCGGGCTGATGGCGTTCGCCTGCGTCGGATGTGTTGCCAAATCATACCGGATTATGACGCCATCTTTAACATGGACATGCCTCAGATTTTTATAGCTGGGTTTTCTCCACTGCTTTGTGAGTTCTATAAGATTTTGCAAGGTCTTAAAGTTAAGCTTTCGTTTCCGTCTCAATTCAGTATCCTGTTGGCTTGGGCGACACAGATCTACAAGCGTCCAGCTCTCACGGCCTGATTTTTCCTTACGCCACAGCAGTGCGAGACTCGGCTCGTGTTCCTCTGCTTCCGTGGGTGGGCCGTTCCGTGCCGCCATGTTTGCTTCTTGCTCTTTCGGAGAAAGACTCTTGCCGGCATGTCCCATAGAGCGCTCTGTCGACTTTGTTCGGCGCCTCGGCATAAAACACCTCCCAAAAATAGATAATATTGAGGAGAATCGTCCGAGCAAGATGTACCACACCCCTAATGGGAATTTCCTCGATCCGGCAAAAAAAATACAAAATGTTTAACTATGCTCATCCCTAAAATTGTCGTTAATTTGGGATTGCGTTCAAGCTTTGCTTTGTCCTCACCGGATACGTTGGCCGGGTAGGGCCTTGCTCAACCTGCCGCCAAAGTAATTCCGATCAGGTATGTATTCACCGAAGCACAATGGACGATTGCCGTGGGCCCACACGACATTCCGTAAAACATGTGCCGCCACATAGAACCTCGCGGCCTCAATCATAAATCCACTAATCTTTTCCGGAAGCACAGCGACTGCGCCGATCGAACCGAAATCGGCAAGCTTTTCCGGCATCCTATCGGACATTAACTTCAAGTTGGTAAAGTTCTGCGGATGGACCTCCTGCAAGCCGCGCACCGTTAGATACGTGTCAATATAGACAAGGAGCGGCATGTCCCTATCTATTGTAAGGGACTTGACCCAGGCCGCGATGTGATCAATAGTATCGGATTCCCTACCGAGCAGTTCATGTGGAATTGAAGGCTGAAGGATTGGGTCGATCCAACCCCTGGGAATATTAGGAAGTCTTTTGATAACACCACGTGATGATACGGCGTTTATATATCCATATTTTTTCGAATTAATAATGATATGACCTCTACATTGAGGAATGTATAAAGCTATATCATTGGTAACCGAATAATCGCCTATTGAAGGTTCCGGATTCCCGCTCGGGTGATTGTGGACTATGTAGATGTCGGTTGCACCCAGTACCCTGATGCGTTCCAGCAGGTGTTCTATATATTCGTCGAAATCATCCAGATAGTATCCCGTGCATGCCGGATGCTTACAGGTGACTCCCTCATGGTCGACTATTATGCCATCCTTGATAAAAACATATCGGAGTTCTTCGTAATATGGATTCCTCCACCCCTGGGCAAGTACGGCCATATCAACATATGACCTGACGGAAAGGCCGATTATGTTGACCGGCTTCTTTTCGATATCGCGGAAGGCCTTTCCAATTGTCGTATCGGATGGGACAGCGAATACCGACCGCATGGCGCCTGGTTGTGCCACCTGCGGTCCTTCGGCACTGGAGCGTTCCTGCTCACGCATGACATCGGGTTTGCCTGGAAAAAACTCGTCGCCGACTAAGGGGGACCCAATCTGATCCGGTGAAAAGACCGCATATCTATAAACTCGATTCTCATGATCAAGTATAACTCCATCATTGCCATTTGCTTTTGCTTTTATTATTGCGGCTCCCATAGTGATATTGTCGGATAGCTTTGCCTCCAGCGGATTTTTGATCTTGAGATATGCAGGGACAAATGCCAATCTCTCATATCCAACGTTATCGCTTCGGAACCATATCGCCCCACCCTTGGTATGAAAGATTTCAAAATTATTCTCTGCGCCAGTACCATGGTAGACCATCCTTGGAACACCGTGTATGCCCTCCGGATTTTGAAAATAGTCAAACTCTCCCTCTTTGAAAACCACCTTGCTATCGCCGAACCATTTTTTGAATTCCGGGGTCTCTGTCATTTCGGCGTATACATTATGCCGCTCTCCAACCGGTTCTTGCGTGCTGGCGACAAAGTCCCCATGCCAATCCTTCGGCGCAACGCCTTCTCCTCGACCCCATGAGACTGCAGGTCTGGCGCCAGGTTCCGGCGTGCTGACCTGGGCAAATTTTGCGGCTGTATCGAGAACAGGGTTGACATAACCCGAGTAGTTCGGCGCATCCGTGACACTTGCTTCAGGATGATCGGCAAAAAGTCTGTTTGCCTCGCCGGAGTTGTAAGCTGCAACGGCCTTTCCCCAGTCTCCGAACCTGTCGTAAAGCGCGCGCAGATATTTGGCGTTCTCATCAATTACTTGTGCGGGATCAAATGTGCCCCCGATTTCCAATGCCCCGGCCGTTTTCGCAACCGGTTGCATTTTCCCGGAATCCTCTGAAGATCCCAGCCTAGTGCCGTAGGCAATATCCGGATTGTAGTTTGAGGCTTTCCAGACTACAGCCGTAATGATATTGGCTGGAACGTCATACTTCTCGGAAGCTTCGTTAATCAGGGGAGCGAGGATATCGGATGAAGATGTCGCCTCGCCCGATAAAGCCGCCGGAAGGGATTTTTCCGATACGGACGCAGGAGGAGAACTCTTTTCAGAATGCGTTATCGCAGTTTCCTCACGTGGATTCGCGGCTACCCCCTGCAGTTCCCGGGGGGCCTCCAGTTGGCCCGAAACACGGAGCCGGGCTTCGGGCTTTCCAGCCGGAACCTCGTAGACTTCTTTGTAGGGGGAGATGTTCAGAAAGTCTTTGATTCTGGCGAACCACGGGGCATCCATGACGCCGACGACGCGGGAAAGCGGCAGCTCTACATCAAGACCGTATTTAATGGCATCCCCGATCTGCCCTTTCGATAACATCCCCTGCTTCTGAAGGTTTTGAAGAATGTCGTAATACTCGCCTCCACTTCCCTCCACGCTTGCGCCGAAATGATTTCGTATGGCTTCTGCGGGTATATACAGGCTCCGCGATGGAACTATCTGCGATATCCTGTCATATGCCATTGCTTCCCAAAGGGTCTGCAGACCGCCGAATCCAGCGGACATGGCCTTGTACTTGCCGAACATATCCAGAAGATCGACAACTGTTTTGGCGCCTTCGCTCTCCTGGGGCGGTAAAACATCACGCAGGCCGTAGGGCTTTGTCTGCGAAAAAGGTCTTCCTTCCAAGTACGAGCGGATAAGGGCGTTCGCTTCTTCTTCCGCTGTCATTCCTGCGAGGCCCAAGGGGATGCGCCAGTTTTTATATATCGATTCGGTCGCCGGCAGAAGGGAACCTTCCACCTCCCGCAGCTTCCAGGCCTCACCTGCTGCGTCCGCCGCCCTCCTATAGCGGGTCAACCCTGGAAGCGCGGCCGCTGCGCTTCCTGCTTCGGAAAATGCGCCCAGGCCAAACATTCCGATCAGATTCATGAGAAACTCTTCGCGGGCATGCCCGGTGCCGAAGAGCGCCTGGTTCACCACATCCGGATTGTCAAGCGTTAGAACGGGAGATATGCCGGTCGCCTGATAGATCGCTATCGCGTTTTGAGCCGCCGCCAGGGCCTTCGGCGAAGTCGTATCGGGTGAATAAAGCCTCTTCAAAGCATTGATCAGAGTTTTGCCAAAAGTAGCCGAGATCGATTCATCATCGGAAGTGGCATTCTGAATCAGATTGTCGTCGTCATTTTCGTGAGGGGCCCGAATGACGGCATCGCAAGGGGTTTGCCCCGCAGGCAGAAACCTGCGGTTTTCAGGGTGTGAAATCCCGTTTTCAAACTGCTCCAACCTCTGCTGCTTATTAAAAATTGTCGAGGGATCGGCTGATTGCTCCCGGTCGCCGGAATCTTGTGACCGGGCGAACTCGGGAGCTACCTGCAAGGCCGGATCGGGCTTATCCGGAAGGAGTGATAGATCGAATGCGGTGGGGGGCGGTTGATCGGGCAGCATGCTTAAGTCAAAAATCGGGCTGTCAGGCATTTAGTCACCTTTTATATAAGGGCGGCCTTGATGTCGGGAGCGCCATGAGTGGTCATGCAGGGTGATCTTTGCTGAGATATGTTCTTATCCACTCTAGAGCCGGATCAGGCCGGGTCGGCGATCTGCTCCCATCTCCTGTTCCGGCAAACAACTTGGAATGCTGCCGCGATCCTCAGCGGAAACAGATGATCCCGCAGACGGCGGTTCAGACGTTGACGCAGGATTTCGAGGGATTATCTGAGAAGCCTGTGCTGCTCCCAGCCTGCCGAAGTATTGCCCCACGTATACTTTGTCCAAGTCCTGCAACATCTTGTTCGCAACCTGCCCTATCTGAGCTCCCTTTAGATCCTCGTCCCTGACGGCATGATCCAGGTTAGTGAGAAAGGCGGGGAAAAGCGCCGTTGTGTCCGCACTTTTGCCGTTGGGGTCCGCAATATCGGGAAAACGCGCATCGAAAGCAGCCTTGGCGTAATCGAACCACCTGAATTTTTCGGGGTCCCGATAAGAATCATACAGGTCGGTCAGATCCCTGAAATCCCGGTTGGTGATGAGGTTGTGGAGATATGCCAGATTTATGGGTCCACGGTCGCTCATGCGCCTGTTCGATAAATCGTTTGCAAGATTCGCAAGAGTGCCTTGGTCGCTCGCATCGGGACCGAACGGGTTGGCGTCATGTTCCATGGCTGCTTTGAGAATATCGAAGGAAGGCGTAAGTCCGGTCTTGGGATCTCTCCACGCCTGGAGTTGCAGACCTGGAATCTCACGCCTTGCTACGGCATCCGTGAAGTTGCTGTCGGCTGCCGATTGGCTTTGCTGTGAGACGGCATTATTCTCAAACATTTCGCCGGAGTATTTTTGCCTGACCAGTCCGCGAAGTGATTCGAGCGCGGACTGGGTGTCCTGGCAGAGCGGTTTGCCCTGGGCCGGAGCTGCTTGGACCCACGTGTTTTCTTCCGGGGCGATCGGCATCTAAAAACCTCCTTCTCTTCAATTCGTTGAGGCGTCGAATATTTTCTAAATCCGTGATTGCCCGCATACCTCAGAGCAGGTCACCTGCCGTTCATCGGGGCGACAGAAGTCCTCAGTCTTCAATTACCACGCAGAGATACCGCCCTGCCAAACGGCGATAGAAGCGGCAATAGAAGTGGCAATAGAAACGGAAATAGAAGCGGCAAAAAGCAGAAAAGGGGGGGGACGGGTGGACGCATTCCAACGCTTTCAACATTCTGTCGAGATGCTCACAATCGGCCTCGTGCCGGAATGAGGGCGGAGATTTGCCGTGCCTGTGGTTGCAACTGCGCAACGGAGCAGATTGCTTTTGCCGATTGCACAAAAGATCCGGCGGACCAATAATAAGCCGGGACAGTAAAGGACGAGTTGAAAACCCCCGGGTGGGCAAGGGCCCGGCTTGTGCGCCGCTATTTCCGACCTGCGCGTGACCCATTCCCTTTGTTCCAACGAAGGGAATTTACTCAAGGCCGCGCAGGCTATACAATACTTTGCTGATAAACGGCGGCGGCCATGGGGCCTTGAAATCGGTTTCCAAAAAACGCTGGATGAAGTTTGGTTTTAGTGGTTCAGAGTGCCCTGCCCGGCAATTCCGGTTCGGGAACGATAGCCCCTTTTCCCTTCGGCCGGGGCGCAAAGAGGATCGCAAGTGGAGTCAATTCACACAGTGGCTAAGAGCACCAGGGCCTTCGGAGTCAAGTTCATGTTCCGGGCGCTCGGCTCAAGGAACTACCGCTTGTTCTGCATGGGACAGGGCGTCTCTTTGATCGGCACATGGATGCAGCAGGCGGCTATGAGCTGGCTGGTGTACCGAATCACCGGATCGACGCTTCTGCTCGGCGTGGTTGCCTTTTCCAATCAGATTCCGGTTTTGTTTTTCGGACCCTTTGCCGGGGTGGCGGCGGACAGGTGGGAGCGCAAGCGGCTCCTGATCTGGACCCAGTCGCTCTCCATGCTCCAGGCGCTGATTCTGGCCGCCCTCGTGTTTACAGGCGCCCTTCAGACCTGGCATATAATCGCGCTCAGCCTTTTCATCGGGGTGGTAAACGCCTTCGATATGCCCGTCCGCCAGTCGTTCGTCATGCAGATGGTGGAAAAAAAAGAGGACATCGGGAACGCGATTGCTCTCAACTCCGCGATGTTTAACGGCGCGCGCTTCATCGGGCCGTCGATTGCCGGAATTTTGATTTTCACCGTGGGAGAGGGAGCTTGCTTCCTGTTGAACGGAATGAGCTATCTTGCGGTGATTATGAGTTTGGCGGCGATCAGGGTTGTTCCGAGACTAAGCCACAACGGCAAGGCCAACATGTTGCGGGAGCTTTTCGAAGGGATGCGCTACGCCTTCGATTTTAAGCCCATTATAGCCATTCTCGCGCTGCTTTCGATCTTCAGCCTGGCCGGCGCCCCTTACTTTGTGCTGATGCCCGCATTCGCCAAAGATATTTTGCATGGAGGGGCGCACACCTACGGGTTCATGATGTCCGCGGCGGGCCTCGGGGCTCTCTCGGCCACTATGGTTCTCGCTTCCCGCAGGAATGCCCGCGGCCTGATAAAGGTCATTCCCGCCGCCGCCGCTGCATGCGGCCTTGGAATTGCCCTCTTCGCCCTTTCGGGAAACTTCGGCGTCTCGATAATCTGCCTGTTCATCGCCGGGTTCGGCATGATGACCCAGATCGCATCCAGCAATACGATTGTCCAGACAATAGTCGACGAGGACAAACGCGGCCGGGTCATGGGCCTGTATGCCATGTCGTTTTTGGGCGTCATGCCGTTTGGAAGCCTTCTTGCGGGAAGCGTCGCGGACAGGATCGGTGTCCAGTACACGCTGCTCGCGGGAGCCCTCTGCTGCATTATCGGGGCCTCGATTTTCGCCATGAAGCTCCCAATGCTTTGCGAACTGCTCAGGCCCGTTTTTGCAAAGATGGAGATCTGTGAAGCGGAGCCTCCCGAACTCCGCTGTGAAAAGAGTTGAGACCGCCCCACTTGCGCATCGATTCGGCATGGGATGCCGGAACACATGTTTTTCGAAGGTGGCAGTGGTCCCCTGATCCCCGAACTCATCGGAACCAAACCAACCTCGAAAAATATGATGCCAAACGTGGTATCATTGTCTAGGCGCCGGTAGCCACATAGGGCCTGACCATCTTCCTCGGATCGACAACGCGATCGAATTCGGCTTCCGTAACGAAGCCTAATTGCAACGCGGCGGCCTTCAAGGTGAGATCGTGCTCCATGGCGTGGTGGGCGATTTTCGATGCCTTGTCATAGCCGATGACGGGCGCCAGCGCCGTCACCAGCATCAGCGAACGCTCGACGTATTCGTTGATCTTCTTCAAATTGGGCTTCGTGCCCTCGACCAGGAACTTCCGAAAGTTTACGCAGCCATCGGTCATGATCGTGATGGATTGGGCGATGTTGTAGATCATCAGCGGCTTGTACACATTCATCTCGAGATAACCGCCGGCGCCGCCGAAGCCCACGGCCACGTCGTTCGCCATCACCTGCACGGCGATCATCGTCAGGGCCTCGGCCTGGGTGGGGTTCACCTTGCCCGGCATGATCGAGGAGCCGGGCTCATTTTCGGGGATCATCAATTCGGCCAACCCGGCACGTGGGCCACAGGACAACAGGCGGATGTCATTGGCGATTTTGTAGAGCGACACGGCCAGTGTGCGCAATGTCCCGGAGAGCTGAACCAGGGAGTCGTGCGCGCCCTGCGCCGTGAACTTGTTCGGCGCGCTGACAAATGGTAAGCCGGTGAGCTTGGCAATCTCGGCTGCGGCCGCCTCTGCGAAGCCGGGCGCCGAGTTAATGCCCGTGCCCACCGCCGTGCCGCCCAGCGCCAGGCGGTAAACCCCATCCAGTGCAGCCTCGATCCGATCGAGGTCGTCCGCGAGCATTCCCGCATAGCCGGACCATTCCTGGCCGAGCGTCAGCGGCGTTGCATCCTGCATGTGGGTCCGGCCGATCTTGATAATGTCTTTCCACTCCCCGGCCTTCGTCGCTATCGCATCGTGCAGAGCCCGTACCGCCGGGATCAGCCGCTGCTTCACGTTTACCGCCGCCGTAATGAACATGGCGGATGGAAACGAGTCGTTGGACGACTGCGCCATATTGACGTGGTCGTTGGGGTGGACCGGCGTCTTGCTTCCGAGCGGCGTGCCGGCAAGCTGACAGCAGCGATTGGAGATCACCTCGTTTACGTTCATGTTGAACTGCGTACCGCTGCCCGTCATCCACACATGAAGTGGAAACATGTCGTGATGCAGGCCCGCAAGGATCTCGTCACACACCTGAACGATCAACCGGTAGGGCTGGTCGGCCAGCCTTTTGCCGTCGTAGTTGGCGATAGCGGCCGCTTTTTTCAAGATGGCGTAGGCAGTGATCATTTCGCGGGGCATCAAATCGCTGCCGATACTAAAATGCTCAAGCGAGCGCTGGGTTTGAGCACCCCACAATTTCTCCGCGGGCACTTCAACCACTCCGAGGCTGTCGCTCTCTTTTCTCATGTTCGCCATGCCATCTCCCCTGTGTTCGATCTCTGCGGGTCGGACTCACCGAAGCTTGCCATGTATCGGAAGGACTCCGGAAAATGTAGTTACTCTATCGCCGCTGTCGAGCCTGAAAATAACGGCCGGCGTCAGTTTGCCGCTCTTCAATCACGCCGAAGAGGCCGGTGCCCCTCATGCGGGGTAACAGCCGCCATGCGTTGACAACTTTAAGGATGTAAATTGGGGGTGACCATAATCAGGAACTTTTCCGATGGCTTGCGTCGAGAACGTTAATGTTTACCCTATTTTTGTGATGATAACTACGGAAGCGGATTATCATCAGTGGCGGCTTATTTCACTACGGAGAATAAAAGTGAGGACGAACATAAAACAAGCAGACAAAGTACTCTACGGGAAGCACGGAATCGACGCGCTCCATGACGCGGAGGTAAACAAGTCCACCGCCTTTACCGAAAGGGAACGCGAGGCGCTCGACCTGACGGGACTTTTGCCCTCGGAAGTCGAAACGCTGGATAACCAGGTCCTGCGCGTCATGCAGCAGTTGGGAACTAAGACAACCGACCTGGAACGATACATTTATCTCATAGGGCTGCTCGATATCGATGAGACACTTTTTTTCAAGGTGGCGATGTCCGATCCGGCCCGTTTTCTGCCCATCCTTTACGATCCCACGGTCGGCGAGGCCTGCCTGAAATTCGGGCATATCTTCCGGCGCCCCCGAGGTATGTACCTGTCGCTCAAGCACAAGGGGCGGGTGAAGGAGGTGCTGCGCAACTGGCCGGAGAAAGACGTTCGGGTCATCTGCGCCACGTCCGGAGGCAGGATTCTGGGCCTGGGGGACCTCGGCGCCAACGGCATGGGTATTCCTATCGGCAAGCTGCAGCTTTACACGGCCTGCGCCGCGGTGCCGCCCGGATATCTTCTGCCGATGCACATCGATTCAGGCACAAATAACCAGGCGTTGATAAACGACCCTCTCTACCTGGGCTTGCGCCGGCCGCGCGTCTCCGCGGCCGAACTGGATGAGTTCGTGGATGAGTTCGTGTCAGCGGCGCAGGAAGTGTTCCCGGGCAGTTGCATCCACTTCGAGGACTGGGCCGGGGTAGACGCCATGCGGCTTCTTGCGCGCTACCGGGACAGGGTGTCCTGTTACAACGACGACATTCAGGGCACCGGTGCCATAACCCTTGCGGGATTGTTCAGCGCGCTCCGGGTCACCGGCGGCAAGTTGACCGACCAACGCATCCTGTTTCTCGGGGCGGGTTCGGCGGGCATCGGCATTGCGGACCTAATCGCCTCCGCCATGACATTGGAGGGGCTGAGCGAAGACCAGGCGCGCTCGCGTATCTCTTTGTTCGACGTTAACGGTTTGCTCGAACCGAGTCGCACGGACCTTTACGATTTCCAGAAGCCCTATTTACACCCACACGCGCCGTCACGGGACTTTCTCGCCGTCATCGAGTCGATAAAGCCGACGGCGATTATCGGCGTCAGCACCCAGGGCAAGGCTTTCTCGCAACCAGTTATCAAAGCCATGGCCCAGCTCAACAGGCGGCCCATTATCTTTGCTCTCTCAAACCCGACCGATCACGCCGAATGCACGGCGGAAGAAGCCTACCGCTGGTCCGAGGGCCGGGCGCTCTACGCCGCGGGGGTTCAATTTCCTCCCGTCCGGGTCGGCGATAAGACTTTCATACCAAGCCAGGCCAATAACATGTACATCTTCCCGGCCGTGGGCCTGGCGATCTATGCGACTCGGGCGAGGCGGGTGACGGATGAAATGTTCGTGGCCGCTGCTCGGGCCCTGGCCGGTCAGGTCACCAAGGCCGAGTTCGACGCCGGACTGCTGTACCCGCCGCAGAACGAGATCCTTAAAACTGAAATAAGGACGGCCCTGCGCGTAGCCGAGGTCATTTTCGAGCGAGGACTGGCGGGGGTTGAACGGCCGCGCGACATCCAAACTTTTATCGAATCGCTATTGTACAAGCCGGAATACCGGAATCCGATGTGAGGAATGGTTAGTGCAGATTGTCTGAAGCAAGCCTGAAAAATAAGGCTCATCGCGCAAACGAGTACCTCGAAGACGAGAGAGGGCGGTATCTGTCTGCCGTGCACGAGTCCTGAGGGGGTTTTTGACTCTGTTGCCCTGAAAGGGCTGCATAGTCTAGCCAAGGGTCAGCAACGCGCCACCCTTGGGAGAACGGAACCGCAAATTATTTATAATACCATGAAATGGTTACATAAAAGCAATATTTAGGATCAGATCACGGGGCGTTTAGACGGCAAGGGATCGGCTATTCAACCCCTGCAGGGTAAAAACTGGTTCTTGTCGGCATTACAACCCCAGGGTGGCGCTCCGCTTACCCTGGGCTGTTATAGGCAGCCCCTTCGGGGCAAAAACCCATCCCCGGGTACTCATTTCCTTGAAGAACCAAAAATAAGTAAGGGCGGCAGCCGATATTTCCGGTCATCCGCCCCTTCGGATCATCTCATCATTATTCGTGCGCACCGATAAATCGCCTCCGTCTGCATCGAGGCACCTTCTTGTTCGAGCGGATCACCGTCAACGCTGCGCAGGCGGCAATAATAAAAGAGGGCGCGATACTTGCCGCACTCCGGACGCAAACGCCGACAACGCCGCCAAAAGTGGTTCATCGGGGGAACTGTCTCTCGACGGCAACGTGAAGACGGTCCCCCGTGCGCTTTCTGATAGCGTCCTTGTGCGGGACAGCGGCCATGGCGATACCCATGACACACGGTTGTGCAGGTGAAACGGCACTGTTCCCGAAATGCTCGCGGGCTCTCCTAAACTACGCACTCCTGCGGCGAGCTGCGTTGTGTCCGGCCGTATCTGCAATCGCGCCCTGTCCCAACCTCACGTGCCGCAACCGCAAGGGGAGCTCAAGTGCCAGCAACAAGGACTGAGCCAGCTAAGCCCACAATGACATGGATTTGGCCTCCAACTGAAATCCAGCGCCGGCGCCGCTTCCGGCTGAGCAGTGGCGCAGGGTGAACTCCAGTTGCAGGGAGAGAGCCAGCTAAAGCAACCTGCCTGCGCGCTGAAAAACCCGCCGCTAACAACGACCAGCAAAAGTGCGATTCCAAGAATCAGTGCTTTCTTCATTTCCGCTGCTCCTTTCTGGTGTTTTAGAAAAACGGTAACATAGTTGACAGCTCATTTCCGTCCGTTCAAATTAGACCGGACCGACCCCGGCTTTCCTTTAAGCTTCGTCTTGGCCTCTTGGTATTCGATGCCGTATACCACCTCCCATCTTGCCGGATAAATCCTGCTCCCTACTCATTAGAGAGGTGCGCTGGACTGGAGTGTTTCGGATATCCCCGGGAGTTAGAAAACTGTTACTAATGTGATTTCAAATGGAACATCCAAGCTACGTCGTAAATCTATCGATCAATGCATAAGGAGTTGAGCGTTCCACTTGAATACAAAGAGAGCTCGCCGGCACCGAGCTATAGTAATCGGCCCAGGGGAACGGGAAATAGGATTATATCTGTGGTTATTCTAAGCATAAGCAGAGTAGATTCATATAGGGTGACCACCCTATTTTCAGGCATACTCAACCTTATTTTTTGCAGCAATCATATGATTCAGGAACTCGCGCTCAATCCAGCCGGCAGCTTACTCATAAAGTTCTTGCAGGGTCTACCTCGTTTCATGTAGAATTTTGTTAATCGGTTACCGTCGGAAAGCTTACCCTGAGAGTTGCCCCTTCCTCTGCATTACTCAGTACCTGGATATCCCCCTTGTGGGCCTCGACGATCTTTTTTGAAATCGCAAGTCCCAACCCCGTTCCTTCCTTTTTTGTCGAAACAAACGGAGTAAAAATTTCATCCCTTTTTTGGACGGGAACGCCACAGCCGCAATCGGTTACGTCTATGAGCAGTCTCTTGCCTCGTATTCCAGTGGAAACGGACACCGTTCTGCCGGGAGGCGAAGCCTGAATCGCATTCATGACGAGATTGATAATGATCTGTTTAATGCGCGTCGGATCGCAAAAAACCGGGGGAAGGTCCGCGAAGTGGGTCTCTATTTTCAGTTCGCGCTCCCGAGCGACGTCATCGACCATCAGGAGACTCTCAAGGATTAACCCGTTCACATCCTGAAATGATTTATCCAGTTCAAGGGGCTTGGAGAAATCCAGTATATCCTTCAGCATTGCCTCCAGTCTGCGTACTTCGCTGATAACGATTTCAAGTTTTGAGCGATCTCCACTGCCTTCATCCAGGTGGTCGTGCACCATTCGAGTAAAACCGCCAATTGCAACAAGGGGGGTTTTCACATCGTGGGCGACGGCTGAAAGGGCTCTTCCCATAGCGGCAAGGCTTTCCGCTTCCCGCAGGGCCTTCTCCGCTTTACCGCGTTGGACCAGCTTCCACATGCCGTCTGAAAGAAGGGTAAGCTGGCGGATATCCGACTGATCGTATTCTTCATCCTTATTGCCTGCCGTTGCGACCGCAACGACACTGTCTCCTTCCACAATCGGCACGATCATGAGCCGCTGGAGCGTGACGGGGACAAACGGGCACATCCCGTCTAAAGCGCTCCGATCCGGTTCCCGGACGACAATCGGCTCCCGCTTTGTTACGCATTCGGACAGCAAGCGCGATCTTCTTATCGGAAAGCTGATGGGATCATGGACGAGCCCGCTTTTTTCGCGAATATCGACGGTACAGGCGTACAGCGTGAAGACACCCTCCTCCTCATTCATAAGACCGATCGCACCGGCCTTGCTTCCGGTGAGTTTAATCTGTTGTTCGAGTGTAAAATCCGCAATGTCCTTCGTAGTGGCTCCGGCCATTTGACTCAGCTTCCACAAAGCTTCAAGGCGCGCCTCGTCCAGTCTTAATGCCCTGTTTGACCTGGCCAGTTCCGCCGTACGATCCCGAACCCGGAGCTCCAACTCATCCCTCGCCTTCCGCAATTCTTCCTGCACCTTCCTCAGATCCGTAATGTCACGGCTGATGGTCAGTATGCTCCCGATTTCGCCTTCCTTGGTATATTCGGGAACGAGCCGCATGTGGAAATGCCTGATCCCGCCCTCGGTTGTAGGATACGGAAATTCGAAGGCTTGCTCCGCACCGGTAGAAAATATACTGGCGCAGGCTTTTTCCATCAGGGAGACATACTCGAACCGGTCCTCGCTACCAGGTTCGTATATGGTCGTTCCGATAAAATGCGAAATGGGGTATCCCGTCAGGGTTTCGAGGGCCTGGTTGGCAAAAACGCGACGAAGCTCCCGATCCACACGCATAACGACATCCGGAGAGTTTTCCACGAGCGCCCGGTATTCCTGTCCCCTGCGGTATAGCTCCTCTTCGGCCTTTTTGCGCTCGGTTATGTCCTGGAAACTCAAGACTGCTGCCGCCACGTTTCCCTCCAGGTCACGAACCGGCGACGCACTGGCCAGGATTATCAAGGTTTTCTCGATGTGAGGGAGCGTGAGGACAATCTCCTCGTCAATCACGGTCTCGCCTTGATTGAGGGAGCGGTTTAATGGATATTCATCCGGATCGTATGGCGCGCCGTTGGAATGACAGGCGCGATATTCGGGGTATTCATCCCGGTGGGAGGCTTTGCGGCCAAGTATCTCGGTTGCATGCTCGTTGGCCAGAATGATTTTGCCGCTTGGTTCGGCAACGATCACGCCGGATGGCATCTGGTCCAGCACAGCATGAAGGAGGGACCTTTCTTTAGCCAAATCGTCGCGGACCCTCTTTAATTCTTCTTCCACTCTTTTTCGATCGGAGATATCGAGCGCGTACTCGATGATCTGAGCAACCTTGCCTTTCCTGTCCACAATAGGGTAGCCATGAATCTCGATATACCTGGGATTGCCTTCCGCGTCATAGTGGAAGTGTTCGGTCGTTGACGGTTTCCCTGTACGCTTTATGGTTTCGAGTGGGCACAGACGCCCCTGTCCGCCACACGGTTCGGATTCCATGCGGGTCAGTTCGTGGCAGGTGATATCCGGCGAAAAGCTTTTGGGGGCCGCGGCCGAGTTGGCCATAAGGATCGTATAATCATCCGCATTGATGACATAGAAGGGGTGATGCAGGGATTCTATGACAGTGGTGAGAAATTCCTTTTGTTCTCTGGCATTCTCTTCGGCCTTTTTGCGCTCGGCTATCTCTATCCGGAGTTCGTGATTCGCCGATGCGAGTTTCTCGGTTCGTTCCCTGACCAACTCTTCGAAACGGTCGCGGTAACCTTTCAGTTCCAGTTCGGCCCGTCTTCTTGAAATGGAGTAACGGATGGAGCGCTCCAGAAGATCGGAGTTGATTTGGCCTTTGACAAGATAGTCGGCCGCCCCGGCTTTCAGAGCCTCGGAATCGACCGCGTAATGGTCTCCCCGGCCGGTCAAGAAAATAATCGGCGCCGGACAGCCATGTGCCGACACCTCCCGGAGAAGTTCCAGCCCGTTTCGCTCACCCAGGCGGTAGTCGAGCAAAATTACATCGTGCTCTGCCCGGTGGATCGCCTCAACTCCCGATTCGTAGGTCTTTGCCCGATCGAGCGTGAACCCGGAAAAACCGGTTTCCTGCAGCAAGTTCCGTAAGATGACGAAATCATTCGCGTCATCTTCAATGAGGAGAATCTTTATACGAAGGCTCATGGCATTCTCCTTCAGATGTCCGGCTCAGCGTTCTCTCATAGAAAAGGACGGAATATGGCAGGGCCGGCTTTTGAGCAGCGCGCGGAAAAATGGATTTCTTCAACGAGTATAGCTTCTCCCACTGCTGAAGACCCACTCTTTCTAAAAATACTAATGAAATCACACCGCGCAAGAAAATGGTCCTGAACCCCGAACGGCGATCACGAAGGCTTTTTGTGGAAGATGCGGAGAATAAAATTAATTGCCGACCACATGAACCAGGAGCCCGATAATGGCTCCTGCACTGACAAGCCATAAAGAATTCAAGTGGAAACGAATGAGCACAGCCGCGCCTCCAGCAGCCAATAAAGCCGTGGAGGTGTCGATAACCGCGCCGCGTCCCAAACTCCAGGCAACCACGGCCATCAGGGCCAACGAGGCCACGACTATCCCGTCCAGGAATGCTCCGGCTATGACGGATTTGCGCAAAAGGGGAATGATGGAACTGCAAATTGCCACAAGGATGAACGATGGGAGAAAAATTCCGGCCGTTGCAACTAAAGCGCCCGGCAGTCCGGCAAGCAGGTAACCGATGAAGGTTGCGGTGGTAAAGACCGGGCCCGGCGTCACCTGGCCTATGGCAATGGCGTCCAAAAGCTGTGTCGAGGTGAGCCAATGCCAATTATCGACAAGATCGGCGTGCAAAAAGGCCAGCAGCACGTAGCCGCTCCCGAAGACAACGGACCCGGTCTTGATAAAGAACAGGAAAAGCGGGAGCAAACCGAACTCCGCTTTGCCCGTGGAGTATAACCTCGATGCGAAATATGCGGCGGCAAGAAAGCAGCCGGAAAAAAGAACCATAATCAGCATCGGCTTCCGGTTTCTCGGCCGATCCTGGATAAATCCTTTTCTCAACCCCGCGATCGATCCGGCTCCGAAGAGCAGGACAAGCGCATTAAGCCCCAGAAAATTCAGTGTAAAAGCGGTGACAGCCAGGGCTGCCAGGAATTTGTCTTTTACCGCCGCGCGCCCTAGACTTAACAGGGCCTGCAGGACGATTGCGATTACGACGGGCTTGATCCCATAGAGCAGCCATGAAATCTGGGGAAGGTTCCCGTACTGGACATAGGCCCACGCGAACGCCACGACCATAACCATTGCCGGAACGATAAAACAGACGCCGGCCAGCAGCAGCCCCATCCAACCTTCACACAGGTAGCCTATAAAGATCGCCAACTCCGTGGAACTGGGACCCGGGATCAGGTTGGCGGCGCCCAACAAATCGAGGAACTTGTCACGGATAACCCACCGGCGCCTCCGGACCAGCTCTTCTTCCATCATGGCGATGTGGGCCGCCGGGCCACCAAACGCCGTGGTTCCAAGGCGAAGAAAGAAAAAGGCCAAGGCGCCCAAGCCCACTTTTGCGGCGCCTGAAGGCTGGTCCGGATACGCGTCGTTCATTTTATTCGTAACTACCGGCCTCTTCCTTCCGCAATCGGAACCATTGAATCCGTTAAATGCGCATCAGCCGGGTTCTTTTCCTTTTCCGGCCCGAAGGTAAGCTGATAGGCAACGTATGAGTACAAATCGGTTGGGCCGACGATGTCTGTACCTGCAGACAGAAGAATATGGTGATTTTCGGTCAGATTGATTATGGAGCCGATATTAAACCCAACATGGCGCTCATCGTCAGTTGCGCGTGGCGTTGTATAGAAAAGCTCCGCCCCGATAGTAAAATACTTGTTCATCTCACGTTGAAGCAGCCATCCCACAAACCCGAAATTCTCGTGCCCGGCGCCGGGATTTATCCAGTAGCCGCCTCCGCCGTAAGTCAGCCAAGGTCCCCACCCTTTCTGAAGCCAGAGGGGTATGAAAGCCTGGGCATCACCGTTTCCCAGCCCCCTTGATTCCGAACCGGTCGGGACCTCGATAAGAGGATAGACGCCAACCATGAATTTCGAGTTTTCGTCTTCAAAAAAACGCCATTTGACTCCAAGCTCCGTATCGCCGTAACCATAATTAGAGGCTAGCCCGGCGGGTTTGACATATTCCATGGGAGCGATGACATGAAGCTGAAAATTGGGGGCAATCCCGTAGTTGACTTCAACGTGCGGGGCGGTCATGCTCACTCCGCCGTGTTCCTCCTGGGAAAGCGTAGCGAGGTATATCTCCCAGTGTTTGTATTCGACGGGCTCCGGGTCGTCCGTAATGAAAGGAGGCCCTGCCAGGGCGAAAAAAGGCCCGAGAGGCAAGGCAAGGAAAAGCATCAGTAGCACCGGCGCAGTACGGCGCAAGCTTCCCTCCGATTCTCTTCATATATAAACACGATGAATGCTCCCAGAATTATCTTGAGCGTACGTTATGCCGGCTGGATTGTAATTTCCTCATCGCTCAGGTAGCATGCCGGATCGCAACTCCAGAGGTCGCCGGTGGCGGCCTCGGCGCGCACGCGGAAATTGCCCCCGCAGATCGAGAGCCATCTGCATTCGGCGCAGCGTCCCTTCACGTAGAGCTTCTTATCCTTCAGTTGTTTCATCAGAGGGTTGGAAAGGTCGGTCCAGATTTCACTGAACCTGCGGTCTCTCACGTTTCCAAAAGAATAGTGTCTCCAGAACTGATCTGCATGGACGCTTCCGTCCCAACTGATGCATCCTATGCCCCGGCCGGAGTTATTGCCTTCGTTCATCTGGAGAAGTTCGAGGACCTCCGCGGCCCTCGGGGAATTCTCACGGAGCATCCTGAGATACAGGTAAGGGCCGTCAGCGTGATTGTCCACCGTGAGAACTTCTTTGGGTTTGCCTCGACCGTGCAGGTCGGCGGTCCTGTCGATTATGAGGTCAACCGCCTCCCTCGTTTCCCCGTGAGACAGGTCTTCCTTCATCAATTCGCTTCCCCGGCCGGAATACACCAGGTGATAGAAACATACGCGCGGTATGTCATGTTTTTCGAGAAGATCGAATATGCCGGAGATTTCCGTCGCATTGAGCCGGTTCATGGTAAAGCGCAATCCGACTTTTATTCCTGCGTCCTGGCATGCCATGATACCGTCCATGGCCCTCCGGAAGGCCCCTTTGACCCCCCTGAACCTGTCATTTACGTCCTCCAGGCCGTCAAGGCTTATGCCCACATAGGAGAGGCCGACCTTCTTGAGCAGGCCCGCCGTCCGCGAATCTATCAGAGTCCCGTTGGTCGAAATCACGGCGCGCATGCCCTTTCCGACCGCATATTCGGCAAGTTCGACGAGATCGGGTTTGACGAGCGGCTCGCCGCCCGAAAACAGCACCACGGGCGAGCCGAAAGCGGCAAGATCGTCCAGCACGGCTTTTCCTTCGGCGGTGGACAATTCGCCCGAGAACTGTTCGTCCCTTGCGCGCGCATAGCAGTGCACGCACTTGAGATTGCAGCGCCGCGTCACGTTCCAGACCACGACGGGCGTTTTATCCGAAGAAAACTGGAGCAGGTGGGAGGGCAGTTTGCCGCTGTGACGCCCATAGCGCAAGGCATCCGAAGGTTCGACCGTGCCGCAGTAAAGTTTTGATACGCCGATCATGAGAACTCCGGTTCATATCGTTATAGATCGTTAATATATTTCCATATTCAGCAGGATATATAGCTCCAAAACTCAGCAAAGGCGAGTAGATTCCGCCATTTGCAAAGAAACCAACGGATGCTCCACGATTGCCCCTTGTTTCTTGCTTTGAAGGGGTCCCTCGGGTCGTCACGTCAAAGAAATAATTTTTTTCCGAATCATGGTTTCAGCCCATTTCTACTCATTTCAACAGGTTAGCATGCCGAGCAAAGAGCCTTCGTGTAACCTTCGAGAAACCGCCGGGTGATATAGAAGTTTGTGATAAGTGGAACAGGGGAACAGGAATTACTTGCATTTTCGGCAGAAGAAAATCGGTCCATCCAAGTTTGTGAAAAGTTTCTTTCGCCCTCGGGCGGCATGTACTCGTTTCCGTTAGGTCATCGTTATGGGGAGCAAAAGGCAGACCAGGGGTTTGCTTTTCGGCTCGCTCATTTTGCGAAGCATATTTCCGATCGATGCGCTTTTGAAGCCGGCACGCGAGCCATCCGCGCTGCCCTGCGAACTTACCCCGTGAATATTCCACGTTGTGCTTAAGAGGGTTTGGCCATGAAAGCAATCGGACGAATAAGCTTACTTGGTTGCATCGTCGTACTGGCGCTTTGCTGTTTCCTGCGCGCCTCGCTTTGCGGGGTGGCGGACTTGGAGATCACCAAATACCGCCTCGTTACCGAGTACAGGGTGGGTGACATTTGGCTCTATGCATACCGGGCCGATGTCACCAATACGGGGACCAGGCCCGTATCGTCGGTAATGGCCAGGCTCACGGGTTATCCTAAAGACGTCCTCGTCCTGGACGGAGACCTGCACTTCGGAGACGTTCCGGCGGGCGCAACTGTCACAAGCAAGGACATGGTCACCCTCTTTTTGCTCAGCAATAATCCTCTCGATACCAGTACTCTTTCCTGGACGATCACGGGCACGCCTCCTCCCGATCTTCCTCCCGTTGCAAACGCGGGACCAGGTCAGACGGTTTTTGTCACCCAGACCGTGCAACTGGACGGCAGCAAGTCGAGCGACCCCAACGGGTACGCTCTCACTTTCGAATGGTCCTTCGTGTCGGTCCCGTCCGGGAGCGCGGCGACCCTGTCGAACCCGACCCTTGTGAACCCCACCTTCGT
>Ga0326728_10002417_pt1 | contig 62261 bp, 57 predicted proteins | sample MB3enrmetagenome_FD_207602 | JGI IMG/M metagenome (GOLD analysis project Ga0326728, IMG submission 207602) | Lab enriched peat soil microbial communities from McLean, Ithaca, NY, United States - MB31MN | ecosystem: Environmental > Terrestrial > Soil > Wetlands > Peat | place: USA: New York... | reverse complement strand
TCGGACTGTATTGCTGCGTCGCCCCGCAGAAGAACGCGGGGCGCGGATTGAAACAGCATATTGGGCGTCTGGTGCGCTACAGCCAGCGGTCGCCCCGCAGAAGAACGCGGGGCGCGGATTGAAACAGAAATCGTTCACCGTCAGATCAAGCATGCTCCGTCGCCCCGCAGAAGAACGCGGGGCGCGGATTGAAACACTTCATCTTGAAACTGTACATCCCGGGGCTCTGTCGCCCCGCAGAAGAACGCGGGGCGCGGATTGAAACGTGGATGAATTTAGGCAGCTCAGCGGCGGCAAACGCGTCGCCCCGCAGAAGAACGCGGGGCGCGGATTGAAACGATTTTCGGCTCCTGCACTTGGGGCTCTGGAACTGTCGCCCCGCAGAAGAACGCGGGGCGCGGATTGAAACGGCGTGGCGCTCTCCGTTTGGACAAACCAAGCCGCGTCGCCCCGCAGAAGAACGCGGGGCGCGGATTGAAACAGGCATAGGCCTGGTAGAGGTGGCTGACCACGTATGTCGCCCCGCAGAAGAACGCGGGGCGCGGATTGAAACAGGCCCTGCCCGGAGCCTTGCAGCACCAGCGCTTTCGTCGCCCCGCAGAAGAACGCGGGGCGCGGATTGAAACTCGATGTCTCCGGTATCTGGAGCAACTAGCGGCTGTGTCGCCCCGCAGAAGAACGCGGGGCGCGGATTGAAACACTGTACAAGACTTCGTTGCCGGGCACGTAGGCCGTCGCCCCGCAGAAGAACGCGGGGCGCGGATTGAAACGGCTAATTGCGACCGGCAAATTGCGCGCCATGCGGTCGCCCCGCAGAAGAACGCGGGGCGCGGATTGAAACCTGAGAGGTATCGAGCGAAACGATTACCCCCAGCGTCGCCCCGCAGAAGAACGCGGGGCGCGGATTGAAACTGCCCAGAATCCGACGATCCTTACTTGCTTTCGACGTCGCCCCGCAGAAGAACGCGGGGCGCGGATTGAAACCTGTGACGATCGATCCGCCCATGAGCGCGAAACCGTGTCGCCCCGCAGAAGAACGCGGGGCGCGGATTGAAACTGTTGAATTCCCATGATGCCACAGGTCGCAGTGCGTCGCCCCGCAGAAGAACGCGGGGCGCGGATTGAAACAGGATCACGTGAACAGAAGACTCGATAGGATTTACGTCGCCCCGCAGAAGAACGCGGGGCGCGGATTGAAACGTTCTTGGCGATCTCGATGGAAATGCGCCGCAAACGTCGCCCCGCAGAAGAACGCGGGGCGCGGATTGAAACCTTCGAGGGGTCGGCGTCAATCTCGAAAAGCAGGTCGCCCCGCAGAAGAACGCGGGGCGCGGATTGAAACAGGCCTCAGTTCGCAATCTCGATTTTGGTCAGCGTGTCGCCCCGCAGAAGAACGCGGGGCGCGGATTGAAACACATGGCCCTAGCTAGCATGGCGATTGTGTAAGTGTCGCCCCGCAGAAGAACGCGGGGCGCGGATTGAAACTCCGAGAATGGTGGCACACCTACGTTGTCGCCAAGTCGCCCCGCAGAAGAACGCGGGGCGCGGATTGAAACATGTAGCTACAGATGGGATGCGTTCGTTCGGCTCGTCGCCCCGCAGAAGAACGCGGGGCGCGGATTGAAACTTGATAGGGGGTGCGGCATACGTCAAGGGCAAGGGGTCGCCCCGCAGAAGAACGCGGGGCGCGGATTGAAACGTCAGGATGGAGGAGTTGGTGGAGAGGGAGAGGAGTCGCCCCGCAGAAGAACGCGGGGCGCGGATTGAAACGTCAGGATGGAGGAGTTGGTGGAGAGGGAGAGGAGTCGCCCCGCAGAAGAACGCGGGGCGCGTGTGGAACCAGCCAAGGAAGAGCCCGACGAGACTGAAAACAGATACGAGTAGCACACCGGGCTTGGGCCCGGTAACGAAGGACGAAAGTACCGGAAAGGTCCTTACGAAGAATCACCGACTTACAGAGCTATTTTCGAATGAGTAGGTCATCGCCTGCGGGAACGGAACTGTATTCCGATATACTGCGCCCGGGGAGGTGTTTGTTTATCGCCACGGGGGGCCGCCACTAACGCGGATGCTTCCATGGCGATTTCCTTACTTCCCACGCGCCTCCAGATGAGCAAAATTCCCAGCCTCTCCTTTCATGATCGAGCCCTTAATCTGCACGGCCTTCTTGCCGAGGCGGCCACCACGCCTTCAATAACTTTATCGATTTCCAGTCCCAGCATCATGGCTCCCTTGGTACCAGGCGCCGGATACCTAGGGGAGCCCTGATGCAGGCCGATGGTGAGTCCTTTACCGGCCCCACCGTGGCCCAACTGTTGCCGAAGCGGTTGGTGAATGTTATTTGCCCCCCTGCGGACTTCATAAATTAGCTTGACAAGCCCGTCAGAAATCCACATACTTAACGGCGATTAGTAAGTGACTGGCGTTAAGGACGGCGCACCCATGGGAATCAAGGAACGGCGCGAGCGGCAAAAGGAGCATTTGCGAGAGGAAATTCTTGAGGCGGCTCGCGAGCTGTTTCTCAAAGAAGGGGTGGGAAACGTCTCCATGCGCGCGATCGCCAAAAAGATCGAGTATTCGCCCACCACGATTTATCTCTACTTCAAAGACAAATGGGATCTATTTCACAGTGTCTGTGAGGAAGCCTTCGCCAAGCTCGAGCTTGAATTGGAGGCTATCAAGAAAGCCGAAGGCGACCCCGTGGAGTGCGTCCGCCAGGGGACGATTGCCTACGTCAACTTCGGGCTAACGCACCCTAATCACTATCGCGTGGTATTTCTAACCCTGCACGCCCACGATTGCGGCGACGCCTTTCGGTTCACGGGTTCGGCTGGGGAAAAATCCTTCATGTATCTCGTCACCCAAATTCAACGTGGTATGGAACAAGGGAAGTTTCGCCGGGGAGATCCGATGGTTGCAGCCGAAACGGCTTGGTCCGCCATGCATGGGCTCACTTCCCTGTTGATTACGAAACCCGAGTTTCCTTGGTCCGAGCGGAGCACCCTGATACAGCACTTGGCTGACACTCTGGTTCGGGGGCTACAGGGGTAAATTTTTTTGCCTCGGGGCTTAACAACGTTAAGCCTATAACCGCTGTTAAATACCTTGGAGGCGTCAATTGAGGCGGTCAATTCAAATTATGCGGGCACTAATTCTCATCCTTCTGCTGTCCCCACTCGGCACGACAGCCGCCGAAGAGCCATCCATCGTGCACCTCACTCTCGCGGAGGCGGTGCGTTTGGCCCTTCAGGCCAACCCGCAGGTTCAGAACGCTAACCTCACGGTTGCAGAGCGGCAAGAAGACATTCGCGTGGCTCGTTCCGGCCTGCTCCCCCAAGCAACCCTCAAAGTTTCTGACAGCGCCGAGCGCATCAATCTGGGTTCGTCATTTGGCAAAGCCCTGCCTATCTTTCCGCACCATGTAGGACCTTTTCAAGTGTTTGAGGCCGGGCCGGAATTCTCGACGCCGGTTTTCGACCTGACCTTGTGGCGCAACGTCCAAGCTTCACGAGCCTCCAGGGATGCCTCCCGGCATGACGAGCAATCCCTGCGCGAGCAGACCACTTTGCTGGTGGTATCGCAGTACCTTGCCGCCCTGCGTGCGGCCGAACAGGTTAGAACCGTGCAGTCACGGGTTGATTTGGCGCTGGCTTTGGCCGATCAGGCCCAGCAACTGGAGGAGAACGGTATCGGCACCAACCTGGATACGGTGCGCGCTAAAGTGGAATTGCAGAATGCCAGACAAGCTCTGCTGGTGGCGCAGGCCGACAGCCAGAAGGCCCTCTACGGTCTAGCGCGACTTTTGGACTTGGACCCACGCCAGCAAATTCAGTTGGCGGATCAGTCCTACTTCTCCGCCACTCCGGAATTCCCGGGAGACGCGGGCATTTCTTCCGCGTTGGCAAACCGGCCCGAGCTACAGTCGCTGCTGTCTCAGGAAGCTGCGGCGCGAATGCAACAAAAGGCCGCGCGCGACGAGCGGCTGCCCTCGCTCGGTGTGGGCGGCACGTGGGCCTATCAGGGAACTTCGCTCTCTTCCTCAATTCCTACTTATGTCGTTGCGGCCACCCTCAGCGTGCCGTTGTGGACGAGCGGCCGGATCAGCGCGGAGGAAGCCAAAGCAAGTCTGGAAGTCCGCGAACTGGCGAACCAACGCCGTGCACAGCGCGACGCCATCGTGGAGGAAGTGAAATCTGCCACCGCCGACCTCACCTCGGGCCGCAGTCAAGTGGAGGTAGCGCGTTCCGGTCTGGCCCTTGCCGACCAAGAACTCGGACAAGCGCGCGAACGCTTTGCCGCGGGAATCGCCAACAACATTGAATTGATCACGGCTCAGGACTCTCTGGCCCGCGCCCACGACAATCTAATCGACGCTCTCTACCGCTACAACCTGGCGCATGCCCAACTGGCCCACGCGACAGGCCAAATGGAATCGCTCTACGCGAAGTGAGGTGAACCATGCCGCCGCTTGCTGAACGCAACTTGTTTCATGACCGGGTCCGATTGGCCGTGACACTCACCGGCGTAGTCTTCGCCGTGGTTCTGATCGTGGTGCAACTCGGGCTCTACGTGGGCTTCTCGCGCACCACAACGGCGCTGGTTGACATGTCGCGCGCGGACCTTTGGGTGGTCTCGAAGAACGTGCCCTATATCGAACAGGGCATTCCCTTCTCTGAGCGCAAGCTTTATGCCGTGCGTGCCACGCCCGGCGTCGCGGAAGCCGAAAACTACATCGTGCGGTTCAGCCGGTGGAAGCGCGCCGACGGCCAGGAAGAAGCCGTCCAGGTCGTGGGAGTGAATCCGGAATCCACGATGGGGCAGGCCTGGAACATTGTCGCCGGCAAGCGGGAAGATCTGAAAGTCGATGACAGCGTCTTTGTCGACCGGATCTACTTCCCCAAGCTGGGGGTGAGGGGACTGGGGGATGCGGCGGAGATCATGGGCCGCCGCACTCGCGTGCTGGGGCTCACGCAGGGCATCCGCACCTTCACCACCTCGCCCTACGTTTTCACGAACTACCGCAACGCCTTGGATTATGGCAACCTGCGCGACGACCAGACCATGTTCATCCTGATCAAGGCCCAGGCGGGCGTAAACGTGAGGGATTTGCAGCGGCACCTGCAAGCCGGCCTCACGGGCGTCGACGTACTCACCCGCCAGCAGTTCTCCGCTATGACACGCCATTACTGGATGTACACGACGGGCGCGGGCATGGCCGTGCTGATGGCGGCGGTGCTCGGGTTGCTGGTGGGCATGGTCGTCGTGGCCCAGACGATCTATTCCAGCACCATGGACCACCTGCGCGAGTTTGGAACCCTCAAGGCTATGGGCGCCACGAACGCTTACATCTACAAGATCATCATGAAGCAGGCGGCCATCGCCGCGGTCATCGGATACGGGCTGGGTATCTCTTTAAGCATCCTCGTTGTGCACGAGAGCGGCAAGGGCGGCGCAAACATCGTTTTGCCTTGGCAACTGGGGGTCGGGATGCTGGGCCTCACCGTCGCTATGTGCGTCGCCGCGGCCTTCGTTTCCATCAACAAGGTCACCAAGATCGATCCAGCCATGGTGTTTAGGGGCTAGCTCTCAGCCCGTCGACTTGACGGCAAATGGGAAGGAGGGGATACACATTGGAACATCCGATTGCGGTTCGTGAACTCACTAAAATCTTCGGCGACGGCCCCACCGCATTTCGTGCTCTGGACAGCGTGGACCTGGAAGTGGAACGGGGCGAAGTCATGCTGCTGATGGGACCCTCAGGCAGCGGCAAGACCACCTTGGTTTCCATCCTGGGATGCATCTTGCGGCCGACCTCGGGCAGCGTGAAGATCCTGGGGGAGGAGGTCACGCGCCTCAGCGAAAAGCAACTCCCCAAGGTGCGCCTGGAAAACATCGGCTTCATCTTTCAGAGCTTCAACCTTTTCCCCACGCTGACGGCGGGAGAAAACGTGGAATTGGCGCTCGATCTGAAGGGCCAGCGCGGGCCGGCAGCGAAGCGACGGGCCCGAGGTCTTCTGGAACAGGTGGGAATGGGGCCGAAATACGATTCCTTTCCGGCGGACCTGAGTGGAGGGGAGAAGCAGCGCGTGGCCATCGCTCGTGCGGTCGCGACCGAACCCCAGGTGATTCTGGCGGACGAACCCACCGCTGCGCTCGACTCGCACAGTGGCCGCACCATCGTGGTAATGCTGCGAGAACTGGCACACCGGCAGAACCGCGCGGTGGTCATCGTCACCCATGACAGCCGTGTGCTGGAATTCGGCGATCGCGTGGTTCATATCGAAGATGGACGGATATCGAGCGATTCGTCCGCCGCGGAATTCCGGCCGCCGGTGATGGGGCTGTCACTCGCGGGGGCCGGGGAAATACGGCACCCCGAAGGGGTGAACATTGAGTAGCCGTGGGCAAGGGCACGGTTTTTGTGCCCGCCGCCCACGGACCCGAAACCAACCACCTCTCCGACCCCGAAGGGGTCGAACCGGTCGGCCCCTCCAGGGCCGGAGGAGTTTTCGGTGTACTGCCACCCGTAGGTTTCACCTACGGCTACTCAAGGCACTCCCCTTTGGGGAGTGAAGCGAAGAATTCAGGAGGCGAATATGAAACGGAGCACACTCTATATGGTCGCGGTGGGAATGGCTCTGGGGATCCTCACCGGAATGTTCATTTCCCGGCGCGGCAAGGCGACGGAGACGCACGCTCCCGAATCCCGCGAGCTTTCCATCCCCACCCACGGTGATTGGGTCGCGGGCCCGGGGCTGGTTGAACCGCTTTCCGAGAGCGTGAAAGTCGGCGCGGAATTAACCGGCAAGCTTCAGTCGGTGCTGGCCGATGAAGGGGACGCGGTGAAGAAAGGCCAGGTGCTCGCCGTGCTGGTGAATGACGATTATCGCGCCGCGGTTCTGGCCGCCCAGGCAAATTTGGCTGACAAACAGGCGAACCTCGAAAAGGTAGTACACGGGGCGCGCCAGCAAGAACGCGCCGAGGCATTGGCCGCCGCGAGCGAAGCTGAGGCAAACATGAAAAACGCCCAGGCGGACATGCAGCGCCGCGAGCGGCTCTATCAGAAAGGCGTGGTCTCGCGCGAAGAGACGGAGAATTTCGAGAACCAATACAACGTTGCCAAGGCCCGTTACGATGCGGCGCGCGAGCACTACAGGCTGGTTGACGCCGAGGCGCGCTCTGAAGACGTCTCCATGGGCCAGGCGCAAGTACAACTGGCCCAGGCGCAACTGGCGGAGGACAAAGCGCGATACGAGAAGACCTTCATTCGCTCGCCCCTCAGTGGAGTGGTTCTCCGTCGTCATCACCGCGCCGGCGAAACTATCGTGAGTTCCAATAGCAACCCCGACCCCGTTTTCACTTTGGGAGACTGCAAAGTGCTGCGCGTGCGAATGGATGTGGATGAGGCCGATGTTTCAGGTTTGCGCCTGGGTGAGCGGGCTTACGTGACGGCGCGGGCCTTTGGTGATCGCAGGTTTTGGGGCAAGGTGGTGCAGATTGGCGAGCAACTGGGCAAGAAGAACGTGCAGACGGACGAGCCCGCAGAGCACGTCGACAAGAAAATTCTCGAAACCCTTGTGCAGCTCGATGGCGCACTAGGTCTGCCCGTCGGCCTGCGCGTGGATGGTTACATCGAGACGGCCAAGTGACGGCGCCGGGATAGTAGATTGGTCGCCGGGGATGATGCAAGTGGGAAGACGTGACAAATCACGCGGGATAAAGGAGCAATATCCCAAGCTTGGGGAATGGGAGATACTTGCTCGATCCCTGAAAACCGTCGAGCGACATGGCCGAAGCTCCACGGAACCTTGTTTCCCGATACAGGTCGGGATGAAATCAGCTTCTCGGCCGTGGAGAGAAGCAATCGCCGGTCAGGCTCAGCCATTTCCCTGAAGAGGGCGAGCAACTCCCGCTCTCCGGGTGTCTGAGGTTGGCTGCTATCGGGGCGCCGTTTTTTCTTAAGCCTTCCGGTGCGCATAGGCACAATGCCTCCTGGCTGTTTCGCTTACTAGTCTTGGCAAACCCGATCGTAGTCCTTTTGGCTGTCGTCGCGCGCTGGCGTTTGGTGTGCCGTGGGGCATGCTCCGCAAGCACGCCTCCTGTAAGGTAGCGACGCAGCAGAAGCAGCGCACCTCAGGCTTTGCGCCGCTCTGCCCGGTGCCAAACGGCCAGTGGTTTGGGAACGAACTCGAGCCCTGCCCCGGCGTGTTCGATGACCCGTAGCATCCAATGCAAATCCTGATGGCGCTTGGGGCGCGACTGAAATGGCACTTGGGAATACAGATCCTTGGGGAGTAGCAGAGTAGTGGTTGACAATAAATCCTCGCCGTACGACCGACCCTTGCGGGCAAGCAGGTACTCGCTAGGCAGTTTGAAGGGCAAAGGGCGAGGCCATACCAGGTCTCGGCGCGAGGTCCGGGCGATGAGCTGCGAACCGACGATGGGATACAGATACTTGGAACTCCGCGCTGCCTTCATCTGCAGCGTGGTTTTCTCAGGGAGCCATTCGCCATCGTCGTCCAAAAACGCAATCCAGTCTCCCCAAGCGGCTGTCACGCCAAGATTGCGGGCCCTGGCAGCGCCCACCGGCCCTGGCAACACGATATCCCGTAGACGTTTATCTGAGACGCGCGCCAGCGCCGTCTCAGTGGCGCTGTCGGGTCCATCGACTACGACAACGACTTCCAAGTCGGCGTATTCCTGGGAAAGAGCACTAAGCACGGCGCGCCGCATAAGCTGCGGACGATCGTGAGTGGGGATTACCACAGAAACTGTGCTATTGCGTCTCATCTGATGGTCGTGGAGATGTTTCAATTCCAAGTCCATTCGACGAGAGATCCATTCCGACCCGGACTCACCCTCTCCGGGGAAAGAATCAAAACTCGTAAGCCCCCGAATTGGCGCACTAAGAATCGTAACAAGTCCGCGAGGGAGGCCAGGTTCGATCCGCACCTTCTGGCCAACTGCCGAGTAGGGGTGAGGTCCAAACTTGCCTGACTGGAGCGTCGTGCGTAGACTCACTAATTCTTCGTCCGGGAACAAGGGCAGCTCGACTCGTTCGAAAGTAGCTCTGTAGGTCGGTGATTCTTCGTAAGGACCTTTCCAGTACTTTCGTCCTTGGTTGCCGGGCCAAAGCCCGGTGTGCTAACCGTACCTTGCAGCTATTCTTCAACTGTGCACGGCCTCGTATAGGGGAAACACTATGCCGCACACCCTAGGCCGCTTCTTGGTGGCGAGGTATAGCCTACCTGCGGGCAAGGCGAGTTTTGGATTGCACGCTGTCTCGACTTATCTTTTCGTTTCTATTGGAGTGGCGGTAAGGCTTCGCCTTGCTCACTTAGGTGAGTGGCTCCGTCGCTCAAGGTTCTCATTGAGCCTCGCAAGTGGAATGTATCTTTCTCCGGCGTGGGTGTAAGGCACAAAGGATGCCAAATACAACGAGTCGCCAGATTTTCTTGTATCTCAAGCGCGTCGAAGAGGTTAAGGTAGATTGCTGTAATTAAGTTCTTATGAACCAATAGCATAGAGTGTCCAGAAACGTGGGAGTGCCTCGATTTGAGCCAAGGACGTCGCTGAAACCACTGCGACTGGGCTTTTTCCAGGGCTTCATCTGTCTCAGGCAACCGACCGAGTCATAACAGGCGCGGCGCAGTTCAATTGCAAAGCCCCCGCTTGCCAGGAGTGATGGTATGAAATCGTCACGCGAGACCGTGCTCTCTTTATTCCACCCAAAGAGGCCCATAGGCGCTTCGGGGGAATCGGGAACGCACGCATTCGTGTCAGGTAGACCTTTGCATGGAACCTGGATCTTGCGGTGTTGGTAGTCACGGTGGGAGTTTTCCTACGCTGTTGCACCACTTGCCAGCCAAGAGTACCCCTTGATGACGAAAGTACGCGTACACTCGTGCTATATACCCATCCCGGCCGTCCAAATCATACTCGCGAAGTATTAGAGTTTTCTTATCCAGAGGGGTGGAACTGATGGACACCAAGAACGGTTATCTGCGGAGTCGAAGTGATCACGGTACGGGGATAACAAAGCCAGATCGCGCAATGGTTCCTCCGACTCTCTTGAGGGTCCTGATCTTGGAAGACAGCCCGAGCGACGCGCAGTTGATGGTGAGCGTGCTGGAGGGGGGAGGATTCAGAGTGCAATTCGAGGTCGTGGAGTCGGCGGAATCCTTCCGGAAGTGCCTGGAAAAGACCGAGTACGATGTGATCCTCGCCGATTTCAACCTTCGAAGTTGGACCGCACTCGACGCCCTGGAAATTGTGAAGCGGTCGGGAAAGGACCTTCCGCTCCTTGTAGTGACGGGTACCGTAGGCGACGAAGCGGCGGCGGAATGCATCCAGCAAGGTGCGGCGGACTTTGTACTAAAAGACCGGCCGGCACGACTGCCAGCGGCAGTCCAACGGGCGCTGGAAGAGAAACACCTCCGCAGCGAAAACGAGAGGGCATCCGAAGCCATCTCCAGACTAGCCACCATAGTGGAGTCGTCCGATGAGGCGATTGTTGGCAAGACTTTGGAAGGCGTTATCACGAGCTGGAACAAAGGCGCCGAAAAACTCTATGGCTACGCATCCGCCGAAGTTTTGGGTCAACCTATTTCCGTCCTGGTCCCACCCGACCGGCCCGAGGAGTCGGCGCAGATCCTTGCCAGGCTCAGTCGCGGTGAGCGCGTCGAGCCCTTTGAATCGGTGCGAGTTCGAAAGGATCGAAGCCTTGTTGATGTTTCGCTGAGCATGTTCCCGCTCACCGGCTTTCGCGGCGACGTGATTGGGGCCGCCTCAATTGCCCTCGACATCACCGACCGCAAGCGGGCGCAAATGGAATTGCGTCGCCTGAACCGCGCCCTGCGAACGATTACCGAGTGCAATCAGATCATCGTCCGTGCCACGGAAGAATCGAGTCTGTTGGAGGATATGTGCGGGATTTTGGTGCGTGAGGGCGGCTACCTAATGGCCTGGGTTGGCTATCGAGAACACGATGAAGGCAAGTCAGTACGCCCCATTGCCCATGCCGGGTTCGAGGAGGGATATCTCCAAACACTAAGCATCACCTGGGCGGACACGGAACGAGGGCGCGGGCCCACGGGGACAGCGATCCGCACGGGAAGACCTGTAGTAGCTCGAAACGTTCAAAGTGAGCCCTGTGTCGCTCTCTGGCGGCAAGAAGCGATCAAGCGGGGCTATGGATCCAGCATAGCCCTGCCGATCCTTTTGAACGACCAGGTCCTGGGCGCCCTGTCGATTTACGCGGAGGAACCGGATGCTTTTGCTTCCGAGGAGATACACCTTCTCACGAAGTTAGCGGATGATTTGGCATACGGCATCCAGACCTTCCGCACACGGGCCGAGCGCAAAAGGGCGGAAGAGGCGCTGAATGAGGAAAGGCGCCTCCTCCACACGCTCATGGACAATCTCCCCGACTTGATCTACTTCAAGGATTGCGAGGGCCGGTTCACGCGGATTAATTTGGCGCTCGCCAAAAAACTTGATCTGGACCACCCTGCCCAAGCTATCGGTAAGACAGACTTCGACTTCTTCCCCGCAGAACGCGCCAATGAGTTCTACAACGATGAGGAAAGAATAATCAGGACAGGCGAGCCGATGGTGGGCAAGGAGGAGAAGGTGGCCTGGCCGGATGGCCAAGCGGCCTGGGACTCGACCACGAAGATGCCCCTGCGTGACGCCCAAGGGAACATCGTCGGAACCTTCGGCGTCTCGCGCGACATCACCGAGCGCAAGCTCGCGGAAGCCAAGAATGCGCGCCTGGCTGTCATCGTGAATTCGTCGGATGATGCCATTTTCAGTTCTACGCGCGAAGGATTCATCGAGACCTGGAATGCCGGCGCGGAGCGCATGTATGGTTACGCGGCAGAGGAAATCAAGGGAAAACACTTTTCTATCCTTGTCCCTGAGGACTGTCGAGCGGACTTGGCTGGCATCACAGAAAGGCTCTTGCGGGGCGAAGCGCTTGTCCATTTCGAGCGTGAAGATATCAGGAGGGACGGATCGAGACTGCCAGTGTTGCTGACCCTTTCTCCCATTAAGGATGACACGGGATTTGTTACCGGGGTATCCGTCATCTCGCACGACATCACCGAGCGCAAGCGGGCGGAGGAAGAAATCGGTCACCTAGCGACCTTCCCGATGCTCAACCCTCAGCCAGTCATCGAGGTAGACATGGGCGGGCGCGTGTGTTTCATGAATGACGCTGCCCGGCAACTCTTGCCCGACTCGGTCGAACTGGCGATCGATCACCCCCTATTGGCCAGTTTGCCGGCCGTGCTGGATGCCTGTCGGCGCGGCGCCGAGCTGCCGACTTGCGCGCTGCACATCGGCAACCGCTGGTATGAGCAGATAATGCACCATGTGCGGGACGCCCAGCGTGTCCGCATTTACAGCACTGAGGTCACTGATCGCAAGCGCGCCGAGGAGGCACTACAAAACGAGAAGGCTTTTACGGAGTCCATCATCGACAGCCTGCCGGACACTTTCTACGTCATCGACAGCAACGGTCGGTACCTCCGCTGGAACCAGAACGTAGGGAAGGCCTTGGGGTACTCCAGCGAAGAGTTCGCCGCGCTCGACCCGCTGGTCCATATCCCGGAAGATGAACGACCTTTGGCTGCCAGCAAGATGCAGGAAGCGTGGGTGAAAGGCAGTGCGGTTGCTGATCTTCACGTGCTGACGAAGGACGGCCGGAAGCTCCCTTACCTCCTGAGGACTACGCGCGCGCTCATCGGAGGCAAAGCCTACCTCGTGGGCCTCGGTGTCGACATCACCGAGCGCAAACGGGCTGAGGATGCGTTGCGGGCGAGTGAGGAACAGTACCGGGAAGTGTTCGAGAATGCCAAAGACATCGTTTACACCGACGACTTGCGTGGCAACGTCACCTCCCTGAACCGGGCGGGCGAGGAACTCACCGGCTACTCTCGGGAAGAAGTTGTACGGATGAACGTGGACCAGATCTTGGCGCCGGAAAGTTTGGAAGCCGCTCGCGAGCTGTCACGTCGTCTGCTGGCCGGAGAGAAGGTCCCACCTGTCGTGATGGAACTGGTCAGGAAGGACGGACGGCATCTGACGGTGGAAGTGGCCGTCCGGCTGCTTACGCGACAGGGAAAACCCGTCGGGTTTGAAGGGATCGCGCGAGACATCACCGAACGCCGCCAGCTCGAGCAACAGTTACGTCAAGCGCAGAAGATGGAGGCGGTGGGACGGCTGGCGGGCGGAGTGGCCCACGATTTCAACAATCTTCTCACCATTATCAATGGGTACGCCCAGATCCTCACGCAGCGGAGCTCCCCCGACGATCCGCGCCGGGGTCTGCTCGAAGAAATCCGGATGGCGGGAGAGAAGGCTGCTTCTCTGACTCGACAACTTCTGGCTTTCAGCCGCCGCCAGGTCATGGAGGCAAGAGTCCTGGATTTAAGCGGCGTCGTCGCCAATATCGAAAAGATGCTTCGCCGGCTGATCGGTGAAGACATCGAACTGGTTACGACGCTGAGGCCCGACCTGGAACACGTCAAAGTGGATCCCGGCCAAATCGAACAGGTGATTATGAATCTGGCAATCAATGCCCGCGACGCGATGCCGCAGGGGGGAAAGCTTCTTATCGAGACGTCCAACGTTGAAATTAATGAGGACTACGCGCGCCGTCGTCATACGAACATCACTCCAGGCAAGTATGTCATGTTGGCCGTAGGAGACACGGGTTGCGGAATGGATAGTGAAACGCAAGCACATATCTTCGAGCCCTTTTTCACGACCAAGGTGAAAGGCCAGGGAACCGGGCTGGGGTTGGCAACGGTCTATGGGATTATTAAGCAGAGCGGCGGCTTCATTTGGGTTGACAGCGAACCAGGACAGGGTTCGACGTTTAAGATTTACTTCCCCTGCGTCAAGGAAGCCCTGCCCACGGCGGAGCCGGCCAAAGTCCGTCCCACTAAGCTAACAAAAGCCAAAGAGACCGTCCTGGTGGCGGAAGACGAGAGTGGCGTCCGGACGCTGGTCTGCGAAGCGCTCAGATCTGTAGGGTACCATACCCTGGAAGCAACGGGAGCCGCAGAGGCGCTAAAGCTCGCGGAACAACATAAAGACCCCATCCACCTTCTGCTGACCGACGTCGTGATGCCTCACACTGGCGGTAAAGAGTTGGCCCTGCGTTTATCCGCCCTACATCCCGAGTCAAAACTGCTCTACATATCAGGGTACACGGATGATACCGTCGTCCGCCATGGCATCTTGGAGGGAGACATGCCCTTCCTGCAGAAACCCTTTTTGCCCGACGTGTTGTTGCGAAAGGTCCGCGCGGTTCTGAAAATGAAAAGGCAGACTCGAAGTCTCTTGCGCGCTGCTTCGTCAAGCCGAATCTGCCGCCCTGCAGTAGAGGCGCGCTAACCCGAAACGTTTAGCCCGGGTTTCTCACCACCCAAAAGAAAGGGCCGGTTCCAGGGTACGGAAAGATGCTTCCCCGCCGTCATTCTGAGCGAACCGAAGAATCTCGCTCTGCGCATCTTCAATAACATATAAGATTCTTGACATAGTCATCTGAATCCTCGGCACTACCGCGTAATCCGTACCATCCTGAGACACTTTCCAGCCCACGAGACACTCTGCTTGAAAAGCGGGCCGCAAGCGCTGTTGCACTTTCGGTGTAATTAACACAAAACACTACGACTTATCGGGAATGTTAAGCATTTCCTGATAGTGGAAAATCGCGTGCAACTGATATACGTCGATCCGATGGACCAGCCCGGAAGATTTACTATCCGGCGGAACCACTTATCTAAGTGGGATAGGCGAAGCCATAACCCAGTTCGGCGATGCGTGTGCACCCAATGCGTGAAACTCCGAACCCACCCTTTCAGCTATCGTTCAACGCTTCAGTGAAGCCTTGTCGCGTGGTTTCGGTCATCGGAACCCGTCCCGAAGCCATCAAGATGGCTCCTGTGATCCGGGAATTACAGCGTCGATCATCGCATTTCCATCAAGTTGTGCTTGCCACGGGCCAGCATCGCGAACTGCTGCAGCAAGTCCTTTCGCTCTTTGACATCGACCCCGACGTGAACCTCGACTTGATGCAAGCGAACCAAGGATTGGCGAACTTCGCTTCCCGAGCCCTGGCATCCTTGTCGGAGAATCTGGCGCGGTTGCGCCCTGATGTAGTCTTAATCCAGGGCGACACAACAACGGTGATGGCCGCCGCAATGGCTGCCTTTTACCACGCCATTCCGGTAGGCCATATCGAGGCAGGTCTTCGATCTTTCGACTTCAGAAATCCCTTCCCCGAGGAAATGAATCGGCGAGTGACTTCGTGCCTTGCCAGCCTTCATTTCGCGCCTACGGTAAGGGCCCGGCAAAATCTTCTCAGCGAAGGTGTCAGTGGCGAGCGGGTTTTTGTCACCGGTAATACCGTCGTAGATGCTCTCCAATCTGTGCCACTTGGAGACCGATTTGAGAGCCGGGAAGTCTCAGGCATCGACTTCAATTCCCGCCGTGTGTTGCTGGTCACTGCCCACCGCCGGGAATCTCATGGCGCGGCGCTCCGGTCGATTTTGAGAGCCCTGAAGACGCTCGTGCAGAATTTCAACGACCTGGAGATTGTATACCCGGTACATCCCAACCCAAATGTGGCAGAAAGAGTGCGAGAAGAGTCGAAGGGTCTTCCGCGGGTACACATTGTGAGTCCTCTTGCCTACGGAGATCTCCTCCGGATCATGCGACGCTGCTGGCTGATTTTGACGGACTCAGGGGGTATTCAGGAAGAAGCACCGTCTTTTCACAAGCCTGTCCTGATCCTGCGCGAGGTAACTGAAAGGCCTGAGGTTGTTGACGCCGGCGCCGGGAAAGTTATCGGGACCGATTCTGATCGAATCGTGCAGGAAGTTGTGGCGCTGATGCAGAGTCCAACTGAGTACCAGAGGATGAGCGAGGCGCAGAATCCCTTCGGCGACGGACACGCGGCTGAGCGAATTGCCGATATTCTGGCAAAATCGTTTCTGGGCCTGGACCATCGGCCGTTTTTAGAGAGCACTCTTTCACAGGCTGAGTTGTCCAGATCCGCTATCGCGAACTGAATCAGATATCGCCCCCCTCGGGAGTTGAGTCAACATCAGCGATAATTCCTCTGAGAATTGTCGCACTCGCGAAGATCCCCTGCATTTCTGCGAAACCCATGACAATCACAAAGGAATCAATATCGCCGGTTCTGAGACGGACTGACGAGGCAGAGAGCGAATTGCGTATTGAGGACTTGCACAAGAATAGCGCACCGCTCGCCGGGGGTTCCCGAGATCAGAGACCAATGCACAAGTTCTTCTTTGATCTGCTTCTTGTCTGGATCAGTGGTGAAACTGCGCGCGGCCTTGTGGCTGCCTGGAGCCGGAACATTCATAGCGCATCGAGCGCAGAGTTCTTATCTGAATCACTCGGGTTCCTGTTTCTGTTCTCGGTCTTGGTCGTCTTGTTTGCAAACGTACACGGCTTATACGATTTCCCGTGGAAAAGAAGAATCCAAGAAGATCTCAAGTTACTGGCCAAGTCGGTGGCATCCGCCGCGGTTGTCGCTGGGTTTTGTTTCCACTTTGGAAGCAACAAGACCATCTCCAAAGCAACCTTCATCGTGACAGTCGGTCTCGCCTGGATTGTGTTGTCCATCTGGCGCAAGTTCGTTCATCGTCAGGCGTTGTTGTGGTTAAATGAAGCGCGGAATGTATTGATCGTCGGCTCAGGGCGGGCCGGACGTCTTCTGCAGGCACATCTGGAACAGAACCCCGAACTGGGCTACGTTGTGAAGGGCTTTCTGGACCGGCGACGGAGTGCGCGACCCACGGACAACTCAGATGTTGACCTTCTGGGAACCGTCGATCAATTGCCATCTATAGCCCGCGCCCATTTCATTGACGAGGTATTCATCAGTCTTCCTCAAGACCGCCACTTGGTCAAAGAAATTGCACGGTATGCCGGCGTTGCCGGAGTACAAGTCAGGGTTGTTCCAGACCTATATGACGGCCTGGCGATGGAGCAACCGGTCGAATATATCGGGTGCTTTCCCACCTTGACCGTCAACAGGAGTCCTGTTCCGCACGGGGCGCGTGTCCTGAAGCGTTTGTTGGACATTGCAGTTTCGGCGATCGCCCTGGTTTTGTTGTCGCCCCTTCTTGTGATTGTTGCGTTGATCATCAAGATAGACTCAAAGGGTCCTGTTTTCTATTCCTCGTTGCGGGTGGGAAAGAAAGGCAAGACTTTCCTTTGTCATAAATTCCGCACCATGGTCGAAAATGCTGATGCATTACAAGCGTCCCTCGGCCACCTGAACCAACGAGACAAAATCCTGTTCAAAATCAGCAACGACCCCCGCATTACCCGTGTCGGTCGATACCTTCGCAAGTTCAGTATCGATGAGGTTCCCCAGTTGTGGAACGTCTTGAAAGGTGAGATGAGCTTGGTCGGGCCGCGGCCTGCAGCTTGTAGCGAATATGCCCGATATGACCTGGAACACTTGCGCCGCCTGGATGTGACTCCAGGGATTACGGGGTTGTGGCAGGTCGCGGGCCGCCTGGATCCGTCCTTCGACAGCTATATCAACCTCGACAAGGAATATGTGGATAATTGGAGCCTCGGGCTCGATTGCAGAATACTTTGCAAAACCGTGGGCACAGTGCTCGCCGGCACGGGGCAGTGATCAGCGAGTCTATTACTCCTAACCGCCACCAATCCAGGAAGCTTTATGCCCAATATAAAGGAAACCATTTGTGAGATGGCCAATTCCCTCTTGGAGGGGAAGAACCACATCAAATTGCTCGAGGCCGGCTGTGGTTCAACTAGTCGTTTCATGTTCAAAGCCGAGGTACACGCCGTCGGCATTGACATTTCCCAGCAGCAACTGGAGCAGAACTCCGCCGTGCACGAGAAGATTCTTGGGGACATCCAAGACTACCCGCTCCCCAAAAAGGAATTTGATGTCGTGGTGTGCTGGATGGTCCTGGAGCACTTGCCAAGGCCCAAGGAAGCGCTGCTCAATATGTTTGCCTCGGTAAAACCACGAGGGCTGTTGATTCTCGGTATTCCAAACCTTCTCTCCTTTAAGGGCATCGTGACGAAGATTACACCATTCTGGTTTCACAGGCTCTTTTACCAATTCATGGGGGACAACTGGCGTCATTTCCCCACGTACCTTCGCGTGGCGATTCTGCCTCAGAAAATATCGCGGTTTGCCGAAGACAACGGTTTTTCTATCGCGTGCTGCAAACTAGAAGAAAGTATAGTACCGCGCCGGGTCAGGAGTCGCTTCTGGCTTGCGGACGTGGCATTTCGCGTCATGAACTTGATCGCGCAGGTCATCAGTTTTGGCAAGTGGCAATCCTTTTTGCTCGATGACTGCGCCATGATATTGACAAAGCGTGAGGAGTGTTCTTGAAGCCGCCGCGTTTCGCTTGGGCAAGAAGTGCGGCCTTCGCGGGTGGCCGTCGCGGTGGGGATAACCACGGGATGACAAAACCCTTGGCACAGTCTTCGCCGGCACAGGGCAATAATCAGCGTGTCGGTTACCCTTAACCGCCACCAAAAGTAGCTGTCAGTAAGGTTTGCAGTGCCGGATGAGCCCTCGAGCCGCGGGAGGGACTGTTGGGGCCTCTACAAGACGCGTACCATCCCGAGACACTTTCCAATCCATTGAGACACTTTGCGTGAAAAGCTGGACATCATTACTGCCGCGATTTCACTGTATTTAATAGAAAGCATTGCCTGTTAATGGCACTACTAAACTTTCTTATTAACGGCGATCCGCATGTAATTGAGATAGGTCGTTCCAGCGCACTACCGTGCGTGCAAGATTCGAGTATCCGGCGAAGCCACTTATCTAAGTGACATAGGCAAAGCCATAACTCAGTGTCCTCTATAAACATGCCGTGGGCTTGCTTCCGTGCAATGGTGTCATTCTTGAAGTTAAGAAGGAAATTCTGGTGAAAACGATACTACTTATCGAACCGCCTTTTAATAGATTATACAATCTCAATGCCTCTCTAAACAAACTTCCCCTTTCTCTCGGCTACCTTGCTGGAGCAATTATTTCGAGAAAACCCGACTGGCAGGCGAAGATATACAGTGCAGATTTTTCACCTCACGACGCGCCTCTGGATTACCAATACCTGGTTGGACCCGGGTTTCAAAGATTTCTAGCCACTTTGAATGAACCACAATCGCCGATATGGAAAGAGATACGAGATACGATAAACAGATCTAGGCCGTCAGTGGTCGGCATAACTGCGAAATCACAGAACTATTCCTCCGCCTGTGCTGTGGCGAAAATAGCGAAATCCATTGACAGGAATATCCTGGTGGTGGTTGGTGGTCCTCATCCATCTCTGGCCAAGACTGAAGTACTGAAAGAGCCGGCGACAGATATTGGGGTACTTGGAGAAGGCGAAGAAACGATAGTTGAGATTCTCAATTCAGCGGAAGGCAATCAGCCCCTGTCGTCAATTAAAGGCATCGTTTACAGGGAAGGGAATAATATTGTTGAAAATCCACCCAGGGAATTCATCCGGGACCTGGATTCTCTTCCTTTTCCTGTCAGCGTGGCTCGCACATCCCTGATCGATTATGACAAGTATCCTCCGCAGGCATTCAAGTACATTTTCGCGGTAAGAGGCTGTCCCTACAATTGCAGCTTTTGCGGTTCCCGCTACATTTGGAGCAGGAAGACAAGATTCCGTTCAGTAGAAAATATCGTTGCGGAAATACAAGAGATAACGAAAATCGTCAACTACGTTCATTTCGATGATGACACATTTGGAGTCAAGAAACCTTTCATTCACGAACTGTGCAGCGCAATAAAAGAGAATTGCCCCGGATTAAGCTGGTCCTGCGAGATTCATGTAAAGCTTGTTGATAATGAGACAATCGGCCTGATGAAATCTGCAGGATGCCGATCCATACAGCTTGGTGTTGAATCGGGCAGCAATGAAATGTTGAAGTCCATCGGAAAGAATATCACCATTGAAGAAGCTTTTTCGGCAGCCAATACCATTAAGAAGCACAAAATCTATCTGCAGACATTCTTCATGGTCGGATTTCCTCAGGAGACCGAAAGCACTCTGAGCGACACCATCTCTGCCATGACCTCATTTCCTTCAGATAATGTGATGTGCAGCATATTCACTCCATACTTAGGGACTGAGCTCTTCAGCTACTGTGAACAGCATGGCATCATTCCTCAGGACTTCGATGTGTCACTATATAATCATCAAAGCCCGGAGAACTATTTTTGCCCAAATATTGCCAGAGATGTGTTCAAAGAACGCATCCGCAGGTTGGGAAAAGCGCTGGACGGAGCCAACAGCCGACGAAAACTCAAGATGTATTTCTCGCGCGAAGGATACATGAAACTGGAGGAAAACGGCATTAGACGCAGCATCCCGAGACTTCTCCATTTCTGCCAAAAAGCAATACGGTCAAGATAGTTTGGATAAGAACGGACTCCAATGACTGGGTGAAGGCGGCCGTTGACTATGCCACGTCACGAGTACCACGCCAGAAGGTACTGCTCGGAATCCCATTTTAAGGGAGGGAGTGGACCGAGACCGGCAGCGCCGCCTCGACGCGAACCCTTACCTTTGCGGAAGCACGCAGGCAGATGGAGCAACTGAATGTCAAATGCCTTTGGCCCTCTGGCTTTGCACGTATCTCGCCTTCATGCTCCGCTGCAACTTGACCGATAGTATCATCCTTGTACAGAACGACATCTTCTGGATCCTGTACACGTCAACGGCAGTGTGCGTTTCTCTTTATGCCCCCGTGCTGACCGGCCGGCTGGTGTCGATCTTGCCCGTCCGAAGGAAACCTGATGCTCTTCGATACTCCCATTTTCTTTGTATTTCTGACCATTGTGGTGTCCGTCTATTGGAAACTCGGGCGCAAGAAGCAGAACGTCTTTCTCCTGGCCGCCAGCTACTTCTTTTATGGATGGTGGGACTGGCGCTTCCTCTTTCTGATGGCGGGCTCGACGCTCGTCGACTTCGCCATCGCGAGGAAAATCGGCCGCAGCCCCGATCCGAAGGTTCGAAAGGCCCTTCTCACGGCCTCCTTGGTTCTCAACTTCGGTTTCCTCTGCTACTTCAAATACCTTCATTTCTTCCTGGACTCGTTTTCGAGACTGGCCTCGACCTTGGGTGTTCACAACATCCCTGTGGTCGTCATGCAGATTATTCTTCCGCCAGCGATTTCGTTCTACACCTTCCAGGAAGTGGCTTATATCGTCGATGTGTACAAAGGCGAGATCGAACCGGCGGGTTCGCTGGTCGACTACGCGTTGTTTATCGGCCTGTTCCCGCACCTGATTGCCGGGCCCATCCAGCGGCCCTCCCATCTCTTGCCGCAGGTCCAAAGACCGCGTGTATTCCGGCCGCAAGCTTTCTTCTCTGGATGCCTTCTGATCATTTCCGGCCTCGTCAGAAAGTGTCTGGTTGCAGACAGTTGTGCCGTGCTTGCCAATTCAGCATTCGGCGGACAAATGGGTGCCGGGTGGCCAGCGACAGTGATCGGAACTTGGGCATTCGCACTCCAGATTTACGGTGATTTCAGCGGCTACAGCGATATCGCGCGAGGAGCAGCTCAGTTGATGGGGTTCCACTTCATGGTCAACTTCCGGCAGCCTTATTTGGCGACAAGCCTGCAGGACTTTTGGCGGCGCTGGCACATTAGCTTGAGTACCTGGCTGCGTGATTACCTCTACATTCCTCTGGGCGGCAACCGGAAGGGCGAACGGCGAACGTACGTAAACCTGCTGGCAACCATGCTGCTCGGAGGATTATGGCATGGGGCCAACTGGACGTTCGTCATCTGGGGCTTACTGCATGGCGGAGCGCTGGCTGTCGAACGGGCGATGGGTGGCGCTCGCCGTCGGGTTGCAGCCTCAAGCTGGCTCTGGCGCGGGGTCAAGCGAATCGTGGTCTTTCAATTTGTATGCCTCACCTGGATTTTCTTCCGGGCCGCATCCCTGGGGGATGCAATTAAGTTTATCGGCAATCTGTTTCGAAGGTCGGCTACTCCCCATCTCCTGCCGGTTGTCTTCTTTCTTCTGTTCTCTGCGGCGATCATCATGGCAATGGATCTGATGATGGAGCAGAGCGGCGGAGAGTACGTCTTCCAGAACCTTTCGCCTAGGCTCCAAATTGCTGCCGCGGTTGCCGAGCTCCTCATGGTTGCCCTTCTTTCCACCGGGGGGATAAGTGCCTTCATCTATTTCCAGTTTTGAGACCGCCGAGTCTTACTGCGCCGCAGGGGAGACCGTGATCGAACGCCGGCATGTCGTGCTGCTCCTTGCAGCACTCGTGGCGGTGTGCATACTCCTGGAAGCTGGAACTATGTGGTGGTCACGGTCGGTCAGCACCTTTGGCCGCAAGGTGGAATCGCAATACCGAGAGGCACTCTCTTTACGGCACGCTGGAGTGGGCGAGCCGCTCTCTATCCTGATTGTGGGCAACTCCACCCTTCGCCGTGGCATCAACGTCCAGGATCTCAACCGCCTTGTCCAACCGGATTTGGACGTCCATATTTTCGCAGTCGATTCCACCATCTACGAAGACTGGAGGATCGGATTGGAAAGGCTTTTTCGGAAGGGAGCACACCCGAACTTTGTCATCCTGATGCTTCCTCTCAGCGCTATGGCAGGAACTGCGCCCCCCCCGGACACAGCAAGCCGCTACCTGCTCGGCCCCCAAGAGATCCTGACGCTTCACAGGATCGAAGGGATCGGTCCCACGTTGCTTTCGAACATCTTCTTCGCCCATTACAGCGCGTTCTTCGGGCGCCGAACAGGTCTCCGACTTGGGATCAAGAGAGCGATCCTCCCCGACTTTGAGAATTTCGGCCACCGGTACATGATTCTGCACTCCAAGCCTGAGTACAGCGCGGTGCCAGCGCGATTCCGTGAATTGGGGACCGTCTGCCGCCAGTACCGGGTGAACTGCCTCTACATCGTCCCACCGACCAATTCGGAAGACGACTCACATGTCGAGGCAAGTCTCCTGCGAGCCGGGAAGTCAGCAGGCATCAATGGAGCCGCGCCAGTAGCGGGCACCAAACTCGGCGAAGACAAATACATCGACGGTTACCACCTCAATGAGAAGGGCCAAGAGATTTTCACCGCTGCCGTAGCCAACTACCTCAAAGGGCAAGTCTGCCATAAACCTTGATCCGCGATGAGTTTCTATCGCCGGACTCGCCGGGATGCCGTTATTCAACCTGCTATGTCCTCATTCGGTTTAAGGCCATAGCCCCATTTGAGCGTCATTACGATCCGATTGCTCTGTATCGTTTAGAAACACCCTCCCTCTAAATGGACACTCGGATTGGCCCACGGGGCACAATGTCGTCCCAATGGCCTTGTTAGCAGACTGAAATCACAAGGCTTATTGCACTGGCAATTGCCCACACCGATGGAAGGCGGCGTGCCTTCAGAAGGCAGGAATCTCAAAGCAAGGAACTAAGGAATATCAAATGGCTGCACCTGGAAGGACTCACCTAAGTGAGGATTGCCAAGCTTTGGTCTAAGCCTTCATTGCGAAGCGTGATAGCGTGCAAGCTCGCCAGTCCCTTGGCCAGGAACACCCTTTGGTCGCTGGGCGGGTCTGGCATGCGTCTGCTGATTCAGGCCGTTTACTTCATCATCACCGCGCGTTGCCTGGGTCCGGGACAGTACGGAGGGTTCGTAGCCGCTACAGCGCTCACGGGAGTGATCTCGCCGTTCGTCGGCGTGGGACGCGGCGCCTTGCTGATCAAGAATGTGGCGCGAGACAGGCGTTTCTTCTCGGAGTACTGGGGCAATGGCTTGATGATAACCCTCATTTCAGGAAGCTTGCTCACCTTCCTCGCCATGGCACTCTGCCGGTTGGTCCTCCCTCGCTCGATTCCGATGCTGGTGATCGCCCTCCTCAGCGTTTCTGACCTCATCTTTGTGAAACTCTTGGACATGGGGACCTGGGCTTTTCAAAGTATCGAACGTCTCTCCGGAAACGCCAAGTTGAACGTCCTGGTAAGCCTGACCCGTCTCTTCGGCATTGCGGGTTTGGCCCTGGCAGTTACTCATCCCAGCGTTATGGCCTGGTCGGCGGTTTACCTGGCAGGATCAATTGTGGGAGCAGTGATTGCCGTTGCCTGGGTTACCATCAGCGTCGGAAAACCAAAGCTCGCACTCCATCACATCTGGCGAGAAGGCGCCGAGGGCTTCTATTTTTCGGTCAGCCTCTCTGCCATGACGATCTATAACGATATTGACAAAACCATGGTGGCAAGGCTTGCAACCCTCGAGGCAGCGGGCGTCTATGCTGCAGCCTATCGCCTCCTCGACGTTGCGTTTATCCCGGTGCGAGCCCTCCTGAGTGCTGCATATCCCAGCTTCTTCCGCATCGGCAAGGATGGTCTTGCAGCAACCGTTCGGCACAGCCGGCGGCTGCTGGTTCGGATCATTCCGTACTCATTGTTTGCATTCGTGGCTCTGCTGCTCGGCGCCCCTCTGGTGCCGCACATCCTCGGGCGCCAGTACGCCGACGTTACGGAAGCCCTGCGCTGGCTCGCCTTGTTGCCGGTATTGAAAACACTGCACTATTTCATCGCCGATTCGCTCACTGGCGCAGGTCACCAGGGAACTCGAACGCTCTTCCAGATCGGCGTCGCCGCCTTCAATGTTCTCATCAATCTGTGGCTCATCCCTGCGTACGGGTGGCGAGGCGCAGCGTGGTCAAGCATCGCCAGCGATGGACTGCTTGCGTTGAGCCTTCTGCTCGCTGTGACTTGCTTGCTCGGCACGAGCCACGTTCAGCCGGGGCCAGTAATGGCCGCGAGACCAGATGCAATGGGAGCGTCGGCCTAGGGGTTAGCCGTCATCCACTTTCCCTCTGTGGACCGAGGAATTAGTAGGTCACTTCAATGCTTAAGGCAATCGAAAAAGTTTTCAATGTGGCAATGCTCTTCTACATGACAGGCGCGGTGTTCCCTAGTATTGTGGCCTTCGCCGCTAGTCGCTCGGCGCCGGCAGAGGCTGGCCTCCAGGTAGCTTTCTATACGGCGACGGCGTGCTTTATTGCTCTCAGGTGGCGCATGTTTCTACGAGGAGCATGGAATGCCAAGTGGATTGTTGCTCTTGCCGTAGTCGTGGTCGCGTCTTCGGCTTGGTCTCAAGAACCGACTTTGACGCTCAAAAGCAGTCTCCTCTTCCTTGCCGCCACATTGTACGGGGTTTATTTCGGGAGCCGCTATACGGTCCAAGACCAACTGCGGCTGGTGGGATGGGCTTGCGCCTTGATGATCTTGTCCAGCTTTTTAGTCGTGATCTTGCTGCCGAAATATGGGCTCGATCACAGATTTTTCGGGGCATGGCAGGGGGCATTTCTGCATAAAAACCAGCTTGGCCGCGCCATGGTGCTCTCGGTCCTGGTGTTTCACTTTCTGCGCAAGTCAGTCCCCAATTGGATCCGCTGGCTCGGGATGGGAGGATCCCTGTGCTTGCTCGCCTTATCCCAGTCAGTATCCGGGCCGCTCGTGCTAGCCGCCATCATCGTGGTTGTACTCCTGGTCAAGCTCCTAAAGAAGCTCCTCAGACAAAGATTCACGTTTTCGATTCCCATCCTGGTGGCCGTAAGCCTTCCAGCGACGGTCACGGCGTTGGTGCTCGCCGCAAGAATGCCGTATCTGCTTAAGCTCCTCGGGCGAGACTCGACCCTGACGGGGCGGGTCTACCTGTGGGAAGCGGTCTTGCAGTCGATCGCAAAGCACCCCTGGCTCGGCTATGGGTTCGATGCTTTCTGGACAAACTTGCACGGAGAGTCAGTTTCAATTATTGCGACGATGGGCTGGATTCCAGCGCATGCGCACAACTTCTTCCTCGATCTGATGCTCGGTGTCGGGGCTCTTGGGCTTGCGGTTTTTGTTATCGGCTACATTCTCCTCTGCTGGCGAGCAGTGCAAATCATCAAGCGGATCACGGGCCCGGCGCCACTATGGCTCTTCGCGTACTTGGTACTGATGGTGGCCTGTAACCTCGACGAGAGCTACCTACAATTGCAATACAACCTCTTCTGGGTCCTGTACGCGTCCACGGCAGTGTGCATTTCACGTTATGCCCCTGTCCCGTCGGGCCACCGCAGTCACTTACCGCAGCAAGTGATCTTCCCAGAACAACTCGGAGTTGGATATTCATGAAAGGGGTTGTACCAAATATGAAGTACCCAGACTCCCTGTCAGCAACGAAAAACACGGCTCGGATCGAGCAGGATGAGCTGAAGACGCGGATCGCAGTTTGCATCCCGACATACAAGCGCCCTGAGGGTCTTCGTCGCTTGCTGGCAGCTCTCGCAACGCAGGAACCTTTGCCCGGTTGCCAGATCACGATCGTCGTCGTGGATAACGAAGGCTCACCGCAGTCGAAGGCAATTTGTGTTGAATTTGCGTCTAAGTTGAAGTATCCGCTTCTGTATTGCTGCGAGCTGCGGCGAGGCCTTTCTTATGTGAGGAATAGGGCCGTCGAGTTTGCAGCGGGATTTACAGATGCCCTGGTGTTCATCGATGATGACGAGGTGCCATCACCAGAGTGGCTGAAGCATCTGGCGGCTTGCCAGCAAGCTTATGGAGCCGATGTAGTCTCCGGACCTGTGCTCCCACACTTTATGTCCAAGGTCCCGCAATGGATCAGCGCGGGAAGATTCTTCGAAAGACCTCGTTATGCAACCGGTACAGTCCTGTCTATGGCTCGCACCGGCAACGTGCTGATACGCATGGAGGTGTTTGAGCGCATCGGGCTTTTTGATGACCGGTTCGCCCTCACCGGTGGTGAAGATATGGACTTCTTTGTGCGGCTCTCTGAATCGGGGGGACTCATCTGCTGGGCCGACGAAGCAACCGTAGATGAATGGGTTCCAGCCTCTCGTACGACTTTGAAGTACCTTCTTCAGCGGGCGTACCGCACAGGAAACGTCGTTGCCTTTCGCAACTGCCAATCCCAGTCCGCTGTGCAAACGTTGAGCTGGATTGTCCGCGGTCTCGTTCGCGGCATAAAGGGGATTTGCCTTTTGCTTGCCTCGCTCACCCGCGGCAGATCGCAAGCGGTTAAGTCTCTACAACGTGTGTGCAGTGGTGCTGGCCTTATCGCCGGTGCCTCGGGGCTGCGCTACGAAGAGTATCGCACGGTCCATTCGGTCTGATAACTGCACCTAGGCGAACTGATCAACGCAAAGGATTTGACTCGAAGCCCGTGAGATCACGGGAGTGGAAGATTCCCCGCTTGAAAGGGCACAGAGGAAATTGTGAGCAACCGGTGGTTCGAAAGACGAAAAGAATGTCCAGCCTGCACTTCAGTGGGATTCAAAACAATATACCAAAGTCGATATGAGGAACCCCCAATCAGGGATTATTTGGTGGAGTTTTACTCACCCCAAGGCGCCGTGGAGTTTGAGTACCTAAGTGAAGCCACTTATGTCTTATGCGAATGTGACGTCTGCGGTTTGATTTTTCAGAGAGATATTCCAAACGAAGTGTTGATGGAGAAATTGTATGGGCATTGGATAGACCCCCAAAAGGCGCTTATCCGGCACCAGAAGCAAGATGACATTGGATATCATTCACACAATGCACAAGAGATTATGCAGATCATTTCGTACCTCAGAAAAAAACCCTCATCCATACGTTTCTTTGATTTTGGGATGGGGTGGGGCGAATGGGCGCTGATGGCGAAGGCTTTTGGGTGCGAATCATATGGAGCGGATTTATCTTTGGACCGCAGAGAACATGCGCAGTCAAATGGAATTAAGGTCGTTATGTGGGACGAAATTCCACAATATCGCTTCGATTTCATTAACACTGAACAAGTATTTGAGCACATACCAGACCCTTTGCGAACCTTACTCCATTTGAGGACGGCCCTGAAGACTGACGGAATTCTCAAAATTAGCGTTCCGAACGCCAATGACATAAAGCGACGATTGAGAATCATGGACTGGAAAGCGCGTAGAGAGTCCAAGAATTCGCTTATTCCGGTTGCTCCGTTGGAGCATATTAACTGTTTCAGGATGTCGTCCCTACTCAAGATGGCAAGTGAAGCCCAAATGGAAGTAGTGTTCATCCCGTTATCAGTGCAATACAGACATGTCACCAATTGGAGCGGGGCGAAGGGAATTGCAAAGAATATCCTTCTACCTATATATCGGAATTTGCTCAAGAGGAACTGGATCTTGCTGCGCAACATGCAGCAAAACAAAAATTGATTCCCCGCGAAGATGAATCGTGGATTGCGTCAAGGGACCGTTCGTTTTCATATGTCTGGTCACGAGAACGATAACGCTCCGTCCAAGAAGATTTGGTCTGTTACAAGCTCATTACCAATCCCCGGTCTGTTCCTGTCGGTGGTTGAGCAGCGCTAGAACCCCATGCTGAATGGTCTCGTGCCGGAAAGCCCGTGAAATCGCGAGAGCGGAGGATTCGCGCCTGGAGTGGTGTACGTGAACGACAAGCCATTAGTCACCGCCGTAATTCCCACGCACAACCGACCTGCCTTGGTGAAGCGAGCCGTGCATTCGGCATTGAACCAAACGTATCCCTGTATGGAGGTGGTGGTGGTGGTTGACGGCCCCGATAATTGCACGTGCAAGGAGCTTGCAGCGATTTCCGATTCCCGCTTGCGCGTCATCGAACTCCCCAGCCGCATGGGCGGCTCCGACGCGCGCAATCGGGGAATGGAATCCGCACGAGGCAAGTGGATTGCACTTCTTGATGACGATGACGAGTGGCTGCCAGAGAAAACCGAAGTCCAGATGAGACTGGCGAGAAGATCGTCTTTTCGTTATCCCATTGTCAGTTCCAGGCTCTACCTCCGGACATCCCAATATGACCTGGTATGTCCTCGAGACCCTCCGTCCAAGCCAATCTGTGAATACCTGCTCCTCCGCAACCATAGGCACGGGGGAGGTATGCTTCAAACAACCACATTGCTGTTCCCGAAAGACCTGTACAATCTGGTGCCGTTCAAGAGCGGTCTCCCCCGGAACCAGGATTTCGACTGGGTGTTGCGAGCTACCCACCAGGATGGTGCTGGAATCGAGTTTGCGCCAGAACCTCTAGCGGTTTGGCATCAGGCAGAACAAAGAAAGAGTGTCAGTTCCACCGCTAACTGGCGCAGTTCATATGAATGGATCGGCAGCGTCCACGACATAATTACTCCGCGCGCATACGGGACTTTCATTGCTTTACACGTCGCGTGGCAGGCCGCAGCCCAGCACGCTTGGGGATCCTTTCTCCCGCTGTTACGGGAAGCCTGCTGCAAAGGTAAGCTGAAGCCAGCCGACGTCATCCGGTACACGGGCTTCTGGCTGATCCCCCCCTCGGTACGTTCGGCTTTCAAATCACTCGTCCCTGGAGTCTCCAAATAAAATGGCCCCTTTGCTCACCGTTGGCATTCCAGTTTACAACGGCATGCCCTTCCTCACGGAAGCAATTGAGAGCATCCTCAGCCAAACCTTTGATGACTATGAGCTCCTCGTCATCAATGATGGATCAACTGACGGCTCCTGGGAGTACCTGAAATCGCTTCGGAACCCGCGCCTGCGGCTGATCTCGCAGGAAAATCGAGGGATTACAGCCACTTTGAATCGTATGCTGGAAGAGGCAAGCGCACGCTGGCTCGTAAGACTGGATGCCGACGATATCGCGTGCCCAAACCGCTTGGAACTCGTTGCAGAACACATTAGCCGACGGCCTGAAAGCGGAATGTTTTACTCGCGTGCCAGACATCATCAACACGCGAACGCTGTCTCCCTTACCCGCAGCACCGAAGCGACACCCTCAGAATTGCGCGCCCACACACAAAGGGGGTATTTATTATCGATCTGCCACTCCAGTGTGGTCTTGAATGTGCCAAAGACAATATCTCTCGGCGGCTACCGGTTCAATCTTCAAATTGAGGATCTCGACCTGTGGTGGCGCATGGCGTTGGCCTACGACATGGTATTCATCCCCGAAATCACCGTGGCTTATCGCCTTAATGCGGGAAGTATTTGCGCCGCCAACCTGGGTAAGCTTCAGTGCCACACACTTTTCGCACAATACCTGCTTTTGTCGCACCTATGGGATCTGGAACCCCTTCCCTACGTCCAAGTTCAGGCAGTCTTGCAGTCCTTCCTCCACCGGCGAAGGTTGATCTATCGGGAGCAAATGTGGAGGGCGGCTATTTCAGTGAGTGCTCGGAACTATGGACGAGCAGCATGTCATATGCTCGTTGCAGCATGCAGCGATCCACGTCGCTTTCTTCAACGCACCCTTTATCCTTTACATCAGCCTTCAATGATCAGAATTGGCGAACCGCCTCGGGCTTTTAGGAAGATGGCCGACCAACTCTGGCCGACCAGGTCCCTCTACACGGTCACGTCCCCGACAGCAAAACACGTTCTCGGGCCCACGGCAGGGACAGATTGCTTTAGTGCCAATCGTGCGCAGAGGAGTTGAGTACATGGCCTTCGACTTGCGGCAACACATCCTCAGCAGTATTAAACCCGTCTATAAGAGCCTGAGAACTCAAAAGTTGAAACTGCTCTTCCAGTTGATAGGAGCGGGCGAACAAGGCCGCTTGCTTGACGTGGGAGGTGGGCAGGGAGTTTTGGGAGAATTCCTACCGCTCTACCGAACGTTCAAGAAGGTCGTGCTTGTGAATCTTAGCGTCCCGAACGTTAACTGTGAAGGTCATGACGACATCCGTAGAGTTATTGGCGACGGATGTTCCTTACCCTTCAGGGACGACGCTTTTGACTGGGTATTTTCGAACGCGGTGATCGAACACGTCGGCGACTGGAAGAAACAAAAACAGTTCGCGGATGAGATTCGACGCGTGGCCTCAAAAGGATACTTCGTGGCGACGCCGAATAAATGGTTTCCGATTGACCCCCATACCCTTCTTCCGCTGTATCAATTTATTCCGCGTCGTCTTCAGCGTAAGGTGGTTGGCTATGCACCTGGCTTCATGAGGGAATACGAGGAAATCAACTTGCTCTCTCGAGGTCAGTTGCAGTCGCTGTTTCCTGAGAGTGTGGTAGCCGAGACCGGCCTGCCAATGTTCCCGAATAGCCTCATTTCATACTGGCGAGAGGAACGGGACTTGCGGTATGGGTTCCTTCCGCGCGGTCTGGGTGCGGAACCGATCGCGGCACGCTGCCCCGGGGCTATCGCGATCGGCGCCTGAACAAGGCTGGACCGAGTTGCGGTTCGTCTGTGTTCCTCTTCGGTCTCCCAACGCCCCCCGCCTTGCTTCGGCACATCCACGCGATCCGCTCCCAATGCAAGCTTGGCTGCGAAACATAAGGGCATCGTCAGTCAACATGCGACACGCCTCGTTTTGAAACAGTTTGACTCCTATTCGGACGCCGTGGCCGCACGGTCCAGGCTTCCCCGCCCCATCATAGAATCCTAAGGGCTTCGATATCTATGAGTTACCCAGATTATTCGAAGTCTTCATAGATGGAGAATAACGTGCTCGTAACGTCGTCGGGCACGAAATAACTCTACCGGAATTTCGAAACCTTCCGGCAGGGGCTCACGGCTAAGTGAGATTGGCGAAGCCCTGCGACGATAACCCGAGGCTGATCACACACTGACGCTCCAGTCCCAAGACTTCCCATCTAAAACCAAACGTCAGGAGACCTAACATGCAGATTCCAAGCTGCAATCTACTCGGGATCCGTCTGAACTTGATGACGTCGCAGGACCTCATTAACGTGTCGGCCCGATCCATAGAGAGCCATACCCGCTGCATTATCGGAAACCACAACCTGCACGGCCTCTATTTTTGGTACAAGGAACCGAAGATGCGTGAGTACAACTCCTTGGCAGACTACACAAACGCAGAAGGCATGTCTTTGGTACTGCTGGGGCGTTTGTTCGGGCTCCCAATTCAGCGCAAGCACCGGACCGCATATATCGATCTCTTGCCCACTCTCGCGGACGAAGCCTGCCGTAAGGGATGGCGAATATTCTACTTGGGCTCGAGACCGGATGTAGCTGAGAAAGCGGCAGTGAGGCTGCGCGCGAAGCATCCCGGGTTGCAGATCCGCGCTCATCACGGGTATTTCAATGCGGAAAGGTCCGGTGTGGAGAACCAGAAGGTTCTCGCCGAGATCAATGACTATGATCCCGATATCCTGATGGTGGGAATGGGGATGCCCCGCCAGGAAATCTGGGTTGTCGAAAACAATGCCAATATCTCTGCGCGGGCGATCTATTGCTGTGGAGCACTGATGGAAGTAGTTGCCGGAGAGTTACCCATCCCACCTCGTTGGATGGGTGAGATAGGCATCGAATGGCTTTATCGCCTGTTCTCCCAGCCAGCCAGGGTCTGGCAACGATACCTGGTCGAACCTTGGTTCGTGCTCGGCCAACTGGGCCGACAATACTTTGCCATGCAGATTCCGAAAGTGTTCGATCGAGGCCACCAAAAATGAACGTGGCCATACCGAAGTTAACGCGCCGCGATTTGTTCAAACTCGCCCTCACGACGTATGGCGCAGCCGCTTGCCCGGAAGGTTTAGGACTGACATCCCAAGTGGACTCTGCGCCGGCAGCGGATTCTTCCCGCGCGTCGTCGTCGTTGCGAGAAGTGGCGGCTTCTCGAGGGATCCTTTTCGGGTCGATGGTGCTTAAGAAGCAGTTGGCCGCGGATCCGAAATACGCCGCTCTGGTGGCACAACAATGCGGAATCATTGTGCCGGGAAACGAGCTGAAGTGGGACGCTCTTCACCCCGCCCCGAGCCAGTTCGATTTCTCAGAAGGCGATTGGATCGAACAATTCGCACGGTCACACGGCATGTTGTTTCGCGGTGTGCCTCTGGTGTGGGAAGCAGCACTGCCCAAATGGTTGGGCGCAACTATCAACCTGGACAACGCTGAGCGAATGCTGCTCAGTCACATCTCTACGGTCGCCGGTCATTATGCGGGGCAAATGCATTCCTGGGACGTCGTAAATGAAGGCATTCAGCTCGAGGATGAACGGGCGGACGGATTGAAAGCGACACCCTGGCTCATTTATATCGGGCCCGAATACATTGACCTGGCCTTCCATGCCGCCCATCAAGCTGATCCTAAAGCGCTGCTGGTCTATAACGAAAACTGGCTTGAGCCTGAAAACCCCGCGGGCGAGCAAAAGCGGCAAGCCGTGCTCTCCCTGCTGACCCGGCTCCTCAGGCGAGGCGTTCCGATCCATGGCTTGGGTATTCAATCGCATTTCTTTGCGGAAATGAATGTAGTGGGCCCTGGCTTCAAAAGGTTTCTCCATGCCATTGAAAATCTGGGGCTCTCCATTCTGATCACAGAAATGGATGTCCGCGGCAATCTTTTGCCTGGCGACATCGCCGTCCGGGATGGTCTGGTGGCCAAGCAATATTACAACTACCTTTCGTTCATTCTTCAATTCAAGTCAGTGAAGACTGTGCTTACCTGGGGTTTGAGCGATCGTTATACCTGGATCTCAAGAGGCAACCCGCGCAAAGACGGCCTGCCGGTCCGGCCTCTGCTCTACGACGCCGAACTGCAATCCAAGCCCACCTTTGCCGCGGTCATGCGAGCGTTTAATGAAGCGCCTAAACGCTGATGGGAAGCAAAGTTTCAGCAGGAATTCCGTTGACAAAAACGCGAGGCAACTAAGATGTCTGACAATATTGTAACGACTAGCGGGCCGCAAAATGAGGATCGTCCTCCCTCCACCATTGTACCGAGAGCGACACCGACTCTCGCAAGCACCGAGCCTGTGGCAGAGGTTTCCTTCGCTGAACTCTGGCGCATTCTGGCGAAGCGAAAATGGATGATTGCGGCAGCGACTTGTGGCCTTTTCGCTCTCGGGCTTGCCTATTGTTTGATCAGCACGCCGAAATACGAGTCCACCTCGACAATTCAATTCAACAAAGAGAACTCAGACTCTCTCATGCCCGGGGACGCCCATGAGATGGTGATCAATGACGCGACCGCGATGGATTATCATTTGACGCAACAAACGCAGGTGGACACCTTAAAGAGCGACACGCTCGCTCTACAGGTGATCCAAGACTTGAAGCTTGAGAACCGTCCTGAGTTTTCACCTAAGCCCTTGTGGCAGGGCCCCGCCAAATACCCTGATGAGTCCCAATTGCCGCTGGAGAAAGCTACCCACCGGCGGGCGGTCGTTCTTAAGGCTTTTCACAAGAACCTCCGCGTGGATGTAGTCGACGGTACGCGGATGATCAAGATTTCGTTCCTTAGTCCTGCCGCCGACGTGGCCGCCGACGTAGTTAACTCCTTGGTCAGCAATTACCAGGAGCAGCAATTCAGAACCCGTTTCGCGGCGACGGCGCAAGTCTCGGACCGGTTATCGAAGCAACTCGATGACCTCAAAGACCAGGTGGCTGCCTCTGAGGAGGCGCTGGTTCAGTACCAGAAACAAGCCGGTATTCTTGGGGTCGATGAGACGCACAACATCGTGATGACCCGACTTGAAGAAGCGGATAAGCAGGTCGTGGCCGCAGAAGGGGACCGGATTCTGGCGCAAGCCGTCTGGCAATTGGCCAGGAGTGGGAACCCGGAGTTGATTTCCGATGTGGCGGCCGCGTCTTCCGCCACCAAGTCGCTCACCAATCCCAATTCGCAATCGCTGATCGCGAACCTACGCGCTCAGCAAAGCCAGCTCAAGGTGGACTATGCCCAAGCGGCAGCAAAATATGGATCATCGCACCCGAAGCTCGTACAAATGCAGGGCGAGCTGAACCAGCTCGATGAGAACATCCAAGCCGAGATTCAGAACCTCGCGACTCGCGCGCAGAACAACTTCCTCACGGCCCAACAAAATGAAAATGCCCTGCGGGCTTCCTTTGAGCGCGCGAAACAAGATGCGAACGTTCTGAATGACAGGAATATCCAGTACTCCATCATGAAGCACGAAGTCGAGTCGAAACGCGATCTCTATGACTCATTATTCAAACAACTGAAGGAGGCCGGGGTGCTGGCTGGGCTGCGATCAACCAATATCGTGACGGTGGACCCCGCGAGGCCGTCTGACCGGCCGGCCAAACCAAAGGTAGCGTTGTGCCTTGCCGTCGCCTTGTTTGGCGGGCTGTTGTTGGGAGTTACGGGCGCGTTTGTGGCGGAGAATTGCGACGATACGGTCACCACACCGGATGATGCCGAGCATATAACCCTGGCGCCGGCACTGGGATCAATTCCTCTCTGGAAGTTTCGAAAGCCCTCAGCTCCTGCAACGATGTCCATTAGGCCTCCTTCCTCAGTCCCCTCCCGAGCAATGGCTGTAGTTCTGTCCAATCCGCAGTCCCAAATCGCTGAAGCATACCGCGCCGTGCGAACCTCGATTCTGCAGGCAAGCCGGCGGGGCGCGAGTAATGTCTTCCTGGTCACAAGCGCTTTGCCGGAGGAGGGGAAAACGACAACAGCTCTGAACTGTGCGGCGGCGCTGGCTCAGCAAGATCACCGGGTACTCTTGGTTGAAGCCGATATGCGGCGGTCAGTTCTGGAACGCAAGTTGAATTTCAATGGCCAGGGAGGATTAAGCTCCCTCATTCCGGCTGGACCATCATCTACCGTCCCGGTGAAATTCCCCTCCCTGCCGGCCTTGTCGGTGCTTGCTGCCGGCCCGCGGCCCTCGAATCCAGCGGAACTGCTGGGCTCGCAACGCATGGCCGAACTCGTCCAGGAGTGGCGCTCGAACTATGACTTCATCATCCTGGACACGCCCCCTGTTTTGTCCGTTACGGATGCGGTCGTCGTTTCCGCGCATTGCGATGGTGTGATTCTTGTTGTCCGCTCTGGTGTAACAACGAAACAATCCCTTGTTCGTGTCCGAGACCTCTTCATGCGATCGCGCAAACGGATCGCCGGCGTCGTCATGAATGCCTTCGATCTGAAGTCTGTCGACCACTATGTGTACCTGGGGTATAAGTGCAATCCGAAGGACGGGCGTGGGTACTACAGCGCGGATGTCCACTAAAACAAAGAGGAGGATTTCATGAGTTTCCCGACATTGATTCACCGATTTTCCTTCCTGTTGACGATCACCGTTGCTTGCCTTGCGGTCGCACGTGTTGGAGCAGGTCAAGCACCGGCTCCCTCCCTTCCTGCCGGTAGCATGAATGTGATTCGCGCCGCAAATGATTCCTCGGAGGGAACAGCGCGCGAACCCAGTATGAAGATCGGACCAGGGGATCTGATCGAAGTGAATGTCTATGATGAGGCGGACTTGGACCAGACTGTTCGACTCGACGATGTGGGAGACGGAAGCCTCAGTTTCATCGGCAGCGTGCATCTTGCCGGACTGACAACCGAACAGGCTGAGATCCTCATTGCGCGGAAACTGAAGGAGGGAAACTTCCTCCTTGCCCCCCGAGTCGGGGTAATCATTCGTGAGTACAGTACTCAGGGGGTATCCGTGTTGGGCGAGGTGAAAACACCTGGAGTCTACGGAGTAATAGGGGGCCAGAGCTTGTTGGATGTTCTCGCTGCCGCAGGTGGAACAACACCCCTGGCAGGCTCCGAAATCACTATCCAGCGCGCCAGCGACGGATCCACCCTTAGCGTCCTCTTATCGAAAGACGCCCACCATTCGCTTTCGTCCAACATACGGCTTTATCCCGGAGACAAGGTCCTCATTCCGCGCGCCGCTCTGGTGTATGTTCTGGGAGATGTTGGCCGGCCCGGCGGGTTTGTGATGGAGAATGACGGGAAAATCACCGTGTTGCAAGCGCTCGCCATGGCGGGTGGGACCACTCACACTTCCAGCATGAATGCTTCGAGGCTTCTCCGCAAAGGATCTTCCGGCTACACGGATATTCATATAGAACTGAATAAGATGCTCAAGAGCCAAAAAGGGGACGTCCAACTCCAAGCGGAAGATATTCTGTATATCCCCGGTAGTGCCATCAAATCCGTGTTCGCGCGAGCCTCACCCGCGATGTTGGCCGCAACCAGCGGCGCCGCAAGCGCGGCAGTTTATCAAGCTGTTTACTAAGTGGGAGAGCTTTTCGGATATCCTCCATTTATTTCAGCCCCTCTAAAAGTCTGCGAAGGCACAGTGAACAGGTTACAGAACTGAACTGTGCCCCTCAGGTCATCAATGGCGTTCGCCCCTGCAACAGGCCGCAGGGAACAACTCATATGGAAAGCATCTCCTGCATTTTCTGTGGTGTTGATGACTCGTCAGAGGCGTTTGGGAGTATGTTACCGGCCGCCCGTAAAATGAAAACGGAAATTCGTGTTAAAACCCTGACGCATGGTCTACACAGTAGACTGTGTATTCATATACTGTTCCTCAACGCGAGTCTGCCGTGCTGACTGTGCTTACCGACTCTGGTTACCATTCTTCTTTCTCGGTTCCTGATGGTGTTGATGCGCGCGTAGTGCGCCGTCGATTCTTGAAGAGATACCGCGTGCTGAGTCCGTTTGCATTGCATGTGCCGGTCTTTCAGTACGATGTAATACACACCCAGAATCACATTCCGATAACGATGAAGCCGTGGATTGTCACGTTTGAGTCTCTGCTGCCCCGGAATCTTGGAGGTCCGCGCTGGATCACGACTCTTCTACGCCGCCAGCTCCTACGCGATAACTGCAAGGCATTGATAGCAATGTCAGAGTGGGCTGTCCTGCAATTCCGCGCCACGAGCGACGATTGGAGCGGCGCTGAGCAGGCTTCCAAGAAGGTTGCTGTTCTTCATCCGACCGTTCCGGTGCGCTCGTCGAAGCGACGACAGTTCAAGACAGGTGACACTTTGCAGTTGGTTTTTGTGGGAGGCGACTTTGCCAGAAAGGGGGGACTCGCGTCCCTGCTCGCTGCCCGCAAGCTCGCACGCCTCAGAGTCCCAGTCCGGTTTCACATTGTCTCAAACATGCACTTCGGCCCAGAGGTGCACACCGATGCGCCTGTTCGCGCCCCCTATGAGGCGGAGCTTACCTCGCCACCCGATAACGTGGTCTTTCACGGAGCGATGCCAAACGCCGCTGTGCTGTCGCTAATGCAGCTATGTCATTACACTCTTCTTCCCACGCTGCATGACACGTTTGGGTTTTCCGTGCTGGAAGGCTTTTCGACGGGCACGCCCGCTATCACGAGCAATGTGTGTGCGCTTCCCGAATTCGTAGCTGACGGAAAGACCGGGCTGATTTTGTCTTTACCTTTGGACCAACGCCGCAGGGTCCCACTTGTGGCGCGCTGGCCGCACTATGGGTGGGACGATGTCAAGCCGCTCTATGAATGCCTGTCGGGCCAGTTGGTCAAAGCCATCCTGCGGGTCATCGAATCGCCGGACATGGTTGAAATGATGAGCGACGGTGCAATACGACAAATCGAAGGACAGAGGGAGAAAGCCATCGCCTTCCTCGATGGCCTTTACCATGCGGCTGTGGTAAACGCGACGTTTTAGACTAATGGGTGCTGCTATGTTTACTTCTCGCCAAGTTGTACCTACTGCTGCCTGGGTCATGCTGCGACGCCTTCGCTATGCTGTTGCTACCGTACGGGGATCCAACATACTGGCGAATGAGAAGATTGGCGTCCCGTGGCAGCGCGATTGGCAGGTGGTGCGCGTCGTCAAGCGCGTGGAAGCCGATCCTCCGCAAAAAAGGCGCACGGATAGCGCGGGTCGCGAACTCTGGCACACGGCGGCCGGCGACTTTTGGACGCCTCCAGGAGTTTCCGAGCGTTTTGTGCGGATGATCACCATAGAGGCTCTCTCGGACATATATCATTTCGCGGCCCAGATCTGGAAGCACGCGCCGGTCGTCCTGGATTGTGGAGCCAATGTCGGCATCTTTTCCCGGATGGCGCTCGATCTGGGCGCGGGAAAGGTAGTATGCTGTGAGCCTTCGCCGGAGGCTGCCGCATGCCTGCGACTAACGTTCGCAGCGGAGATCCAGGAGGGCCGCCTGGCGGTGGTCCAGAAGGCTCTGTGGGACAAAACAGAGACTCTCGAGTTTTCCATAACCAGCCGTACTAACCCCGGCACTCATCGGGTTGTGACCGAGAGCCAGCCGGATACCATCTCAGTGGAAGCGACCACGGTGGACCGCATCGTGACGGAGTTAACGCTTCCCCGCGTGGACTTCATAAAGATGGACATCGAGGGTGCAGAGTGTCGCGCCTTGCGAGGAGCCACTACGACCGTTAAAAACTCTCGACCATTAATCGGGATGGGCACGGAACACACGAAAGATATCGCCGCTAACAACGAGTTACTAATCAAGACTCTTCGCGAAATCGAGCCGTCGTATCGCGTCCTGTGCACCGAAGTGCACCCGGAGCAGTCTCCTTCCCGAGGTCTTGTGCTGACGCCGTACTCTCTGTTTTTTTACTAGAAGCCGTCTGCATCTGTTGACATCCTCGTTACCACAATGAGAATTCGAGTCTGCACCGAAGAAATGGATCCGACGTCGCCGCTACACGAGGAACGGCTTCTGCCGCCTCTTCCTCATTATTGTTGAAAGTCCGGATGGCCATGTTTGCCCGCTACCGATTAGGCGCCTCCTTCCCCATAAGAGTCGATTATTACGATCGTCAAGCCCAAACCGTAGCTGGCTCCGCGCGGGTCTCTTTATGATTCATTGCCACGAAGTTCTAATGCGGGTACCGAAACAGGAAGAGGTGAAGCTCTGCGCGCTTCTGGAATCGGTTCCCGATGCTATCTACACCTTGGACCCTTCGACATTGGGCATTCTGGGACGCAACCGCAAGGCCGCGGAGTTGGATGGATACAGCGACAATGACATTGCCCACATGACGGCGGCTGACCTGCACCCTCCCGAGGAGCAGGTATTGCTTCGGGAATGGTTCGAGAGGGGGGTGGAAGCGGGCGGGGTTTTGCGCCTTCACAGCCTGCAGCGGAAAGATGGCCAGCTCGTGCCGGTCGAAGAAAATCAAACGCTGGTCGACGCCGGAGGGGAAAAATTTGTTCTGAGCATCGTGCGGGACATTACCGAGCATAAGCGGGCGAAAGAGGCGCTGATGGAGGATAGCCTTCTCCTCCACACCCTTATGGACAGTCTCCCCGAGGTGATCTACTTCAAGGATCGGGCGAGCCACTTCACCCGGATCAATAAGGCGCACGCGAAACTGTTTGGGCTGGATGACCCTGCCGAAGCGGTCGGCAAGACCGACTTCGACTTCTTCGCCGCAGAACACGCCCAACAGGCCTACAAGGATGAGCAGGAGATAATCAGGACGGGCCGGCCAATCGTGGGCAAGGAGGAGAGGGAAACCTGGCCGGATGGGCATGTGACCTGGGTCTCAACCACGAAACTCCCCCTGCATGACGCCAATGGGAACATCATCGGAACTTGCGGCATCTCCCATGACATCACCGAGCACAAGCGTGCGGAAAACGAACTTCGGCTGACGCAATTCTCGGTGGAGCACGCCTCGGACGCTATCTTTTGGATGGATTCACAAGGCCGTATCGTCTACGTCAACGAGGCGGCCTGCCGCTCTTTAGAACGTTCCCGGGAAGAACTCCTCGCCCTGTCAATCCCGGATATAGATCCGCTTGTTACCAAGGAAGCTTGGGGGACGGTCTGGGAAGCGGTCAAAGCACACGGCTCACAGGTCCTTGTAACCCAGCACCAAACCAAACAGGGAAGAACCTTCCCGGTAGAGGTAACCGCCAATTACCTGGAGTTCGATGGGACGGAGTACAGTTTCGCCTTCGCGCGTGACATCACTAAGCGCATGCGGGCTGAGGAGGCGCTGCGCGAATCCGAAGAGCGGTACCGCACGCTATTCCAACGCAACTTGGCGGGCGTTCTCCGCACTACAACGGATGGGCAAGTCTTGGAATGCAACCAAGCGATGGCCAACATCCTCGGTTTCGACTCGCCCCAGAGGGCCCCGGACCGCCGTGTGCCGGACTTCTACTTTTCGGACGAGGAGCGCGCCGCGTTCCTTGAGAAGCTCAAAGTTGATGGGCGTCTGACCAACTTTGAGATGCGACTGCGGCACAACGACGGCAATCCCGTCTGGGTGATTGCCAACGTCAATCTCGGGGCACAAGCCACAAACGGTTCCCGGATCATTGAAAGTACTCTCATCGATATCACGAAGCGCAAGCTTGCGGAAACTGAAAGTGCATACTTGGCAGCCATCGTGACTTCGTCGGATGATGCCATTCTCAGTGTCACCCGTGAGGGGCTCGTCACCACCTGGAATGCTGGCGCGGAGCGCATGTATGGTTACACGCCGGAGGAAATCAAGGGAAAGCACTTTTCAGTCTTTATCCCTGAGGATCGTCGAGGCGACCTTGCCGGACTCGACGATCGGCTAATTCGCGGCGAACCGCTTGTCCATTACGAGGCTGAGAACGTGCGGAAGGACGGATCGAAACTGCAAGTCTCGATGACCCTTTCTCCCATTAAGGATGCTACGGGGTTCGTGACCGGGGCATCGGTCATCGCGCGCGACGTCACCGAACGCAAGTGCGCCGAGGAGAAGCTGCGCAACAGTGAGGAGCAGTTTCGGCAGTTGGCGGAGAACATTCATGAGGTTTTCTTTATCGCTGAGCCCGACCCGCCGCGGCTGACTTACCTCAGCCCGGCCTACGAAGAAATCTGGGGCCGACCGCGCCAGGAGGCCTACGAGCGCGCGGACGCGTGGATCGATACCATTCACCCGGATGATCGTGAGCGGGCCATCGACCTGTTCAGCCGGGCGCATCGGGGTGAACAAGCCAACGCGGATTTCCGGATCGCCCGTCGGGACGGCACAGTCAGTTACATCAAGGCGCGGGTCTTCCCCGTGCGGGATGCCGGAGGAAAGTTTTGCCGGGTGGTCGGAATCGCCGAAGACGTCACTGATTTCGAGCGCGCAGAAGCCGAAATGGCCGAACGGCACCGTTTGGCGACACTTGTGGCCGAAGTGGGGGCGGCGCTTACTCGGGCTGATAGCCTGCGTCAAGGCTTACAGAAATGCGCGGAGATCCTGGTACGCAACGCCAGCGGCGCCTTCGTCAGGGTCTGGACGGTGAATGAAGAGGAAAACGTCCTTGAACTGCAGGCGAGCGCCGGTTTGTACACCCCCGTTGACGGTTGCCACGGCCGCGTATCCACCGGGAAGTTCGAAATTGGGCGCATCACCGAGAGCGGCGAGCCCCACTTGACGAACTCGGAACTCGAGGACTCCTGGGTGGGAGACCCGGAATGGGCGCGGCGGGAAGGCATGGTGGCGTTTGCGGGCTACGGCTTGAGAGTTGAGGGACTAGCGTTGGGGGTGCTGGCCGCGTTCGCGCGCCAGCCTTTCACAGAAGCCACACTTCAGGCTTTTGCCTCCGTGACCGACAATATTGCGCAATTTATTAAGCGCAAGCGTGCCGAAGCGTCGCGTGACTACCTGGCTTCAATCGTCGAGTCATCAGATGATGCCATCATCGGTAAGACCCTTGAGGGGGTTATTAGAAGTTGGAACGCCGGGGCGGAGAAGCAATACGGCTACACGGCCTCCGAAGTGATCGGGCAATCGATCTCTCTCCTTGTTCCTCCGGAACGTCGGCAGGAAGTTGAGGACTCCCTCAATCGGATAAAGGGGGGTGAGCAGATTGCGCCCCACGAGACGGTGAGGGTCAGGAAAGACGGCAAGCGCATCGATGTGTCCCTCACCATTTCCCCGCTCAAGAACGAACACGGTGAGGTCGTGGGTGCTTCGACGGTCGCCCGTGACATCACTGAGCGGCGCGAGCTCGAACGGATGAAAAGTGAAATTGTTTCGGTGGTGAGCCACGAACTGCGCACGCCTCTCACGTCGATTCGCGGGGCCTTGGGGTTACTGAGCGGTGGCCTGTTGCGTTCCCAACCCGAAAAGGGGGCGCGTATGCTGGAGATCGCGGTGTCGAACACCGACCGCCTCGTGCGCCTTATCAACGATATCCTGGACCTCGAGCGTCTGGAATCCGGCAAAATGAACATGGAGAAACAAACCTGCAACGCTGCCGACCTGATGACTCAAGCAGTGGATAACGTACGCGAGCTGGCGGAAAAGGCAGGTGTCACCCTGTCCGTATCACTGCACTCTGCTCGGCTGTGGGTTGATCCTGACCGTATCATACAGTCTCTCATTAATCTTCTGAGCAATGCGATCAAGTTCTCGCCTCGAGGCAAAACCGTTTGGCTAAGTGCGACACCCCAAGCAGATCAGATTTTGTTCCAAGTGAAGGACCAGGGGCGGGGCATTCCGCAGGAAAAGCGCGAGAGCATCTTTGAGCGCTTTCAGCAGGTTGACGCCTCTGACCGTAGGGAAAAGGGTGGCACGGGTTTGGGCTTGCCGATCACTCGCAGCATTGTGCAGCAGCATGGTGGGCGGATTTGGGTTGAAAGCACGCTGGGCCAAGGCAGCACTTTCTTCTTCACTCTTCCAGCTCTGCCGACCGAAACAATCTCAGTTGGCGGTGGTTCCGGCGCCCGAAAAGTACTGGTGTGCGCTGTTCAAGCAGATATCTGCGGCGACGTACAAGCTGTTTTGATGCCGCGGGGCTACACCGTAATGGCGGCGGAATCGTGGCAGGAAGCAATCGAGATGGCATCCATGGAACCACCGGACGCTATCCTGCTCGACTCCTCAATGCCTGGCATGGAAAGTTTCGAAGCCGCAACTGCACTCAAGCAGAAGTTCCACACCCGGGACGTTCCTGTGATCGGCCTTGGTGGTACGGCTCCGGACGAAGCCCATCTAGCCTCGATGGCCATGGCGGGTTGGGTGACGAAACCATTGAACCAAGGCTCTCTGCTCCCCGTCTTGGAATCTGTTTTGGGCAAACGGAGCGAAGGTCCGCGTGTCTTAGTGATCGAAGATGACGCTGATCTAGCGCGAGTGCTCACGACTATCTTTGAACGGCACGGCGCGGTGGTGCTTCATGCCCGGACCGGGCAGGAGGGCGTTCATATCTGCCCGCAATTTATGCCTGATCTGCTCGTGCTTGACGTGCTGTTGCCTGAGCTCGACGGTTTTGGCGTCGTGGAACGACTCCGGCAGCAAGAGCATTTGCGGCGTTTGCCCTTAGCCGTGTACTCGGTGAAGGAGTTGAATGATTCGGAAAAAGCGCGCTTGCGGCTTGGGGAATCCATTTTTATGACCAAGAGTCGCCTCACTCCGCAAGAATTTGAGCAACGGGCAATTGGTTTGCTTAACTGGGCGATTTCCGGAAAGAGAGAGAGGCGGCGGCAATGACAACACGGCGAGTTCTTATTGTTGATGATGAGGACGACATCCGGGAAGTGGCTCAGGTCAGTCTCGAGATGGTGGCAGGTTGGGAGGTGTTAACCGCCAGTTCCGGTTCTGCGGGATTGAAAACAGCTCGAGCTGAGCAGCCGGATGCCATCCTTCTGGATGTGATGATGCCCGATATGGACGGGCCTACCACTTTCCAGAAACTGCAAGCTGATCCTGGGATTCGGCATATCCCTGTCGTCCTATTGACGGCGAAGTTGCAGCCTGTCGATCGAAAGCGGTTCGCCGAGTTAGGGGTGGCAGGGGTACTGGCGAAGCCTTTCGATCCCCTCAAGTTAGCAGGGCAGGTAATGGAAGCCCTGCATTGGTTTACGTAATTGATGACCGCCGGCGGTGGTGAGGTGTAACACGATGATGACTCCGATTCTTGCAGCGGGCGTCTCTCCAGAACTTGTGTCGTTCCTCGAACAGCGGCTGGAGGGCGTGATGGTCAACGCCGTTCGGGACGGCCATGAGGCTCTGGCGGCGGTAGCGCAAGGTGGCTGGCAATTGCTTGTGATCGACCACCACGTTAAGAATCCACCCGCGCTTGAGCTGCTTGCCAAGGTGCGCGAGCTCACCAAAGGGTCTAATCTCCCCGTCATCTACTGCCTGGAGGAAGGGGAGCCTTACGAGCTGCAAACGATGCTGGTCAGTAAATTGGGGGTGGAACAACTCTGCTTTCATCCCCTGAACCTGGAGGAACTCGCTCGTCAGGTGAGTGAGCGGCTTAGCCTGTCCCTGCGTTCTCAGCCCGAACAGCAGAATCAGGAGCAGAATCCGACGCTGGCCGCTGTGGCTGCGCTTTGGCCTCGCTTCAAGAGTACGGTCCTGGGGCGTATCGAGGCGGTCGAGGAAGCACTCTCAGAACTATTGGAAGGTAATCTCAGTGATGAACTCCGGCGGAAGGCGGAGCAGGAGGCTCACAAACTGGCCGGGTCAGTGGGATCATTTGGCTTCAAGGATGCCTCCCGGCTGGCTCTTGAGATTGAGCGATCCTTTCGGCCGGGTTCAGCCCTGGGGCAGGCGCAAGCCTTATCCCTTTTGCAGACGGCTGCGGCTCTGCGCCGGGAATTAGAGAGCAGACCGGCCGACAAGGCAACCGAGCCCTCTGCGCCCATGGGCGATAGCCGCCCACTCCTGTTGATTGTGGATAGTGACAAAGCTCTGGCAGAGCAACTGGTCGAAGAAGCCCGCAGCAGGGAGCTTCGGGCGGAAATGGCAAGTGATTTATCCGCCGCCCGAGAGTTGCTAGCAGGCTGCCGACCGGACGTGGTGCTTCTGGATTTGTCTGTCCCCCAAGACACATGGAACACTTTACAACTACTGGAAGAGTTGGCCGCCCGCGATCCGGCCGTGCCGACCCTCATCCTGACGTGGCACGATAGCCTGATTGACCGCGTCGAAGTGGCCCGACGCGGCGCGAGCGGGTTCCTCCAAAAACCGCTTCCGCCCTCGGAGGTCCTGGACGCAGTCATACAACTGCTCAATCGTATGAGCGCCCTGGAATCCAAAGTCTTGATAGTGGATGATGATCCTCTGGTGCTGGCCTCTGTCAAGGCTTTGCTCGAATCCCAACGAATTCGCGTGATCACATTGGATGAACCGCTTCGCTTCTGGGAAACGTTCGAACGAACCTCGCCTAATCTATTGATCTTGGACGTTGAAATGCCGCATCTGAACGGACTCGAGCTGTGCAGAGTGATACGGAATGATCCCCGCTGGTATGGTATTCCCATTCTTTTCCTCACCGTGCACACGGACGCGGAAACCGTGCAGCGGGTGTTCGCTGCCGGGGCTGACGACTTTGTCGGCAAGCCCATAGTCTGCCCTGAGCTGTTGACTCGTATTGGTAACCGTTTGGAGCACGCCCGCCTCTATCGCGCGTTCGTGGAAACCGATCCTCTTACGGGAGTGGCCAACCGACGCAAATCCACCACCATGCTGAACCAGTTGATACGCATGGCCAGTCGTTTCCACCAGCCGTTTACTTTCTCCATGCTCGATCTCGACCACTTCAAGCAAATCAACGACAAGTACGGCCACGCCGTGGGAGATCAGGTGCTGCGCAAGTTAGGGAAGACGCTGCTAAGAACTTTCAGGGCTGAGGACGTCGTAGCGCGGTGGGGTGGCGAAGAGTTCGTCGTCGGCACATTTGGCATGCCGGAGCAGGACGCGGTGCAGCGGATGACGGGAATGTTGGAGGCTTTTCGTCAGGAACTGTTCACGACCGCTGAGGGATTGGAGTTTCACGTGACTTTCAGTGCTGGAGTCGCTCAGTACCCTGAAGACGGGGTTGAACTGCAATCACTCTATCGGGCAGCAGATTACGCGCTTTATCAAGCCAAGAAAGGTGGGCGCAACCGCGTTTACGTATCCGAGCACACAGCTGAGGAGCTTTCGGTTCACCAATATGCATAGAATGACTTGGCGCTTGGGGCGAAGTCGCGGTCGATCGGGTTTCCAGCGCCGCCAACGCTGCCTTCGCCACCGTTGACAGTTCCATCATCGCTGGCACATTCCCGCCCTGAAATTGATGTGCCAGCACTACGTCCATCTCTGGCCAGTCACCTCGGCGACCTAACACTGGCTGATTGCCTCGTTCCCCATCGCAATCCGCAGCGCCTCCGGTTTTCGGCTCTCGTTGATCGTGGCATTCCGATCAAAGCCCATCTCCCAGTAAATTGACCAGCGCTACGTTTTCCCACGCTCCAAGTTCTCCGTGCGCTCTCCTCCCACCGCGTTCAACACCCCTAACCTTTGCCAATAAGGCTCGCGTAAGTCATTGACACCGAAAGTAATAACCCTGCACGTTTAAAAGGGTATTGAATTCTTAGGGGCCGATTTGGCATGATGTGGGGTCACCGAAGGCGTCGGCCTCCAGCGTCTTCCTGGGCCAACCGGGATGCCTTCGCATCACCAATATGACGGACCTAAGAGGCTCACTCCCAGGACAGACTTGGACCGATCCGCAATTCCACGCCTGAAAGCCGCAGGATTCGACCTTAAGCCGGACTCGGCATGGCAGTTTTCACGTTGAAAGGCCAACACCATGGGTAAAGAGAACGTCGCCGGCCTGGACGCACCGTTTGCAGCCGCAAAGACCTCTGGGATCGATGCCACTGGCCAACCACCGCTGGTGATTCTTGCTATAGATGACGATCCTGGAATGCTCGGGTTCTATAAAGTCGTACTAGCCGACGAGAGCGTCCGCGTCGAAACCTCGATGGATCCACTTCAAGGGGTGGAACTTGCGGAAACCCTTAATCCTGATTTGATCCTGCTGGACCTCACCATGCCAGGCATTGATGGCATGGAAGCCCTGCGGCGGATTCGACTCCGTGATCCGGAGGCACGGGTCGTTATGATAACCGGGGATTATTCCATCGAATCTGCTGTAAAAGCCATCCAGGTGGGGGCTACCGATTATGTTTGCAAGCCCATCACTCCGGAAAACCTGTGCAAAATCGTTCAGGAAGCACGGGAGCAAGTAGACCTTACGCGGCGGGAGAGCACCCTGGAGAAGGAGTTCGCTGAAGTTTTCAGCCTGGAAGGCATGATTGGTCGCAGTCCAAGGATGCTGGAGGTTTTCGATCTGGTTCGCCGTGTGGCTCCGCACCTTCGGACTGCCCTGATCACGGGGGAGACAGGAACAGGAAAAGAGTTAGTCGCTCGAGCCTTACATGCGTTGAGTTCTCGGCCCCAGCAACGCATCGCGGTGTTCAATTGCAGCGCCCTCGTTGACACACTTGCCGAAAGCCAACTTTTTGGTCACCGGAAAGGAGCTTTTACGGGGGCAATAAGCGATCAAGCCGGGATCTTCGAGTGGGCCAATGGGGGCACGGTCTTTCTCGATGAGGTGGGCGACTTAAGCCCGGCAGCACAATCGAAGCTATTGCGGGTGTTGGACAATGGCGAAGTGCAGAAGTTGGGCTTTCCGCAACCCATCCAAGTTGACGTCCAAGTGATCGCTGCGACAAGCCGTGATTTGGACGTGGAAGTGAGATCCAACCGGTTCCGGCCGGATCTACTGTACCGGCTGAATATGATCCAGATTCAAATCCCTCCTTTACGGGAACGCCGCGAAGATATCTTGCTGCTGGCGCGACGTTTTCTTTTGGATTTCGCTTCCCAATACCGCAAGGAGATTCACAAGATCTCGCGACGCGCGGAGTCTGCCCTGCTGACATATTCCTGGCCTGGCAATGTTAGAGAATTAGAAAACGTCATCGGACGTGGCTGCATGCTAACGCGGGCTAAGATGCTCGGCCCGGAAGACCTGCCGGCACAAGTAACGAATCCATCCGGCCCGACCGCCGGGGCAGCGACGACCATGGAGGCAGCAGAGAAACAAGCCGTCATTCGAGCGCTAGACGAGACGAAGAATAAAGCCCTGGCGGCGCGCAAGTTGAGAATCAGCCGTGCGCGGCTTTATCGCCTGATGGCGAAGTACGGTTTAGCCGATGATTCCCCGGCTGAGGAGCGAGTCAAGCAGGCAGCCGGAGAGTAATCACTGGCCTCGCCGTGAGTTGAATCTCATTGAAAGGGCGCTTTGCGTCACGTATCTCGGAGCCGCCGGCAGTTCAGTTAGCTGGGGAAGGGCAACAGGACCCGCCTTGTCGGGCCGGTGGAGACAGACCCCGGCTAGACCTGCCTGCTGCTCGCGATGCTTTCCGGGGGTGACGGGCTTTCCAGGGAAGCAAGTGGCGCCGGATTCCGACTCCTTCTTCTGGGCTTCAAAGTCGTCGTCGCCTGTACCCAGGACAAATCGTTGGTTTGGGGGAGTGGTATGAGCTTTCGTTGCTCAATCCCCAATGACCTTTGTATTCCCACTCTGGTTCGGATTCTAAGCCAGGTACCCTTATTAATCGCCAGGAAGGCAGAAACCACCTCTGGGTCAAACTGCTTTCCGGATTCCCGACTGATTTCCTCCCGGGCCGCGGCAAGAGTCGAGGCCCGGCGATACGGACGATCGGAAGTCATGGCATCCAAGGTGTCGGCTACGGCGAAGATCCTGGCTCCCAACGGGATCGCTGTCCCCGCTAGGCCCTGAGGGTAGCCTTTTCCGTCAAAGCGCTCGTGGTGGGTCAGAACAATCTGGGCTGAATCTGCCAGGAAAGCAATGCGTTTCAAGATACCGTACCCCACCCCCACGTGTGCCCTCATCACCTCGCGTTCCTCATCCGTAAGCGGGGCAGGCTTCATCAGGATGGCATCGGGGACTCCGATTTTTCCTATATCGTGCAAAAGAGCGCCCCGCGCGATAGTATTCAATTGGTCCTCGCTGCAGCCCATCGCTATCCCGATTTCCACGGCGTACGCCATCACGCGTTGCGAATGCCCGGCCGTCTCGCTGTCTCGTAAATCCAAAGCTCCGGCGAGTGCTTGTAATGTCTCTTCATAGGTCTGCTCGATCCACGACTTCGCTCTTCGGAGCTGAGCGGTTCTCTGCTCGACCATTTCCTCAAGGTGCAGGCGATGATTCTCCAATTCGGCTTCAAGCTTCTTTCGTTCCAACACCTGGTTGACGCTGACTAGCACGGCGTCAAGATTCAATGGCTTCAGCAGGTAATCGTCCGCCCCGTCTCTCATCGCCTGCACGCCCACTCGAATATCACCCTCGCCGGTGACCATCACGAAGCCCAAGCGGTAATGCTTCTGCCGAACGAGGCGCAGGAGCTCCAGGCCGCTCATTCCAGGCATTTGAACATCGCATAGAACAACGTCGAACTCCTGTGTCGTCATCAAGTGCAGCGCTTCTTGACCGCTCTGGCACCCAAAACAACTGTAACCCTCCGGCCGCAACACCTCAGCCAGCAGCTTCACGATGCTCGGCTCGTCGTCCACGATCAAAACTCTGCGTTTTGAGTCGGGGTTATGTTGAATTGAGCGTGATTGCGTCTCCGGCATGTTTATCGAACCTCATTTTCGCCGAAAGTTCCACCCTGCTTCAGGGAGGGACTTCGCGATTTGTGCCGCCAACCTGTTTGCTTCCGCCCCAACACAACAATGACGTCAAACAGCACGAAGAGGCCCACGCAGGCTCCCGTTATATCCAAGAGGCAGTCGAACAAGGACGCGTGTCTTCCGGGAACAAAGCGTTGGTGAAGCTCATCCGTAATCGAGTAACTTCCGGACGCCAATAGCGCCCAGAAGGCAGCTTTTCCCGACCAGAACGGATCCCGCGCGGGTTTCAGGGAGTTGTAGAGGAAAACCGCCAATACCGCATACTCCGTGAGGTGCGCAGATTTGCGGAGCAAGTTGTTTAGCAGCCCGAAATTCTGGAAAGGAATTGAGATACATAACCAATCGAGGACAATAGAGAGAAATCTCGCGGAGGAAACCGAAGAGTATGGCGCCCGCGAAAGGTCAAAAATCATCACCGCCCAAGTTACAGTCAGCAGCAACCAGGCTTTTCTTGAGAGCAATTCCATAAGATCAGCGACTCATATCACTGGTTCCAAACGGAGAGTGTCTTTGGAACATCGGTAAGCCGGAGCGGTGCGTGCCGAAGTTATGTCAGGGCAACTCACGACTGCCCTGGAAAACGGTTATGCATCGATTCCCAGGGGCGCAGGACCAATCGGTTCTACGTCATTGGCATCCACTTCGACTGCCGCGGCTTGGCGGATCATATCCACCGAAATCACAACTCGTAAGCCCCCCGACTGGCGCACCAAGAACCCTGTCAAATCTGCCAGCGGGCCGGACTTGATCCGCACCTTCTGGCCAACTGCCAGGTAGGGGTGAGGTTCAAACTTGCGCGACTGGAGCCTCGCGCGGAGACTCACTATTTCCGCGTCCGGTAAGGGCCAAGGACCACTTACAGATCCCACCATGGATACCGCACCGGGCAGACTTAGAGCCTTGAAGCGCTGGCGGGGATCGATCCTGACGAAAAGGTAACCGGGGAACAAGGGCAGTTCGACTCGTACCTTACAGCCATTCTTCCAACGGTGCACGGTCTCGTACAGGGGAAGAAAACACTCAATGGCGCGCGACCCCAGGTCCTGGTAGACACGCTTTTCGTGTCGCGGATAAGTGTGCAAGGCATACCAGTGGGCAAGTGGAGTTTCAGATTGCACGCTGCCTCGATTTTCCTCTTCGGTTCTACTGGATTGGGGTAGGGCTTCGCCATTCTCACTTAGGCGAGCGGCCGCGCCGATCAACGTATTCATAGAGCCTCGCAAGTGGGGATCTCTCTTTCTCCGGTGCCGATATAAGGCACAAGGAATGCCATCCGCAGCGAGTCGCCAGGTTTTATTGCATCCCAAGTGCATCGAACGGGTTAGGGTAAATCAAGGTGAACAACCCTTTATGAGCCAATGGCCGTTGCGTGTCCAAAAGCGTGGGAGTGGCTCGATTTGAGGCACGGACATCGCTGACGAACACTTTCCGGTCCACAATCTTCCGCCTTTCCGCAACGCTCTCCCGGTAATTAACTGAAATCAAAGGGCCAAGTGAATCTGAAAACATACCCGATTTGGTATCAGCCGTGCTCCTACCTGGAGTATTGGAGTTCACAGATTTGCATCGTTGGCCTGGAACCGGCCGATGGGCTCCAACGCAAGAATAAAGGAGAAGACGGCAATGCGAGTTTTTGATCGGGTTGACCCACGTCGCTTGAATCGCCGCGAGTTCCACCTGTGGATCCTGGCGCTCACCGTAATTTTCGTTCTGGCAATCGGAGTTGCTTTGTTGATGTACCCAACGGTTTTTTACCATTCGGAAAGCGTGACCGGAATCCCGACGCGCCCTGTCTTTTTCGGGTTTTGCGGGCTTGTGGCCCTGGTGGTCGGTTACTTTGCAGACCGCCAGATGGTCATACACAACCTGCGCGCGGAGCTGGAGGACGATGAGCGCCGAATCGCGAAGATTCGCCGGGAGGCGAGCGCCGATCTGCTGACGGCGCTTCCAGGGCCCAATATCTTCCGCGACCGCCTGGCGATGGAATACCGCCGGGCTTCCCACAGCCAACAACCCCTTTCTGTATTAGCCGTGGATCTGAAGCCCTCGCTCACATTCACCGATCCTAGTGAAATCGCTATTGCCTTCGGGGATGCCGCGAAATCCCTGATGCGCAGGCTGCGCAGTTCAGACTCCATCTTCATGTTTACAACGAGCTTCTTCGTGGTCATTCTTCCCGCGGTCAGCGCTAGCGAGGCTTATGGCTTGGGTGACCGCTTGATCGAGGGACTCCACGATGCCGCGGGCGCCAGCAATCGGTTCACCTTCAGCGTCAGGGTGGTCAATTTCCCTGAGCACGTCACCACCGCACGGGAGATGGATGAAGCCATACAGGGACTTCTCCTCCACGGCACTAGCGAAAATTCGAACTTGGAAGTAGTCCAACCCGTATTGGCAATTCAGTAGAAGGTAAGCACGTGACAAACGTCTTTGACATGACCAGCGCGAGCCTCGCAGAATCCCTCTCCCGTGACAATTCTGTCCGTGGCGTACCCGCCATGAGCAGCTCTGGAGCAAACCAAACCCAGAGAAACCCTAGCGCCCAGGCGCTACGGGAGGTGAGATCTGCTTATTCAACCTTTGGCAACCTAACCCAAGCGGAGCGCGAACGCCTCTTAATCGATCAGCTCCCTCAGGTCGAATACATCGCAACACGAATTCATCATCGGCTTCCACCGCATGTTCTGCTCGACGACCTCATCCATGCGGGCGTTCTTGGATTGATCGAGGCCATTCAGAGGTTTGAGCCGGCTCGCCACGGTAACCTCAAAGCGTATGCCAAGGACCGCATACACCAGGCGATATTGGATCGTTTACGTGGTTTTGACTGGGGCTCCCGGCCGCTGCGCAGAAAGACCGGCAGAATCGAAAAGGCTCGTCGGAAATTTAGAACTCTCTGGGATACTCCTCCTCCGAGGCTCAGCTCGCTGAAGAACCCGGCATGAATCTTGGGCCAGCGCGTGTCTTCAGGAGCTCTCGGCGCCGCTGCGGGAATTGCGATTTGTCTCTCTTGCGCAGCCGGTTTCGCCGACTCCACGGCTTCCTTAACTGTCAACTGCTGTCAAGAATGGCGGATTGGTGAGTCAAGTCAGCGAGGCAAGGATTTGTTTCGGCCTTGTACATCGCGAGCTGGATTATCACGCGCCTCAAGGTCTTCCGGATGCAAGGCTTCTGTCGAAAGTGACTTCGACTTGGCCCAGGTACGCCTCCAATGCGGCAACCTGGTCCTGGAGTTCGTCGATATCTTGATCCGTCGCGGCACGCTCGATCGAAGCGCCGACTTCTGTCAACTCCTCAAAACCGTAAGCCGCGCCACTACCCTTCATCTGGTGGCCGAATGTGCGCGCAAATTCGTATTCACACCCCGCGAGTGCGGCCTTAAGTTCCGGCAGATGACTGCGGCATTTGAGAAGGTATTGTGAAACCATTGCCTGGGGAACGTGCCTCGAGGCGCGAACCAGGATCTTGGCTGACGCCTTGGCGGGTTCCGGTGGATCGGCTATCGGCATACGATTACCTCCACTCTTGAGCCGGCGGGGGGCTGAGGACAGGCGTTCGGCCAGGGCCGTCAGACTACCGGCTGCGAGGCTTTCCGGATCAAACGTAACCAGCGGAGAACCCGCGTTCTGAGCGGCGCTGCAAAGATCCGAAGCAGGCGGAATCACTCTCAGCGTAGGAATGCCGAGTTCGGCTTCAATCTTGGGCATTGGGATAGGAGTGACGAGCGCTGCGCGGTTCACAATAACCGCCCCGGCCACATGCAGAGTGGGGTTCCACGCTCCAATAGAAAGTAGGATCAGTTTGGCTGATTGTACGCAGATCGCGTCCCGCTCGGTTACCAGCACCAGTTGGCTGGAATTCTCAATCACGGCGCGATTGGTCTCCCCCAATGAGGTGGGTAGATCGACGATCACGTAATCCGCCAGTTTGGCCAGGGCGGAGAGGAGTGCTTTCACTTGCTCCGGCCTAATCTCCCGGCACTCTTCCATGGTCCTGGGGCCAAACAGGAACCAGAGTCCCGGTATGCCTTCGTAAGGCCACAAACACGCCTCGGCTTCCGCTGGGTTGATTGCTGCGGACTCCATCTCGAGCAAATGCGCGATGCTGAGGGTGCGAGTCGGCGGATTAAAATACAGAGACAGCGTTCCGAATGTCGACCGCGCTTCCACTACAATGGCCTGGCTGTGCTGGGCCAGAGCAGCAGCGGTGTTCAAGGCTACGGTGGTCGTTCCAACTCCGCCCTTGGCGCCCATGAAAGTGATTACCTTCATTGGCTTCCGCGGCGCCGCGATACGGTCGTAGGCACCCTCAGTACGGCGCGTCTCTATCACGGATTGGATTAAGGCGTTCGTGCTTACTGCTGGATTGTCTCGGTTCACATGGCCTCCGTTTGCAGGCGCCGAACAACACTCCGGCGAATCTTTGTCGCAACCGAAAGGAGCCATGACTTTGAGGACTCCGGCTCGGGGAGGCCCGCAACTGTTCGTGCTAGAGCGGCGATCTGCTTGCGTACACTGCTACTCTCACGCGGCAGTCTTCTCTCGAGGCAGGCTTCCTCCAGCTCCTTGTAGTCACTGGACAGCCTCGCGTACATTCGAACGCCAAAGATTTTGGGGATCTCGCGGTCCGGCACCGATGGCACCGGCACAATCTCGTTGATAATCAGGCCGAGTTGCGTCTCATCAATCTGGGCTGCTCTCAAAGCGTAGATGATCTGCTTGGCCTCGTAAAGCGCGGAAAGAGCGGTGGTGGTGACCACGAATATATTGTCGAGGCTGTAAAACAGGCTCATGGAGCGGGTGGTCGGCCGACCCAGATCGAGCACGATCCATTGATAGAAGGGCCTTATCTGATTGAAAAGCTGTGGGATGTCCTTTACCGGTAACTCTTCGCTCCCCAATCGGCCCGTCGAGGGAACTACGTCTACGCCGTCGGAACTATGGGTCACTATGCCTTCCCAGTACGTCTGGTCGAGACGATCACCCGCCTCGACGGCGTCACGCATCGAGTACTTGGTGCTCAGGCCCATCAGGAGGTGTGCCATGTCCGTACGAAAATCCAGGCCCGCCACGAGAACCTTCTGGCTGGTTTGTCGGCGCAACTCAACGGCCAGGCTGCAAGCGATAGTGGTAGCGCCTACCCCGCCCTTGGCGCCCAGTACGCCTAGGACCGTGGCCCGACCCGGTGCGGTGGCCGTGCTGCTTTGGCCGGGACGAGTTGCGTGCCTCACGATGGCGTGCATCATGGCCCTTAACAACAACTCGGGGCCGCACGTGCTCTTGACAAGATAATCCTCAGCGCCCTCCTGGATCGTGCGAAGCGCGAGCGCTTGGTTGTCATCCGCGCTCAGAATGACGATGGGGATTCCGTGAGCGTGAGCTTGGATCGACGCGAAAGTTTGGAATCCCGAGCTGTCTGGAAGGTCGAGATCCAGTATGATGAGGTCGATACCTCCCTGAGCTAGGCGGTGCAGGCCCGTTCGCAACGTGTCAGTCCAGCTCAGGATCAGCGCTGGACGCCCGGAACTGGATTCAAACCAGTGTCGAATCAGTTCGGCATATTCAGGACTGTCCTCAATCGCAAGAATATTAACTGTCTTCTTGTCCATTCGATCTCCTTATAGGCACCGCAACCAATCGGCTCGGGAGCACTCTCCCTGGCACTCTCGATTCCTTCCTTACCGAGGCTGCCGGTCATTAATCTCGTTTCTTCAAGGCAATCTGGATGCCATGCTCCAAGGGTTTCCATGTCATCCGTAACCCGTTTAGGTTCTGTCTGTTACGCGTGGGGCCAGGAAAAACATCGACTAATGCCTGAAAAGAAAGTGCCTCGCTTCGAAAGACTGTTCCGAGACGAGACAGCTATCAGGGGTGATCGCCAGGCCCAATTTCGTAGGATTGCTTCTCCCAAGCAAGAGGTGGGGTGAGGTGCGCTTCATCCGCAGACGGCAGCCGATGTTTCTGGTTCGGGCGGAGGTTGGGATTTGGCGAACCTCACTTTTCGAACTTCTCAAAGTGACCGCGTCGATGGACCTCATGGTGGTCCTCGAGTGTTTCCAAATGGCTGATCACTTCGGTTCTCATCGTCGAGTCTTGCTGGATTCTCTCTTCAATTCTGCTGGCCAGCGCATGCGCAGATTCCAAAGATGTGTCTTTGGGAAAGAGCAGATGGAATTCCACCCAATTAGTACTGCCAGAGTTGCGATGCCGCAACCCATGAAACTGAACTCCGGCTTCGGAAGTCATCTCGACGAGCAGCCGCCGGATCTGAGCCTGGGTTATCGGATCGACTTCATCCATCAATCCACCGATGGATTGGCGAATCAACTTGCTTCCCATCCAAAGGATGTCCACGGCGACAAGAATCGCAACAATGGGATCAAAACTCAGCCAGCCCGTGAGGATGGTCAAACCCAGTCCCACGAGGACCCCGAGACTCGTCAGACAGTCGGTGAGCACGTGACTACCATCGGCCTGTACGATCATAGACCCATGCTTTTTCCCAACCCATAGCAGATAGCCGCCCAGAGCTCCGTTGACTAGACCAGCGACTAGAACAAGCAAACCTCCTGCTCCCAGGTTCTCCAGTTTGGGACCTGCGATCAACTTTTGAATTGACACATAGACGATATAGACCGCAGCAAGCGCAATCATGGCGCCCTCGAACCCCGCAGAAAAGAACGCGATCTTGTCATGGCCGTATAGATGACTGGGGTCAGGAGGCTTGCGGCTCAACCAGAGGCTGTACGCGGCGAAGGAAACAGCCACCACGTGGACCACCGATTCAGCCGCGTCGGAGAGGATCGCTGTGGATCCGGTCATCCAGTAGGCGAAGACTTTTGTCACGAGCATGAGGAAGCCGACCGCCAGGGAAACCCGCATGGCCAGTTGGGGTGTGCGCGATTCTTGGGCGTTCGGGATGTCCGCGGCAGCCATCATGCTTCTCCGAACTGAGAACTCAAGCGAGCCGGATTCCTAGATATCAAAAGCCCTGAAGTAACAGCCTTTTTGTCATAAATTGTATAAACGCTGTGTTTTCAATAAGATTCCCGCATAATACAGTTAAGTGCCTTTGTTCTCTATAACATTCCAGCTTCGTTCCTTCAATTCGAGAGTCGAATAGTCGAGGAGTCGGAGCTTGGGGAGTTAACAAACTCGCCCCAGGCCGCTGCTCGACTTCGCTCTCGCATTCAACTCTCGACTTCTCGACTCCTCGACTTCTTGACCCGCTCCTTTGTTTTCATCGACATTCCCGGTTTGTTCCGTCAATTGTAGTTGCTACATGTTTTGCTCCGCTGCCGCAAGGAACATTTTGTCATGGTCCGCGCGGCGTGCTCCTAACTCCTCACTCCCGACACCTAGCACCGAGCACCTTGCATCTGGCTTCTGACCCCCGACGCCTAGCACGTGACTTCCGACCCCCGACACCTGACCCCTGCCCCCTGGCACCTAGCACCTGCCCCCTACCACTTACCATCCTAGCCTATCATCGGCCATTTGTCAAGAGACAGGAAGTCCGTTTGATAAGATTTCTGTTTCGCTGCGCCTCGGGTCCGCCCGCACGTCGTAAGCGTCCGGTGAACCCATCTTCTCCGGTTTAATTTCAGGATCGATACTTCCCCACAGACGAAAGTAACCGTCAGATGTGCGGATCGCGCATGGGCACTGGAGGTGTGGCATGGGCAGGGGCAAGGCTGATGCAAAGAAGGCACGACATTGGCAGGGGTTGCTGGGCGAGGCGGCGCGGGAAGAGCAGCACGCGTTTTCTGCGGCCCGAACAGGTCGAGCCCATGCGCCGGAAGGTGGCCAACTATAAGCGGCTGAGGGAGCTGATGAACGAGTGGGTGAGTCTGGGAGTGGAGCTGGAGCGGGCCGAGCGAGCGCAGGAGAAACACGCGGGTGGAAATTGACCCCCATCTTTTTCTGCTTGCAGTGGCCCTGGTCAGCGCCGGTCGATGCGGAGGCGTGACAGGGCGATGAGATATCCGACGTGGTCATGGCGTGCGCGGCCCCCGGTAAGCCGCAGACCTTGAAAAGCAGGTCTGCTCTACTCGCTCTTGGGCTGAGCGTAGTACCCCGTGCGTGTGCGGGCGGTAAGCCCGCGCTTATTCATGTTGACCTGGAGGCGATGGTACTGGTTGGGCTGGTTCGCCGCCGAAGCCTCAAACGCGAGCGTATAGAAGACCTGGGCGTCTGCCAGGCAAGCGGCGATGGAACTGCCGAGGTCATTGCTGGTGTTGAGTACCCGTCCGCCGCTTTGCACGGCGAGCACCTGAAGCGCGAGATCACCGTATTGCACCTCTTGGGCGGAGCTTACACCCTTCAGGAACCTTTCATAATACGACCGGGCGAGCGGCTCGGTCGTTCCCGGTTGATCGACGTTGTAAAGGGTCACCCGAGCCTGCCCGAGTGCGGTGGAAAGCCTCACAATGTTGGAGAAAATGCGTTCTTGATCTGTCCGGGTGGGATTAGTCCCCGGTGCAGAAAGAAGCGGCCAACCAGGGCCGACCCAGATCACGAGTTTCCTGCCGGGCCGCGCGGCCTCACGATCGATGAGTCGATACAGGGCCTCGAGGGAAAGCTGAAACCGTTCCACCGCGCCATAGAATCCCTGCTCTCGCCTAATCTCCCGCAGACCGGTTTGCTCGGAATCGAGCGAGTTCGCCAAGGTGTTTCCATCACGCGTGGTCAACGGCTGACTCTCCCACTTATCCGTGAGAATGATCAAGGACATCGGAAGCGGAAGTTCGCCGCCGCCCTGCCTCAGGAACCGGTCGAGCTGTTGCCGTTGGAAGGCTATGGCTCCGAAGGGAGCGTTGGCGGCATCGACCAGCACCATGGATTGCTCCGACAGGTCGTCCGAGTTGCGGGCTCCGGCCACAGCGCTAAAGGAAGAGATCGTCCGCGGCTGCTTGTTGTCGAGGACGGTAAAATCCTGCTGCTGCAAGCCGGCCACGGGTTTTCCGGAGTGATCGGTGACGACGACGTCAAGCATGATTTGGTGATCGGCGTCCAGCGGAGGTGTGATCGTACGTTGGCCCGTGGGCGTCGGGGGCGCTGGGAGTGCGGATTGTGGCCCCAGTCCCATCCAGACTGCTCCGGCCGTCATCGCGAGAACACACATGAATGCGGACATGAGATTCTGGCCTCTGCTTTTCATGGTTTTTTCCTCTTCCAAGAGTGACGTAAAGCGTCGCGGATGGGTTACCGATTCTCTTCTGGGCCTCTACCTAAATATACCTTGACACGCATATGCTCTGTGGAGTATATGAAGAGAGTGGGGTCTGTGTTCGAAATCATTGCGGAGCCGAACCGCCGCGCGATATTGAGCCTCCTGGTCTCGTCACAACAGTCGGTCGGAGAGATCGAGCGTCAACTTCGTATGCCGCAGCCGACCGTGTCAAAGCACCTGCGAGTGCTGCGCGAGGCCGGTTTCGTGGAATCCAGGGTAGACGCACAGCGCCGTCTTTACCGGCTGAAACCTGAACTACTTCAGGAGGTGGATGCCTGGCTGGCTCCGTTCCGCCGGTTCTGGTCCGCTCACGTGGATACTCTCGAACGCCACCTCGACCGCATGGATCAATCAACACCAACGAAAAGGAAGACAAGGAGAAGACGACGCGGCCCAAACCGCAAACGTGACAAAGGAGAAGCGAAATGAAAATCAAAGTGACGAGCATATACGTGGACGACCAGGACAAGGCCCTGCGCTTCTATACGGAGGTACTGGGCTTTGCCAAGAAGACCGATTTCAGCCAGGGCCCCTATCGCTGGCTGACCGTGACCTCGCCCGAGGAGCCGGACGGTACTGAGCTTCAGTTGGCGCTGAATAACAACCCCGCGGCCAAAGCGTATCAGCAGGCGATCTTTCAACAGGGCCAGCCCGCGGCCATGTTCTTCACCGACGACGTCAAGGGCGACTACGAGCGGATCAAGGCCCGCGGCGCCGAGTTCACGATGCCGCCCACCGACGTGACCTACTCGACCATTGCGATGCTGAAAGACACCTGCGGCAACCTCATTCAGCTTACCCAGTTGGCACGCTATTAAGGGCGGCCGTTCAGCAGGATGGCAGCCCGGTGAGCTTTGCCAATTTGCTTCCTGATCGGCAGCGAGCCTGGGGAGTACGAGGTTGAAATGGTGAACGCAAGAACATCGACGGTAACCCTTCACATGGTTTCAAGCCTTGATGGCATCATCGCCAAGAAGGACAACAGTGTTTCGTGGCTGGACAGTTCTGGAGATGTATACGAAAAAGGGGTTTCTGACGACAGTGCGGAAGAGGTCGTCAAGGCTATCGATTGCTTTGTGCTGGGTTCTCGGACATACGAGCACGCGCTCCAACTCGGCTGGCCATATGGCGATACGCCGACCGTCGTGGTCACAAACAGAGAGCTGCCGTCCACGAGGAAGAGCATTGAGTTCTATTCAGGTGATCTCAAGAGATTGGTTGATGAGATTCTCGCGCCGCGATACGGAAACATCTGGCTCGTGGGAGGGGCGATGCTGTGCCAGAGTTTTCTCAGGCTCGGCTTGGTGGATGAAATCAGCTTGGTAATTGTCCCGATCCTATTGGGTGAGGGGCTACGCCTGTTTGACAACTCCGCTATCGAATCGAGATGGCATCTGAAGAACGTACTCGCTTACAAGACTGGTCTTGTTGAGTTGTTGTATCGCAGCAAGTGAACCAACTCCCCGCCCTAAGAGCGGCGAAGTTAGGTGTGAGGGAACATCATGTCGAAGAGCGGCGGCATCGTCGGGGCATCAGATCACGGCCGTTGGGCGGTGCTGGTGACCGGGGCGCGTGATGGGGCGCTCCTCGAACGCCACCTCGGCCACAAGGATCACTCAACACCAACGAAATGGAAGACAAGAAGATGGCAGATCGCGAGCAGTACGCACCGGGTCCGGCCCGCGGGGCCGAGATACGAAAGGACGGAAAGAAGTGGACGCTCATTCTCGCGAGAGAACTGCGCCACCCGCCGGAAAAAGTCTGGCAGGCGCTAACCGACCCGGCGCATCTGCGCGAGTGGGCGCCCTTTGAAGCCGACGGAAGCCTGGGTACGGCTGGAGCCACGGTGAAGCTCACCACGGTGGCAGCGCCCACGCCGCAGGTCTCCGAAACGACAGTGACGCGAGCCGACGCTCCCAAGGTGCTCGAGTACAAGTGGGGTGGCAGCAACCTCCGGTGGGAGCTCGAGCCGCTCGGCAGCGGCACGCGCCTCACACTGTGGCACAACATCGATCGCCGCTTCATCTCGTGGGGCGCCGCGGGCTGGCACATCTGCTTCGACGTCCTTGAGCGGCTCCTCGCGGGTGAGCCGATTGGACGCATCGTCGGCGCCGGGGCCATGAAGTTCGGCTGGAAGCGGCTGAACGCGGAGTACGCCAAGCAGTTCGGCGTTGAGACCCCCGGTTGGACGCCCAACGCCCCGAAACGTTGAGGCGTGGGGCCCGGCGGCGGCCGCCGGCGTGCTCTGGGGGTTCTCGTACTTCTTCTGGCGCCGCCTCGAGGCCACGCCGGCGAGCGCCTGACCGCGCACCAAAGCTGTCCGAATTAGCGGAAGTTCCTGGGGGCTTCGCCCCTTGCTTTTCGGAAAGGCTCTGCCTTTCCGGCCGAAATCTCCGAAATGTTATTGTTTTCCGCCGCGTGAAGGCGCAGCCTTCACGCGGCGGAAAACAGGTTGTATAAAAAGTGGCGGCATCGGAAAGGCGCAGCCTTTCCGCATAGCGAGCGGCGGAGCCGCAGGTTGTGTCCCATGGCGCGAATCGTAATTTGCACAAGCTTGGACCGCACCCCGAAGGAGGGGAGTTCGATCGGGTCGCAGACATGGAATGCGATGTCTGCGCCACCCCCGCGTCTTCTGCGTGCATCATATTTAGAGATGATACGACAGCCGTCCGGAAAGATCGTAGTGCGGGTGGCGCATACATAAAAGCGGGGTCGATTAATGGCCGGCTTTCTCGATGATTACGGCGCCGGAGACGAACGGCGGGCGCGGATCGTGAAGATCACCGTCCTGTCGGTGCTCGCGGTAGCGGTG
>Ga0326728_10002415_pt1 | contig 62290 bp, 52 predicted proteins | sample MB3enrmetagenome_FD_207602 | JGI IMG/M metagenome (GOLD analysis project Ga0326728, IMG submission 207602) | Lab enriched peat soil microbial communities from McLean, Ithaca, NY, United States - MB31MN | ecosystem: Environmental > Terrestrial > Soil > Wetlands > Peat | place: USA: New York... | reverse complement strand
TTAACCATTCCCATGGCTCGGTCTCATGACATTCACACGGTCGATGGATTTGTTGGCATTTTGCACTCATGGCCCCTTTTACCAACTCCCCCGGCCAATTACCCGCTCAAAAACTGAGATGCGCACCATCCTGGTGTTGCCAGCGAAACCTCCTTGCCAAATGTAGGGGAATATACTAAAGTCCGTGAAAATTGCGGTATTTGCATGGCAAAAAGGCCCTCCATAGAGTCCAAGAGCGACCTCGGAGGGGTACGACAAGGGCCTCAAACGACGTACGGCTTGCAAAAGGCGCGGCAAAATCTTCGCGCCGGCCGTTACACTGCCGCTCTGGCCGGCTACCGCAATCTGGTTCACTCCTATCCGGATGATCCGCAGTTGTGGGCCGAGTTTGGCAGCGCGGCGGTTGGGGACCTGGATTTTGCCCAGGCCGATCAGGCCTTTCGGCGCGCCTTGGAACTGGCTCCTTCCGACGCGAATCTGCTCGTTTTCCTTTTTACCCAGTACTATGAGCTTCGCCGGCTGGATGAGGCCACGGCTTGCCTGCGGCGGGCGGTGCAAGCGGACCCATCATCGGTGAACGTGCGTTTGACTCTGGCGGCGTGGCTGGAGCGGAATCATGGTTTGGGGGAGGCTTGGGAGTGCGTCGAAACCTCTCTGGCACAGCACCCGCAGGAGTGTCACGCGCTCTATTTCAAGGCGTTTTTGCTGCATCGCAAGGGGCTGAATGAGGAAGCAGAGCGGGCGCTGCGTGATTTGCTCAAAAACGATTCGCTCCTGCCGTTGGATGTGCGGGCCGACGCCCATCATTTGCTGGGGGTTGTGCTGGACGCCCAAGGGCAGTACGCGGAGGCGCTGAGTTGCCTGGGCAGGGCCAAAATCATACGGTGGGGGATGGTGAACGCCGCGGCCTTCGAGCAGGCTTCCGACCAGCTCAACCGCGCCAGGCGTGATTTGCTGGCCCAGTTGAAGCCGGAGATGGTGAGGCGCTGGCGCGAGGAATCGGCCGCCACGCCTTGCCCGCGTCCATTGGCGCTGATCGGCGGCGCGATGCGCAGCGGCACAAGTCTCATCGAGCAGGTGATCGGAGCCCATCCGGATGTTCTCATCTTTGACGAATCGATGAGTTCCTTGAAGCTGTTGTTGGCCGACCTCAGCCCGCCGCCGCCCAGCGCGGGACTGACGATCGGCTCTTTGAACGCCCTCGGCCCCGCTCGGCGAGGCCTTCTGATCAGCCGTTATTTCAAAAGCCTGCTGCGCGAAATGCGGAAGGACCCAGGGGCCGGATTGGTGGTGGACAAAAACCCGTCCACGACGGCCTGGCTTCATGTCTGGCTGCGGCTTTTTCCGCAATCGAAGGTGGTCATTGCCCTGCGCGACCCGCGGGACACGATCATCAGTTGCTATTTTCAGAACGTGCTTGCGGAGTGGGGAATCGTCCACTTCAGCAGCCTGGAGCGGACGGCGAAATTCTACTCGGTTTGCATGGATGTTTGGTTGCGCATGCGGGATTTGGGCGGGTTCGACTGGATCGAGATGCGCTATGAAGACCTAGTGAAGAATCTGGAGGCGGAGGGGCGGCGGGTGACGAATTTCCTGGGTCTGACGTGGCATGAAAGGCAAGCGGCCTACCATGAAACGGCGCGCCAAAGATTTGTCCATTCGCCGACCTACAACGATGTGATCAAGCCGGTTTACACACGGGCCGTGCGGCGTTGGGAACATTATGCGGACGCCCTGGCTCCGCTCCAAGCGAGCCTGGAGCCTTACCTTCAAGCGTTCGGCTATAGCTGACGCTCATTCCGGTTCTTCCCCCCAGCGCGGCAGGAGGTTCTGCGGAATGCCCAGATGATCCTGCACCTGGGTCATTCTCTCCTTGATTTGTAATGAGTGGCAGGAATTCAGAGGCGTCTGCCTGGCTCAATTGCCATCGGGATACTGCCAGACCCAATCGCCTTGCAGGATGTCCTGACGGTTGTCCTTGTTCGCGGCGACCACGCCGCCGTCGTCCTTTTCGTTCCAGCCAACGGAATAGAGGATGAATCGTCCGTTCGCGGTACGCCGATATTTCAACGGCTGGCCATTGATGATGTCATGCGGCAGGACGGCGACGAAACGGGGAACCAGGGCATTGAGTTCTTCCGGGTACTGGCCTTCGGCCAGCCGATAGCGTTCCAGGGCACACGCCAGCATGGCCATGTCCACCTCGCTTTGCGCGAAGGCGGTTTTTTGCGGCATGTGCGAAGAGACCGGCAGCAACATTTTGGCGAAGATGGAATGTTCAATAATCGCGATGCGGAACCAGTTGCCGTCCGAGAGTTTCTTGAAAGCCAGATCAATCGAATGATTAACGCTTGGATTGATTTCCCTGGCCGCAAGGTCAATGCGGGGAAACAGCGTGTCATGGATCGCACGATTAAGATTGAGTTGTTCAAGACGATTCCAACCCCGCAGAAACACCATTTCTCCACGATCGAACGCCGGATTGCTGCAAATGTCGCGCTCCCCATACAACGCCCGGACGATTGAGGCGATGAGGTCGGTCTTTTGCAGGCGTTCCTGCAAAACTCGAAGTTGGCCATCAGACCAGCGGTGCTCAGCCAGACCCTCACCCACGGCCTGCAACATAATTGGCGCGCATGCAAACCGTACCAACTCCGAAATAACCAACGGTTCGTCTTTCAGCCCATCGTCCATGCGGAACATCACGTTGACGTCCATGAGTGCCTGGTCGCTCCGGCCCGAAACCATTTCGGCTTCAGCGTGGAGGGAAAGGAGCCGGTACAATCCCTTCATCATGGCAAGATGCTCCATCAGCGCCGACGTGACCTGAGGGTTGGGCCATTCCTCGTAAGGAATATTAAACCGGCAGCAGGGCCGCCCGCTGGCGGATTGGAGTTCTGCGAGGATGGGTGCGTAAGGCTTCATATTCTCAAGAACAATCGAAGCAGCTTGGACGGGGTCGGTGATTTGCGGGCGGAGTACGGACGAATTTGTCCCTTGGAACGCCACAGCCCAGCCAATCAAATCGGCTGCCGATCCAAAACGCCATCCAGCGTGGTGAGGCGGGAGGTCAGGATCAGGCAAATGGCTCGCAATGTTTGTGCCGCGTACGATCTGCATGGGTTCCACCTCCTCTTTGCCATTGACCATGTTTGTGACGAGTTTGAGCGGCTGGCGCAAAACTTCCGGCGGCAAATTAAAAACAGGGGCGAAATATGGCGTCATGGCAAAATTCTGGTCGTCCGGAACTTTTGGCGGGATCAGGCGGGCGGCCTCGAAGCGTTCGCCCCTGGCTTCCATTTCGCATTTGTAGTTCTGCCAGGCGCGGGCGCCGCGCCAATTCTCCTCGGCCAGCAGCAGGGCAACGAGAGTGATGAATGCCGCCAGTAAAAACAAAGCACCGCGCCAACTCATGAGGCGGCGAAAGAATCCTTTGCGGGCGGCGGGCGTGACGGCGGCGGTTTCCATAAATCAAATGGTCAGCCGAAAAGTTGTCTGCGCGCCATTTCGCTGCGTGGCTTCGGCCCAACCGGCAGGGCGGCGGGTTGTTCGTCGCCATCAATTGAGCCGAGCAATTGCGCCATTATCACCGTTTGCTCCTGCAAAATGGCGAAGGTTTGCGGCGTCTCCGAATGGGAATTGCCAGCCAGCCGCGGTTCATCCGGTGTCGTGAAATGGAGAACGCAGATCACCACCCACGCTGCGCCCAGCGCCGCCCACGCTTGCGGACAGGGCCAGAGCCATTCACGCCACGGGGCTGGCTTGGGTTGCGCGGCCGCCATAATTCGGGCGCGCCACTGCGGCGGAACATCGCGCATCGGCTGGCGTTGCATGTGATTTTCAAATTCGGAGTTCATTGAATTTCGTCATAGATGGGACGCAGCCGCTCGCGCAATTTGTCTAATCCATAGCGGTAGCGGCTGGCCGCTGTGTTCAGGGAAATTCCCAAGGTCCCGGCAATGGCTTCAAAGGTGAGTTTCTCCCAGAGTTTCAAATGCACCACGGCGCGCTGGTCCGGCGGCAATTCGCCCAGGGCTTCGGCCAGCTTTTCCCGGAACATCTGCTCGTCAGGGTCCGCGCTTTTGGCAAACAGCGCCATCGGTTCCCGCGCCAGTTGGTCATAATTCCTGTCGCGTGTGCTGCGCCGGCGCATCAAGTCGATGGCCAGATTGTGGCCCAGGCGCAGCAGGAATCCGCGTTCATCGCGCACGTCATCCAACAAAGCCGGGCGGCGGGCCAGCCTGACGAACAACTCTTGCATGACGTCCTGCGTGTCCGCATCGTTGCGGAGCAGGTTCAGGAGAAAGGCAAACAGGGCGGCGGCATGGTCATCATAGAGGCGTTCGATGTTGGGCGCGGATGACATCTCTTTCAAACAGGACGCTGCCCGGGCTGAAGTTTGTCTAACAAAGACCTCTCATTCCGGTTCCTCGCCCCAGCGTGGCAGGAGGCTCTGCGGAATCCCCAAATGGTCCAGCACCCGGGCCACCACCGTGTCAATGACGCCCTGGATGTCGGTTGGATTATGGTAAAAGGACGGATTGGCGGGCAGGATCGTCGCGCCGGCCTGGAGCAGCAATTCGAAATTCTTGACGTGGACCAGGCTCAAAGGGGTTTCGCGCGGGACCAGGATCAGTTTCCTCTTTTCCTTCAAAGTGACATCCGCCGCGCGCAACAGAAGGTCCTCGCTGAAGCCGTGCGCAATGCGGCCCAGCGTCCCCATCGTGCAGGGGACCACGACCATGGCGTCCAACGGATTGGAGCCGCTGGCAAACGGCGCGTTCATGCTTTTCAGGCTGTGGGCCTTGACGCCCTCGGCCAGGCGCAGTCCGCCGGGCAGTTCCTTGGCTAGCACCACTTGCGCGTAGTGGCTCAACACCACATGGATTTCGTGCCGGCGCGGGTCCAGCATGTCCAGCAGGCGTTGCGCGTAGCAAGCGCCGCTGGCTCCCGTGATGGCGACCAGAATCTTCATCCGTTCAACCCGCGCAGCCAGGCCAGCACAAGTTCCGGCAACGCCGCGCTGTAGCCGCCTTCCAAAACACCAAAGGCGGGGATGTTCAGTTTCCGGATCGTTTCGCCCAGCCAATAAAAGTCTTCCGCTTCCAGCGTGCCGTTGGCCAGTGGATCGCCCTGATAGGCGTCAAATCCGGCGGAAACCGCCACCAGGTCGGGGCGGTATTCCTTCAACGCCTCAAAGGCCTTCGACAAAATGGCGCGGTATTCCTGGCGCGGCGTCAATGGCCTGACGGGGAAGTTGAAACAATTGCGCCCGCGGTTCTCCTCGCCGGTATCCGGGTAAGCCGGATGTTGGTGAATGGAAAAGCAGGCAAATCCCGGCTGATCCAGCAAAATGTCCTCCGTGCCGTTGCCGTGATGCACGTCGAAATCGAACACCGCGACCCGTTTGCAGCCGGCGGCCCGGGCTTGGAGCGCGGCAATGGCGACGGAGTTGAGGTAACAAAAACCCATGGCCCGCTCCCGCATGGCGTGATGGCCGGGAGGGCGCATCAAGCTGAAGGCCGGTTCGCCCGCCCGCGCCGATTGCAGGGCCTGCAAAGCCCCGCCCACCGACCGTCGCGCATGCGCCGCAATGTCCTCGTAAGCCGGGGTGTCGGCGTCGAAGTCATAAGGTCTTTGAAGCTGTTCCAGATGTCGGGCGGTGTGCGCCCGCAGAAGGACGGCTTCCGTGACGGGCGCAGGCTCCACCCACGCCAGCTTCAACTTGTTCTGCGCCTTGAGCGCCTCGACCGTCCGGCTGATCCGCTCCGGCCGTTCGGGGTGGCCCGGCGCGGAATATTCGGTGCAGCGCGGATCGGTGACGATCTTCATCCCTAATCGCCGCCGTTTTTTGCCGGCGCGGGCCTGTTTTTAAGGATGGCCTTGCCGTATTCGCGGTTCATGCGGGCGATGAAATCAAGACTGATCTCCTTCGGACAAACCGCCTCGCACGAGCCGGTCACGGTGCATGCGCCAAAGCCCGCCTCGTCCATCGTCCGCACCATATTGAGCACGCGCTGTTCGCGTTCCGGTTTGCCCTGCGGCAGCACCGCCAGATGCGACACCTTGGCCGCGACGAACAGCATGGCCGAGGCGTTTTTGCACGCCGCCACGCACGCCCCGCACCCGATGCAGGCCGCGGCGTCCATGGCCGTGTCCGCTTCCGTCTTGGCTATGGGCAGGCTGTTGGCGTCCGGCGTCCCGCCGGTGTTGACCGAGACGAACCCGCCGGCCTGAATGATGCGGTCGAAGGCGCTGCGGTCGGTCACCACGTCCTTGACCACCGGGAACGGCCGCGCCCGCCAAGGCTCGATGACAATCGTGTCTCCATCCTTGAAATGGCGCATGTGCAACTGGCAGACAGTGGTGCGGCGGCGGCCGCCGTGGGCCAGCCCGTTGATGACCATGGAGCAGGCGCCGCAGATGCCTTCCCGGCAATCGGAATCGAACGCAATCGGGTCCTGCCCCGAGGCGATCAGCCCTTCGTTGACGACATCGAGCATTTCCAGAAAGGACATCTCCGGCAGAACGTCCCGGGCTTCGTAGGTGACGAGCCGGCCTTCGCTCCGGCCATCCTTTTGCCGCCAAACTTTCAAGGTCAGATTCATGTCAGGCTCATTTGTAACTCCGCGTGCTCATGTGGACTTCATCATAGAGCAGCGGCTCCTTGTTCAACACCGGTGGTTGGCCCGGCCCGGCGTATTCCCAGGCTGCCACGTAGGCGAAGTGCTCGTCGTCGCGCTTCGCCTCGCCGTCCGGGGTTTGAAATTCCGTGCGAAAATGGCCGCCGCAGGATTCGCGCCGCTGCAAGGCATCCAGGGCCAGCAATTCGGCGAATTCCAGAAAATCCGCCACGCGCCCGGCGTGTTCCAGGGTCTGGTTCAGCTCCTCGTTTTGCCCGACCACTTTGACGTCTTTCCAAAACTCCTCACGCAAGGCCGGGATTTGTTGCAGCAGTTCCTTCAATCCCTTTTCGTCTCGGGCCATGCCGCATTTCTCCCAGACCATGGCCCCCAGTTCCTTGTGAAACGAATTGACCGTGCGCCGGCCGTTGACGGCCAGCAGTTTCCGGGTCAGGGCCATGACATCGCTGATGGCCTTTTTGAATTCGGGCTGGTCGGCGCGCGCCTTGGGTTGCTTGGCCGTGGCGAAATAATCGCCGATGGTGTAAGGGATGACGAAGTAGCCGTCGGCCAATCCCTGCATGAGCGCGCTGGCTCCGAGACGGTTGGCGCCGTGATCGGAGAAGTTCGCCTCGCCCAGCACAAACAATCCCGGGAGGGTGCTCATCAAATTGTAGTCCACCCACAACCCGCCCATAGTGTAATGCGCGGCGGGATAAATGCGCATCGGCGTCTGGTAGGCGTTTTCGCCCGTGATCCTCTCGTACATCTCGAAGAGGTTCCCGTAACGCTCGCTGACCCCGGCCGTTCCGATCCTCTGGATCGCGTCGGCGAAATCCAGATAAACGCCGCGCCCGCCCGGCCCCACCCCGCGCCCTTCGTCGCACACTTCCTGGGCCGCCCGCGACGCGATGTCGCGCGGGGCCAGGTTGCCAAAGCTGGGATATTTCCGTTCCAAATAATAGTCACGCTCCTCCTCGGGAATGTCGCGCGGCGGCCGGGGATCTCCCTTTTTTTGCGGCACCCAGACGCGCCCGTCGTTGCGGAGCGATTCGGACATCAAGGTCAATTTGGATTGGTAATCCCCGCTGACCGGGATGCAGGTCGGATGAATCTGGGTGTAGCAAGGATTGGCCAGGGCGGCCCCTTTCTTGTAAGCGCGCCAGATGGCGGTGGCGTTGCAGCCCTTGGCGTTGGTGGACAGGTAAAAAACGTTGCTGTAACCGCCCGTGGCCAGCACGACCGCATCCGCCGCATGGGCCGAAACCTCTCCGCTGACCAGGTCGCGAACCACGATGCCCCGGGCGTGGCCGCCGAGGATCACCAGATCGAGCATTTCAGTGCGCGGAAACATTTTCACGCCGCCTTTGCCAATTTGCCGGCACAGCGCCTGGTAGGCGCCCAGCAACAATTGCTGTCCTGTCTGCCCCCGCGCATAAAATGTGCGGGAAACCTGCGCCCCGCCAAAAGAGCGGTTGGCCAGCAGCCCGCCGTATTCGCGCGCAAACGGCACGCCCTGGGCCGCGCATTGATCAATGATATTGACGCTGAGCTGGGCCAGCCGAAAGACATTGGCTTCCCGCGACCGGAAATCGCCCCCCTTGATCGTGTCGTAAAACAGGCGCCGCACGCTGTCGCCGTCGTTCTGGTAATTCTTGGCCGCGTTGATGCCTCCCTGGGCCGCAATGCTGTGGGCGCGCCGCGGGCTGTCCTGGTAGCAAAAGGCCTGCACGTTGTAGCCCAACTCCGCCAGGCTCGCCGCCGCCGAGGCCCCGGCCAACCCGGTTCCGACCACGATGATGTCGTACTTCCGCTTGTTCGCCGGATTGACCAGCTTCATGGCGAAGCGCTGCTGGTCCCACTTCTGCGCCAGCGGCCCGGCCGGTATTTTGGAATCGAGTTTCATTTAATCCACCCCAGCAAAATCGAAATCGGAATGATAATATAGCCCGCAAAAATCAGGACGGCCCCGCCGACCGCCAGGCGGTCCAGGCATGGCCCGTAAGGGCGTTTCTTCCAGCCCAGCGATTGCCACAGGGCGCTGGCCCCGTGGCTCAAATGCAGGCACAGCAACCCCACGCCGACCATGTAGAACAGGCTTACCAGCGGCTGGCTGAATCCCACCACTAACATGTGATAAATGTCGTGCCGCCCTTCCGAATCGAAGAACTCCGGTTTGGCGTTGAAGTTCTTCCCCGTCAAATTCACCGCCTGCACCATGGCCGTGTAATGGAGCAGGTGATACACGATAAACACGGCCACAATGATCCCGCTGATCATCATCGTGCGCGAAGCGTAGCTGGCCGCCGTCGGCTCCCATTGTTGGTATTCAACCGGCCGCGCCGCCCGATTGGCCAGCGTCAGCGCCGTGGCCGACCAGATGTGGAGCAGCACCACCCCAAGAAGCACGATGCGCACCGGCCAGAGGATTTCCACGTTGGACTGGAGAAAATGGCCGTAGCGGTTGATCGCTTCCGGGCCGAGAAAAACCTGCAAGTTCCCCGCCATGTGGCCGATGACAAACAACACCAACAGCAGCCCCGTGCCTGCCATGAGGTACTTTTTGCCCAACGAGGAACAAAACAGATTGCGAAAGAGACTGATCATTAATGCGACGATTCCTTATGCCTTATCGTTCGGAGAAGAAGCTACTGACCGCCCCCGCCGGGGTCAAATGAATTCACGGATTCCCGCCCACTTCCCGCCGGGGCTGTCGCCAAAGGCGATTCGCGAAACGGGCCGGCCGTCTCGAACCTCGCCGCGCCCGGGGACGCCTCCCCCGCGGGCGCCCCGCCATATTCGTTCAGCTCGCGTTCCTGCGAAGGAGGCGCCACGCCCAGCAATTCCAGCGCTTCGCCGACGAAGTAAAGAGAGCCGGTTACCACCACGAAGGACTGCCTCCCCGCCTTGGCGAGGGCCTCGGCCAGGTTCCGGCAAACAGTGATGGGCGCGGTCCGATTGGCCCGGCGGCACGGGCTCTCCAGCAACCGCGGCTCCGCGCTCCGTTCGCTCCCGATGGGCGCCAGGAAGATGCGCTCCGCCAGCGGCGCCAGAATCCTGCAAATCGCCTCGTGGTCCTTGTCCCGCATCACGCCCAGGATCAGCGCGCCTTTTTTCCCGGCAAACTGGCCCCGCCACATGCCGGCCAGTGTTTGCGCGCCGGCTGGATTATGGGCGCCGTCCAGCAACACCGCCTGGCCGTTGGCGCGCTCGATGAGTTGGCAGCGCCCGGCCCACTGCGTCTCCTTTAATCCGCGGCGCAGGGCCGCCTCGGAAACCGGAATCCGCCCGTTGAGAATTTGCGCCGTCCTCATCGCCACGGCCGCGTTCATCCGTTGATGTTCCCCGGCCAGCGCGATCTCAAACCGCTCCATCGCCCGGCCGTCCGCCGGCGTCACCACACTGAGCGGAGCGCGATGTTGTCGGGCCGTTTCCGAAATCACCCGCAACGAATCCGCCTCCTCGGTGGCGGTGATGACGGGCACGCCATCCTTGATGATGCCCGCCTTTTCGCGGGCGATCTCCGGCAGTGTGTTGCCCAGCCACTGCTGATGGTCCAATTGCACGTTGGTGATGACGCTGGCCAGCGGCGTCACGATGTTGGTGGCGTCCAGCCTGCCGCCCAGGCCCGTCTCCCAAACCACCAGGTCGCACCGTTGTTCGGCGAAATATTTCAACCCCAGCACTGTCACCGCCTCGAAAAACGTGGGGCACACTTCGCCCCCGTTCGAAAACACCGTCGCGCTTCGCATCTCCTCCACCAGCCGCGCCACTTCCTCCGGCGCGATGCAATTCCGGTTCACCTGGATGCGTTCCGCAAACGAAACCAGGTGCGGCGAGGTAAACAGCCCCACGCGCAAGCCCGCCGCCCGGTAAATGTTTTCCAGCATGGCGCAGGTCGAGCCTTTGCCGTTGGTGCCGGCGACGTGGATGAAGCGCAGTTTGTCCTGCGGCCGTCCCGCCAGCTCGGCCAGGCGGCGCGTGTTCTCCAGGCCGAACCTCAGCCCAAAGAGGCGCAACTCGTATAGAAACTGGATCGCTTCGCTGTAATTCATCATCGGTAATCAGGCCTGGCCTTCCGGGCGCGCCGCTTGCGGGCAAATGGTGCGCGAGAGAGGACTCGAACCTCCACCCCCTGCGGGACCAGATCCTAAGTCTGGCGTGTCTGCCATTCCACCACTCGCGCAATCCCTGGCCGTCAAAGATTTTGCAGCAGCTTCAACGCCGGCACGACGAACGCCAGCGTTCATCCGCCCTCAACGTATCAAATCGTCCCGCCCGCGCAAGTGTCGGATGATTTTAAACTTCCCACCGGCCGCTTTCCCTTTAAATTCCATCCAATGGCTAAACGTGTCCAGAAACCGCCAAACCTCTGGCGCAAGGAGATCGAATTTGTTCTCATTTCCCAGGAGCAACTGGCCCGGCGCGTCCATGCCCTGGCCCGCCAGATCGAAAAGGACTTCGCCGGACGCGATTTGGTCATTGTCGCGCTCCTGAACGGCACGGTGGTTTTCCTGGCGGATTTGCTGCGGCGCCTGTCCCTGCCGTTGCGGCTGGATTTCATCGGCGTCTCCAGCTACGGCGGCGGCACCGAATCGGCCGAGCTGGTTTTCACCAAGGAACTGCGCCTGGACGTCACCGGCCGCGACGTCCTGGTGCTGGACGACATCCTGGACACGGGCAAGACCCTTTCCCAGGTCATGGCCAAACTGCGCAAACTGCGCCCCCGCCGCCTCAGGGTTTGCGTGTTGTTGGACAAGCCGTCGCGCCGGGTCGAGCCGGTCAGCGCCCATTACGTGGGATTCGAGATCCCGAATTATTTTGTGGTCGGCTACGGATTGGATTACGCGGAGCGTTACCGCAACCTGCCCTTTGTGGGGGTGCTGCATCCGGAGATGTACAAGCATCCCGATTTCATCCCTCTGCTCTCCGCCAAGAAGCGCCTCCTTTTGCAGGGCGTCCGGACGACCATGGAAGGGACCCCTCCGCTGGCGTGAGCGGGGCGAGTGCGGCTTTTGAACACGAAGGGAACGAAGGAAACGAAGAAAGCCGCCTGACGATTGCGGCAGTGGCGGCGACTGCGGCCGGGAGGAGGGGGAAATGATGAAAAGTGCATGTGCGTTTCAAACCCGCAACATCCGCTACATTGTTGGCGCTCAAGGACTTAACCCGCAACAAAAAGCTCTACAGGGGTGCAACATCCGCTACAATGTTGATGGTCAAGGACTTAGGTATGACATTTTTTGGAAGCGGAGAGGCAAGATTCAGTTCATCATTGATAATCAATGACTTACAACAAAGGGGGATGGCCAAGGGTAAAGGGGGTTTATATCTGAGATATAGAGCACAAAGATCGCAGATATAGGATGAGATCGTGAAGCGGGGTTTTCTCACCATGCCAAATGCGCGGAATGGAAGATCGGGGAGAACTGAACAAACCGGACTTCAAATGGTTTCGGTGTTGACCACCGCAATTCTCATGTTAAACTAGTCTCTAACTAGTTTGATTATGCCTGCAATATCCAATCGCTCCCGCCGCTCAAGCGCCGTTGTCGGCGCGTTTCACGCCAAGACGCACTTTTCCCAGCTCCTTGAGCGTGTCGCCAAGGGCGAGGAAATCACCATCACCAAGCACGACCGGCCTGTCGCGCGTCTGGTCCCCGCGGACCGGCCCTCCAGGGAACACGTCGCGACGATCTTCCGGCAGATGGATGCCTTGCGGCAAAGTCTCCCCAAGTCCAGGGATAAAACCAGCCTCAAGGATTTGATAAACCACGGGAGGCGGTTCTAATGGCTTGCGTGGTTGACCCATCGGTGGCCCTGGCCTGGCTTTTGCCGGATGAAACCAACGCGCGCGCGGACGCTGTGCGCATGGCCGTTGAGAATGGCGCGGCTGCCTGGATTCCCGTTCACTGGTGGCTGGAAATCGGCAATGGACTGCTCATGGCGGAACGGCGCGGACGGATCACCCCGGAACAGGTCGCGCAGGCCCTGTCTTTAGTCAACGCCTTGCCTTTCGAGGAGGACGAGGAAACCGCCGAACAGATACCGGGGCGGACTTTGGCGCTGGCCCGCCAGCATGGCCTGACGGTTTATGATGCCGCCTATTTGGAACTGGCGCAACGGCGCGGGGCGATACTCGCCACCTTTGACGAGCAGCTTTTGAAGGCAGCGGCGAAGGAAAAGATTCTCACCTAAGAAAACCCACCGTCGCCGAGGCGGCTATGGCGGGCAGGCGAACGGAGGCTGCCATGCTCCAGCCCACACGAGGCGAAATGTGCAAAAGTACGGTTTGACCCCTTGGAACGGTGCTCAAGCTGCCGTCGCTCGGGTAGAGCGCGGGGCGGGCGAGCGACGGGCAGGGTGCTCGCGCTCGCGGGGGGCTTGGCGGTGGGTGGGACACGGGGCGCAGCATGGCGCGGGTCGCCAAGTCGCCTCTTATTGAGGGGGATACCTTACACCTGTGGGGTTGCTTTATCTCATGTATGCCCTTACCCACGAAAATGAATTTTGGAAGTGGCGGCGTGTGCTTTGATGGCTACCATTCATGCGTCATCCTCTCCTTCGGCATCACCAGCAAGAAGATTATTCAACAATCGTTTCTTTGCCTTTACTCTGAATTCCCGTTTTAACTTTTTCTGACTTTTGACTAACTGTTCCTGGATTTTGCGTCGGAGTTCTGCGGAAATGGTATTGCAGTCAACTGGTTCACCACGCCCGTCTCGACAACCCCTATAACGAACGATTGAATCAACGCCTTTTGAAGTGAAGAAAATCTCATAGGCGTCGCCTTGATGAAAGACAATTGTAGTCATATAAACCTTAGATTAGTGGAACTTGTTTCAATCTGCATCGTCAAACTGGCTTCTGTATTTCTTTGACTCACTCAAGTCACTCATATTTCCATTGCTGGCATGGGTTACTGGACTTTCTTCATGCAACGACGTGTGGCGAGACCGAAGAAAACCGTTAAAGGCAAGGTGATGCACACGCCTGCAAAATAATCAGAACTCTCAGTGAACGCCATAATAATACCGCCCATAGCAACCCCGCCGAGCACGACGGTTAACACGGCGCAAACGATAGCGAGAAGCGAGAAAACTAAATAGTGGAACCCTGACCGTAGTCGCTGGCGACTAGTGTCTGTCAATTGCGCGACAGGACACCGCTTTCCCTTTGCCTCGTAATAACCGACAGCGGCAAGGTAGGAAAGCAGCCCGACAACAACGCCCACAATTCCCGCCAATAGCATCCGGTCGGAGGATGAAAGGCTAGGATTGTTCTTATTGCCTTGATAGACGCTTACAGCGCCGACAAAGAACCCGAAACCGAACGCCTTATTGGCACGTTTCCAAGGAGACAATTGGTTTTGAGGTGTCGTTTCGGTCGACTTGCTGGAACCGACATCCGTGGGCACCCGCGTTTCGGAAATGGGCGGGGCTTGCCGGAGAACCGGCGGATTAGTAGTGGGCTGGCATTTTGCGGCGGTGGGCGATGACCACCATTCTTTCAGGGATGTTTTGTCCGACCCCTTGAAATACAACAACCCTGCCGCCGTCAGAAAAGCCGCCGTTAGCCATTGCAGAACGAAAAGGTCGAAGTCTATTTGAACGCTCTCGTAATAGTCACCCGGCACGAGCGTCTGCGGGGAAGCATAGCTGTATGTCTGTGTCTTTGGTGGGTCGAACAAGAGTGAGTATCCGGCAAACTCTTGAGTTTCGGTTTGCATGGTGCTTCGGTCAAGCCCCAGGACGGCATGGTGCGTGATTTTAGTCCACGGCGGAAAGATGAGCATGGCGAGCATCACGGCGGCTCCCAAGCCCAACAATTGCTTTTGTATCGGGTTCATAAGGATTCCATTCTCGTTTTCACGGGCGTTTTTCTAATCCTCCTATTGACGGAAGATGAACGCCTTTTTCAAGAAGGTTGAACACTTTTAGTATGCGCTTAAAGCGAGCCTTCCTCTCTCCCGGATTTTCAGCGTCTTTCAAAACTCGGTGTAATCCGGCTTCGTGAGCACACTGTAAAAATTCTTTACGTGACGTGGCATCCATGTAAAGGCAATGGTCAATCCACCACTGCTCGCACCGTGCCACTGTTTCTGGCCCCTTGTCGGGGTCGTCCAACGCCCAAACCAATTCGTGCCACAACCTATAAGCCGCTTGGTGGGCTTCGAGTCTCTTGTCAAGAGCCGCCATCCTGAAATCCGCAATGCGCTGTCTGCGGCTGATGAACCATGTCAACAACAAGCCGCCGGTTGCGACTGCCGCGCCTATCAATGCTGCCCAAATTGTTGCTACGGGTGTTGTCATAGATTTCAGTTACGTCAAGACTACTTATCTTTGTCACCATCCGTCAATCTACGGAACACTTCAAGGGCTTCCTTGAGCCGCTCTTGGTGTTTCATTTCCTTCATGCGTTCGCGGTCTTGCTTTCTGGCTTTAGCGCGCTTTTTGTTCATCCATTTCTCTCTCGTCCCGCGAAGGATGTTCCCACAGAGTTCACCTGCCCTTACAAGGTCACCAGCATCCCACTCGAACTCGAATGCGGTGTCCGCAAGCAAAGCGGCCCATTCCTTGTCGCTGAATTGACCTCTAAATTTCTTTCGCTCCGCATCGCTGGTCAAGGGGTTCATAAGAATTCCTGCCGCGTTTCAACGGGCGGTTCTCCCGATGCCCGCCGCAAGCACAGGCCAAAAAGAAAAGGGGCGTGAACCTAACGCCACCGCTCTAAGGCTCTGGAAAAGCCCGTCACGAATGAACGCCAAGCCATGCCCGATTGGGCGTGAACTCGGCGCGGCTCGTGACGAAAACTTTCCAGGCTTAAGAGCGACCGCAGCCGAAGCTACGCAAATTTAATGTGTTAGTCTAATTTATCTCGTCGGTGGTTCCTTTCGTTGAGGGGAATTGAAGCAGCTTTTTGGCGGTTCGTCAAGCATCGGTTTCCATTGGGAAAATCCCCAAAAGCCAAAGAAAGGAAACGTCAAAGTCAAAGGGTTCAAACCGTACTTTTGCACATTTCGCCTCGTGTGGATTGGAGCATGGCAGCATCCCTTCGCCTGTCAGCCATAGCCGCCTCGACGACGCCGGTTTTCCTCGATCTTCCTTTAGCATTCAGCATTTAGCCTTCAGCCTTGATGTGTGGGTTCATCGTCCATGATTCGCGGTTAAAAATTCCTCTCTTCGCGTCCAACGGTGAAAAATCTCACAACTCCTTGCCGCGCAAAATCTTACAGGCTATTCCCTTCAAAACTTATGGCTTTTTAAAAGATCTCAAGAAATCTGTTGACGCAATGATAGATAAACTATAATATTGATGTAGTGAATGCGTGAATATGGATGTTTGCAGATGAAAAAGCGGGAATCGGATGCGGCGGCTGAAACAGGACGGGCCGCGAAGCATCGCGGAAAGCCGTAAAATGCAGTTCCGCTCCTTGTACCTTGCTTTGAACAACTTGCAACCCAAGTGCTTGCGCTCGTCGTTTCGGGGGGCAAATCAGTTTTTGTGCAACTTGTGTTTCTCCCTCTCTTCCACAGACTTGTGGAGGAGAGGGCCGGGGAGAGGAGGCTCTTTTTGGGAACCCCTCTCCCTGTCCCTCTCCCCGCTTGCGCGGGGCGAGGGGATTCAAATCGACACCTTTTTGCCAACACTCTGCCAAAAACTGATTTGCGCTCGTCGTTTCGGCCTGTTTCGAGCCGTTTCGACCTGTTTCGACCAAAAAAAAATGCGATATTCCTCCGACCCTGAATTGTGGGCTGTTTTCAGACCGATTCTGACCGTTTCTGACCGATTCTGACCAAAAAAAGAAAAAAATTAGCCCAAATCCGCGCAAATATATGAGCCGAAATGGAAAAATCGCCAGATTATCCGGTCCGCTTCGTGAGCAAACTAATCTCCGCCTGCAAAACGGTGAAGGTGGTCGCCTGAAGGCGGAACTCCAAACGTGAAAAGGCAGAAGGATGAAGGCTGAATGCAGAAGATACCATACGTCTGAAGGCGGGACTCCAAACGGAGATGCGACGTGGCGTCGGGGGAGCGGGAAATGAAAACTTTGGCTCGGCGGGAGCCTCTCCCTACCATGAGATGCCACATTTGTTCGGGGGAACGAGGTCAAGGCAAAATGCGGAATTTCAGGGTTCGACGGAGTCTCACCCCACCGTTGATACGACATCGCACCGGGGGGGGGTGAGGTCGAAACGGCCCGGCCTCCTGACGTCGGCTCCTACAGATCCCAAATTGGTCCGCGGGAGCGCGAATCTTCCGGCTGGACGGGGCGGGGGGCTTGGTCTAGGCTGCACTCATGGCGAAGGCGAAAAGCGCGAGCGCGGAGAGCTCCCTTGAGGAGTTGCAGAAGCTGCCGTTTGAAGAGGCGTTGAAACGGCTCGAAACAATCGTCGAGTCGATGGAGGCGCAGGACTTGCCTTTGGAAACGTTGCTGGCGCGTTACGCGGAGGGGACGAAGTTGTCCCAGATTTGCCAGGCCAAATTGAACGAGGCCGAGTTGAAAATTCAACAATTGGAAAAAGGGCCCAAAGGGGAGCTGACCCTGGCTCCCGCGCCCGTCGCTGACGAGAATCTATGAGCCGCTACCTGGACATGGTGGATGATCCTTCGCACGTCAAGAAACTGACGGTGGAACAGTTGCAGCAGTTGGCCGGGGAAATCCGCCAGGACCTCATCACCAAGCTGGCCACGAACGGCGGCCACCTGGGGCCGAACCTCGGCGTGGTCGAGTTGACCATCGCCCTGCACTTTGTCTTTTCCACCCCGAGGGACAAGTTCGTCTGGGACGTGAGCCATCAAAGTTACGTGCATAAGATGTTGACGGGGCGCAAGGACCGATTTCACACCATCCGCACGACGGGCGGGTTGAACGGCTTCTCGCTCCGCACGGAGAGCGAGCATGATTGTTACGGGGCGGGGCACGCCGGCACGGCCTTGTCCGCCGCCCTGGGCATGTGCGCGGCGCGCGACCAGCGCGGCTCGGATGAACACGTGGTTTGCATTTTTGGGGACGCGGCGCTGACCAACGGCATTTCCTTCGAGGCGCTGAACAACCTGGCGCACACCACCAAGCGCTTCATCGGGGTTCTCAATGACAACGAGTGGAGCATCGCCAAGAACGTGGGGGCCATTTCCGCACATCTCAACAAAATCATCACCCATCCGCAGTACAGCCGCGTCCAGAAGGACCTGGAACGATGGGTCAAACGGGTGCCCAAAGGGGAACTGGCCATCAAGCTCGGCCACAAAGCCGAGGAAATCCTCAAGAGCGTCGTGGCCGGGGCTTCCCTGGAGCAAAACCCGGAGCAGGCCGAAGCCGACGGGCGGGGCGGCTATGGCAACAGCCTGATCTTTGAGGAGATGGGCTTGCGTTACCTCGGCCCCATTGACGGACACAACCTGCCGCTGCTCATCAGCTCGCTCGAATTTGCCAAGGCCAGCAATGCGCCGGTCGTGCTGCATGTCTTGACGAAAAAGGGCAAGGGCTATGAAGCCGCTCTGAATCATCCGGAAAAATTCCACGGCCTGGGCCCATACGACCCGGTGACCGGCAACACCCCGGCGGCCCAGCCCGGCACGCCGCCTCAATACCAGGAAGTTTTCGGCCAGACGATGGTCAAACTTTGCCAAAAGGACAATTCCATCATCGGCATCACCGCCGCCATGCCGACCGGCACGGGCCTCAAGGCCCTGGAAAAGGCCATGCCCCGGCGCTGTTACGACGTCGGCATCGCCGAGGAGCACGCCGTTTTGTTCGCCGCCGGGATGGCCACGATGGGTTTTCATCCCGTCTGCGCCATTTACTCGACGTTCCTGCAGCGCGCCTATGATTGCATCGTGCATGACGTGGCCCTGCAGGATTTGCCGGTGATTTTTTGCATGGACCGCGCCGGCCTGTCGGCCAATGACGGTCCGACGCATCACGGCCTGTTCGACATTGCCTACCTGCGGTGCGTGCCCAACATCATCGCCATGGCGCCGCGCAACGAAGACGAATTGGCGGACATGATGTTCACCGCGACGCACCAAAAGCATCCGGTCTTTATCCGCTATCCGCGGGGCGTGGCGGAGGGCGTGCCGGTGAAGGAGCAGCCCGCCTTGCTGGAAATCGGGCAGGCGGAAGTGACGCGGAAATTCGCCGGCAACAAGGGGCGCAAGGTGGCGCTGTTCGGCTTGGGCAACATGCATCGTGTGGCCGGGGAAGCGGCGGACCTGTTGCAGGCCGAGGGCTTTGATTGCGCGGTCATCAACCCGCGTTTCACCAAACCGCTGGACGCCGGCGCCCATGAGTATTTTGCGCGGGCCGCCGAGGCCGTTGTCACCCTGGAGGACCATGTCCTGTCCGGCGGCTATGGGGCGGCCGTGCTGGAGCTGCTCAACGAAAGAGGCATTGCCACTCCCGTGGCGCGCGTGGGCTGGCCCGATCAATTCATCGAGCACGCCACCACGGTGGAACATTTGCGCGACAAATACGGCTTGACCGCCGCCCACGCCGCCGCCCAAGTCCAGGCCCTGCTGGCCCGGCACGAACAGGCGCGCCTGACTGCCGTCGCGTAACGCTTCCGTGGACCCGCCTCTCCATGAATCCCCCATCGAAAAAGCAGCCTCCTCTCCCCAGCCCTCTCCTCCACAAGGATGTGGAGGAGAGGGAGATGGAACAACGCGCATGGCCCAGGTTCATGGGTTCAATGCGCGAATACTTTCAGGGAAACCTCTTCCCGCCGTCGGCGCGAAACTGACCCTGACCATCGACGACATCGCCTTCGGCGGCGACGGCGTTGGCCGGTGCGATGATTTCGTGGTCTTTGTCCCCTTTGTGGCGCGCGGCGAGACGGTGGAGGTGGAGCTGACGCAGGTGAAGTCCCGTTTCGGGCGGGCGCGACTGCTGCGCGTCCTGCAACCCTCGGCGGAACGGGCCGCCCCCGCGTGCCGCTACTTCGGCGATTGCGGCGGATGCCAGTATCAGCACCTGGCCTACCCGGAACAGCTTCGAGTCAAACATAAGCAAATCGCCGGCCTGTTCCAGCGCATCGGCGGCTTTGAGCGGGCCGTCATCGACCCGGTGCTGCCCTGCCCGCAGCCCTTGGGCTACCGCAACCGCATCATGGTCCGCAGCCAATGGGACAAATTCAAACAAGGGTTGAACCTCGGTTTCCTGCGGGCGGACAATCGCCTGGTGGTGGACATCGAGGAATGCAAAATTGCCGAACCCGCGCTGAACCTGGAACTCCAGCGCGTCCGCCGCCATCCGCCGCCCAAGGGCGGCTTGAAGGTTGTGCTGCGCGTCGCGCCCGACGACTGGGAGGTGCCGCGGGATTCCTTTTTCCAGAACAATTTCTTCCTGCTGCCCACGCTGGCGGAGGTGGTGCGGACGAGGGCGCGGGAGGGCGGCTGCCGGTTTTTGATTGACGCCTACTGCGGGGTGGGTTTTTTCAGCGTCGAACTGGCGGGCTTGGTCGAACAATTTGCGGGCGTGGAGGTGGATGCGGCGGCCATCCAGGCGGCCCGCCGGAACGCCGCCCGGCGGAACCGGGCCAACGGGGAGTTTCTGGCGGGGCGGACCGAGGACCTGCTCGCGGGGTTGTTGCAGCGCTTTGCAGCCGCCGCCACCCTGCTCATTTTGGACCCGCCGCGCACGGGTTGTCCGGCGGAAATCCTGCATTCACTCCGGACGCTGGGGCCGGCCCAGATCCTGTATGTCTCCTGTCATCCGGCGACGCTGGCGCGGGACTTGCGCGTATTGTGCGCCGAGGATGTCTTCGAATTGACCCGGATTGTTCCATTGGACATGTTTCCACAGACCCAACACATCGAATGTGTGGCCGACGTGCGGCGGAAAACGGGTCCGTCCGCACCCCCGTCATAAGGCTTGCTAACCGGGGCCGTGTTGCGGCAGACTGCGCCTTCATGACAACAGAAGATAAACTGAGCCCACCTCAAAAGCGGGCGCTCATCGTGTCTCCCTGGCTGGTTGTCCTGGGGGCGTTGCTCTTGTATTTGTTGACTCTGCACTATTGGGTGACGTTCGACAGCCTCCCCCTCATCGCGCGGATCACCGGCTGGGATTGGCACCCGCTGCCCTTGCCCTGGCGGCAGACCCCGATCGCTCCGCTGTTTATGGTTCTGACATTTCCCATCCGGGTGCTGCCGGCGGCCTGGCAGCCGGCGGCCATGAACGCCTTCGGCGCCGTCTGCGCGGCGCTGACCCTGGGCTTGCTGGCCGCCTCGGTGCGGCTGCTGCCGCATGACCGAACGCGCGAACAGCGGCAACGCGAAAGCGGCGAGTACTCCCTGCTTTCCCTGCGCGCGGCCTGGCTGCCCATGCTCTTTGCCGCGCTCATGATGGGCTTGCAGTTGACCTTCTGGCGCGGCGCCATCGCCGTGACCGGCGACATGCTGGACTTGCTGGTCTTTGCCGGCCTCATTTTCTGCCTCCTCAAATTCCGCATTTCGCAAAACGACGACTGGCTGGCGGGGTTCGCCTTCCTGTATGGCCTGGGCACGGTCAATGACTGGGCTTTGATCGGTTTCTTTCCCTTGTTCCTCATTGCCCTGGTTTGGATCAAGGGCGTGAGTTTTTTCAATGGGCGATTGCTGGCGCGCCTGGCGGGATGCGGCCTGTTGGGGCTGCTGCTCTATTTGCTTATTCCGGCCATGGGCAGCCTGGGCGCTGAACGGGCCAGTTTCCGGACGCTGCTGCGCATCGAGCTGGGCTCGCAGCATTTCGCCCTGAACGTGGTTCCGCGCTGGATGGTGGCGGTGGCGGCGCTGCCCACCCTGCTGCCGCTGATCTTTGCCGGCATTCGCTGGCCATCCTTCGAAGGGGAATTGAGCGCGGCCGGCAACAGCCTGACCCGTCTCATGTTCCGCCTGCTCCACATCTTTTTCCTGGTGCTGGCGTTGAGCATGTATTTCGATTTTAAATACAGCCCGAGCTTGCGGCTGCAAGAGTCGCCGGTGGCGTTTTTGACCTTCTACTACATGGGCTCCCTGTGCGTGGGTTATTACAGCGGCTACATTCTTCTTGTCTTCGGCAAGAGTGTCGGCCCGGCCTGGGAAAGGCAGGACCTGCTGTTCAAGGCGATCAACCTGGTGGTCGTCGGTTTGCTCTGCCTGCTGGCGGTGGCCGCGCCCTGCCGGCTTCTCTATCAAAACCTCCCCCACATCAAAGCGGGCCGAAGCCATGTCCTGCGGGATTATGCCGGCGAACTCGTCCGCGATCTGCCCGCCAAACCGGCCATCATCCTGGCCGATGAGCCTGCCCGGCTCTATCTGCTGGAGGCGGCGTTCACCCGCGAAGGCAAACCCAACAAGAACATCCTGCTCGACACCACGTCGTTCCCCCACAAGGAATACATCGCGTATTTGCTCTCCCGTTATCCCGAGCTCAAGAAGGAGACCAAGCCGCTGGCGAACCTGCCCCGTGTGGCGTCCGCGGAAGCCATGATCACCTACCTCTATGCCTTGAGCAAGACGCACCCCATTTACTATCTGACGCCAAGTTTCGGGTATTATTTTGAGGCCTTCTACCTGAAGCCGCACGGCTTGGCTTATGAGATGCTGCCTTTCTCCAAGGAGGCCACCCAGCCGCCCCTGCCCACCGCCGAGCAAATCAGGCAAAACCAGGAGGTTTGGGCGAGACTTGAGAAGAAATCGCTTGGGCCTCTTCCGTCCCTGGCGAAGCTGGACCCGGATGCCTCCGCCATGAGCGTGACTTACTCCGTGGCCCTGGATTACTGGGGAGTGATTCTGCAAAAGGCCGGCTATCTCAAGGAAGCCAATGCCCAGTTCGCGGAAGCGGCGCGGGTCAATCCGCAGAATTTCATCGCCAAGATCAACCAAGCCTACAACGAACGGCTGCAGAAGAACGATCATCGCCCCATCGACTCCGGCGACCTCATCTTCAAGGCCATCAACCTCTACCATGGTCCGGTGCCCATCCTCAAATACAACGGCCCGGTGGATGAGCCGGACCTGGCTTTGGAATTCGGCGCCTTGATGGCCGATGGCCATGATCTGCGGCAAGCGGCCGCCTTGTTTGAGCGGCGCCTGCAATTGCTGCCGGGGGACGTCAAGGCCGAATTGGACCTGGCCAAGGTCCTTGTGGATGCGGGCCAGACGGACCGGGCGATGGAGATGATTCGCAAACTGCGCGGCAACCCCGCCGCCAGCAGGTGGGAAATCGCCCGCGTGGAAGCCCTGGCCTATTACGCCAAGAACGACTACACGTCGGCCGAGCGCCTCATGCAGGATGCCATCAAGGAAGACCCCAATAATCCCAGGCGCGTCGCCATCCTGGCCGAGTTCTATCGTGTCACCGCTTACACCGCCTTGCGACAGAAAAACGCGGCCGAGGCCAACCGCCGCTTCGCCCTGGCCCTGTCCTACATCGACCAGGAATTAAAATTGTTGGCCCCAATGATCGCAAAGGGCGGCGGGGCGGCTGGCCTGCCCGACACCTTGCTCAAGAAGGCCGAAGTGCAAATGATGCTCAAGTCCTTCCAGCCCGCCATCGCGACCCTGACGCAGATCATCGAGCTGCAGCCCGGCAACGCCACCGCGCTGCTCAACCGCGCCATCGCCGAGATTCAGTTGAGTCAATTCCAGGCCGCCAAGGACGACTACGGCACCTTGCGCAAGTTGCTGCCGCGCCAGACCTATGTGGTGGATTTTGGGCTGGCCGAGATCGCGGCCCGGCAAAAGCACCCCGCCGAGGAAATCCGTTGTCTCAAACGCTATCTCAATACCGCCCCGGAGGATACTCCTGAGTACCAGCAGACCCGGGAGCGGTTGAGAAAACTGCAGAGCCAGTAACGCGGCAGGGCCGGATGCGGGTCACGCACGTCATTACCCGGTTGATCATTGGTGGCGCGCAGGAAAACACGGTGGCCTCTGTGCTTGGCTTGCGGCGCATGCCGGGTTGGGAGGTCAATCTCATCGCCGGCCCGACGACCGGACCCGAAGGGTCGCTCGTCCCCCTTCTAGGGCAGGAGCCGGGCCTGTTGAGCCTGGTGCCCACCTTGGTGCGCGCCGTTCATCCCGTTTGCGATGCCGCAACGCTGCTGCGCCTGATGCGCATTTTCCGGTGCACCCTCCCGCAAATCGTCCACACCCACAGCGGCAAGGCGGGCATCCTCGGCCGGCTGGCCGCCTCCCGCGCCGGAGTGCCGATCATCGTTCACACCATTCATGGCCCCTCATTTGGCGGTTTCCAGGGGCCTGCGGCCAATTTCCTGTTCAAAAGCGCCGAACGCCTGGCCGCCGGTGTCACGACTCATTTCGTCAGCGTGGCCGACGCCATGACCCGCCAATATCTTGCCGTCGGCATCGGACGGCCTGAACAATACACCCGCATTTACAGCGGCTTCGCCCTGGCTCCTTTTCTGGAGGCGCAGCCTGATCCCGCCTTGCGCCGCCAGTGGGGCATCGAGGCGAACGACGTCGTCATCGGCAAGGTGGCCCGGCTCTTCAAACTCAAGGGCCATGACGACTTGCTGGCGGCCGCTCCCGCCGTCCTGCGGCGCTGCCCCCGCGTGAAATTTCTGCTCATCGGAGACGGCGCCTGGCGCCAGCGCCTGCAACGCCGCGCGGCGTCCCTCGGATTGCAGGAGCAGTTTATCTTCACCGGGCTGGTTGCGCCGGAGGAGATGCCCCGTTACCTCGGCATCATGGATGTCGTGGTTCATCTATCGCGGCGCGAAGGTCTGCCCCGCGCCTTGCCACAGGCCCTGGCGGCGGGCCGTCCCGTGGTCGCTTATGATTGCGACGGCGCCAATGAGGTGTGCTTTCCCGGCCAGACCGGGTTCCTGGCGCGCCCCGGCGACTTGGAAAGCCTGACCGGCCACTTGGTTCAACTGGCCCTGGATCCCGCCTTGCGGGAACGCTTGGGCGGGCGCGGCCGTGAATTGGTCAGGCAATCCTTTTCCATCGAGACAATGGTGGAAAAGCTCTGCACACTCTACCGCCAGTTGGCGGCGACGGGGCAAAAGTGAATCAAACAACCTTATATCTTCTGGCCACGCTGGCAGCGGCCCTGGCCACGGCGGCAACCCTCCCGCTCTGGCGCCAGTGGTGTCGGCGCCATGGCGCGGTGGATGATCCCGGCCATCGCAAAATCCATGCCACCCCCATCCCCCTGGCCGGCGGCCTGGCCGTGATGACGGGCTTGCTGGCCGCCTTGCTGGGCGGCGCGGTCTTTGCTTTCCTTCACTCCTCCTTCGGCACGATGGGGCTTTTGCAATACGGCTTGGGCCGCCGGGCCGCCCAGCTCCTCGGCATCTCCGTCGGCGCTTTTGGGATGTTGCTGGTCGGGTTGCGCGATGACAAAGTGGAACTGCGCCCGGCGGCGAAGTTCGCGGGCCAACTGCTGTCCGCCTTGGTTGTGGCCGCCTCGGGCGTTCGCATTACTCTCTTTGTCCACAATATTTTTTTCAGCTATGCGGTGACGGCGCTCTGGATATTGACGGTCGTCAACGCCTTCAATTTCATGGACAACATGAATGGGCTTTGCGCCGGGTTGGGGGTCATTGGAGCGGTCTGGTTCGGTGTGATCGCCGTCTCAGCCAACCCGTCCCAATACCTGGTGGCAACCATGGCCTTCATTGTCGCCGGCGCCTTGCTGGGTTTTCTGCCCTTTAATTTCCCCAGGGCCAGCGCCTTTCTGGGCGACTCCGGCAGCCACTTGGTGGGATATCTGCTGGCCATTCTGGGTATCCTGCCCCATTTCTACACGGCCCGGCATCCGCGCGTCCTGACGGTGCTCACTCCGTTGCTGGTGTTGGCCGTCCCGCTCGGAGATCTGGCCTGGGTGGTTCTATTGCGCTGGTGCGCCGGCCGGCCCTTCTACCTCGGCGACACCAATCATCTGTCCCACCGTTTGGCGCGACGCGGCTTGAGTCCGGCGCAATCGGTGCTGGTTATCTGGCTGCTGGCGGCGGCTTTGGGCGCGTTGGCATATCTTTGGCAATAGTTTCCGCGGAAGCGGTGGTGGACGAGCTGGCGGCAATGGCTTCTGAAAGGGCCGCCAACGCTTCGGCGCGCGGCACCGAGCCGATGAGCCTCTTCTCCTCAAGCGTGTTGACGACCGGCACGTTGCGCTGCTCGCTGGCCAGAAGCACCGGCAAGGCGTCCTGCAGCTTTTGCCCCGGCCGCAAGCAAGGCGGGATGGCCCGCATCACATCCGCGGCGATGACGGCGTTCAATTCCTGTCCCGCTCCCAGGTATTCCTTCAAATCCTGCAACGCCACCACCCCGACCAGCCGCAACTGCGCGTCCACCACCGGTAAAAAATTGTTCTGGCTGCCCAGGAACCTCTCCGCAATCTGCGGCAGGGGGGTGTTCTCCCGCACCGGCGGCACCGGCGCCCTCATCAAGTCGCCAATGGTTTGCTCGGTCGCCGCCCCCAACCGGTAGCTCTCCACCTCCAGCCCCCGCAATCGCAAAGGCTCGGTATAAATGGAATGGGGATGCAGCCGCTGCGAAACCAAAGTCGATACCGCGCAGCCCAGCATCAGCGCCGGCATGAGCGAATAGTTCAAGGAAATCTCCAGAACCATCACGATGGCCAGCAAGGGCGAGCGGGTCGTGGCCGAGAACACGCTGCCCATCCCGACCAACGCAAAAATCCCGATGGGCAGGTTCCGCGGCGCCAGCCCCATCTCCTCCAAACTCATGCCCAGCAAACTGCCCAGGCCCGCGCCCAGGAACAGCGTCGGCGTGATGACACCTCCCACCGCGCCCGAACCCACGGTCACGGCCGTGGCCAGGAGCTTGGCCAGAAAAATCCCCAGCATCACCCTGGCCGCAGGCGGTTGCTGGATAAACCCGTTGGTCACGGTATAGCCATTGCCCCACACCTCCGGAAATTGCAGCGCGATGGTTCCGACCAGCAACCCCCCCAGCGCCATCCGCAACGGCAGCAGCGGCACGCGCTTGAAGGCTTCCTGGCTCACCTGCAAGAGCTTCAGAAACACCGCCCCCATCACTCCCGCCAGAAGGCCCAGCGCCAGAAACCACGGCAATTGCCCCACGCGCGTAAAGTCGAAAGTCGGCGCTTTGTACCACTGCTCGATTCCGAAAAAGTTCCGCGACACCATGGTCGCCATCACGGAGGAACAGAGCAGGGGGGCAAAAAGGTTCATCGAAAAGTTGCCCAGGACAATGTGCGCCGCAAAAATGGCCCCGGTGATGGGCGCGTTATAGGCTGCCGCCATTCCCCCCGCCGCCCCGCACGCCACCAGCAACCGCAGCCGGTAGGGCTGCCAGCCCGCCAGTTGGCCCCACTTCGACGCCGCCGTCGCCGACAACTGCGTGATGCCCCCTTCGCGGCCTATCGATCCACCGCTCCCAATGCTTATCAGCGATGACACCGCCCGGATGACCCCGCTTCGGAACGGCAGTCGCCCATCCCCGGCCACCACGACTTCCAACAAATTTGTCGTCCGCTGTTTGCCCGCCATCCGCAGCCCCCAAAACAACACCGCCCCCGCCGCCAGGCCGCCCAAGGCCGGCGTGATGAACCGCCATCCCAGGGGCATCTCCTGCGCGATCTCGACAATGTTCCGGCCTGGATGTCCGACCAGCAGCGCCTGGACCTTTTCCACCGAAAGGTAGAACAGCACATTAATAACCCCGCTCATGGCCCCAACGACCCCGGCCATGACCAGGTGCAGCGCCTCCTCGCTCAAGGACAGTTGCTCCCGCACCCGCAAGGCCTTCTGCCAATGTCGGCGGAGAAAAAGGCGCACCGTCGCGAAAATCCGCCGGTTCGTTGTCGGCTGCGGCTCCATACGCTGCTTTGAACTTATGAGCTTTTTTGCATTTGACGAGTGTGGAATTTGCCGGGCCTTTGCCACCTGCCTGAACTGAATACCAAGCCTTAGGGAAGCCTTAGGGGTCAGTCCTAGAAAATTGACAATCACCTTTTATTGTTGCGTTCTGGGCGATAAACGTCATGCCCAATCCCCGCTTTCCCTCGGATATTTAGCCACATATCCCAGCGACAACGACGCGCCTCACACCCTCAACCCGCTGCCCTGCGCCTGCGGCTAAATTGAGAGTCAACCTCCTCAATGCTTCGCTTGATCTGCATTTTTCACTGATTCTACCTGTGGAAAGACCAAATCTGTCATTTTTCTAGGACTGACCCTTAATTCTTGTTTTCGAATGCAACACGACACCTCTCCCGATTGTTCTTGGCCCTGAGCTCAAATCATCTTAATTCTCAGGTAATGCGGCCGGTTCGTTTGCTGCTCATTTATTTTGTCCTCGTTTTTGTGGGAGGCGCCTTGCTTGCGCCCTGGCTGTATTGGGTCGCCCGCGATTTGGCCGGCTCATCGCCTTTGTTGGCAAAACTGGCCTCAAACCCCTTCCATCGCTTTGTCGCCCGGGCCGTGCTGGGGGCGGCATTGGCGGGGCTTTGGCCTTTGTTGCGCTCGTGCGGGATGTCGCCCTGGAGCGATCTCGGCTTGAAGGCCCGGGAACGGCCGCTGGCAGGCTTGGCGCTGGGGTTTCTCCTCGGCTTCGGTTCGTTGGCTGGTGTGGCTTTGCTGGCTGTGTTCTTGGGCGGACGCTCTTTCGCCGCGGCTCATTCCGCCTCGCAAATCATGGCGCATGTCGCCGGGACCGCCCTGGCCGCCATCATCGTCTCTTTTTTGGAGGAAATCATCTTTCGCGGCGCCCTCTTCGGCATCCTGCGCAAGTCGCTCTCCTGGCCTGCCGCGCTGGTCTTGAGCAGCGCGGTTTATGCCCTGGCGCATTTTCTGGGGAGGGCCGAATTGACCGGACCCGTCGGTTGGTGGTCAGGCCTGGCGCTGCTGCCAAAGATGGTTCATGGCGGGCCGCCGTTGGTCCCGGCGGTTTTGTCGCTGTTCGTGGCCGGCGCCATCCTTGCCCTGGCTTATCAGCGGACGGGGGCCTTGTTTGTCTCCATGGGGCTGCATGCCGGCTGGATTTTTTGGCTCAAGTTTTATGGATTTCTCACCGTGAAGGCGCCGGGCGGCAACCCGTCCCTCTGGGGCGGCGATGGCCTGGTTGACGGCTGGCTGGCGCTGCCGGTTCTGGGCTGCGTCTTCTGGATTGTGTCAAAACTTAAAATGAGCGGCGCCAGGACGGAGGGGCAATGGGTATGAGGGCGTTGCTCGCCGGCGCATGGGACGCCTTGTTGAATCTCATCTATCCGCCCGTCTGTCAAATTTGCCGGCGGGAACGCGCCGGAATCAAGGAAGGCTATGTGGGCGGCGGATGCTGGTCGCAGGTGCGGTTTGTCACCGCGCCATTCTGTGAGCGGTGCGGCATCCCCTATGAGGGAAGCATGACCCAGCCTTTCGTGTGCGGCAATTGCGCGGATGTCACGCTCCATTTCCGCTTCGCCCGTTCCGCGGTCGTCGCCAACCCTCTGGTTTTGCAGGTCATTCATCGCTACAAATACGATCATGCCCTGTACTTTGAGCCTTTTCTGGCTGATTTGCTGCTCTGCCAGGCCGTGCCCACCCTGAAAGAGGGGAAATGGGATTGGATCGTGCCGGTGCCGTTGCACCCGGCCAAGCAACGGGAACGCGAATTCAACCAGGCCGAACGCCTGGCCCGCCGCCTCAGCCGCGCCACAGGCATTCCGGTCAACCCAGGACTGGTCCGCCGCGTCAAACCCACCCAAACCCAGACGCAATTAAACCGCGCGGAGCGGGCCGGGAACGTCCAGGGCGCCTTCGCCCCGCGCGGCCGCCTGAAATTGCACGGGGAAAGAATCATCTTGCTGGACGATGTTTTGACGACGGGCGCGACCACCAGCGCCTGCGCGCGGGTGTTGGGCAAGGCCGGGGCGGGCGAGGTGTGTGTCTGGACGGTCGCACGCGGCGCTTGACGGGCAGCCTGGAATCCGGTTAAATACCCTGTGCCGGTGATGAAAGATTCAACCACGTAGTTCTAAAGACATGGCTACAACGTTTTTCAATAAGAAGGCTCTGGGCCTTGAGGTCCTGGAGCCCGCCGTCACGCCGCCCTCATCGGAGCCTCAAACCACCACCTTCCTCAAAAAACCCAAACTGGCCGGCGCCAAAGCCCGCAAACGCGACATCCCCGAAGGCTTGTGGAACAAATGCAAAAAGTGCGGCAACATGATCTATGACAAGGAGTTGGACGCCAACCTCAAAGTCTGCGTCAAATGCAACTACCATTTTTCCATCGGCGCCCGTGAACGCATCAATTCCCTGGTGGAAACCTGCTCCTTCGAGGAAATGGATGCCTCGATGGAGAGCGTCGATGTCCTTCAATTCACCGGCGTGGTGCCTTACACCGCCAAACTGGAGCAATACACCAGCGAAACCAACCTCAAGGACGCCGTTTGCACCGGCATCGCCCGCATTTGCCAATACAGGGTCGCCCTGGGCGTGATGGATTTCGGCTTTCTCGGCGGCTCCATGGGGTCGGTTGTCGGCGAAAAGATCACGCGCCTGACGGAAGCCGCCACCGCCAAAGGGCTGCCCCTGATTATCATTTCCACCAGCGGCGGCGCCCGCATGTACGAGGGAATGTTCAGCTTGCTGCAATTGGCCAAAACCTGCGGCGCCCTGGCCTATCATGCGCGGAGCAAACTCCCTTACATCAGCGTCCTGACCAACCCCACCATGGCCGGCGTCATGGCCAGTTTCGCTGCCGTGGGGGACCTGATCCTGGCGGAGCCGGGCGCCATGATCGGCTTTGCCGGACGGCGCGTCATCGAAAGCACCACCCAGTCCGATTTGCCCCCCGATTTTCAAACCGCCGAATTCCTGCTCGAACACGGGCTGATCGACTTCATCGTGCCGCGCAACGAAATGAAAGCCCGCCTCTGCGCCTGCCTGGATTACCTGATGGGAGGCCGGGAGCAACCGGCCGCGCACGGAAAGTAATATTTGACACCGAACACCGCCTCGACGGCTCCGCCTGCGGACCCCCTGCCGCAAGCGATTGTGCGCCTGCTGGGCGGCCGGGACTACGCGCCCGCCGATTTCCCCGGCTTGCTCCGCCTGCTGGGCTGCCGCCCCGCCCGGCAACAGGCCCTCCAACAGGCGCTCCGCCTCCTGGAGCAGACCGGCCAGATTGTCCGCACCAAAGCCAATCGCTATATCCTGTCCCGCAAGGCCGACCTCGTTCCCGGCGTCATCCGCATCAACCGCCAGGGCAGGGGATACCTGGAACCGGACGATCCCGGCCTCCAGGAAATTGTCATCCCGGAGGGCGCCACTTCCACCGCCCTGCACGAGGACCGCGTCCTGGTGCGGCGCGACGTGCTGCCGCGACGCGGCCCGGGGCGGGCCGATGACATCACCGGCGCGGTGGTCCGCATCCTGAAACGCAAACGCGCCCAAATCGTCGGCACCCTGCAACGCAGCAAACAGTTCCTGTTCGTCATCCCCGACGATCCCCGCATTCCCCATGATATCTACGTGCCCCCGGCGCGCGAAAGCGGTCGTCCGGCCCGCATTGGCGACAAAGTCGTGGTTGAATTGCGCGCCTGGGAATCGCGCCATACCAACCCGGAAGGAGTCATCGTCGAGGTGCTCGGCCCGCCTGAGGTGGAGGGCGTCGATATGCTCTCCATCCTGCGTTACTACAACCTGCCATTGCATTTTCCGAACAAGGCCCTCCAGGAGGCCGATCGCATCGCCAAACTGCACCCGCCCGGCCAGCCCGACGCCGGGGAAGGCCGCGGCCGCGCCGATTGCCGCAGCCATTGTGTCGTCACCATCGACCCGGACGACGCCAAGGATTTCGACGACGCCATCGGCCTCCAGAAACACGGCAGAGACCAGTGGAAACTTTGGGTGCATATTGCCGATGTCTCCCATTATGTCCGTCCCGGCGGCGGCTTGGACCTGGAAGCCCGCAAACGGGGCAATTCAACCTACTTGGTGGACCGCGTCATCCCCATGCTGCCGGAAGCGCTCAGCAACGAGCTGTGCTCGCTCAAGCCCGGCGTCGATCGCCTGACCAAGTGCGTTGAGCTTCTTGTTTCCAATGAAGGCCGCGTGCTCGACGCCCGGTTTTATCCGGCCGTCATCCGGTCCCGGCGCCGTTTCACCTACAAGGAAGTCCTGGCCCTCCTGCAAAGCGCGCCCTCCCATGAGCCGGTGGCGCACATGCTTCAGCAGGCCCACGCCCTGGCCCAAAAAATCCGCGCCGCCCGCCTTCGGGCCGGCTCGCTGGACCTGGATTTTCCGGAGCAAAAAATTAGGCTTGACACTCATGGCCGCGTTCTGCGGGTCGAGAAGATCGAGAACGACGTCTCCCACCAGTTGATCGAGGAATTCATGCTGCTGGCCAACGAAGCCGTGGCGGCGCGCCTCATGGCCCTGCGCCGGCCGGCCGTCTATCGCGTGCATGAACCGCCCGCCGCCCGCCGTCTGCGGGAATTTCGCGAGGAGGTCCTGAGCCATGACATCCCCTGCGGCAACCTGGAGCACAAGACCGAGGTGCAGAAACTCCTGCAACGTCTCACTTCGCTCCCCATCGGGCCGGCCCTCAAGATCGGCTTCCTCAGATCCTTGATGCGCGCCCGTTACGCCGTTGAGCCGCTCGGCCATTACGGCCTGGGCAAGGCCAAATACACCCACTTCACCTCGCCCATCCGCCGTTACGCCGACCTGCTGGTCCACCGCGCCTTGTTTGAGGATGGCACAACCTCCCCCGCCGACCTCCGGGAAGCCGCCGCCCACATTTCCGCCACTGAACGCAATTCAGCCGACGCCGAACGGGACAGCAAAGACGTCAAACTTTTTGCCTTTCTCAAGGCGCAACTCAAGTCAGCCCAGCCGCGCAAGTATCCGGCGCTGGTCATGGACTTGCGCAACTTCGGCTTTTTCATCGAGGTGTCCGACCTGGGCCTGGGCGGCTTGGTGCATCTCTCATCGCTTGCGGATGATTTCTATGTGTTCGACGGGGCGCGCAATCGTCTGATGGGCCGCCGCACCCGCCGCATCATCAAGCCGGGCGACCGGCTTGTCGTGCAGGTGTCCAAGGTCGATGCCTTCAAAAAGCAGGTGGATTTCCAACTGGCCGCCGCACCCAAAACCCAAAGCGCCGGTCGGCGGTTTTAAATGGAGCTGCTTGATGAGGCGGGCACAGGCGCGAAAGAGCCTTCATGCGAAAGTGCGCAGGAAGGCAATGGCCTCCGTTCTTTTGGGAAAAGTTGCGTCAATTTTCGCGCCGGTATTAAAGCGGACTTGAATTTCAAAACTTTCCCGTTGCTCTCCGGCCTCGCGCATGTGGCAGGATTTTTCCTCTTCCACCAGATAGGCAATCGCACTTTCAATATCGGAGCATTCGACTGCCTGGCCTCGCAAAACTGTCAGACGCACTGAATTTACCCGCCTTGTCACGGCCTCCGTCAGGCGCTGTTTGAAATCCAAAATCTTGCGTTCGTGCAGATTGTGAAGAATCGCCAGCAGCCGGTCCGTTGCCTGCGGCTGCGGCAATGCTTCCCATTGGGCGATTTTCTCGTGGAATTGCTCTTCGGTCGTGCCACCGACGCCATCTTCGGACGAAGCGTTAATGCCGAGTTGTTTGAACGCCGTCAGCATGGACTTGTAGGGGACGTATAGAACAGCGAAACCTTTTGATTCCAGTTGGTGGAGGGCGTTCTCGGTGAATTCACCGGCAAGGACTGCTCCAAGGAACGGCTGATGCCGGGAGAAGGTCAACGCCACCGGCATGACAGCGGCTTCGATTTCCTGCGCCTTGTTCTTTGAATGCTTCGTGTATCGCCGCCACGCTGACTCAATGAAGGCGGCCGGCACGCCCAGTTTCTCTTCATCGCCGCCACGCTCCAGGACATAATCCAGATCGTGCTTGTTGCCATAGCCGTCCTGCCATGAGACTTTGGCTTGGCCGCCTCTGGCTTTGCGGGGCCGCTTGAAATCGAGATAAAGTCCATGTTGAGTCGCTATGTCCGCAAGAACGTTGCGGACAAACATCTCAAAAACATCCCCGATGATTTGTCCCCAGCGATGAGCCAGCGATTGGGCCATGATCTTTTCAGTTCATCCACGAACCCACAGATGCCCTTCGCACAGTGGCACGCGATGCTTGCGGTTCTTCCATTTGATGTTCCGGTCGCGCAGCTTTTCAAATCTCCACGAATCAAAGCCGGCGGCTTTGGCAAGTTTGCCGAACCATTCGATGACGGGCACATACACTCCGTAAGGCGCGGAGTCGCCGATGACAAAGCAGACTTCCGACGGCGAAGCACAAACGCGGCGAAGCGCCCCCCATACCTTTGCCATATCGAGGAAATAGCAGGCGACCATGTTATTGTAAGTCTTCTTGCCTCCGTGCTCCAGCCGCACCGCTGAAAGTTCGCGGCAGACCGGCACAATTTCGTCGCAAATGGGCGCCAGTTCCGGCGAGGCCAGAATCTCGTCAAGATTCACGGCATTCGGCGGAACATGTTGCGAGCAAGCGCGAACCAGGTGTTGCCGGACCTTTTGCTGAAGGTCGCCCCAGCCGCAAATCTCGCCCATGAACGTCATTTCCAGGCGGGTGGCATCGGCGTAGTCATAATTGTTCGCGTAGGGCGGCGATGTGACGACAAGGTTGGCCCAATCATCCGGCACGGTCGCACAGCCGCGGGCGTCATCCACGCGAAGTTTGGCCAATGGGCTGGCTCGGCGCGCAAGAAAGCGCATGTCCATGCCAATCATCTGTGCTGTCCGTCGCAAGGCCAGTGCCGGAGGCGGCGGCGCCGCTTTGCGCCGGCCCGGCAAGACGTATTGCCACGGGGCCGTGCCCGCCTCGGACACGATGCGCAACGTTGATACCAGGGCCATCCAAAGCAACCCGGCCTCTGGCGAGCCGTCTTGTTCCGCGGCCACGGCCTGGCGAAAGCGGTCGAGAAAGTTGAGCGCTTCCGGCGCGAAGCATTTCTGGATAAGCTCCGGGTAGCCGTTGGCGGCGCGCGCCTTTTCGGCGAAACGAAACGCGCGATTGGTCTTGTCCTGAAATCGGTCCGGATCCGCTGCGTAACTCAATTTGGCGCGGGCGACCCGATGGACAAACAGATGCGCTTCCAATCCGTAGGACGGAACTTTCATTTCGTCGGAAGCCAGACAGGTCGTGCCTGAACCCACAAAAGGGTCAAGCACACGCAATTCCCTTCCGCTTCGCTCGGCCAGCAGCCACTTCACCCATTCGGCGGAAAAGCCCGCGCTATATCGAAACCAGCGATGGACCGGCAGCCGCATATTGTCCAGAAAATTGGAAGTATGGCCGACCACCTCCAGCTTTGGACGAACCTCGCCCGCCGCGGTGTCTGTATCGAACATGTCAAGGACGGCTTGTGTGTAATCCTCCCGCAAACGGAGCAAAACGCCGTCGTCAGCTTTCGGTTCAGGATATTTCAATTCGGAGGCCGCTGACATGACAGCGACCTTAACCGTCGGCTCGCGCGTTGGCAAGCTCATGGTGGAATTCCGACAGCCTCCTTTCAAGATAAGGGAGCGAGTTCGTTGGCCCCAATTCCGCTTCGTAAACCCCGTTGTGCGATCAATTGGAACCGGCGCCGGGAACGGCCATGTTCGTGTCGGGCGGCTCTTCGGAAATGAATCCGGGCGCGGCGGCGGCCTGTTTGCCGGCGTCCTTTTTCTCGGGGTTTTTCTCCACCATCAATTGCGCGCGGGTGCGGATGAGCGGGTCGAGGAGCCAGTTGTTGACGAGGTAAGTCCAATGGTCCAGCGACTTTTCCTGCTGCCATTTGGTCTGCCAAGCCTTGAGCTTGTCCTGAAATTCCTTGTCCAGCGCCTTTTTGCCTTCCGGCTTCTCGTCCTTGGCCGCCTTGCGCTCCGTCGGAAAATCCGCCGTGACAGCGACGCTCACGTGGTAATCGTTCTCCGGCGTCCTGGCCCCGATCTTGATGGTGTAGGTGAAATGATCGAAGGTCGCAATGGTCAACACCAGCGGCTTGTCCAGACCCGTCCGCGCCGGCGCGTCCTCGGCCGCGACATCGACAAAGCTGGGATAGCCCAGGGTGCTGGAGAGGGAGGAAACCTTGTTGGTGTCCAGCACTTCGCCAGGTTTTATGTTTGACAAACCCCACGGGCTGCTTTCGCTCTCCCGCGTCAGCGTCCAGCTTTCGGCCGCGTTGGTGGAGGCAAAGGAAATGGTTTTGGGCTTTTCCACCTTGAAGAAATCCTTGTCCAGCCAGGCGGTGGGCTTGGCCTCGACGCTGTTGAGGGGATCGGACACGGTCAGGACTTCATGCGGATCGCTCTTCAACATGACGAAGCGGCCGTCGGGCCACTCCTCGTCGCCGTAGGGCATGCGGGCGGCGCGCTCGTTTTTGCGCGTGTGTTTCTTGCCCAGCAAGAGGGATTGCAGCGCCTTGCCCTGGGCGTTTTTGAACTCGACCAACGTCGCCGCCTCGGGGCCGCTGCCCGGCTCCGCCAGGCGCATCCGCCCCAGTTGCGACGGGCCAATCGGCTCGGCTTGCGAGATCTTCAAGTCCCCCATTTTAATGAGCAAATCGCTGATCTCCCCGAAATTGGCCGGATAATCGTTCCGCTCCCGCACCCGCCAGCGGTCGTCCTTTTTGACCAGCTCCAAATCGCTCTCGCCTTTGATATGGACGGCGGCCACGTCGTTGAGCTGGAAGCCGGGCAGAAGTTTCCGGCCCAGTTTTCCCCCGCCGGATGCCCACGACTGCTCATTGCGGTTATGCAGCACCAGCCCGGCCCCGCCCAGGACAACGAGGGCCGCCAACAGCAGGATCAATTGTTTGCGGTTCATTTTGCGGCAGTACGTTTGCGTTTCACGATGGCCAGCACGATCCCGCTGACCGAGACCAGCGCCGGCATCGCGCCGATATTGGCCACCTTGGTCCAGAACTCCAGCGCGTCCGTGTCCTTGGCCAGTTTCTTGCGCACCTGTTTCAATTCCTTGTTGGCCTCGGCCACGGCCTTTTGGTAGTTCTCCAATTCCTTCTGTTGCTCGGGCGAGAGGATGAAGCGCTGTTCGCTGCCGGACTTGCGCGACTGCAGATCGCTGATCTTGCGTTCGGTCTCCGCCTTGCTCTCCTCCAGCTCCTTGACCTTCGCCTCCCATTCCCGGCCCGCCTTGGCCTGCATGTCGCGCAAGCGCGTGAAGGGGCGGTCCAGGCTGGCCCGGCTGCGCAGGCTGATCAAATCGCTGTCCCCGGAAAGCTGTTCCACCAAGCTCTCCACCAGGTTCAAGTTCCCGTTCATCGGTTGCACCCAGCGATAGCCCAAAATCTCCTGCACCCGCACGCAGATCTGGTCGTTGAGCAAGTCCGAATCCCCCACCAGGATCACCACCGGGCTGTCGGTGGATTCCTTGAGTTGCGGCTCGTTGGCGGGCGGTTTTTCGCCCTCGTTCCTGGGGGGCGGCGGCGGCCCGGCTGGAAAGGCCGTCTTGAATTTGCCTGTCAACCGCACGGCCAGGGCGTAATCGATCTTGGAGGGCTTGAAGTCCTTGATGATGTTTTCCCCCGCGATGCCGGCGGTCAGGCCATCCACCATTTCTGATTCCGGCGAGGTGTGCAGCAGCACCGTCTCCTTCAACCCCTCCGCCGGTTTCCCCGTGAAAACGCCGGCAAAGGGCAGCACCAGGTTGTCGATTTGGCTGGTCACGATGTCGTCGTTGTTGATGCCCTCCTTGGTCAGCACCAGCACGGTGGGCATAACGGCCCCGTTCTGGCTGTTGTGCCCGGCGAATGTCATGTCGGCGACGACCTTGTTGATGTCCATGTCCAGGCCCCAAGCCCGCAAGAGCTTGTCCAGCGAGGATTGCCCCGAACTTTCGCCCAGGACCTGCGCCATCTGGTCGTGCTTCTGATCGAAGTAGGCGTGCGGATCAAGAAAGGCCAGCAGTTTGCCCCCGCGCATCACAAATTGGTCCAGGGCGTATTGGGTCGTGTCCGTAATCTCGCGCGGGTGGACCACCAGCAGGACCTTGATATCGTCGTCAATCTTGCCGGCCGTCATGGGAATTTCCCTGACCGTGAAATCTTTCTTGATTTCGCTCAAGAACGCCCACGGTTCCTGCGCGTTCTGCCCCATCTGGCGCATCATCGGATTGGCCGCCCCCCCGAATATCGGCAACGCGCTCATGACCCCAAGGGTGGGCGGTGTGGGATGAATGACCCGGGCCACGGCCCGCGAAATGTCATACTCCAGCAGCCGTTCGCGGTCGGGCGGCAGCCAGGGAACCGCCACCTTCTCGTCCAACATGCTCACCACCAGCCCCAAATACACCTTGTCGCCGCCGAAGGGCGACGTTGCTTGCCCGGCCACTCCGTCCAGCCGCGCCGAATCCTCCGCGTCCGAATCCGGCTTGGGGTCCAGTTTCTCAATGACGATCTTGCCGTGGCCGGCCTCCTTGTATTCGTCCAGCAAATCTTCGATGTGCTGGGCGTAGGTGCGCAGATACGGCGGCATGGCCGTGTCCCCTTGCGTGCAGTAAAAGCGGATGACCACGCGCGAATCCAGCTTGTCCAATATCCGCCGCGTGCCGGGCGAGAGGGTGAAGGCTTTCTCCGACGTCAGGTCCAACCGCTCCTTCAACGCGCTGGACACCACGTAAAAGGCGAGCAGCACGATGAACATGACCGCCACGCCCACCGTGGAGTAAAGGATGGTCTGGAAATTCTTCTGCTTCATGGCTTGCTCCTTGAAATCTCTACCCCGCGCGATGGCTCCGTATGATGACGGCGGTGGTAAACAGCGAAAACCCGATGATGGAGAGGAAGAAAATGATGTCCCGCGAATCGAGCACTCCCTTGGTGAACCATTCAAAATGCGTGATGACGCTCAGGGACGCCACCGTCTCCACCAGCCACGGCGCGTCCAGGCGCGTCAGCAAATTGGTCACGGGCGGAAAGCCGCACAGCACCAGGAACAGGCAGATGACCAGCGCCACAATGAAGCTCACCACCTGGTTGCGGGTCATGGCCGACGTCATGCAACTGATCGCCAGGTAGGCCCCCGCCATGAGAAAGCTGCCCACATAGCCGCCGAAGATGACCCCGTTGTCCGGCGAGCCGAGGAAGTTGACGGTAATGACGATGGGGAACGTCAGGACCAGGGCCAGGGCCAGGAAAAGCCACGAGGCAAGAAACTTGCCCACGATGGCCTGCCAGGCCGTGATGGGCATGGTCAACAATAGTTCCAACGTGCCCATGCGCCGTTCCTCCGCCCACAGCCTCATCCCAACCGCCGGCACCAGGAACAGGTAGAGCCAGGGGTGCCACAGGAAAAAACACCCGTCCAGCGCCGCCTGCCCGCGCTCGAAAAAGCCGCCCGCCATGAAGGTGAAAAACCCCATCAACAGCAAAAAAATGACGATGAACACATAGGCCACCGGCGAGGAAAAGTACCCGCCCAATTCCCGCTTGATGATGGTCCGGATGTTGGCCAGAAGATTCATTGCCTGGCCTCCGTTTCCGTGTCCGGCAGCGTGATGCTGCGGAAGACTTCGTCCAGCCGGCCCTCCTCGGTGTGCAATTCCTCCACCTGCCAGCCGCCGGCCGCCGCCAGGACGTTCCGCGCCAGGTCGCCGTTCTGGCCGCCGTCCCGCGGATAGACCCGCGCCCAGACCCGGCCGTTCTCCTCCTTGACGATGGCGGCCCGGCGGGCGTTGGCCACGCCGGAGAGCCGCTGGGCCACTTGCGCCCCGTTGGCCCCGCGCACGATCAGCAGGACCGCGCCCGCAAACTCCGATTTCTGTTTCAATTGTTCCGGCGTGCCGTTGGCCACGATGCGGCCCCGGTCAATGATAATGGCCCGGGAACACGCCGCCTCCACCTCCTCCAGGATGTGGGTGGAAAAGATGATCGCCTTGCGCTCCCCCATGCGCCGGATCAAGCCGCGCACCTCGTGCTTCTGGTTCGGGTCCAGCCCGTCCGTCGGCTCGTCCATCACCAGCACGTCGGGATCGTGAATGATGGCCTGGGCAAAACAGGTCCGATGCCGGTAGCCCTTGGAGAGCGTATCGACGCTCTGGCCCACCACCGGCTCCAGGAAGCACATTTCCACCACCCGGTGAATGGCCTTCTTCTTGTCATCCCCGCGCAAACCGCGCAATTCCGCCATGAAACCCAGAAAGCCCTCCACCGTCATGTCGGTGTAGGCCGGCGCGTTCTCCGGCAGGTATCCGATGAGGCGCTTGGCCGCGATGGGCTCCTCCGTCATGTCGTGCCCCCCCACCGCCACCTTGCCCGAGGAGGGCGGGATGAAGCCGGTGATCATGCGCATGGTGGTGGATTTTCCCGCCCCGTTCGGCCCCAGAAATCCCAAAACTTCCCCCTTTTCCACCGTAAATGATATGTGGTCAACGGCCACCTTGGGGCCGAATTGTTTGGTCAAGTTTTCGACTTTAATCATTCCTGTGGTCTCCGCGTTGCGATTGCATAACCCTGACTCATTACCGGCCAGGCCCTCCAAACGCAAGACTTAAGCCTCGACATATGCTTTCAGGATTTTTTTGACAGTTTTTACAAAAAATGTTCAAAAAAAACTTGCCGCCGCCTCCCTGCAATCCAAGCTTGATTCCCTATGTGTCGTCCTGGTTCCCGTCCCTGCCGCGGCCGCTTTGGCGGCATCCCATCAGCCCTGCTTCTCGCCGCCGCGTGGGGGCTGCTCGCCCGGCCTGGTGGGGCGCCGGCGCAGATTGCGGCCCCATTGCCTGCCGGCGTCAAAGCCGTGTGGGATGCGGCCAAGGCTTTCCGCGAATCCACCCCCACCCGCGAACGCGTTTGCATCAACGGGCTTTGGCGCTGGCAGCCTGCGACCGATGAACTTCAGGCGCCCGTCTCAGGCTGGGGTTTCTACAAGGTGCCCGCCTGCTGGCCCGGCATTCAGGACTATCTGCAATATGATTACCAGACGCTTTACCGGAACATCGCTTGGGCCAGGACCAACCTGGCCGAGGTCCAGAGCGCCTGGTACGAACGCGACATCAGCATCCCCAAAAGCTGGGCCGGCCGGCGTGTCGTCCTGGATGTGGCCTGCCTCAATTCCTATGCCGTCGTTTATATTGATGGACAGCGAGTCGGCGAGCTGCGTTTCCCTGCCGGCCGGCTTGACCTCACCGCCGTCGTCCGCCCGGGCAACTCGCACGTCCTGAGCCTCCTGGTGGCGGCGATGCCGCTCAAGGACGTGATGGAATCCTACATCGACACCAACTCGGCCAAAAAGAAGAAGGGCAGGGTGGAGCGTCGCGGCCTTTGCGGCGACATCTGGCTCGTCAGCGAACCGCCTGGGCCCCGGCTCTCGGACGTTAAAATCGACACCTCCTTCCGCCGCGGGCAAATCACGTTCCAGGCCGGCGTGGAAGGGCTGGCCGCGGATGGCCGCTACCGGCTGCAGGCCCGGATCAGCGAGCCAGGCCGCCAGATCGCCGAGTTTACCGGCCCCATCTTCCTGCCGCGCTACGTCAAAGATGGACACACGGCCTTCACGGCCTCCTGGCTCCCGCCGAGATTGTGGGACATCATCACGCCGCAAAACCAATACACCGCCGTCGTGTCAATCCTCGATGCGCGCGGCCAGGTGTTGGATGCCGCCTTGCCCGTCCGTTTCGGATTCCGCGAGTTCTGGATCCAGGGCCGCGACTTTTACCTGAACGGCACGCGATTGTTCTTGTCCATGGTGCCGCTGGACAACGCCAGCATCGGGGCGGCCTTGGCGACCTACGCCGCCGCCCGGGAAACCTTCCTGCGCTTCAAGAGCTATGGCATCAATTTCGTCTATACCCACAACTACGGCTGCGAGCCGGGCTCCCATCTTGGCTTCGACGACATCCTGCGCGCGGCGGATGACACGGGGATGTTGGTGGCGCTGTCCCAGCCGCATTTCAGCGCCTACGATTGGGCGGCGCCGGAGGCCGACCAGACCAACGGCTACGCGCGCCACGCCGCTTTTTACGTTCGCGTCGCCGGCAGCCACCCGTCCGTGGTGGCTTATTCGATGAGCCACAACGCCACGTGCTACGAGGAGGCGGATAACCCGCGCATGATCGACGGCTTGGGCGATTCGCGGAACAATTGGGGCCTCAACAATGCCCGGCTGGCCTTGCGTTGCGAAGCCATTGTCAAGCGCCTGGACCCTGCCCGGATTGTGTACCATCACGCCTCCGGCAACCTCAGCGCGATGTACACCCTGAATTTTTACCCGAACTTCGTGCCCAGCCAGGAGCTGGATGACTGGTTCGAACATTGGTCAGCCGCCGGCGTCAAACCGCTGCTTCTGGTGGAATATGGGGCCCCGTTTGGCTGGGATTGGACCATGTACCGCGGCTGGTTCAATGGCCGGCGCGAATTCGGCAACGCGGCCGTCCCATGGGAATATTGCATCGCCGAATGGAACGCCCAATTCCTGGGCGACGCCGCCTACCAGATCAGCGACCGCGAAAAAACCGACCTGCGATGGGAGGCGCAGCAGTTCCGCAACAAGCGCCTTTGGTATCGCTGGGATTATCCCTGCCCCGTGGGCGATCCCAGTCTGGACGAGTTGCACCCCGTGCAAGCGGCCTACACGACCGACAATTGGCGGGCCTTCCGCACCTGGGGATTGTCCGGCAATTCGCCGTGGGAGCACGACCGCTTCTGGAAGTTGCGCGAGGGCTTTCATCACGAGCGCGAGGAATTGCCCGTCGATTGGGACAACCTCCAGCAACCCGGCTACAGCCCGGATTTTATCGACCACACCTACGCCCATTTCGAAACCGCTTACCGGCAGTCCGATTGGGTCGCGTCTCCCACCGCCCAGTCGCTGCTCCGCAATAACATGCCCCTACTGGGCTGGATCGCCGGCAAGCCGGAGCATTTCACCGCCAAGGACCACGTCTTTTACCCCGGCGAATCCGTCGCCAAACAGCTCATTGTCATCAATAATTCCCGCCTGACCGTCACCTGCGACGCCTTCTGGTCCGCCAACGTGGGCCTCGGGGCGCGCGGCGCCAGCCAGGTGGTCGTTCCGACCGGCGACCAGGCGCTCATCCCCATCCAGATCAATTTGCCCGCCGGCCTCGCGCCGGGGAATTACCAGGTCACCGCCAGCTTCAAATACAGCACCGGCGAGAGCCAGGACGATTCTTTCGCGCTGCAAGTCGTCCCCCATCTGGCGCCGCCGCGTCCCGCTTCCAAGATCGCGCTCTTCGACCCGCCCGGTCAGACGGCCAAGTGGCTGGCCGGCCTGGGTGTCTCCTGCCAGCCGGTGGATGCCGCCGCGGACGTTTCGGGCTTCGATGTCCTGCTCATCGGCAAGGGCGCCCTGACCGTCCATGGCCCGGCCCCCGCTCTCACACGGGTGCGCGACGGGCTGAAGGTGGTGGTCTTCGAGCAAACCGCCGACGTGCTGGAAAAGCGCCTCGGCTTCAGGGTCGAGGAATACGGCCTGCGCCAGGTCTGGCCGCGCATACCCGACAGCCCCTTGCTGGCCGGCCTCGACAGCGAAACCATGCGCGATTGGCGCGGTTCATCCACCCTCCTGCCTCCGACATTGGATTACAAGTTGAGCCAGCGCTACAGCGGCGCGCCATCGGTGCGTTGGTGCGGATTGGAGGTCACCCGCCTGTGGCGTTGCGGCAACTGGGGCAATGTGGCGTCGGTCCTGATCGAAAAGCCGCCCTTGGGCGATTTCCTCCCCATCCTCGACGGCGGTTACGCCCTGCAATACAGTCCGCTCCTCGAATACCGCGAAGGCCGCGGCCTGGTCCTCTTCTGCCAGATGGACGTGACGGGGCGGACCGAAGCCGACCCGGCCGCCGCCACTTTGGCGGGCAACATCCTTCGTTATGTTGACACTTGGCGTCCCGTCCCGCGGCGCGCGGCGGTGTACGCCGGCGAAACCGTCGGCGCGAACTGGCTGGCGATCTGCGGCATCCAAGCCGCGCCTTACAACGGCGAGGCGCCGGCGGCGGATCAGGTGCTGGTGGTTGGCCCCGGCGCGGGCCGCCAGCTTGCGGCCCAAGCAAAGGCCATCGGCGCCTGGGTGAAAGCCGATGGCCGCGTCCTGGCCCTTGGACTGGACCAGGGGGAGGCCAATTCATTCCTGCCTGTCAAAGTGACCATGCATCCCGCGGAACACATCGCCGCCTGGTTTCCTCCATTTAGCGCCGGGTCGTTGCTGGCCGGCGTATCGCCCGCGGACATCCACAACCGCGACCCGCGCACCCTGCCCCTGGTCAAGGCGGGCGCAACGGCTTACGGCGACGGCGTCCTGGCCACGGCGGGAAATGTCGTCTTTTGCCAGATCCCCCCGTTCGAGGTGAACAAGTCCGCGGCAACCTGGCGGGTTAATCATGGCCAGGATCAGTTCAACCTCCGCCGCACTTTTGGCCGGACTTCCTTTGCCGTGAGCCGGCTGTTGGCGAACCTCGGCGTCTCCGCCCCCACGCCGTTGTTGGAGCGATTCGGCGATCCGGCGGGCGGCTCCGTCGAACGTTGTCTCGAGGGCCTCTACATCACCCGCCCCACCGAGTGGGACGATCCCTACCGCTTCTTTGGATGGTGAACCTTATGATTTCCCCATGAGAATAAGCGTTGAAGTTGATGCAAAACGTTTGCAGGTGATTCAGAGAATCACTGGTCAGAAAAGGAAATCCACAGCCATTAATCGCGCCTTGGACGATTATTTGCGGCTGCGGCAAAGACTGGCCTTCATTGAAAAAGCGCTGACCGGCCAAACCGACTATGCACTGAGCAACGACGACCTTGAAACCTTCGACGAGTTTTGAAAAAGTGGATAAAGTCTCAGCATACATACGCTATAGCGGTTTAAGAAAAGCTGTAGCCGTAAAATGGCTCGGCGGGAGCCTCGCCCTACCACCGCCTCGGTAGGGCGACGCTCCTGCGGAGCCGGCACGTCCACGTAATTGCGGCGACAGTTTTTGTTGAAATGCTATAAGTCAGCCTTCCGGATTGTAGGAACCGCCGTAGCCGGGCTTGTAAAGACGCACACCCAGAACCTCGCGCATGATCTCAAAATGCGGGTCTTGGGCATAGACGCGGCACTCCCACCGCAGGGAGAGGCTGCCGATGAGAATGTCGTTCCAGGGAATATTGTGCCCTCTGTCGCGCACGCGCCAGGCGCATTCCCTGGCGAATTCCCACGCGCCCTCGTCGATGGCCTTGCACGGGACGCAATCCAGGTATTCCGAGAGCCGTTGGCGGTCTTCGGCGCGCGCTCCGCCCAGGAACTCAAGCCTGACCGGCCCGCAATACATGGCCTCGGCCGCTTCCAACAACCCTTCCAATCCGACCTTGCAAGAAAGGTCGCCTTCGCGCCGCGCCGCTTCGATCCATACCGACGAATCAACCAGAACCATAACCCATTGTTCTGTTGGATGTTACGACAAACCCCTCTCCTTGTCCCCTCCCGCAAATGCGGGGGAGCATAGCCGCAAGCTAGGAGAGGGGTTTGTACAAATTCTTCATTGAGGCGTTTCGTTTAGCCTTGAGTCTTCTCGATTTCGTCGTTTGTCGCGGGGTAATCGAAGCGCCCTTCACGCAACAACTTGCCAAATTGCCTGGCCTTCTCCCGCTTGATGTATTCACCCACAGCCAGGGCCACAGCCGGGCTTTTTTTCCTCTCGCCCGTGATCCTGCTCAACTCATCGAGCGCCGCCTCGTCGATATCGACTGTGATCCGCATTTGATGAAAATTACATCTTCTATATTATAATGCAACATCTTTTTTCATCTTTTTTTCATTTTTTCTGCATCTCAGGTTCCGGCCTTGCCGCTTCATTTCAAGGTTCGCGGCCGTCCCGATTTAATCTTTTGAGGCGGCGCCATTTTCTGGTTGTCAACAAAAGTTCTTGCAAACGGGCGCCGAAAGGAGCAGTATTCGGTCGTGGGGAGGATATTCCAGAAGCGGTGGGTCCGCATCGGAGTGGCCGTGCTGGCCGTGGTATTGGCGACCGTGGCGTGGGAATGCCGCAATCAGTTCTGGCCACGATACCAGGGACACTCCGCCAGTTGGTGGCTCGACAAAAGCGGAGAGTATGATGCATATGCACCGTCGGTCGAAGCATTCCGGGCAATGGGGGCGCCCGCTGTTCGTTATTTGGGACGCACAGTAGCAACTCGAAACATTTTCCAACGGAAGGCGGTTGCGATCCGACAAGGAGCGGCAGTATGTGTTCTTCAGCAACTCGGGACTAACGTTGTTCCTGCATTGCCGGATCTTCTGCGTCTGTTTCGAAGAACCGGTTGGGTCACCGACCCCATCACGCGGTGCCCTTCCGAGAATCTGCAATTTCTCACGCCCGAATTAATCGCGGACGTAAAGGTGCAACTTGCGCAGGATCGTCCTTGGAGGTTGGAGGGAGACATCCGGTTGCTTGATGCCATCGGCCCATCGGCAAAATCCGCAATGCCGGCATTGTGGGCCGTCGTCGAAAAGGGCGAATCCCGTTATTCGTCGGATGCTGCAATCGCCCTGTGGCACATTGGAAGGGACACGAACGCGTTGTGCCAATGTTTGTCAAAGTGTCTCAGCAATCACCAGCTTCCTAACTGGAGTTTTTATCTACTGGGGCGCATCAAAGGCCTCCGGAGTGCGCCTCCCTCGATAGTGCCTCTACTGGAGCAAGCCTTGCGCCATCCGCAGCCCGGCATCCGTAGTGCTGCTGCGGCCGTGCTTCAAAAAATGGCCCCCGATGAACTGCGTCGCATCGAGGACGATTTGAATCGCCGCCAGGACGAGCTGTTGCAAGCGAATATCAGCTTGTTGCAAAGCACCAATGCCTGGGATTGCGCCAACGCGGCCCGGGCCTTGGAGTTCTTCGGACCGAGGGCGGTCGCCGCCGCACCACGGCTGGTCGAGATTCTGAAGGCAGAACCTGGCTGGGGCATGGACAAATCCACCGCTGCACGGGCATTAAAGCTCCTTGGATCCAACGCCGGTGTGGTTACTCCGGGGCTTATCGATTTGCTACAGAGTAATTCCATAAACGGACAGGTCTGCGAAATCCTGGCCAATTTCGGGCCACCGGCCTCCGCCGCAGTTCCGAAGTTGCAGGCGCTGCTGGCGACGAACTTTGTGATGAAGCCCTTTCCGGATGAACCGGGGCGCAAGTATCGCCAAGAGATCATTCGCCGTCTGCCAGTGGCGCGAGCATTGGCGTCGATCAACCCCCACGACACCAATGCCATCGCGTTTCTTCGTGAAGCAGTGACCGCCAAACGAGGGCCGAACAGACTACGGCGGATGGAGGAAGATCCGCTCCAAACTCTCTCAGCAGCCGTTACCTTATGGAAGTTGGGATTGGAAACAAACTCGCCGCTGGATAAAGTGATCGCCAATGTTGAAGGAGATAAGGCCGAGCGGGCATCGGATTTATTGGGCGAAATTGGCCCGGCGGCCAAGCCGGCGCTTCCAGCGCTGGAAAAGCGACTGAAGGCCAATCCTTTTGACCGCCATGCAGCCTTGGCCATTGTCCAGATTGATCCCCAGGAAGCCAATCGCATCGGACTGCCCGGCCTGTTCATCCTCTGCCCGGACAGGTATTGATGGCTCAGCCTTAAAACCCTCCAGCGACCTTTCCGTCCATTCACCTGTTCCCCCGGCGCATCCTTCCGCTATCGGCCGTCCCCGCAGAACACGGCAATTTTAGCCGGGTGCGCTCCGCCCTTGGGTCGTTTTTACCTATTGATCCGCGCCTCTTTGCGCCTGAATTGCCCGATTTGCGCCCAAAACCCCGTGGCATATCCCTTGCTGAGTCAAGAGAACTGAAATTGGCATGAATACCCTTGAACTTAAAGAACCTGAGAAATCCGCAACGCCATCCGCCAACGGGGCCAAAGGCATCGTAGTGCTCCCCTACGGTCTGCTGGGCTTCGAAGGCGTCAAAAACTACAGCCTGTTGTGCAAGCCCGACGAGGCGCCCTTCCTGTGGTTCCAGATGCTCCAAGACCCCAAACACGCCTTCCTGGTCGTGCCCCCGGGCGCGGCGGTGCCCGATTACAAACCCGACCTCGATGATCAGGACGTGGAGTTCCTGGGATTGGAGAGCCCTTCCGATGCCTTTCTCCTCAACATCGTCACCCTGCGCCGCGATGGCCAGGCCACGGTCAATTTAAAAGGCCCCATCGTCATCAATCGCCGCACCTGGATCGGCAAGCAAGTCATCCCCGTCAACGCCGCCCAGCTCCCCGTGCGCCATCCGCTGCCGGTGACCTGAATCTCCCCCCCCGCCACCGCGCCATGTTGATTCTCTCACGCAAGCCCGGCGAAAGCATCGTGATCGACGGTCGCATCATCATCAAGATCATGCGCTTGGAAGGCGACGTGGTGAAGGTCGGCATTGACGCTCCCATGGAGATCCCCGTCCATCGCCAGGAAGTCTATGACGAGATTCAGAAGAGCAACAAGGAATCGCTGACCGACAGCCGCACCAAGCCGCCCCAATTGGCCTCCGGCCGGCCGGCCAAACGCACCCCATCGCCGCTGGACAATGGATCCGATGAGAGTCAAACCTAATCCATGCCTCCTGGCCGGCTGAGCCCGCTCCCGGCGCCTGTCTATGACCGCGCTCACTGCCACCGACGACACACTGCTCCACCCTGAAGGCCATCCCGCAACGCTCCTGCCTGAACAGCTCATTGATTTTGCCAACGAGGCTTTTGTCTTCAGCAATTCTTCACGGACGCGTCACGCCGCAAAAGCCGGGCAGGCCCTGAGCCGTCCCGCTCCGCTTCCCCAAGCCTATTTCGCGGACGTGGCGCCACCCCCGCTGGCCCCACTGCATCTGAAGAACGCCCGCCTCGTTCCAAGCCGCGAGCACATCCTGCCGCTTCTGCCCAAAGGCGGCGTCTGTTTCGAGACCAACACCCGCACGGGCAGTTTTGCGCGCGAAATCCTTGCCATGCTCGAGCCGGCCAGGCTGCACCTGTCCGACCGCGATTTCAGTTCGTTCGACGACTCGCCCTTCACCGCCGCCATGGAGCGGCGCATAGTTGAACTCCACGAAGGCGAGGCGGCGGAGCATTTGGCCGCCCACCCGGACCGGCATTTTGACTTGATCCATCTTCACACCGGCCCGTCCTACCTCGCGGCGGCGCGCGCCCTGGAGCAGGCTTCGCGCAAGATCAAGGACACCGGCTGCATCCTTTGCGCCCACTACACGACCTTCTCGCCGTTGGAAGGGACGAAATGCGGCGTGGCCCGGGCCGTCAACGAATTCTGCCACCGGAGCGGCTATGAGATCATTTGTCTGGCGCTGGATGCGTTGGGCTACCAGGAGGCCGCCTTGCGCAAGCGCGACGGCTCAGCCGAAGGGCGCCTGGGCGGCGCCCCGCTGGACGCTCCCGATCCAGCCACCTTCCTGCCCGATGTCTGGGAATACCTGATCGAGAAATATCAGGTGCAGAGCGTGCTGGACGTGGGGGCCGGCGCCGGCTGGAGCACAAAATGGTTCGCCGACCGTGGGCTTTACACCCTTGGAGTGGAAGGCTGGAAGGAAGCGTTGGAAAGGAGCCAGTGCCGCGCCAACATCGTTGAACACGATTACACCTCCGGCCCCTTCATCCCCGCCATGCTCCTGGACCTGGCCTGGTGCGCCGGCTTTGTCGAACATATCGAGGAGAAGTTCATCCCCAATTTCATGGCCTCCTTTAGCGCCTGCCGCCATGTCTGCCTGACCCACGCCGAGCCCGGCCAGACCGGCTTCCACCACGTCAACTGCCAGCCCACGGAATATTGGGTCAACAAGATGAATGAATTTGGTTTTGACTTCGACGCCGGGGAAACCGCCCGCCTTCGCTCCACAGACAAGCATAAAGCGCCCCGGGGCCGAAGGACCCTGGCCTTTTTCACAAAACGAGATGAGGAACACGCATGACTGCCACCGCCAAAACGCCCGACCGCGCGCCCACCCTTGCCGCCGCGCCGCCCGAAGCCGCCGCGCACCGAAAACGCCCGCTCAACATCTGCATTGCCAGCCCGGAATTCATAGGCCTCTGCCGCCATTCCGGCATCGGGATGGCTTACACCGCGCTGGGCCAGGCCCTGGCCGCCGCCGGCCATCACGTCACCTGCCTGTTCCTGGGCGCGAAGATTCCTTCCACCCATGCCTGGCAACAATGGGTTGACAAATACAAGCGCGACGGCCTCACCCTGGTCGCGTTGCCCCGGCACCACGCCGCCTCCCTCATGGCGCCGCCCCATCTCGTGGAATCCTATGAGGCTTACCATTGGCTGAGAAAAAACGACCGGTTTGACATCGTTCATTTTCCCGACCGGGAAGGCCCGGGCTATCACACCCTCACCGCCAAACATCATGGCCTGGCCTTCGCGCGCACCACCTTCTGCGTCGGCCTGCACAGCATGACGGCCTGGCTCAAGGCGGTGGACCAGGATTATGCGGATGATGGGACCGGGGCCGACACTGGTTTTATGGAGCGCCGCGCGCTGGCGCTGGCCGATGCCGTCGTGAGCCCGAGCCATTATCTGCTTGACTGGGCCTCCCGCCAACAGTGGGAAATGCCCCAGCGCTGCCATGTCCGGCAAAACATCCTGCCCCACTCCTTTCGACCCGCCGAACCGCCGCCCGCCGCGAGCCGGCACGACATCGACGAGCCGGTTTATTTGGGCGCGTTGGAAGCGCGCAAGGGGCTGGTCCTGTTCTGCGACGCGCTCGACGCTCTGGCGCCTGCCATCGCCCAAAAGGTCCGTCTCGTCACTTTTCTGGGCGGGGAATCCATCGTGGACGGCATCCCGGCGCGGACCTACGTGCAGAAGCGCGCGCCTCGTTGGCCGTTTCCGTTCCAGATTATCACCGGCCATGACGCGAAAAGGACGATGGAGTATCTCCGGCACAAAAACCGCCTGGCCGTGATCCCTTGCCTTCTGGAAAACTCACCCTACGCCGTGCTGGAATGCCTGACGGCCGGGGCCGCCTTTGTCGCCAGCCGCGTGGGGGGCATCCCCGAACTCATCGCTCCCGACGACGTGGAGAGGGTGTGCTTCGAACCGAATGCCGCCGCGCTGTCGGCCTGCCTGGGCGCGGCGCTGACCGGGGGATTTCGTCCGGCCCGCGCCGTGGTGGATGCGCGCTCCAACGAGCAAGCCTGGATCGCGCTGCACGAAAACCGTTTCGCCCGGCCCAATCCACCATTGCAGCCATCGGCTGCGGCTCGTGGGGCTAATCCGGCCTCTGCGCCGCCCGGCTTTTCCAATGAGGCGGAGCGGGCCGCCATCCAAGCGCTCTCCATTGATCCCACCGATGCCGTGGCCCTGAAAGTCCTGGCGAGAATCCATCTCAAGGCCGGACTGGCCGAGGCGGCGGAGGAAGCGTGCCAATTGGTTCTTAAGCACCGCGCCAATGACGCGGAGGCACTGCAGATGATCCAGGAAGCCAGACTCCAGGAAGCGGAGAAGATGGAAAACCCGCCCGGCCCGGCGCCCTCCCAAACCTTTGCCGGGAGCTTAACCGCTCAACCGGCCTGACGCCGGCGAGGTGAACGGCGATTGACGCGGACAAGTGCTGTCTTCGGGGCGGCGCATTTGATGAGGGCGGGTCTTGCAACCACCAACGCGCCCGCTGTCAGCGCCAGCATGAGAAAGGTCGTCCCGCCATCGGGGACCGGGGTGGCGGCAAACACAAAATCCTGGCCGGGGCCGGTCACCGCGAGCAGATTGGCGGCCGGGCCGGTATAAGCAGTCAGCGAGGCAAGATCATCGCTCGCCCCGTAATCATAACCGTTGACGGAAAATGCGTCGGAATTGGGCAACCCGTCGTTGGCGACGGCATTTGAGGAAACCAGTTCCCAGATGGCAATCTGCAAACCGGCCGCGTTGGGCGAACTCATGCCTGGCGAATAGTACAACGCCCACAAATCCTCGATTTGCGTCGCGGTGGCCGCATTCAACGGAGCAGGAGGCTTTGGCGCGCTGTCCAGCGGGACGATCTGGTAGGGATAGGAGATGCCGTCCCAGTGGAACGGATCGATGCAGAAGCTGTTCACGGTGTAGCTCTCGGCCCCGTCCGTAATCAAAAGGGTGTTGATGCCGGAGTATACATTGACGCCGTCCGCGCCCATATAGGGAAGATTGACATTCACAATTTCCATTGGCGTGGTGTTCCAATCGGTCACATTGTCCACGGTCACAATGTCCGCCCTCACGGTCACCGCCAGACAAGCCGCGACGGTCCAGCCGAGAATCGTGAACATAGTTGGTCTGATGAACGGTTTTTGTCTCATTTTCATACTCACAATCTATCAATTCTGCTCATCGATCCAACTCGCGTGCCCCTCTTTTCTAATATGGCACCCCATCTCAGTTTTGCAACCGCCTTTTTATCAGCACCTTCGGTGCCAGCGCAAGCTATTCCTTTAACACGGACCCGCGATATGCGTTTCCTATTGATTGCGAGTCACTTACGCAAAGGGCTGCCCCCGTGCTCACTATTGGGACAGTTTTCTCATTTTTGGACATTTCCGCCGCCTTGCTACGGCGTCATTGCATTTGAACCCGCAAGGGCCATATGCTTCTTTCCATGCGAAGGCGTTAGTTTTCAAGATGACATTTATAACCTCGATATGACTTTGGAGCCGCTCAAACTGGAACCCGCCCACCTGCTCAATCGCGAATTGAGCTGGCTTGAGTTCAACCAGCGCGTGCTGGAGGAGGCGCTGGATCCGTCCACGCCATTGCTTGACCGGCTGAAGTTCTTTTGCGGGTTCAGCTCCAACCTGGATGAGTTTTTCGAGCTGCGGGTCGCCGGTCTCAAGCAACGAATTGAAAGCACGGTCGTGGAGCGCAGCCCGGACGGGCTGACGGCCACGGAAACCTTGCAGGCGGTCCATCGCCGGGCGCGCCGGTTGGTGGAACGCCAATACGCCTGCTGGCGCAACGAGCTGCGGCCCCAACTGGCCCGGCACGGCATCCGCTTCCTGCGCTTTGCCGAGCTTTCCAGGGCCGACGTGGCGTGGGTGGAAAATTTTTATCGCACCCAGGTTCGCCCCGTGCTGACGCCGCTGGGGCTAGATTCGGCCCACCCCTTTCCGCAGTTGCTCAACAAATCGCTCAACACGATTGTGCAGTTGCGGCTCACGGCGTCCGGCAAGGCGCAACAGCGGCTGGCCGTGGTGCAGGTGCCGCGCGTCCTGGCGCGCCTGGTGCAACTGCCCCAGGCCGGCTCCAGGGAGCAACGCTACCTGTTCCTGGGCGAAGTCATCGGACACTACCTGGCGGACTTGTTTCCGGGGACAAAAGTTCTTGGCTACTGGAACTTTCGCGTGACGCGCAACACCGAGCTTTACACCAACGAAGAGGAGGCGGCCGACCTGCTCAAAGGGGTGGAGAGCGATCTGCAAGGGCGCCGCCGCGGCGACGCCGTGCGCCTGGAGGTCGAGCAGGGTTGCGCGCCGGAAATCCGCGCCATGCTGCTGGAGAACCTGGCTTTGAACCAGGACGACCTGTTCGTCATCAACGGCCCGGTCAATCCCGTCCGCCTCATGGCCATTGCGGAGGGGGATCATTCGCCGGAGTTGCGGGAGCCGCCGTGGATTGCCCCGGCGCCGGCCGCTTTGCGCGGCGAGACGGACTTTTTCAGCGTCATTCGTCGCGGCGACGTCCTGCTGCATCATCCGTATGAAAACTTCAGCAGCGTGGTGGATTTCCTGAAACAGGCCGCCGCCGATCCCAATGTCCTGGCCATCAAGCAGACCCTCTACCGCACGGGCGGCGACCCGCAGATCGTCGGCGCGTTGATGGAAGCGGCGCAAAACGGCAAGCAGGTGGCGGCGGTGGTGGAACTCAAGTCGCCCGAGCAGGAAACGCACGGCATTTTTTGGCCCCGCCGCCTCGAGGAGGCCGGCGTGCATGTGGTGTATGGCCTGGTGGGCTGCAAAATCCACGCCAAGATGTGCCTGGTGGTGCGCCGGGATGCCGACGCCATCCGCCGCTACGTGCATTTGAGCACGGGCAATTATAATCCGGTCACGGCCCGCGCTTACACCGATGTTGGCTTGCTCACCTGCCGCCCGGCCTTCGGCGAGGATGCGGCCAGCTTGTTCAATTTGTTGACCGGCATCTGCCAGTTTCAGGGCACAAAAAAGCTGCTGGTGGCCCCGTTCGATTTGCACGCCCGCCTGCTCAAGCTGATCGAACGCGAAAGCGGGCACGCGCGCCTCGGTCTGCCCGCCCGCATCATCGCGCGCCTCAACAGCTTGACCGACCCGCAAATCATCGCCGCCCTTTACGAGGCCTCGCGCGCCGGGGCCAGGATCGACCTGATCGTGCGCGGCATTTGTTGTTTGCGGCCCGGCCTCAAAGGAGTCAGCGACCGCATCACCGTGCGCAGCATCGTGGACCGGTTCGTCGAACACAGCCGGGTCTTTTATTTCGAGAACGCCTGCCAGCCGGATCTCTTTGTCGGGAGCGCGGATTGGACGCCGAACAGTTTCTTCCGGCGCATTGAAGTCGTTTTCCCGGTCGATGACGGCAATCTGCGCGAACGCATCCGGAGCGAGTTTCTGGAAATGGCCCTGCAAGACAACGTCAAGGCGCGCTTCCTGACCGCGGGCGGCGCCTATTGCCGCCGGCGGCCCCGCAAGGGCGCGGTCCTGCACCGCAGTCAAACCGAATTGATGAAAGCGGCCGGCGGCGTGCTCATCGGCCAGGCCGCCGCCCGAAAAAACAAGGGCCAATTCCCGCGCTTCAAGCTGGCCCCCAAGCCGTCCTCCGCGTCGGCCGGTTAATCCTCCATGCTCCACACTGAATTCATTGCCGCGCCCCAAAAGGACAGCCGCCGTCTCATGATCGTGCTGCACGGCCTGGGCGACAGCATCGAAGGCTACCGCTGGTGGCCTGAAGCCATGCAATTGCCCTGGCTGAATTACCTGCTGGTCAACGCCCCCGACCCCCATTACGGCGGGTTTGCGTGGTACGACCTGGGGGACCCGGCGCCCGGCATCGAGCGCAGCCGCGCTTTGCTCTTTCAACTGCTGGATCAACTGGCAGGGAAGGGTTTTCCGCCCGGCGCCATCGTCTTCTCCGGCTTTTCCCAGGGCAGTCTCCTGTCGTTTGAAGTCGGGGCGCGGTATCCTCAACGTTTGGCGGGCCTTGTCGCCATCAGCGGCTACGTGCAGGAACCGGAACGGCTCGTGAAGGAACTTTCCCCGGAAGCGACGCGCCAGCGTTTCCTGGCCACGCACGGCACGCTGGACCCGCTCATCCCCATCGCGCAGGCGCGCCCGCAGATCGAGCTTTTGCGCCGGGCCGGCCTCCACATCGAGTGGCACGAATTCGTCAAGGGCCACACCATCGCCGGGGAGCAGGAGATGAGCGTCATCCGGGAATTCGTGCGCCAGAGTTATGACCCGACGGAATGATGAGCCATGAACGCTGGAGCGCGGTTGACATCGGCGCCGGGGCATGGCTCGATTGGCCGCATGAAAACATCGGCTCACGACAATTTGTTTGAGAATCTTTCTGGTTGGCTCTGCGCGCTGCTTTTTCTGGCGGCGTCTCCGTTCCCAGGCACGCCTGCGCGGGCTTCGGAGGTGCCGCAAGTCAGGACCCAGGCGCCGGGCTTTTACCGGATGATGCTGGGCGATTTCGAAGTCACGGTCCTGCTGGATGGCACGATGGCGCAGCCGGTGGACAAGCTGGTCAGCAAACCGGATGAGGTCCGCAAGGTCCTGGCCCGCGACCACGAGACGTTGCCGATCGATCTTTCGGTCAACGCCTTTCTCATCAACACCGGCAGGAACCTGGTGTTGGTGGATGCCGGTGTCGGCGAGTTGTTTGGCCCCAAGGTGGGCGGGCAACTTCCCGCCAATCTCCGCGCCGCCGGCTACAAGCCCGGGGAGATCGACGCGGTGCTGATCACGCATCTGCACGGGGACCATTTCGGCGGTCTGGTGGCCGGCGGGCAAAGAGCCTTCCCCAACGCCGTCGTTTATCTGGACAAGCGCGAGACGGCATACTGGTTGGATGCGGACCAGGAAAAGGCCGCGCCGGAGAACCGCAAACGAAGCTTCGGTCAAGCGCGCGCCGTCCTTGGGCAATACGCCGGCGCCGGGAAGCTCCAGACGTTTGACGGCGCGAGCGAATTGTTTCCCGGCATCCGTTCCATGCCGGCTTACGGACACACGCCGGGCCACACGGCCTACCTGGTGGAGAGCAGGGGAGAACGGCTGCTGATGTGGGGCGATGTCATCCACTGCGCGGAAGCGCAATTTCACGATCCGGGGCTGACGATGCAATACGACTCCGACCCGCGCGCCGCGGCCGCCACGCGCCGGAGCCTGATGGCCGCCGCCGCCAAGGACGGCTGGATTGTGGGCAGCGCGCATATTTCATTTCCCGGCCTGGGCCACGTGCGGTCCGATGGCAGAGGCTACAGTTGGATTCCTTTGCCCTACAGCGTCCCGAAACCTGATGTGAAATGAGGACTTCGTTGCGCAGAGGCAAGGTTGAACCCTTTTGATGGCCGGCGCGGGAACCGGCCTTGAACAGAACCGGGCCAAGGCGTTATGGTGACCCGCGTGAAGTCGTTAACGCCGCCCGATTCCCACCACCTCAACGCCGCGCTGGGCTGGCTCGGCTTGGGGAATTGGAGGGAAGCGAATGGAGAACTGGAACAGATCACGCAGGCCAATCGTGTTCACCCGGACGTTTTGACCGTTCGGCTGGAGGTTTATGTCAAGGCCGGGAAGTGGGACCTGGCTGCGGAGGTTGCCAAAACTCTCCGAGACTCCAGGCCGAAAGAACCCCGGTATTGGATCAGCCTGGCGTATGCAACTCGACGGAAACAGGGTGGAGGGCTGAAGAAGGCAAAAGAGATTCTGCTTCAGGCTCACAGGATGTTTGCCAGGGAGCCAACCATCGCTTTCAACCTGGCCTGCTACGAATGCCAGCTTGGGGACTTGAAGGAGGCATGGAAGTGGCTGGAGATTGCGTTCGAGGTTGGGAATGCACAGGAATGGAGGCTCAAGGCATTGAAGGACGAGGACTTGAAACCGTTGTGGACAAGGATTGGCGGGACGGTGTGAGGCAGTAGTGACCTGGAACCCGAAAACTGAACAGTTGCGGATTTTCGTTTCCACTAATGTTGTGAGAGAATTCGGAATTTGGCCGGGGACACGCCAAAAACGTTCCGAAACACACGGGAGAAATGAAATGGATCGGGGTAGCCACACTCTTGGGCCGCCTCTTTAACCAAAGTACCGCGCCGGCTGAGGCGCTCGGCGGCGGAACTCATTTTCAGACGCAGCAAGTATTGGTACGGGCTCTGGTCGTCGTAGCGTCTGAACAACCGGCAGAGGTAAGCCTTGTCCACGTGACATTCCCTGGCGATTTGTTCCAAGGTTTGCAGGTTGAGGAAGCGCTGCTCCATGTGCCGGCGGCATTGCTGATACGTCGCAAAGGCCGGAGTTTCCAAATCCTTCAACGGGGTGTTGGTTCCAGAGATTTTAAGGGCAAGGCATTCGAGCAATTTGAGACATAGACCGGCCTTTCCCCGACCGAGGCTCAACCCGCATTGGATCAGTTCATTAAAGAGCGCTGCCAGGGCGTTGGAAGGAAAGACCTGCGCGACGTGTCCCGGAGGCAGCTTGCACGATCTCAGCAGGCCCGACGCCCACCAGCCGGAAAAAGCCACGAAGTACTTGACGAGGGGAGCGTCGGGATTGCCCACGATATCGTGCGGCACACGCGGGCCATAGGAGAAAATTGTGCCGGGGTTCAGCGCAAAGGTCTGTCCTTGAAGCTTTACCCGGCCGGTGCCGCCCGCCACATACTCGATGGCATGGAACGGGAAAAAGGGCCGGTGGATGGCATACTGGGGAGTGCAATACTCAAGCCCTCCGCAGACCACCACGAGGCGGTGGCGACAGGTTGGTTTCAGATCGAAATAGAAACGGCGGGCCCTGGCCACATCGCGGGAAAAGAAGGCAGGACCGGCGGGGCCAACGGCAGGAGCGCTTTTGTGCAGATTCATATTGAAAAGTCAATAATGTCCAGCAATGGGGCAATAATAGCCATGTTCATCCATCTTTTCCAATGCTATTATGTGAGGTCGAACATCAGCCCGGTTGGCATTATTATCCATGCACGACGTGAAGCCAGAATATTAGGATTTTCATGACAGAGAGGAATCGCATCGTGGAAAATGACGCTCGGCCGAAAAAGGGCGATTTGATTGTCACGACCGGCGCGGGCGGATTCATCGCCGGGAACCCGGCCCATGATATCAGTGCAAATCATCCATTTGGAATCAGCCTGGGTCGCAGGAGCTCCGGCGGCTTCACCCTGATCGAACTTCTGGTGGTGATTGCGATTATTGCGATTCTGGCCAGCCTGCTCCTGCCGGTTTTGGGCAACGCCAAGAGACAGTCCCAGGAAATCTACTGCATGAACAATCTCAAGCAGATGACTGCGGGCTTCATCATGTACGCGGACGATTACCGCGGATATATTCTTCCCTTTGAAAATACCAACAATGGCAGGAGCGTCACCTACCAGGCTGGCGGCTTTTACGTGGAGCCAACTTTGGATACGGGCTGGAACTCCTTTCAGGGCCAAACCCAGGCGGCGGCGCTGAGCAACGCCCAACAGGCCCTGACCACGTCCCCGATGTACTTTTACGACAAGAATGTGAACTCCTACCATTGCCCGGGCGACACCCGCATCAGCCGCCCCACCGGGCAGGGCTTTGCCTTTTGCGGCTATTCGAAGGCGCAGAATTATGCCGGCGACCCCTACGAGGACTACTGGGAATACGGCGCCACTCTCGCCAAGTTTTCCGATGTCAGCGCTCCGTCCATGACCTTCATGCTGGTCGAGGACACCGATTGGCGCGGATTCGACGTGGGCACCTGGGTGACGCAAGGGGTGCCAAACAGCGACCCTTGGAATTTCACATGGGTCGATCCGTGCGCCATGTACCACATCAATGTGAACACGTGGTCTTTTGTCGATGGCCATACTGAAGCCCATAAATGGCAGGACAAAGCCGCCATTCAAGCCGGCCAGCAGGCCTCCCAAGGTGTGCCAACCGACACCTACCCTGCCGCCACCAGCGGCCCGGATTACGAATATTGCCGACAGCGCCTGCGCTTTCCGGGGTGGCATTAAAGAGACGAAGTAGCTGCGGCGCTGGAAGGATTAAAACGGCTCATTGAAGAACCGTTATTGCTTCTCGTATTCGCCCTTGCCGAGGCGCTTGAGCACGGTGAAACCGGCCTTTTTGGCGTCGGAAACGGACAGGGGCTTCAGCTTGACGGGGGAGTTGAAGGTGGAGATGAGCTTGCGCACCGGGCGGCGGCAGACGGGGCAGACTTTCAGTTCCGGCGCGTCCAAGGGGCGGCGCAAGGTGAATTTGCCGCCGCAAATCTTGCAGTCGCCCTCGCACAACTCATATTCGTAAATCGGCATCCGCTCTTTTCCTCCGACGCCCAAAGCTAACATTTTCCTGGCTGCGATTCAATCCTGAGCATGTGGGCCAGGAGGCCGTTTCCCGCTCACGCAGCGGCGCCGCGGAAGTACTTGACATACACCGCCCGGATGGCCGCCCGAATCGCATCCGCGGCGCGCAGGAATTCCGCGGCGCCGCCGTAGCCGCACCGCACGGCCACGCGGTACTGGGCCGGTTCGTCGTCCGGCAGAAGAACCTCCCCTTCGTAACTCCACCGGCGCAAAATGCCCTCGATGCGCCGCAAAGCGCCGTAATTTTGCAGCAGCGACTCCGTGTCGCCGCGCTCCAGCAAGCCTTCCTGGCCGCCGCGCCGCAGGGCGCTCAAGGAGTTGGCTTCCTGCCAGCCCTGCGCCAGGCAGAAGGCCTGCGCCAGAAATTCGGCGTCCATCAGCCCGCCCGCGCCGGTTTTGATGGCCAGCCGGTCCTTGCCCGGGGGCGTGCGTTCCTTCACGATGCGCTCCCGCATGGCGTCGATTTCCTTTTTCCAATCGGGTGTGTAGGCGGCCAGGCCGTTCTTTGCGCCGGGCCCGCCGGCGCGGGGCGACGGCACGACAAACCCGGCCGCGACATTTTCCGGGGTGAAATCCGCCAGGGCAGCGGCAATTTCCTGGAAGCGGGCGCCGGCCTCAAGGTCCCCGGCAATGGGCCGCAGCCGGGTCAGGGCCTGGATCTCCCACAGCGCGGCGCGCCGGCGGTAATAGTTCTCGCAGGCTTCGACCGTGTTGACGAGCAGTCCTTTGCTGCCATCGGGACGCAAGCGTGCGTCAAGATGAAAAACGGCGCCCATCTCCGTTTTGCCGCCCAGCAGGTCCAGGCAGGCGGCGGCCAGCCGCTGCAGGCGCGGCAGGGCCTGCGGCGCGCCGCGCGTCACAAACAGGATGTCCAGGTCGGAGCCGTAGTTGATTTCGCGGCCGCCCAGTTTGCCCAAGCCGACGACGCAGAGGGGCAGGCTCTTGAAGCCGGCCTGGCGCGCCGCCATTTCCAAGGCGTATTGCAGGCCGGCGTCGGCCAGGGCCGACAGTTCCAGGAGGTTCTGCTCAAAATCGGCCAGGCCCAGAATGTCGCGCAGGCCGATGCGCATCAGCTCGGCTTGATGGTAGCGCCGCAACCAGAGGCCCTGGTCGGCGTCGCCCGCGCCGCGGCGCAAGTCGCGCAACGTTTCGGCGGCGCTCTTCTGCCGCCGCACCCGGCCGCTGGTTTCCAGTTCATAGACCAGGTCGGGCGTGCGAATGGCTTGTTCGGCAAGGAATTCAGAGCGGTCAAACAGCAGCAGCAGCATCTCGAACAGCGACGGCTGCTGCGTCCACACTTCGTACAGGGTCGCCCGCGCCCCATAGGCGTCAATAAAACTATCCAGCCGCACCAGGACGCGGTCCGGGTCGGACAAGACGGGACCGTCCTTGGGCGGCTGGGCCGCGCCGCCGGCTTTTTGCGGACAAAGAGCCAGAAAACGGGGCAACAACTCCCGGGCCAACTCAACCGTGCGCGGCGAAACATGGACGTAGCCGGGGCCGTGCAAAAAGACCTGCACCATCTGCCAGGCGCGAGCCGGGTCACGAAAGCAATGGCGGGCAAACAATTCCAGCCAGGCGGGTTCGGCGTCGTCGGAGTCGTCCGGCAGGGCGGAGGAGGACGGCTCCGGCTCTTCGCCGGCCAACAGCCGGTCGAAAATGCGGCGGACGTGGCCGGAGTGGGTGCGCCGGGCGGCATCGAACTCCTTGGAGGAGGCAAAGCCCATCAAACGGGCCAGCCGTTCACGGGCCTTGCGGCCGGGGGGGATGGTATGGGTCTGCTGGTCGGCCTCCATTTGCAGGCGGTGCTCCACGTCGCGGAGGAAGATGTAAGCCGCCTCCAGTTCCTTGGCGTCCGCTTCCGGGAGCAGGTCGTATTCGGAAAGCTTGCCCAAGACGGGGACGGTGGCGGCGCCTTGCAGAAAAGGGACGCGGCCGGCGTGCAGGATTTGCAGCGTCTGGACGATGAACTCGATCTCACGAATGCCGCCGCGGCCCAGCTTGACGTTGCGCTCCAGTTCGCCCTGCTTGACCACTTCCTTTTCGATGCGCTTCTTCACCGCCGCGACTTCGCGCAGGGTGCGCTGGCTCAGGGAGCGCGGATAGCGAAAGGACTGGACCATCTCCACAAACTCCGCGCCCAGGGCGGTGTCCCCCGCCACCGGCCTGGCCTTGATCAACATCATCCGTTCCCAGGTCTGGCCCCACTGGGCGTAATAATTCTCGTAGCTGTCCAGGGACCGGACCAACGGGCCGGACTTGCCTTCGGGCCGCAGCCGGGCATCCACCCGGAACAAGCTCCCCTCGGATGTCATGGGCGCGATTTCGGAGATCCATTTTTCCGCCAGGCGGGTGAAGAACTGGTGATTGGAGATGTTTCTGCCGGGTGGCTCCTTGGGTCGTGGCGGCGTTTTGAATACGCTGCCCTCCTCGCTATAGACAAAGAGGACATCCACGTCGGAACTGTAATTGAGCTCCTGCCCGCCCAGCTTGCCCAGCCCGAGCACACAGAACTGGCTCTCCTGCCAGCGCCCGTCCGCGTCCAGATAATAAGGGCGTCCCAGGCGCTCGTTGAGGCTTTGGCGGCAAAGCCGGCACACGACGTCCAGGCAAACATCCGCCACCTGGGAAATCTCTCGCGTGATTTCCAAGGCGCCGGCCAGCCGGGCGAGGTCGCGGGCGCCAATGCGCAGCATTTCGCGCTGTTTGAATTGGCGCAAAGAAGCGAACGCCGCCTCGTAGTCGCCTCGCTGCAACAGGGGTTCCAGCCAGGAGCCAATCTCGTGGCGCAGGCCCTGCTCGCGCCGGGGGTAATTCAAAACGCCCCGTTCCAGCAGGGGCGGCAGCCAGTCGGGATGGGCCGCGAGCAATTCGCTCAAAGCCTGGGAGCCGGCCAGGACAGCCGACACGATGCGCGCCTGCTCGCTGGAGAGCTTCTTCAAAAAGTCGCCTGCGGCAGTCTGGCTTAACTGGGCAATGCCCGCCTTGGCCCGCAAGGGGTCGGCGCAGGAGGCAATGGCCCGGGTCAATGTTCGCGATGGCGCGATGTTCATCCTAATCTTAATCCTAATCCTAATCGTAATCCCTTGTTTCTTAATGGGGAAGAAGAAGATTAGCCCACACTTCCTGTAAGGGAAGCTCATTATTTAAGAAACTGGACTTTTTTTGGTCGGGCCTTCTGCATGTCCGGGGTGCCTTCGGCGAGCTATGGCCGTTTTTTCCCTGGTGCATTGTGCC
>Ga0326728_10002414_pt1 | contig 62320 bp, 56 predicted proteins | sample MB3enrmetagenome_FD_207602 | JGI IMG/M metagenome (GOLD analysis project Ga0326728, IMG submission 207602) | Lab enriched peat soil microbial communities from McLean, Ithaca, NY, United States - MB31MN | ecosystem: Environmental > Terrestrial > Soil > Wetlands > Peat | place: USA: New York... | reverse complement strand
CCTTTCCACGCTGCGCCAATTGTACAATGGCGCCTCGAGCCGATTTTCATCCACTCGGGTGGGCTGCAAGCCCATGGGTACTCTCCTGAAAGTCGCGTCATTCCCGCGCAAGCGGGAATCCATTGGACCGACAATGGGTCCCCGCCTTCGCGGGGACGACGCTGATGTTTATTGCCTCGGGTGGGCCACAGGCCCATGGAAACTCCTCGTAATGGCAACTCAACCGAGTTCTGAGACAGACACGGTTGCCGTCGCACGGCCCGCCACAAACCAGAATATCATTAACCACCATCCGGTAGTGCCTCAGTTTGAAAATTGAATGGATATTGAATTGCTCACGGCGTGCGCCAGATGACTTTTCTGTCCTTATCGAACAAAGTCAACGAGGCTGCCGATGTTCGGCTGCTCTCACCCGTGAGTGGTGTCCTAAGGGCTGCAACACCCAGGCGGGATTCAAATCCCTGAGTATCCTCAAGTGCCAAGCTTGGCCCATCGTCGTCAACAAAGAGGCGAGCTTGAATCTTGCCATGACGTCTCAGCAGAACCGAGTCGGAGTTGACGGTCAACACGGAACCCTTTTGCCTTTCTGCATCCTTCAACGTCAGGAAAGCGCCATCTTCGTTTACAGCGAACATGCCACGTGGCTCTCCCTTGGAATCATAGACCGTAAGTCCAGCCCCCCCTACCATGGACAAGTCGGCTCGCATGTTTCCTTTCTCGTCGGTTAGGACGAATGAGTTCGCTTCTACGGTGCGACTCTTTGGTGCGGACTGGCCCATCAGCACGATTGCGGTGATCGCTATGAGAGCCAGCAAGCCCGCTTGCTTCAGCCTGCGGTTCTGCCTCTCCAGTTTATCGAGTCGCTCTTCAATTGATTGGATCGCGGTCGTTGCCATTTGAACCCCCTTGGCTGGTATGGTAGGCTTAAAATGAAAACGCCCGCTCGGAAGGCGGGCATTTTCTAACTCTGTGTTGGGCAAATTCAGAGTATCACAGGAGTGTGCCCGATGCAATCCCAAACTCCCCAAAAGCTTCGCAATATCGACGCGAACAACAAAAACGCAGTAACGCTGTTTACGCTCTACCCAGCTTCTCCACAATTTCCGAAACGATATCCCCCTGTAAAGCGGCAGGGTCAAAGCCCACGCTCAGCACGTAGCGGCATGAAGGACATACGTAGCTGATGCCGTTCCAGATGTTGAGTCCGGCTTGGAGAGTGACCTTCTCAAGTTCTACAGTGGTTACAGCGCTGTCGCACTTTGGACATTTCCCCATGCTCGCACCTCTGGCCTTGGAATCATGGTTCTTTCAGATGGAAGTGGATTGTATCTCTATCTGAGTCCCAAGAAAAGCCAGATTTGTTCGCCTTGGGCTCTTGCTCCGCTAGTCAACCACTGCTCAATTATCGACATCTGGTGGCCGAACCGCTCAGTTTGAGTTTGTCTTCTTGTATGGACCTCGCGGCCCATAGGTGGGCTCTGGCAAAAGCGCCGCGATTTCCTCAATACTCCAAACGTGATCTGAAACGCCAGCTTCCATCGCTGGCGTGCATCGCAGGCTAGTATGAATCCGGCAGAAGTTGTAATACATGAAGTGGAGGGCCACTTGATAGGCGTGGTTCTCGACTTTCTTTGAGAACGCGTTCGTCAGCCTTGTGAATCGGCGCATCCCCATCCGCATCGTGAGGTTCTGACGTTCCACATAGCTCGTTGAAATGTGATCGGGATCGGGACTCCCTTGAATCTTCTTTACTTCGCAGCCAACGCACTTTGCAGGACTGTAGCGCGTCTCTTCTTGTGATGATTCGTAAATCTTCTGGAGCATCGCGTAATCTACGTCTGCCCCGAACGCACCCTCGACAGCCGTTAAATACGCCCTATGACCGTCCGTGGTGAGTTGCACTCTGTTGGCAAGTCGGCTTTTCAAATCGTCAACAAACATCGCGGCTGAACGTCCATCACGGCTGCCGACCATGAATGAAGGGACAAGCTTCGTATCGGCATCAATCGCGGTCCAGGTCCATACGTCTCCAAATCCGAACTGGCCCTTGAGGTTTTTCGGCACATTCTTTTCCTTCGCATAAACAAAGGCCCAAATCTCGTCACACTGGATTCGCTTGCACTTCAGATTGCGAAGAGTTTTGTCTTGATAGTCGGCAGTGGCGCGGCCAATGTCCACAAGGAGTTTGGTGACTGTGTTGAATGAAACGTCGGCTAGCCTGCTAGTAGCTCGCAGACTCATTCCCTCAATTAACATGCCGATGATCTGCGTTCGTTTCTCTTTGGAAAGTTTGTTCATACTGAATATTATGCTTGACGAATGGCCGCTTGTCAAGCAAAAAATTCAGTTTGAATAAAGATATTTTTGGTGGTATGATTCCGTCAGTTGGGACGTTGAAGTTCTTCGGGTTGTTTGCGTTTCACCCTGGCGACTCGTGGCTGACTCGTAGGGCGCAACGCGGCGATAGAAGGATGATGCCGCAGTGCGTCCGAAAAATCAACTGCCAAATAGCCGGGACTTGCGCAACCAATCCAAGAAAGGGAACAAATATTTGACACTCTGCATAGCTTGCGAATGTGAACATGAGGACAAAGAGGCTTTTGTATCCTGCTGCGACTTTCAGGCGGGGAAGGTTTCGGCCTATGGACAGACGTTGATAAGCTCAGAAGACGTTTATAAGATGAGGGACTTTGCAGGATTTTCCATCCTCATTTCCGGTTCCGAAACCCTTGCCGACGAACTGATTAGCTTGTGCGAGGAGCCTATCCTAAGATTCCAGAGTTCTCCTCAAAAACGCGAAGACTCCGACATCCACATTACCAAATTCCTTTCCGATCTGCGTTCTGCGTGTCAGGTACGGAAAAAGAAAATTCTCGACCACTACGTCAGCATGAAATGGGGATTTATAGATCACGAGGATTTTCTGAAACGGGTAAAGGCCACGTTTACGGATCAACACTATAACCAAGCCTGGACAGAAATATCTCAGATCGACTTAGGGACCGAACTTATCATATCTGGATTCTACGACGAGGAGTCAGTGATTGTGAGACTAGACCAAGTTGGAAACGTTCACTGGGAAACACATTACTCTGTTATCGGCGCCGGTTCGGACATCGCCTTGGCTTTCCTTTGCCAATACGACCTTGATGAATTGGTCTCTCTCCAACAATGCCTATACCTAGTACTTCAATCCAAGATGGCTGCCGAACACAACCCGGATGTAGGGAAAGACACTGCGTTTGAGATATACGTGGACGGCCAGAAAGACCCGTTTGACATTACGGACGAAGGATTCCAAAAATTGAAAATGCTTATTAAACTGGGCAGGTTCCCCAAATCTATAAACCTGGGGAATGATTTCTTGAAGCCTTCTTCTTCCATCGAGACTCCGCAGCCTTCTTCGCAATAGCTGAGCGCCTTTTAGCGGAAAGCATGGTAGCTCTCGCCAATCCTCCTACCAGTCCGCCGGCGCGCCCCCGGCTCGACGGATGCCTCTTAGCCTCGCTGATCGTATCCTCGACTTCCCCCGTAGTAATGCCTACAATCATTTTTGCCAGTTGGTTCGGATCGCGCGGACGGTTTGCCATGCCCCCATTATGGCAGGCTTGGATTTCAGGTCAAGGGGAAGAAAATTCAAACTGAGGCACTACCACCATCCTGGCAACCTTGTGCGATTTTCAGTATTCGTTATATATTGGAGGGTTCAGCTTATGCTCATGGATTGGCCGGAGCGGTGCTCCGGCAAAGGGGGGCCGCTGTGCCACCCCTACTTCAGGAAGGACCTCCTATGATTGAAGTCGAAAATCTGACGAAGCGTTACGGGCCGACTTTGGCCGTCTCCGACGTAACTTTCCAAGCCCAGAAGGGTGAAGTTCTGGGCTTTCTGGGACCGAACGGGGCGGGGAAAACAACCACTATGCGCGTGATTACAGGCTACCTGCCGCCCAGCGCGGGACGGGTGCGCGTGGCCGGATACGATGTGGCGGAAGAGCCGCTGGAAGCCAAGCGCCGCACGGGATACATGCCGGAAGCCCCTCCCGTGTATCCGGACATGACGGTGACCGAATACCTTGCCTTCGTGGGGCGAATCAAAGGTATATCGCGTCGCGATCTAAAACCCCGGTTAGACGAAATTCTGGGGAAATGCGCGATTGCCGACGTGAGCCACCGGCAGATCGGCAAGCTCTCGAAAGGGTACCGGCAGCGCGTGGGCCTGGCCCAGGCGTTGATCCACAACCCTGAAGTCCTGGTTCTCGACGAGCCCACTGCGGGCCTCGATCCCAAACAGATCATCGAGACGCGCCAGCTCATCAAGGGCCTGGCGGGCCAGCACACGGTGATCCTCAGCACCCACATCCTGCCCGAGGTTTCGAAGACCTGCCAGCGCGTGGTGGTGATCAATGCCGGCAAGATTGTGGCGGTGGGAACTCCGGACGAACTTACGCGCCGCCTGCAGGGGTTTGAGACCATCCTGCTGACCATCGAGGGGGCAATGGCGGAAGTCACGGAAAAACTGCAACGCGTCGTAGGAGTGACTCTGGTGGAAGCGCACGACGCTGCGGAGGGACGGGTGACCTACGAGGTGCACGCGGAGAAAGGCAAGGACGTGCGCGCGGAGTTGGCGCGAGCGGTGGTGGAATCCGGCTGGAAGCTTTTTGAACTGAAAGGCAGCGGGCTGAGCCTCGAGGACATCTTCCTCAAGCTCACGACGAAAGATCTGAGCGAAGAGCCAACTGTCAGTAGTCAGTAGTCCGTTGTCCGTTGTCACTTGTCCATGGTTCGTCGTCGGTCTCATTCCGAGCGAAGTGAGGAATGACAGACGGGGCCGGGAAGGACGGGCAACGGACCACGGACAACTGACAACGGACAAAGAACAATCGAACTTGGAAAGGATTATTTGAGATGCGCAACATGCTAGCCGTTGCCGGCAAGGAACTGCGAGCTTATTTCCACTCGCCCATTGCTTACCTCGTCATGACCGTCTACGCGCTGATCTGCGGCTATGTCTTTTATAGCTCTACGGCGTTCTTCATGGTGCAGACGTTTCGCATGGAGTCGATGGGAGGCATGGGCGCGCCGCCCATGAGCCTGAACGACAACATCATTCGTCCCATCCTGGCGGGTGTCATGACGGTGGTGCTGCTGTTTTTGATACCGCTCATCACTATGCGGCTGTACGCCGAGGAGAAGCGATCCGGCACCATCGAACTGCTTCTAACGTCCCCTCTGACTGACCTGGAGATTATCCTGGGAAAGTTCCTGGGGTCATTGGCACTCTTCGCCGTGCTGGAAGCCATCACTTTCCTTTATTTCAGCGTGCTGTTCATTTATGGCAACCCTAACGCCAAGCCGCTGCTCGCTGGCGGGTTAGGGTTTCTCCTGTTCGGGGCCGGCCTGTTGGCTCTGGACACCTGGTTCTCGACTTTCACAAAGAATCAGATTATCGCCGGGGCGCTCGCGCTGGCCGTTAACCTGCTGCTGTTCCTGCTCGACTGGGTCTCGGCTTACTCGACCGGCCCGATTGGCCGTGTGATGTCTTATTTGGCGCTCACCACACATTTTGACAATTTCTCGAAGGGCGTTATCAATCTGGGCGATTTGGTTTACTACCTCTCCGTGATCGTTCTCGGAATCTTCATGACCGCCCGTTCCGTCGATGCCCTGAAAGGGAGGCCGTAACCATGGCTCTCAAAGATCGGATCACAGGACGCAGCGGACGGAAGATCCTGGAAGGGGCAAACTTTGCCGTCTACACGATTATCGTCATCGCCATCCTTGCCGTCGGCAACTGGTTTGTGACCAATCACGATCACAGTTGGGACCTGACACCCAACAAGAAATACAGCTTGTCGCCGCAGACCACGAAGTTGCTGAAGGACTTGAACCAGGATGTAACGATTTACGTCTTCGACCGGGAGCGCAGCTTCGGGGAACGGCGCGACTTGCTGAACATGTTCACATCGGCCTCGCGCCGAGTTACGGTGCGCTACGTGGACGTTGACCGGCAACCTTCCCTCGCCAAGGAATACGGCGTGCGCAGCTATGGGACCATCGTGGTGGCTGCGGGTGGCCGCCACTTCGAGGCTCAGAGCGACTCGGAGGAAGCGATCAGCAACGCCACGATCCGGTTGTTCAAGGGACAGCGGACCGCCTGCTTCATCGGTGGACACGGCGAGCACGACCTTGAGAACAGTGACCGCATCGGCTATTCGAAAATCAAGAAGGAATTCGAGAACGAGAACTTCCTGACCAAATCCATCACCCTGTTGCAGAAGATGGAGATTCCTTCCGACTGTTCGATGGTGGTCGTGGCGGGGCCCAAGAATGATTATTTACCTCAGGAAGTCGACACCATACGCAAATATGTAACCGGCGGGGGCAGGGCCATGTTCCTGCTCGACCCGGGCGTGCAGTTCCCGGAACTGTCCAAGCTTTTGGCGGACTGGAACGTGACGGTCCGGAACGATCTGGTGATCGACGAAAATCCGGTGGCGCAGATTTTCGGGACGGAGCCCACCATGCCGCTCATCCTCAAGTATGGCTCCAGCCCGATCACGCAGCCGCTTTCAGGCCGAGCCTCGTTGTTTCCTTACTCGCGCTCTTTCGCCATCGGCAAGGACTTCAAAGCAGGGGTGAGCGATGCATCCCTCTGTGACACTTCCGATGCCAGCTTTGGCGTGGCGGATTTCAATCCCAGCATGCACCAGGTTTCGTTCCGCGCGGGAAAGGATGTTAAGGGTCCTTTGACTGTTGCGCTCTCCGGCACGCTCAGCGGGGAGGGCGAGAAAAAGAACGAGGGCCGGTTCATCGCTATGGGCACTTCCTTGCTGCCCGCCAATGCTTTTCTGGGATTTCAGTCCAATCGCGACCTGTTTATGAACATGATCGACTGGCTGTCGGCGGATGTGGACCTGATTTCCGTTCGGCCCAAACCGCCCGAGTCTCAGCACCTGATGCTGAACGCCGCGCAAATGGGCAAGCTCCTCTGGCTGGGCGTAATTGGCTTGCCACTCCTGATCGTGTTGGCAGGTACTCTGGTTTGGTGGGAACGTCGATGAGAAAGAAATATATCAACACCCTGGTCGCACTGGTGCTCCTTGGGGCACTCTGGGGAGCCTTCACTTACTACAACAAGCGCCAGAGCCGCGATGCGTCGAAGATCGAAACTTCCAAAGAAGAGAAACTCTTCACCCTGGACAGCAAGCACATCACGGCCATTACCTTCCATCCTCGCTCGGGCGATGCGGTGACCTGCGAACACGCGGTAGGCGCGTGGGCGATCGTCGAACCGAAGAAGCTTTCCGCCGACCAGGGCACGCTCTCGACCGTGCTGAATAACCTGACCACGGCAACGGTGGACGAGGTGGTTGACCCGCACGCTTCCGACGTGAAGCAATTCGGCCTCGATCCTCCCGCCTACTCGGTGGAAGTCGCGACGGACACTAACCCGCCCAAATTCACCCTTCTGCTCGGCGATGATACTCCGACCAGCAGCGGACTGTACGCACAGGTGGCGGGCAAGCCCCGCGTGGTTACCGTGGCGAGCTACTTGAAATCCAATCTCGAAAAAACCCTCTTCGATCTCCGCGACCGGCGCGCCCTGACGATCGAGGCGGACCAGCTTCGCAAGATGGAAGTGGAATCCAAAGGGAAGAAGTACACGCTGGAAAAGAATCCCGAAGGGGTCTGGGACCTGGTTCTGCCGCCCTCGGTGCGCGCCGACCGCTTTGCGGTGGACGGCCTCCTCAACCAGTTGCGCGGCCTCTCCATGCAATCCATCGCCGCCGAGGATAAGAAGAGCCAGGCAACGTATGGGCTGAGCTCTGCGGAGCTGCGGCTCGAGTTGACGGGGCCCAGTGGCGCGCAAACCTTGTTGCTCGGCAAGAAAGACAAGGAGGGCGATCGTTACTTCGCCGTGAACTCCGCGCTCCCGCCTGTTTTCACTCTCAATTCCTCCTTCCTGACCGACTTCCAGAAGGACCCGTCGGACTTTCGCGCTAAAGATCTTTTCTCCTTCTCGAGCTTCGACGTGAAACACGTCGAGATCACTTCTCCCAAGGGCCACAGCGTCTTCGAGCAGCAAAAAGACAACCAGTGGAAGCAGACGGAGGGTGGGTCGAAGACCGTCCCGTCCGCCAAGATGGACACCTTGCTCTCCCGCCTGCGGGATCTCCGCGCCACCACCTTTCCTAAGGGTTCTGATCTGGCGCCCTTGGGCCTTCACAAGCCGGCCTATCAGCTCAACGTGCGGTTCGGTGACAAGAACCAGACGGAGATGCTGGAGATTTCAAAGGTCGGTGACCATGTTTACGCCCGGCTTTCCACCGACCCCTTGCCCTGTGAAGTGTCGAAATCCGCCTTTGATGATATGGAAAAAGCGCTGGGGGATATTGGTCTATAGGCCTCGCGGAACAGCGCCAGTTCCTTACTCTTTGGAGTGGCACTCGCTAACTAACCATAGGTTTTCCGGCGAGGCTGCGCCTCGCCGGTTGAGCCCTAGCCTCAACCTGGAAGTGAGGATTCACGCTTACACCGGTAAGGCGAAGCCTTTCCGCAAGACGGGGTGGCTGAGCCGCAAAGGAAGATAGACCGCTCGAAAGGAAACCAGCATGAAGCTTCTCTTCTCGAGGTCAACTTTTACCCGGACCATAGTCCTGCTCTCACTTCTCGTGTGCTTTTCCGCACCTTGGCTGGACGCTCCTCGCGGAGTTTCTGCGATGGCGCTGGCAAGCCCCCTCCAGGCAAGGACTCCACCCGCCGGCTCGACCTCATCCGCAGAAGTTCAGGGCTTGCAGCCCAACATGGAATCCCCACAGATCCCGGTCTCGGATAAGCAGAAGCGTGAAATGCTAAAGGCTAATTTTGATAGGATGAAGCGCGACGCCAAGGAACTGGCAGACCTTGCCAAGAACCTCCAGGACCAGCTCGACAAGTCCAACGAGAATGTCCTCTCGCTGGGTATTGTCGATAAGGCGGACAAGATCGAAAAACTGGCCCGGAAGATCAAGAGCACCGCGCGAGGGTTCTAAAATGGTGAATAGTGAATGGTGAATTCACTATTCACCATTCACTATTCCACTTTCTGCCCGCCAATGCGCATTCCGTAGAACGACCGATACACGAAAATATACGACACGACGAAGAACACCGCCGCGAGGCCGTGTGCGAGAGTCGCGCCACTGGTCGAAGTCAGTTTCACTGCCAGTTCGACAGCCAGCAAGCCGAACAGGGTGGTGAACTTGATGATGGGGTTCAACGACACTGAAGAAGTGTCTTTGAACGGATCGCCCACCGTGTCGCCAATAACTGTCGCGTCGTGGAGGGGAGTGCCCTTCTGCTTCAACTCGACTTCGACAATTTTCTTGGCGTTGTCCCACGCTGCGCCCGCGTCGGCCATGAAAATAGCCTGATAGAGCCCGAAAATCGCTATCGAGATTAGGTAGCCGATAAAGAAGAACGGGTCAACGAAAGCGAATGCCAGGGTGACGAAGAAGACCGCGATGAAGATGTTCAACATGCCTTTCTGGGCATACTGCGTGCAGATTTCCACCACCTTTTTGCTGTCGGCAATCGACGCCTTCTCCGCGCTCTCCAGCCTGATATGCGCTTTAATGAACTCCACCGCACGATACGCTCCGGTGGTGACCGCCTGGGTCGAAGCCCCGGTAAACCAGTAAATAATGGCCCCACCGGAGACCAGGCCCAGAACGAAAGGCGCGTGCAACAGCGAGAGCTTGTCAATGTTCGTCGTGAGGCGGTCCGTGAGCAACATGATAATCGAGAAGATCATGGTGGTCGCGCCGACCACCGCCGTGCCGATCAGCACCGGCTTGGCTGTGGCCTTGAACGTGTTGCCTCCGCCGTCGGCGGCTTCGAGCATTTCTTTGGCGTGCTCGAAGTCCACGTCCACGTTGTAATCCTTCTTGATTTCCTGCACCACGGTTGGGTCCTGCTCGATGAGGGACAGCTCATAAATCGATTGGGCGTTGTCGGTCACCGGACCGTAGGAATCCACCGCGATGGTCACTGGCCCCATGCCCAGAAATCCAAAGGCCACCAGTCCAAAGGCGAATACCGGCGCCGCCAGCATGAAGTTTCCCAAACCCTGGAGGCTGACCCACGAACCGATGGCCATGAGCACCATCATCGTCAGCCCCAAGTAGTAGGCGGAGAAGTTACCGGCTACAAAGCCCGAGAGGATGTCCAGCGACGCGCCGCCTTCCCTTGCCGAGGCCACCACCTCTTTGACGTGCCTCGACTCGGTGGAAGTGAACACTTTCACTAACTCCGGGATGAGGGCGCCGGCCAGTGTGCCGCAAGAGACGATCGTCGAGAGTTTCCACCACATCGAGGCATCGCCGCCCATGCTGGGAATGATCAGGTAAGAGGCGATATAGGTCAGCCCGATCGAAACCAGAGAGGTAATCCAAACCAGCGAGGTCAGTGGCGTCTCGAAGTTAAACTTCGCCACATTCCCGAACCGGGCCTTGGTGATGGCGCCGTTAATGAAATAGGCCGCGGCAGCAGCCACCAGCATGATGACGCGGATCACGAAGATCCACACCAGCAATTGCACCTGAATCATCGGGTCCTTCACACCCAGCAGGATAAAGGTGATGAGCGCCACGCCGGTAACGCCGTAGGTCTCAAAACCGTCGGCGGTCGGTCCCACCGAATCGCCCGCGTTGTCGCCCGTGCAGTCGGCGATCACGCCCGGGTTGCGCGCGTCGTCTTCCTTGATTTTGAAGACGATCTTCATCAAGTCAGAGCCGATGTCCGCAATCTTGGTGAAGATGCCGCCCGCGATGCGCAGCGCGGCCGCTCCCAGCGACTCGCCGATGGCAAAGCCGATGAAGCACGGTCCCGCATAGTCTCCCGGAACGAAGAGCAGGATGATGAGCATCATCAGAAGTTCCACCGAGATCAGCATCATGCCGACGCTCATTCCGGACATGAGGGGGATCTGAAGGACGGGATAGGGCTTGCCCCGAAGGCTGGCATACGCCGTTCGCGAATTGGCGAATGTGTTGACGCGAATGCCGAACCACGCGACCCCGTAGCTGCCGCAGATCCCGACCACGCTAAATGCCAGGATGACGACCACACGCAGGGCTTCATATTTCAGCAGCACGCCGAAGTACAGCAGAATGATGACGGCGATGAACGCCCAGAGCAGCAGCAGGAACTTACCCTGCTGGATGATGTAGGTCTTGCACGTTTCCCAAATCAACTCGGACATCTCTCCCATCGCCCGGTGCACGGGCAGGTTTTTCAAGCGGCTGTAACTGACCAAGCCAAAGAGCAGCCCGAAGATACAGAATAGAATTCCGATCATCAGCAGATTGTGGCCATTGACGCCCAGGAATTGGACTTGATGCAGGTCCGGAAGCTTCAAACTAGCTTCGCCGGCAGGAGCCGCCTCCTGGGGGCCCGCCAAAGCCCCCACGGACCCGATCAGCATCAACGCAAAAGCGGCCGCAATCCTCCTGGCCGCTCGAACACTCACAATTACGCCATGAAACATCGATTTTCCTCCGTAGATCTGCTTCCATTTTTTATCATGTGCGAGGGTGGGACAGTATTTCTCCGTGGCATTTCTTCAGGTGAACTTCAGGAAAGGAAGCCAAAGTCCACTTGCAAGAGCCACCCATTGTACCATCGGCAGAAATAGGGTCAAGGAGAGAACAATCGTCGAAATTCTTCGGAGGCCTTGCGGAGATCCAGCCAGTCAAGAAACAGGTCGGGGGTCTCGAGCCAGATGCGAAACCACGTAGCGATCTCGGCCTTTTCCGCGCGCTTTTGCGGATTCACGCGCGGATTTGCCGCCAGGCTCGAGGCGCGAAGCTTCCCGTTCTGAAGCAGAGTGCGCACCCATCGCATGCCGGCGCGGTCCGAGGCGTCGCGGTATTCGCGATAAATCTCGTCGAGTTTTCTGAGCGAAGCCTCGGCGCTGGCGAGGTCGTGGAACTCGAGGAGGTCGCGAAGGCGGCTGGCGTAGGGCTCCTCGATCGGCGGGTCCGTGAAGCGATCGTAATACTCAACATTCTTCCCCGCCGCGCGCAGAACCCCGGCAATGTAGGAAGGAGAAGTCTTCACTCCCAGCCGCGCCCGCAGCTCATTCTCGAGGGCGCGAATTTCCTCGCGGCCGATCCGCTCCCACGCCTTCGCCCGGCAATAGTCAAGGATGATTTGCTTTTTGGTTTCGGGCACGGTTTTTCGCCCCGGCGGCGCTGCGCTTGGTCCCCGGCGCCGGCTTCGAATTCTTACCCGCCGTCTCCGCTTCTTTGCGATGCGACGCCGCTGCTTCGCGACGATATCGTGACACGTTGCGTTGATGTTCGGCAAGAGTCCGGGCGAAGACGTGCCCGCCTTGGTTGTTGGCGACAAAATAGAGCGCATCCCCGGCGGCAGGATGAAGCGCCGCGCGGATGGAGGCTTCCCCCGGGTTCGCAATGGGTCCGGGGGGCAGCCCCGCGTGGCGGTAGGTGTTGTAAGGGGAATTGAGTTGGAGATCGGTTTGGGTTATTGGGCCAATCGGGTGGTCCTGCAGTTGTGCCGCGTAGACTACGGTAGGATCGCACTGCAAAGGCATCCCCAGCTCGAGGCGCCTCTCGAAAACTCCCGCGACCAGTGGGCGTTCGGACGCTTCCGGCGTCTCCTTCTCAACCAGCGAAGCCAGGGTGACGACGTCGTGCCAGCCACGAATCTCCCCACCCCTTGGTCCCCTCCCCATCTGGGGCGGGGAATCACTAGACGAGGCGCCTACTCCCCTCCCCACCTGGGGAGGGGCAGGGGTGGGGGAGAGCCCTTGGTCTTGAAACCGCGTGGCCACAATGTGCCGGAACCGCGCCAGCATGGTCGTGACCACGGTTGCGGCACTCACCCCTCGCGGGAACCGGTACGTGTCCGGGAAGAGGTAGCCCTCGAGCGAAGGCGCCTTGGGATCCAGATCATGGATCGGCATGGTCTGCCGCGTTACGCGCAGGAAAAGCTTGGGGTCAATGCCCAACCGCTGGTTGAGGATCCGCGCGATGTCAAACCGGTCTGAGCCTTCCGGGATGACCACTGGATGAAGGTAGACCTCACCCAAAACCAGTTTCCGGTAAACGTCAATGGGGCGGAGTGGCCGGTCAAACATGTACTCGCCGGCCCGCAAGGTGTGGCGAGGACGCCCGATCAGGTAGCGCAGCAAAAACGGTAAGCGATGCCTCAGAACTCCGCGTGCCGCCAGTGAATCCGCGATCTGGGAGGCGCGTGATCCCGGTGCGATATCGAGTATTACGTTGCCGGCATATCCGCGATAGGGCGAGAGTAGATCGAAAACCACCCAGGCCAGCCCCAGGGCGGCGGCGCCAAGCAGCAAAACAAGCGCCCGTTTCTTCATGGCGCCGACCTGGCGTCACGGCTTCGCTCGTTTGAGAGGTAGTCGAGGTAACTTTGCAAGAGCAGGGTTGCGGCCACGCGATCCACGGCTTTTTGGCGTTTGCCCAGGGTGAGCCCTGTCTCACGCAAGGCGCGGTTGGCTTCAACGGAGGTCAAGCGTTCGTCCCAGAGCTGCACCGGGCAGCCAACGCGCCGGCGCAGCTTTTCTGCAAACTCCGCGGCCTTGCGCGACATGGCCGTTTCCCCTCCCCCATGTCCGAGAGGATTGCCCACCAGCACACGCTCGGTTGCGTACTCTTCCGTCAATTGCCGGATCGTTTCGAGATCATCCTCCAGGCGCGTGCGCTGAAGTGTGGGAAGTCCCTGAGCGGTAATGCCCAGGGCATCCGACACGGCCAAGCCCATCCGCTTCATGCCAAAGTCGATGGCCAATACTCGCACTCCCCTACCATAACAAGGATGCAAGCGTTGTCAAGCAGGGGTGCATCGGGTAGCGGTTGGTGATTCAGAGTTGCGTCGATCGGAAGAAGGGGACCTAAGCCCAGCTATCGACCACCAGCCAGCAACGGCGATGAGGATGAGAATGAGAAATACGGGCGATTCCGGGAGCCATTCAATTACCTCTATCAGGCCTTGGGTTTTTTCGCCCACAGTACTCCCTCGCTCCGTTATACGGATTTCTTATTCCAAATGTTCCTTGAGCGCTGTAGGGGTAGGGCTTGCCCCACCCTCGTCGGGGCCAGCGGAAATGCGGGGACGACAAGCCGTCCCCCTACAGCCGGGTCGCGGCGGGCGGGGGACAACCATCCGCCAGTTGGTGGCGGATTGCCCCTACGGTGCCGAGGTGGATAAGGGCCTACAAGGCGCTGATGCGCACGCTTCCGCCGTTGGTGTGGACTCGCAGGGTCTCTCCGCCCGAACCCAGTGTGCCGTGGAGCCGCGACGAGGAAATCTCTCCCGTCACCGACAGATGGGGAAGATTGGAAGTCACTTCACCGCTCGAGGTCGACGCATCCAGGCTGAGGTTTATGGCCGGATCCAGCCGGAGTTCGATGTCGCCGCCGGAGGTCTCGATTTCTCCCCCTTTAGCATTCCCGCGCGCCAACGATGCCGTGACATCTCCACCCGAGGTGTGGGCCTCAACACGCCCGTGCACGTTTTCGAGGGTAATATCTCCTCCGGACGTCTTAACCGAGATGTCCCCCGTGAGGTCACGCAACTCCATGTCTCCGCCGGAAGTCCGTGCCGTCAGATTACCCTTGAGCTCGGACGCTTTGACATCTCCACCCGAAGTCTCGAGGTTGGTTTCGCCTTCCAAGTGATTGACCTTGACATCGCCCCCGCCTGTACGGATGTCGAGATTCGTCTTGGTGGGGACTTCCACCTCTATGCGCACTTCCAGGTGTTTGGGCCAAAGCTGCAGGCTGTGTTTGTGCATCTCGATGCGGACCGCCCCGGGTTCCTCACTGAAATTTAAGGTGAATAATTCCTCCATGTCATCTCGATTCGAGGTCACCACCACATGGGCGCCCGAGGCTGACCTGCCGGTCACAAACACATCGCTTGCCCCGGCATCAACCACTAATCTGCCGCCGGGTTCGAGCTTTAGATCCTTCTCGATGCGTGATGCGGAAAAGGCGAGAGTCCCTGCGCTGAGCAGGAATACCAGTGTACATAAACCCAGACCAATCTTGCGGCTCATCTTGTCCTCCCTCAATTCGAGCGTGTTTTCTCTCTCTATTAGACGTGGATGGGGTAGTTTGGTAACTAAAGCAAGCGGATGTCAGGGCGGGCGTTTCGTCGGCGATGGAAAGCCCTCTCCCTTGGGGAGAGGGTGTCACGCTCCGGCGCGTTCATCAGCCGGAACGTGACGGGTGAGGGGTTACGTCCGAAAGCAGAAGAACAATTCAAATGGCAAATGGTTTAGGATTTGAAACATCGGTAAATTGCAAACCATTTGAATTTTGCCGTTTGCCATTTGCCGTTTGAATTCGCTCTTTCCTGAGCACGGCGAAGAACGGAAGAGACCCCTCACCCGACCCGCGACGGCAGGAGAAAACGCCGTCGCGGGCCACCCTCTCCCCGGGGGAGAGGGCTTTAAACCTAGGGGTGAGCGAACCCTGCCCATTGCAGCGAAAAGGCGTTAGGCGTATCTTGCCAGTTTACCGGAAAAGACGGCGAAAGCTTCCGGTCAACACGGATCAGGGATCGCGAGTCTACAATTTCAGGAGCCCCTCGATGATGCGCATCAAACCCGCCGCTATTTCATTTTCATTGCTGTTGTTGGCCTCGACCGCTGCGGCGCAGTGGAATCCTCTGAACCCCGTCAAGAGTGACGAGAAGCAGACCGATGGCGTGCTGCTCAGGATGCAGAGCGGTTTGCTGCGTCTGCGGGTCTGCTCCGATTCCATCGTGCGCATTCTCTACACGCCCACGTCCTCGTTCCCGACGGTGAAGCATTATGCGGTCATCAAGACGAGTTGGCCCGCGACGCGCTTCTCCCTTGAGTCCACCGGCAAGGATGTGACGCTGAACACCTCTCAGCTTAAGGTCACGGTGGCGCGCAAGGACGGAGCGATCGTCTTCATGGACTCGGCGGGAAACAAGCTGATGCAGTCGAGCGACCGGAGGATGAGCCCTGTCGTGGTGAATGGCGAGCGCACTTACCGCGCGGAGGAGTTCATCACCACCTGGGGCTCGCCGGAGGGCTTCTTCGGCCTCGGCCAGCATCAGGCAGGCGTCTGGAACTACCGGGGAGAGTCCGTGGACATCTCCCAGGACAACTCCAACATTTCCATCCCCATGCTGCTTTCCACCAACGGCTACGGTCTTTTCTGGGACAACCCTTCCCGCAGCCGTTTCAACAACCGCTTCATGCAGTCGCTTTACATCAGCTCGGAAGTGGCCGACCAGATTGATTACTACTTCATTTACGGCCCTGAATTCGACAAGATCGTCGGCGCTTACCGCGAGCTGACCGGCGCCCCTCCCCTCTTCGGCAGATGGGCCTACGGCTTCTGGCAATGCAAGAACCGCTACCAGTCGCAGCAGGAGCTGCTCGAAGTGGCGCACAAATACCGCGAGCTGCACATCGCTGTTGACAATATCGTGCAGGACTGGTTCTGGTGGAAGGTCATGGGCGATTTTGAATTCAACAGCCACTATCCCGACCCCAAAGGCATGATCGACGATCTGCATGACAACCATTTTCATCTCATGATCTCGGTCTGGCCCTACTTCGATCCCGGCTCGCAGGTCTATCGGGAGATGGACAAGCTCGGCTATTTTATTGACCGCACCAAGACTGCCGCGTTTCATCCCGCGCGCATGGCTCTCTACGACGCTTTCAGCCCCGCCGCGCGCAAGTATTACTGGGGCTTGATGGAGAACGCGCTCTTCAACCTCGGCGCCGACGCCTGGTGGCTCGACACCACCGAGCCGGAGACCGAGGGACGCGAAACCAACCTCCTGGCCACGAGCAAGGTGGCCATCGGCAACGGCGCCCGCTACGCCAATCTCTTTCCCCTGATGACCACGCAGGCTGTCTATGACGGCCAACGCGCCGCCACCAGCCACGCCCGCGTCTTCATCCTTTCCCGCTCCGCCTACGCGGGCATTCAGCGCCACGCCACGGCGGCCTGGTCCGGCGACATCAATTCCGATTGGGAAACATTCAAGCGGCAGATTCCCGCCGGATTGAACCTGATGGTCTCCGGCGTTCCCTACTGGACGACCGATATCGGCGGGTTCACGGACGGCAATCCGGACGATCCCGCCTACCGCGAGCTGTTCATCCGCTGGTTCCAGTACGGAGCCTTCTGCCCCATCTTCCGTGTGCACGGCACCCGCTCGACCGGCCAGAACGAGTTGTGGTCTTACGGGGCCGAGGTGCAGGAGATCCTGACCCGCTACGATATGCTCCGCTACCGGCTGATGCCGTACATTTACTCGCTGGCGTGGCAGGTGACGAACGCCGGCTACACCTTGATGCGCCCCCTGGTGATGGATTTTCGCGACGACGTGACCGCCCGGAACATCGGCGACCAGTTCATGTTCGGGCCGGCACTGCTGGTCAGCCCCGTCACGGATCCCGGCGAGGTGCAAAGACGGGTCTACCTGCCGAATACCAAGTGGACAAACTTCTGGACCGGTGAAACCCAGCCCGGGGACCGGTTCGTTATGGCGGCGGCGCCGCTTGAATCCTTGCCGCTGTTCGTGCGCGCCGGCTCGATTGTGCCCCTGGGGCCGGCGATGGAATACGCGAGCCAAAGCGCTGCGAACCCCATCGAGCTGCGCGTCTACCCAGGTGCGGATGCGGACTTCACGCTCTACGAAGACGATGGGCTCACTTACGATTACGAGAAGGGAGAGTATTCGACCATTCCTATTCGCTGGGATGACGCCGGGCAGACTCTGACCCTCGGCGCGCGTCAAGGAAGTTTTACGGGAATGCTCGCGACCCGCACTTTCGATATCGTCTGGGTCGGCCCCGGCCACGGCGTGGGCGTGAACCCGTCCGGGACCGTCGATAAGACGATATCCTACGACGGCACGGCGGTCACCATCCAACGCTGAACCTTCTGGTGGCGCTGGGTTAACCAACCTGCCAATTCCGCGTTTTGCACTTGACAGCCGCTCACAGATGTGATAGCCTATATCTGTGGTCTGGTTGAAGACATTCTGTCGTAGCCGAGCGTGTCGGGGGCGGACGTCCAGGGGAAGCCGCTGTGGCCCGGACAAGAGCAGAAAGCAGAGACAGACGAGAAACATAAAATAGTGGGAACGAAGCTAAGAAGTGCTTGAAAACAAAGGATCGGTCGCGCAATTTGCATGCCAAATTGGACCCATTGGACGCGCGAAACGAGTAGAGAATCGCGCGTTTTGCGCAATCGGAGCACAGACTACAACGACGCAATGCGAAGTTGAGATAATGAGAGGCAGTCGACTACATAGACCCCTGGGACAGGCACGCCAGCCTGTCGAATTAGGAGTGAGGCACATACACCGGCCAAGGGCAGGAGTGCCTGTGCTACACGGAATTGAACGAACGAACCGGGAATGTCGATGAAAACAAAGGGACGGTGTAGAAATCAACCACCCCTGGCCCCTCCTTGTCCAAGGAGGGGAACTCCGAACTCCCCTCCTCGGATGAGGAGGGGTCGGGGGTGGTGGGACTTCGCGTCCTTGGCGTTCTTTGCGCCTTGGCGTGAAACTGGGTTTGTTGCCGTGAAAAATCGGGGAACAAAGCGAGAATGTCTATGAAAACAAAGGACCGCTGTGGAAAACCCTTCTCGGAAAGTGTGTGAGGGCGGTTCGCGAACCGCCCCTACGCTTGCGGGCCGTTGCACTCATCAGCGCGAGGATGAACCAAGAACAACGGACCACGGACGACGGACAAGGGACAAGTTTTTTAGGACACTTTGCCCATGAGTGACCATTCGCTGATGATCGTAGCCGGTGAGCGCTCCGGCGACCTTCTGGGAGCCGAACTCGCCCGAGCCTTACACGAGCGACTGGCAGACCTTAACCTGTTCGGCTGCGGGGGCGACGCGATGCGCCAAGCCGGGGTGGACACGGTCGTGGACGCCCACCGGCTGACCATGATGGGCATCACGGAAGTGATCGGCGGGCTGCCCAGGGCCTACCGAGCCCTTCAGACGTTAGTGGCCGAAGTGGATCGGCGCCGGCCTCAGCTTGCGGTGCTCATCGATTTTCCCGACTTCAACCTCCGCCTGGCCAGGCGGCTCAAGCAGCGAGGAGTCCGGGTCGTCTATTTTGTGAGCCCTCAAGTCTGGGCGTGGAGGAGGGACCGGCTGCGCCAGCTCAAAGCTCGTATCGAAAAGATGCTCTGCATTTTCGATTTCGAGGAGGCCATTTATCGCCAGGCCGGGATTCCCGTCGAGTATGTTGGGCACCCTATGGTCGACCTAGTGCGGGCGAATCTGACGCGGGAAGAGTTCTTTGCTCGGGTCGGGCTGGACCCCGCTGGGACCACCGTAGCGCTGCTGCCGGGCAGCCGCGCGAAAGAAGTGAGCCACATCTTGCCCACCATGCTCAAGGCTGCCGGCCGGATTTCGCTGAATCGCAAGGTGCAATTTGTGGTCGCCGCGGCGCCGACGCTCGACGCCGGTTGGGTGGAAACGACGCTGCTCGAGCCGTATGCAGGCAAGTTGACGATCCGCATCGCGACCCACGCTACCTATGATGCACTTCGGCACTGCGACGTAGCGATCGTAGCCAGCGGCACTGCCACCCTCGAGGCGGCACTCTGCGAGCGCCCGATGGTGGTGGTTTACCGGTTATCGCGGCTCACCTATCGGATCGGACGGCTGCTGGTGAAAGTCCCCTTTTACAGTATGGTCAATATCCTTGCAGGCAAGCAGGTGGTCCCAGAGTTGATTCAGAGTGATTTCACTCCTGCTCGGGTTGCCGGTCAGGTAGAATACTTACTTGATCATTCCCGAGCACGTGAGGAGATGGCGGCGAACCTGCGGGCCCTGAAGGCGCGTCTGGGGCCCGGAGGCGCTGTCGGGCGGGCCGCCGAAGCGGTGGTAGAGTCGCTAAATCCCGGCCGGGGGCAAAGGGAGTCAGGAGTCAGGAGTCAGGAGTCAGAATGACGACCCAAACTCGCGGTTGGCGCTTCGAGCTATGCAACTCGTTGCTTTCGGCGACAATCCAATGTAGTAGCCCTAGTTGTGAGGCAAGGGTGATCGCAGGGAGTCAGGGACCAGAACTCAGAAGCCGGAATGGTGAAGGCGCGCCCTCACGCGTGCGCGCCGTGCGGTGCGCCATTCTGACTCCTGACTTCTGACTCCCAGCAGGAGACACGGGGAGCTGTTTATGAACTATCTACGGGCCGGGGGCGAGGCCGAATTTCGGCTGTCCCGACTCCGGACGCTGCTGGTGAATGCGCTGCCATGGTTTCTGACGCTGGGCCTCGTCCCGGCCGTCACGTTGGCCCAGTCCAATGCACCTCGATTTACGGTAACGAATTACGCGATCACCGCAGAGCTCTTTCCTTCCCAGCACCTGCTTTCGGCCTCGGCGCGGATTGATTTTCTCCCTCAAGCCGACCTCACCACCATGAGCTTCGAGCTCCAAAACGCCTTGCGAGTTTCCGGCGTGAAGGACGCCACCGGCAGGGACTGCAACTTTCGACAGGAAGGGATCGTCCTCTCCATCGACTTCCTGAACCCCGTGCCTCAGGATAAGCCCGCTTCCATCACGGTGAAGTACGGCGGTCTGCTTTCTTCGGCGGAAGGCAGTCCGGTGGAAAACCTGAAGTTGGCTTACGTCGGGAATGAAGGCAGTTACCTTCTCTACGTGGGACGCTGGTTCCCCGTGAGTGAATACGGCGTGAACCGCTTTGCAGCCAGCGTGAGCATCACGGTGCCTTCCGATGAAATGGTAATTGCCTCGGGAAAGGCTTCCAATCCGGTGCGCGAGGCGGGAAAAGTGACGTACGCGTTCCAATATGACCGGTCCTCCTTCCCCGGCACCGTGATTGCCGGGCGATACGTGGTGCAGCCGGCAACCGCGGTGGGCGCAGACATCACCTTATACATGAAGCCGGGCCACGAAAGCTTCGCCGCGAATTACGGCGAAGCGGCGGCCAAGATCATGGCTTTCTATTCCGACAAGTTCGGGTCCTTGCCCAATGGCCATCTCGACATCGCGGAAATCGAGGACGGCACGGTGAACGGATATAGCGCCCCCGGCTTGGTCGCGCTCGCCTCGCGCCTCTTTTCCACACAAGTGAAGATCCAGCAACTGGCGCAGCAGATCTCCTATCAATGGTGGGGAGAATCGGTGAGTCCGGCCTCGCGCAACGACTTTTTCCTTGAAGACGGGCTCGCCACCTATTCCGCAGCGCTCTACGTTCAGGATTCCGAGGATGAATCCGCCTTTGAGAACCTGATGCAGGAGACCGAAGTCGGCGCGCTCACCCACGAGGATGTTGCGTCCATCGGTCAATCCGCACAGTTGCACGAGTACACGCCCGAGTACCAGTCGATTGTGTTTCAGAAGGGCGCCATGGTGCTCCACATGCTGCGCTGGGTGATCGGCGACGAGGCGTTTTTCAAGACCCTCGCGGACATGTGCAAGCAGTACGCGGGGAAGTCCATTTCCACGGACCAGTTTCAAAAGCTCGCGGAAGCCGCTTCCAAGCAGGAGCTGACCTACTTTTTCGCGCAATGGGTGACCTCCACCGGTGTTCCCCAGTTTACGCGGGTGTGGTCGGTCTACAGAACCGCGAAAGGCTATCAAGTGGTGGGGAAGATCACCCAGGATTTGGACCTTTTTCGCATGCCCGTCGAGGTCCGGGTGATTACCGAGGGAAGCAGACCGGTCACCGACCGTGTGCCGATGGTGGGTACCACGGCCAACTTCACGGTGAACGTGCGCACCAGGCCAACGCGCGTGCTCGTTGATCCCGCCAGCCGCATCCTTAAATTCGACGACAAAATCAAATTCAAGGTCGAAATGGCGCGCGCCGACCAACTGGCCGCGGAACAGGCCTACCTGGAAGCGGTCAAGCAGTATAATGCGGTCCTGGAACTCAGCAAGAACAACTCGCTGGCTCACTACCGGCTAGGCGATATCTACTTCAAGCTGCGGAATTACAACGCTGCGATGGAGGAGTTCCGGCGCGCCCTGGATGGGGACCTGGACCCGAAATGGACCGAGGTCTGGAGCCACGTGACGCTGGGAATGATCTTCGACACGACGGGGCAGCGCGATCGCGCCCTGAATGAGTACCAGCGCGCTCTGCAGACCAACGATAACACCCAGGGCGCCCTGGACAAGGCGAACGAGTACGTGAAGAAGCCGTACACGGCGGAGAACAAGCAGCCAAGTTAAGTAGCCTATTGTCGATCGAGTCTTCTGTCATCCTGAGCGCAGCCAAGGATCTCCGCAATTTGTGAGGGTGCGCGCCATGCCGGCGCGCGAACAGCGAACGGCCGGGATCCTTGGCTTCGCTCAGAGTCTGTGATTTTTTTGGATTTTTGGCCATTTTCGAGCACTTAACTCATTTGTTATCAATGGCACTTTTCGGCAACATTCAAAAAAATCACGCTCTCTCAGGATGACTTTCCAATTGTCAGCCCCCGATCTTCCCGAATTTCAGCCCCGTCAAACTGGGCGGCTCGATCCCTCGATGCTGAATCAGCACCTTGAATACGTTCCCCATTCCTTCCGGATGAATCAGCCGCTTTAATTTCAGCCTGGCCCTCAGATTCTCGATCTCGTTAGCGCCCGGCTCGTAAAGGTCCGCGAACTGGTTGGCTTCACCCAGCGCCAGCAGGAATCGCTCCTGGCTGGTGAAGCCGCTGAGTCGCAGCCCCGCGTCCTCGCCCGCGTCGATCAAGGCGCTGAAGTTGACGTGCGCGGTAAGGTCGACCTGGCCGGGGGCGCTGAGGGCGTCTTCGAGCGGCAAGTGATGGTGGTAGGCAAGCAAGGTGCCTTGCGGCCGGTCCTCGGTGTAGAGACGCCGGGCGAGGTCGCCGTAGTCGATGGTGATGACAAAGCCCCGGTCGAGCTTCCCGGCCAGCGAGCGCATCCACTGGGTTGCGACCTGGCTCACCTCCACGCGGCAGCCTTCCTCGAGCCGATTGGCGTAACGAGCCACCGCCGCCGCCACCGCCGGGTTGCTGATGCGGCCGGTTTTCTGGCGAAGTTCGTCGCCTTCTGCCGTCACGTAGATCTCTCTCAGATGCCCTCCGGCGCGCGTGACGACAGCCACCGGGAAAGCATCAACCAACTCGTTCGAGAAGAAGCACCCGGTGGCGGGTGTGAGCTGTTCGAGGTTTTCGAGCAAGCGGACTTCGCGGGCCAAGCCCTTTTCCGCCAGCCGCTCTTTCAGGAACGCACATTGTTTGGGGCTTGGCTCGATGGCTACGTATTCGAGCGCGCCCACAAAATCCGGCCGGGCGCTCTTGACCCAGGAGAGGAAATCCTGCGCAAAGAGCTCGCTCCCTGCGCCCATCTCAACCCAGCGGAAGGGCGAGGGACGGCCGAGCAATTCCCACATCTCGACGGCCTGGCGCGCCACCAGGCGAGCGAAAATGGGATGGAGGTCCGGACTGGTGAAGTAGTCGCCGCCAGCGCCGGTGCGGCGCCGCCCTTGGGTGTAATAGCCGTACTCGGGATGATACAGGCACAACCCCATATAGCGTTCAAACGTTACGGGGCCAGACCGCTTGATCATTTCGAGCAGGAACGTCTTGAGGGGTGTTGGATCCACGATGACTTGGCCGGCGCTACGCCGCGCTGGCCTGCGGGCGCGCCGTCAACTTTTGGAACGCCTCTTCGAACGTCTTCAGCGCCGCATCGTCGTAAAGGACGAAGTGGATTTTCTCCAGGCTGGTGCGAATCCTGATATGCTCCAGGACCGCCTTGAGCATAATCTGCGCGCACTCCTCGACAGGGAACCCCACCGCGCCGGTCCCGATGGCAGGCAGAGCGAGGCTTTTGATCGTCTTCTCTTCGGCGCGAAACAGGATCTGCCTGGTCACCAGCTTGATCGATTCCGCCGTGGCCTTCTCGCCGGGCCGGATCGCGGCGGCGTGAATCACGAAGAGCGCCTTGAGATTGCCGGCGGTGGTGACCGCCGTGGCGCCGAGCCGGAGGGGAGCCAGGCGTTCGCACTCCTCCTGGATCCGCTCGCCGCCCTTGCGCCGGATGGCTGCCGAGACTCCGGAATCCATGAGCAGATCCGTGTTGGCCGGATTGACGATCGCCTCCACCGGCATATCTGTGATATCGCCTTTGGAGATGTAGATTTTTGTTGGCATTTTGAACCCTTCTAAGGCCAGACAACACCTTGAAAAAATCACGCTCTCTCAGGATGACAGGTTCACCGGTGCTTGGCCAGCTCGCGGCATTTGGCCACGAACTTCTCAAAGAGCTTGCGTGCTTCGGGCCGGTCGACCATCTCTTCCGGATGCCACTGCACGCCCACCAGGAAAGGGTAGGCATCGGCCGATTCCACGGCCTCGACCAGCCCGTCTTCGGAATGTGCTGTCACCCTCAGTCCTCGGCCCAGGCGCTTGACGGCCTGGCGGTGCAGGCTATTGACCAGGCAACTGCCTTGGAACGTTTCCGCAAGCGCTGAATCCGGGTCTGTCAGCGTCACGGCGTGGGTTGCCTCGGGGCGCGCCGCGGACTGATTGTGTTCGGGCCTTACCGGAGGTTCCGCACTGAATTCCTGCTTTAAGTCTTGGTAGAGCGTTCCGCCGAATTTTACGTTGATCATCTGGACGCCCCGGCAGATGCCCAGAATCGCCACCCGGCAACGGTGCGCACGCTCGAACAGCTCAAATTCAAAGGTGTCCCGTTGCTCGTCGACCTCAACGAGGCCGGGGTATTTGAGCGCTTCCTGATAATGCTTGGGGTTGATATCTTTGCCGCCGGTGAAGACCACGCCGTCGTAGTCTCTCATGTTGGGGATGGAATGCTGAGAGGGCGAGACCAGTTCGATTTCCTCGGATTTCACCCCAACGGCCAGAAGCGCCTGGTAATAGGGAGATTGATCGCCCTTGGTTTTTTCCTTGTCGGAAACCGAGATCACAATCTTCATCGCGGCGCCTCCTTTCAGTCGCGGGCAGGACGCTGAAAACCCGGAGTGCAGCGGCCTGCTGGGTTGGCTCCCCTCTGTCTGTCTGAACAATGTACATCAGGATGCCCGCAGGTGGAAGGGTTCTCATCGCGCTTGACTTTCGCTTTTCATTCGCCTATGCTGGAAGCCGCTGGGTAGCTGCTCCGCCCGGCCCTTCTGCGCGCCGCGGGTTGGGCAAGCCAGACCCTAAGATTTTACGAGGGACGGCTGGCGCCCCCAGAAGGGAGAGGCTCGAACCTGGAGGTTGCCAATGGCAGAGGGAGGGTCGGTATCTTTGGAATCGCAGGGCGCCCTGTTCCGCCCGGGGCAGGACTTCGCCGCCGCAGGGGCGCGACCGGAAAGCACCGGCGTTCGAGTTCTGCATTATGAGCCCGTCAAATTCAGCAACCGCACCGTCAAGGCAAACCCGGCGCAGGGAGAAATAGCATCCCCGCCTCACAGTCCGTGGACTCTCCCGGCGCGCGGCTTGGCACTCTTCCACGGCGATCGCGACGCGGCGCGGCTCAGCCACTATTTCTTTCCGCGCCTGCTGCTGGCGGGGAAGCGAATCCTGATGCTGGACGGCGCCAACTGTGCTGATCCGCGCCTCCTGGAACGCCTTGCCCGCCAGCGTCGCGTGTCCTTCGAGCAGTTCTGCCGGCAGATCCAGATTGCTCGCGCCTTCACCTGTTTCCAACTTACCGAGTTGATTGCGCGCCTGCCGCGGTTTTTGGCGGACTTTCCCGCCCAGGTCGTGATCGTCACAGCATTTCCTGAACTCTACTACGACGAAGATGCGCGCGATTGGACCGCGCAGGCAGCGTTTGAGCAAGCGCTCGCGAATCTGCAGCGGTTAGCGGGTAGCGGCGACTGCACCCGTACGGGCATGCCATGGCGTGCCCCGACCGTGGCGGTGTTTTCCTCGGCCAGGACATTTACGCCCTCTCCGGCGCGCAAACGATTTTTTGCAAAGCTCTACGCGGCAGGATCGGAAGTCTGGCAGTTCATGCAGAACCCTGAGGGGAAGCTCGGGCTGGTGTGTGACAAACGCCTCGTGCCTTCGAACTCGCTGTCATCCCGAGAAAGTAACCCGGCCCGCGGCGGCTGATGCGAGCGCCGTCGCGCTCCACACTCTCTCCCAAGGGGGAGAGGGCAGGAATCTAGACTAAGGGCCAATGATTCAATGACTCAATGGCTCAATGACTCAATGATCCAATTACAGGTGCTTTATGGGTCGCACGGTATCAACGTTTCGGGATTTGATCGAGCAGGAACTCCGGAATTGGGAGCGGGTATTTGGCCGGGCGTTGCGGCGCGAGGAGCGCCTGCACTTCGAGGCGATGTTCAACCGCGTGCGCCTTTACATCCAGGCCTGCACTTACGAATTCCCGGTTCACGCCATGGATGCGATCCACGTGGCCGTAGGGCTTGACCATGAGATTCGGCTGCGCGCGCTGGAAGCGCGCCTGGGGATTAACCTCGATGCTCAGTGGATGGATTCTCGATCTCTACCCTTGCCCGGAGGGGATGGTGTTGTGGGTGATCGGGGCGGAGGGAAGACCCCATCGGCTGGTTGACCTGTCGTTCGTGCCCTGTTTCTATGTGGATGGCCCCGAGTCACGCCTCACCTCTCTCGCCCGGGACTTGACGGCGCGCGCTGTTGTGAAGTGCGCATGGGCAGCGAAGACCAATATCTGGGATGGCAGGGACCTGAGCGTGCTCGAAGTTGCCGTGCGCCACCCCACGCAATTTGCCGCCCTGGTGCGCTTCGTGCATCGCTACGATTCCGGCCTGCGGCTTTACAACTCCGACTTGATGCTGGCGCCGATGTATTGCTGGCAGAAGGGCATCTTTCCGCTGGCCAGGGTGGAGGTGGAAGAACAAGGGGCTAGGGACTGGGGGCTAGGGGCTAAGAGCAATCGAGCAGAGGCTGGGGACTGGCGATTTAGGGGCGGTGGCGAAGCCTCCGCAGGGGCACGCCATGGCGTGCCCCTACGGGAAGTACGTGCCATCACGTGTTGTGATGACGAATGGGCGGTCAACTATGCTCTGCCTCCGCTGCGCATCATGCGCGTGCGCATGGAAGGCCTTTCCAATGTGGACCCGCAGCACGGCCGGCATGGCGCGCTGGAAGTGGAAGTCGACGGCGAGTGGCAGGTACTGGATGATGCCGAGGAGCCGGTGGCGCTAGGTCTCGAGCGCCTGCTGCGCGTCCACGACCCGGACATGATCTTGAGCGAGTGGGGTGATGCGACGTTGTTTCCGGCGCTGCTTCGGCAGGCCCGGAAACTGGGCTTGACCCTCTCGCTCAACCGCGAGGCGCATCCCGCGGAACGCCGCCGCGCGCGCAGTTACATGAGCTATGGGCGCATCCTCTTCAAAGGCAGCACCACTACCTTGTACGGGCGCCTGCACGTCGACACGCGAGATTCCTTCATTGCCGATCAGTGCGACCTGGAGGGGTTGTGGGAGCTCACGCGCGTCACCAAGCTGCCCGTGCAGTATTGCGCTCGCACCTCCACGGGAACCGGCATTTCCTACATGCAGATGGAACTCGCTTACGGCGACGGCGTGCTGATCCCCGAGCAGAAGGCGGAGCCCGAAACCCCCAAGCATCCGGATGAACTCCTCAAAGCGGATCGCGGCGGATTGGTCTTTCTGCCGCGCCTGGGATTTTTCACCAACGTGGGCGAACTCGATTTCGTCAGCGAGTTCCCCAGCATCATGGCGCGCTTCAACATTTCGCCGGAGACCGTCAATTGCGCCTGTTGCCCGGAAACGCCCCGCATCCCGGAACTGGGTTATCGCGTCTGCCAGCGGCGGCGCGGCATTACCAGCCGCGTGGTCGAGCGCCTGATCTGGAAGCGGCAGGAATATAAGCGCCAGATGGCGGGTGCGGTTCCCATCGTAGGGGCGGTTCGCGAACCGCCCCTACTTCAGGATGAAACCCCGCCCTCACCGCACGCTGCGAAAGAGCGCCGCGCCGCACTGAAGTGGCTGCTGGTGTGTTGCTTCGGCTACACCGGCTATAAGAACGCCCGCTTCGGCAAGATCGAGGCCCACGAGGCCATCAATGCCGTGGCGCGGGAGCAGTTGCTGGTCGCCAAGGAGACGGCGGAGGCGCGGGGCTATCGCGTTTTACACGCCCTGGTGGACTCACTCTACGCGCAGCGAGACGACGCGACAAGAGAGGACTACGAGAACCTGTCGCAGGAGATCGAGCGGCGCACGGGCCTGCCTATGGCGGTCGAGGCCGTTTATCGCTACGTCGTCTTCCTGCCCTCGAAGCAGTCGCCCGAGATTCCCGTCCCCAACCGTTTCTTCTGCGTGCCGGAGGAAGGCGAAGTCAAGGTGCGTGGCCTGGAATGCCGAAAGCACGATACTCCGCCCCTGGTGGCGCGCATGCAGCGCGAAGCGCTGGAGGTCCTGGCCGAGGCGCACGACTTCCAGAGTTATGGCCGCAAGCTGGAAGAGGCCCGCGAAGTGCTCGCGCGATATCTGGCCCAACTCGAGACTGGAAACGTCAACCTGGAAGAACTCGTCATCAACCGCCGCCTGACACGCTCGCCCGGCGATTACAGGCAGGCCAGCGCTACGGCCACCGCGGCCAAACAACTCGAGCGGTCGGGCGTCAAGTTGCGTCCCGGTGAAACCCTGCAATACATCATCACCGACGCGGAGGCCGAATTGCCGGACGACCGCGTCCGAGCCTGGACGCTCTGGGAAGGATGGCACGGCTATGACGTGAAGAACTATCAGAAAGCGCTGCGGGATGCTTTCGAGGCCTTCGAGCACTTTGCCCTAGTACGTTAGTGCAGTCTCGCTGGCTTGACTTTCAATCATTCACTTCCTTACACTTGCCCCGTGAGCACAAGAACTCTCAGCGTTGCGATCGCTGGGTTTGTCCTTCCGGTGGCGTTGGCGCTGGGCCAACAAACGCCGGTGGCATCTCCTCTTCCTGCCACCACGCAAAGCCAGGCCGATTGCACAGGGTTTATCAGGGTAAGTGACGTGCCCGCGAATATTACCGTGCTCAGCGGCGAAAATAACGACTTGGAGTCGTCGATCCGGCAATACGCGGTGGGCGATTCACTCTATCTTCACAGCCGCGGCGACGCCCGATTCTCGGTGGGCCAGCAATTCTCACTGATCAGGCCGGCGAAGGAACTTTTCCGCACGACACGGTACAGCGGCGAACATCGGGCTCTCCGCAAACTCGGGAAACCCTACGAGGACACCGGCAGAGTTCAGGTGACGCATGTAACGCCCCAGGGAGCAATCGCCGAGGTGAGGTTCGCGTGCCGGCCCATTATTCCCGGCGATATCGCTGTGCTGTATCAACCCCGCATTGTCCCCGACTATGTACCCAAGGAGTTGGACCGCTTCGCCTTGGCCAACGGCAAAATACAGGGGGCCATCGTGGCGGCCCGCGACAACTTCGCATCGCTCGCGAACGGGGACATCGTCTATCTTGACCTGGGAGAAAGGAACGGCGCAAAGGCCGGTCAATTGTACCGGGTCTACTACCGCCCGCCACGTCCAGGACTCTGGACGATTACCGCTCATCCCCCCATGCCCCGCGAAACTGTGGCGGAGATTGTGGTCCTCTCCGCTCAGGAAAAGTCTACCGTGGGGATTCTTGTGAACTCCAGGCGAGACGTCTACATCGGCTACGGCGTAGAACTGGAATAAGTTCTTCGGCGGGAATGGTAGGGGCGGCCCTTGTGGCCGCCCTGGGCGCCCGCAGCGCGCGCGTGCAAGCGTCCGGGCGCCCACAAGGGGCGCCCCTCCTATTGGCGCCGACGCGGGGTGCTGCAGTCTACGCGGCCGGCGATGAGGAACGAGCCAGCGTGGGCGGCTCTTTCAAGATTTGTGCTGTGAACGCTTGGATTCTTGCACCATGCTGCCAGGCGTCGGCGGGCAAGCCGGCTTTCAGGCAGGTTTCTTGAAGAAACTGTTCGCGGTTCCAGTTCCATTCCTCGGCCACTTGCGGCAGGAGGAGCCCGCGGCGTCCGCTGCGCGAAATCAGCAATCCATGCCGTCCCACTTCGACCTGCTGGGGAGCAATATCGACCAGAGGGGAAAGTATGGAAATCTCGATATGCAGGGAGGAAAGTTCGGCGGGCGTAACGGGGTCGAAGCGGGGGTCGTCAAGAGCCGCGGCCCGGGCGCATTCGCGCACGGTAAAGTACAGAGGTCTGACCGCTTCAATGTGACCGATGCATCCTCGCAAGCGCCCTCGCTCGGTGAGCGTGACGAAGGCCCCACAGGGAGTTTGCAGGGCCTCTGCGGACTCCCTCACCTCCGACACTTTCCCAAAGCGCACGGCCTCTTCGAGGGCTGTTCTCGCCAGCTCGAGCAGTCGGTCCTTCTGAGCGTCACTGAGCTGCAACATCTTTCTCTTCCTGTTCCTTCTCGCCTGTCCTGAGAACTGCCCGGTGATTTAAGACACGGCGCTTGATGCGATTGTCCAATCTCTTCCAAAAGGAAATGAAATACTGTCCCGCAGACGCCAGCGCGAAGAGAACCACCATCCATAACAGCACACTGCCCGGGAGGCGGAGCAGAGGCAGCCGCCGCTCCAGCACGATCACGGTGATCGCCACAACCTGAAAGACCATCTTGGTCTTTCCCAGTTCGGACACTTCCAGAGAGAAACCTTCCGCGGAGGCTATGGCTCGCAGACCCGACACGGCGAATTCCCTGCCAATAATTATCACTGCCATCCAAGCGGAGATTAAATGCAGATAGACGAGAGAAATGAACGCGGCCGAGGCGAGCAGCTTGTCGGCAATAGGGTCCAGCAAGATGCCCAGCGAAGTCACCTGGCCGCGTTTCCGCGCCAGATAACCATCCAAAAGGTCAGTGGTTGCGGCGAGGAGAAACACCACCACCGCCCACAGGTCCATGTTGCGACCCGAAGTCAGTAATAGCACTACCACCAGGGGCACAAAAAAGATGCGGAGCAAGGTTAGCGAGATGGGGAGATTCATGCGCCTTTGAGATCTGCCCGAGCGGAGGAGCGGACGGGATGGACACCCTAACCGCGAGCGCCGTAATGCAACGTCAGGACAGCTACGCCGCCCCACCTAACTATATCGGACCTCCAGGGAGGTGTCAACGGATTGACGATTGCCGATTGTTGATTGTCGATTGGAAGCGCGTCCTACGAACCATGGATTCGAGCCTGCGGCTTCATCCCAAGCGGAGCGAGGAATCTCGCTTTGCTTCAAGGCGAATCGCTGACGAAAGTATCACGGCAGGCTTCCTCGCTCCGCTGGGAATCACACCGGCGCTGATCTCCTCGGGGCGCTGGCAGCCCGAATCCCCCATCCATCGACCATGGTCAATCGACAATCGGCCATCAATCACCCGTCGAGCCTAGGTCCAAATTAGCCTGATTTAATGCGGATAAGCAGGAAGTTCGGGGCTAGGTAATTTCCCCTAGATTGCCTTATCTTTGTGCAAAACTCTCTCGTTTACAGGTGCATTAGGCGCGGGACAAAATGCGAATGTTGGAGGTTTATTTACGGCCCATGCGCTTCGTAAGCTATTGAAAACACGGTATTAAAAGGCCGCATCTGCACGGGAACCGCATTCTTGGCGGGTGCGAGCGGGCTGGAGAAATGCGAAATCTGAGTAGATTTTCCACAGTTTTTTCCACAAGCTGTTTGGGCCTGTAAATGCCCGCTTTAAGAGCCGGAAGCCACTCGCTCTTCGCGTCTTTTCAGCCGTTGCCAAAGCGAGGCGCGCAGTCGCGCCCGGACCTTGACTCGGTCGTCTTCGTAGTGGGTGGAGAGTACGACGCCAGAGCGATGAAGAAGGGCCAAACTCTCGCCGTCGGCAGGCGAGAGGTCGAGTTCGGCCTCGATCACAGGGTCTGCGGTCAATCCTGCATCGATTCGTTGGCGGAGGGTGTCAAGGCCCTCGCCGCTGCTCGCCGAAACCCAGACATCGTGCGGCCCTGAGGGAAGCCGGTTCCTTCCGGTTGCGTCCACAAGATCGATCTTGTTCCAGACATGAAGCCGCGGCGTGGTCCCCACGCTCAGGGTCTCCAGCAAGCCCTCGACGGCGCTGTCCTGGGATTCGTACCGCAGATCGGAGGCGTCGGTGACATGCAGCAGAAGGCTGGCATCCTCCAACTCTTCCAGGGTAGCGCGGAACGCGGCGACGAGGTGAGGCGGCAGTTTTTGGATAAATCCCACGGTATCGGATATCAGAACAGGCCTCCGCGATGGCAGGGGCAAGGCGCGCACCGTGGGGTCGAGAGTGGCGAAGAGGCGTGAAGAGGTGAGCACGGTCGCGGAAGTCAAGGCGTTGAAGAGAGTGGATTTCCCTGCATTGGTATAGCCCACCAGCGCGACCGTGAGGAATTGACGGTCCCGCCGCCGGGCGCGATGCAAAGCGCGTTGCGACCGGACCTTTTCGATCGCCTCGCGCAATGAGCGAATGCGGGTGCGAATGCGCCGGCGGTCATATTCCAACTGCTGCTCGCCGGGGCCGCGGGTACCGATGCCGCCGCCCAGCCGGGAGAGTTCAGTGCCGTGTCCCCCCAAGCGTGGCAGCAGGTAGTTCAACTGGGCCAATTCGACTTGCAACTGGCCTTCACGGCTGCGAGCGCGGCCCGCAAAAATATCCAGAATCAGTTGAGTCCGGTCGATCACCCTCAGGTCCAACTCGCGCTCCAGATTGCGCAGTTGAGAGGGCGTGAGGTCGTGATCGAGGATGACCAAGTCGGCGGCAGCGGCGTGGGCGGAACTGCGGACTTCGGTCAGCTTGCCTTTCCCCAGCAGGGTTGCGGGGTCAGGTTGGGGGGACCTCTGAAGGAGAGAGCCCACGATGCGCGCCCCGGCTCCCACCGCCAACTCGCGAAGTTCCAGAAGCGAATCCTCCGCCTCCGGCCTGCCTGGAATCCGTCCCGAATGATGCGTAGGTTCCCAGCCGGCCAGGAAAACTCTCTCGGATGTTTGTGCGCGACGAATCCTCTTAGCCCTCCGACGGCGCCGGCGCCGGAGCACCGGCGCGCGGCAGCACCACGGTAGCAACGGCGTGCTTGAAAACCAACTGTTCCTGGCTGTTGCTCTCCAGGATCAAGGAATATTTATCAAAACTGCGGATGCGTCCGGTAAGTTTGACACCACTTAACAGATACACTGTGACCACAAGTTTTTCCTTGCGCACAGTATTCAAAAATCCGTCTTGGATATTTTGCGGTGGCTTCTCCATTTTTTCTCTCTTTTCTGGCACAGGTCCGCTTATCCCTTGTCCAGGTCTGGAAACAGAATGTGGAACGCCGGAATCTGGCATACGATTCATCTCCTTGGTGCGGCCCACCGGACAGGTGCAAGGGCAACTCGTGGGGTTGCCCGAGGGCGGCGACAAGGGCCGCCCCTCCATGGATCGTGTAAAGAACGTTCGTGTAGGGGCACGCCATGGCGTGCCCCTACGAATCGGCGGCGACGCTTGACTCACGCAAAGCGTCGATGACTTGGGCCTGGATTCGCGGGTCATCACCGAACCCGCTAAACCAGGTGATTCCCGCCTCGTGTCTAAACCAGGTCATCTGCCGTTTGGCATATCGCCGGGTAGCCGCCTGAGTTTGAGAGATGGCGTCCGGCAAACTCATCTGCCCGTGAACGATTGCACTGGCTTGGCGGTAGCCCAACGCCCCGAGGGCCTTCAACTGGCTCGAGTCCCGGCGCGCCAGCAGGGAACGAGTTTCCTCGAGCAAGCCGTGCGCGAACATCCACTCGACACGCTTGTCGATCCGCCGGCACAGCTCCTTTCTTTCGGGATGCAATCCCACTTTCAGAACCCGATACCCTTCCAGTCCGCTCCGGCCGCGCGCCTGCATCGCGGAGATTGGGGTTCGGGCCAGGATGCACACCTCCAGGGCGCGCACGGCTTTCTGCGCGTCCCGGGGCTGAATTCGAGCTGCTGCCGCCGGATCAAGCCGCTCGAGCAGTCGGTGGAGAAATTCGCGTCCTCTTCTCTCCATCAGGGCACGCAACCGGCTCCGCAATTCTTCCGAGCGGGGCGGGCCATCGAACAGCCCCATGAAGAGTGCGCGAAGATAGAGTCCGGTGCCGCCGACAAATACCGGTAATTTACCTCGCTCTTTGACTTCCGCCAACACGCGCAGTGCCTCCCGGCGGTAGTCTCCTGCCGTGAACTCGTCTGGGGCCTCGAGGCAGTCCAAGAGGTGGTGGGGAATGCCCTGGCGCTCCTGGGAGGCGAGTTTTCCCGACCCGATGTCGAATCCGCTGTAAAGCTGCACCGAGTCGTAGTTAATGATTTCCCCGTTCAGCGATGCTGCTACGGCAACCGCCAGGGCTGACTTTCCAGCCGCCGTTGGACCGACAATGGCAACCAGGGGAACGCCCTGCTCTAGCGGGACCACCATACCAGACGCAACGCACGTAACAGGAGGATTGCTAGAACCACCGCGAGCAGAAGAAAACAACCCAGGAGTTGAGTTCGAGTAAGGCGAAGCATTACCAGCTTCCTCTATCAAGGGTTTCATGCCGGGGCCAAAGCTCGGGGAAAATGAAAGTGATGTGTGTACACTCACCTCCCGTTGGTGCCACTCCTCAAAGCCTGATTCTAGCACATCGAATTGTCGATTTTCGATTGACGATTGCCGGTCTGCTCCGGCCGCGATGAAAGATGTGAGCTGGGGTTGACGACAACTTCTCGCTTGAACCCTTGACAATCGACTGTCGACTGTTGACTGTCGGCTCTTCGGCTGCAATTACTGGCCAGGCGAAAGGTTGTAGAGGAAAATAAACTGCAATACCAAATGGTTGCCGGTGAATTCTTCGGGCAAGGGCGGGAAGGGAATCGAGGAGTGGATGCCAGATAGGGCGGCGCGGTCGAGCGGGTCGGAGCCTGAAGAGGCCACCAGTCGCACTTGCGGTACGGAGCCGTCCTTGAGGATTTCGAAGACAATGCCCACCCGCCCTTTTTCGCCCAAGCGCGCTGATTCCGGAATCACCGAATACCAATTCCGCCGCACGATGTAGACCAGTCGCGCCAAATACGGGCCGAAATCCACGCCGCGTGTATCGGAAAGAATGAGCGGCCCTTCCGTGGAGAAGTTCGGTTCGAGGTTCTGAAACTGCCCGTTGCCTTCTCCATACCCTGAGCTGTTGCCCACTCCACCGCCAGTCGAACGCCCGCGCGCCGCGGATTGCAGTGACTGCTGGATCGCCTGGCCTGGGGTCAGGTTCGGGAGATTCAAGCCCGAACCGCCGCCCCCGGAAGGGGGCTTAGCGTCTTCCAGGCGCAGACCATCGTTCTTGGCTACTTGGTTCTGGGACTCGGGGTTGGGCGGCTGATTCGCCGGCGGGCCGGGAGCGGCAGGCGCGGGATTACCGCCCGCCGCGGGAGGCGGAGCGGGACGAGCGGCAGGAGGCTGCCCGCCGGCAATCTCCGGCAATGGCGTGTTGCCGCGCGAATAAGGCATGGGAAGGCCCCTGGGGTTGATAACGGGCGAACGGCCTTGCGCCCTGCGGTCTCGATCTGACAGTGGGGAATTCTCCGGAGGCGGCTCGGTCAGTTTGCGCAGGACGTCCGGCGGGAGCAGAAGAAACGTATTCTGTTCTTTGGGCGCCACTTGAACGGGCAGTCCGATCATCATCCTTCCTCGCCGCAGCAAGTCCGGTGAGAAGAGGAGAACCAGCAGCAGGAAGAAATGCAGAATCAGCGAGGACAGGTACATCGTCCGGCGCCGCCACTTTACGGCCTCCGGATCGACGACCAGCACGACGTGATAATCCTGCCACCCCGCCGGGAGATTGAGGGGCTTTGACTCACCCGCATAGGCGGTCTCGGGACTCGCGAAAAGATTGAGCTGGTTCGGGTCTTCAGGAACCAAGGGCGGGACTTCCGTCGGCGGCAAGGTGACATGCCCCGGCTTGATCGGACCCGGAGTCTTTGGTTCGTGGATCCCCGCTACAATCTGGCGGAACAGAGATACGGGCGGAAGCGTGCGCTCCACGAACGTGGCATGGAACTCACCCCCGGAGACGACGGAATTCCCGGCCGACCCGGCATCCGCGCCACGCCTGTAATACTCGCTCTGAAGAGGGACTTTCGGTTCGCGAAACCTCTGGCGAATTTGTCGGAAAAGTGAAATTGGCGCAAGCGTCGTATCCACGAAAGTGGCGTGGAATTCAGCCCCAGGTACGGGAGAAGCCTTGCTGGATGGGAATACCCTCGGGACCGCGTTCTTCGGTTCCCGCAGCCTCTCCCGAATTTGTCTGAAAAGCGAGACCGGGGGCAGCGCGGTATCCACAAAGGTAACGTGGAACTCAGGTTCGGGTGCAGGGGGGCTCGCGGCCGGCGCAGATTCGGCGCGGAGCTTCTCGTCCTTGGTATCGACAACTGCCATAAAACAAATTCGAAACTAGAAATCAGAGCCTATTGCGCAGTCCCACTCGGGATTCTCCAGTTTGCCGGGGGTGGCGCGTACATTGAAGTCCATGTATGCGCCACCCTCCCAGGACAGCATACTAGAGAATTGGGCGGCTCATTACATCTCTCCGCTTTGGCCTACCGGCCGGCCCAGGCGCACGTCCACCTTGCCTGCATGTTCTTCGATGCAATTCATGACGCGTTCGGCTAAGGCGAGGGCTCGGCGGCCCTCCAGTCCGCCCACCAGCGGGGCAGAGCGGGTTCGAACCGATTCGAGAAAGGCTTCGAGCTCCGACTGCAACGGGTCTGCGGGCTTGGTCTCGAGCTTCTGAAAGGTGATGCGGGGAGTCGGGCCGCTGTTATCGACCCGCAAAAGCGTTGCATCGCGCCGAGTAAAGTCAATGGAAACATAATCGTAGGGTTGAAAATAACGGAACTTTCGAATCGGTTCCGTGCTGGCGCGGCTGGCCGTGATGTTCGCCACCGCGCCGCATTCAAACTCTACCCGTGCATTGGCAATGTCCACTTTGTCCGAAAGCACCGGCAGCCCCACTGCTCGGACTTCGCACGGCTCGGAGTCGAGCATCCACAGGAGAAGATCGAGGTCGTGAATCATCAGGTCGAAAACCACGTCAACATCCAGGCTGCGCGGGCTGAACGCGCACATGCGGTGAATCTCAAAAAACAGCGGCCGCCGAGTTATGGCTTTGGCGGCCACTACCCCGGGGTTGAACCGCTCGAGATGTCCCACCTGTAAGATGCGGCCCCGGCATCGAGCTAGGGCCGTCACCTCTTCCGCTTCCTCCACGGTGCGCGTAATCGGCTTCTCGAGAAGCACGTCCACATCGTGGGCGAAAGCCTCGCGCGCCACTTCCGCGTGGCTGGTGGGGGGAATAACCACGCTCACGGCGCGAACTGTCTTCCATATCTCGTCCAGGTTCGCGAACGCCCGAACTCCCAATTCCGCCGCCATTTCCCTGGCTTTTTCCGGCCGCCGGTCGTAGACCCCCACAAGGTCAGCTCCCGCGAGCTGTTTCAATGCTCGGGCATGCTTCTTGCCGTGCTCACCGACCCCGATGACTGCCACGGCAACTCGATCGCTCACCTCGTTCACCTTGGAAACTGGAAACTAGAAAATGGAAGTTGGAAAGTGGAAACTGGCCTTGCAGGATAGATATCCCAGCTTCCATTTCCCGTTTTCGAGTTTCCGTCTTCCATTTTCCAGTTTCCGGTTTCCACTTGCTCAGTCCTTCATGCCCACGATGGCGATCCCGGCCTCGTCGGCTTCTTTGATCAGGGCCGAGCGTTCAAACAGCAGGGTCTTTCCCGCATCCACCGCCAGCACGCGGGCGTTTGACCGTCGCATCACCTGGATCGTCTTCAGCCCCACCACGGGGACATCAAAGCGCATGTCCTGACAGGGCTTACTTACTTTGACGACTACCAGCGCCCGTCCGTTACTGAGGCCGGCGGCCCGTTCGATGACAGCGTCGGTCCCTTCCATAGCCTCGACGGCCACGCAAGCCCGGCCGGACACTACGATAGTTTGGCCAATATCGAGGCCGGCAAGCTTCTTGGCAATCTCGCGGCCATACTCGATATCGGATTCTTCCTCCGCATCCGGCGCACGGCGCGTGAGCGGACCGGCATCGGAAAGCAGCGGCTTCAGAAATAGCGTCGAATCCACCACCTGGATGCCACGGCTTTCAACCATCCGCACGAATATTCCAATCAGCGAGTCCGTATTCTTGCGCGGCAGGCTTTTGAGGACGCGGCTCACCAGGCCGTCCGGCTTGATGGAACTGAAGAGTTGCGCGTGCTTCACCTGGCCGGCCAGGACCAATCTGCCGACGCGCTCAGCCACCAGCAAATCCAGAAGCTTTGAGACTTCACCCAGGCTCAGCCAGTGGATGGCGCTCGCCACGGAGGCGAGTTCCGGCGAGGCTTCTTCCTTGATGCCCACCACCAGCGGATCAATGCCTTGGTCCCGCGCCGCTTCCAGCACCAGGAAAGGGAAGTGGCCGTTACCCGCAATGATGGCATAACGTTCATTCATGTGCGAAACTCGAAACTGGAAACTGGAAACTTGAAACTCAAAGATCTAAGGGTATGGTTCAGTCTTGTTACGGCCAGGCCGGAGTTTCGAACGGCAATTTCGAGTTTCCAGTTTCCACTTTCCAGTTTCGAATTTCCGTTACTTGGCCACGCCGCGCTCAGAGGTCCGAATGAACTCCACGAGGGCGCGGACGTGGTCAGACTTGAAACCGGCGGCATCGATCGCCTCGAGCGCCTGGGTGGTATTGAGCTTGGATCTGCTCAGCAGGCGGAAGGTTCGCTCCAACTCCTTCAGGTCATCGGCGTTCACGCCGCGCCGCTCGAGCCCCAAGCGGTTGGCGCCCAGAACGTTCAGCGGGCGGGGGGCGGAAGTTTTCGAATAGGGGAGGATATCCTGGTTTACCACGCTGTAACTTCCCAGGAAACTGTAAGCTCCGATGCGGCAGAACTGGTGAATGCCGCAAAATGCACCCACCGAGGCATAATCCTGAATCTCGACGTGGCCGGCCAGCGAGGCCCCGTTGGCCATGATGATATGGCTTCCCAAGTGGCAGTTGTGCGCGATGTGGACGTAGGCCATCAGGAGGTTGTGACTGCCGATTCGCGTGACCCCGTCTCCCGCCTCGGTGGCGCGGTGAATGGTGATGAATTCGCGCAGCGTGTTGCCGTCACCGATCTCGACCCGGGTCGCCTCGCCATGGTACTTCAGATCCTGAGGAGCCAGTCCAATCGAGGCCCACGGGAAAATCCGGTTGCCCTTGCCGAAGCGTGTGTTCCCCTCCAACACACAATGCGACATGACCTCGCAGTCTTCTCCCAGTTCGACGTTTTCCCCGATCAGGGAATATGGCCCCACCGTCACGCTGCAGGCGAGTTGGGCGTTGGGATGGATGATTGCTGTGGGATGGGCCTTCATTGACGTAATTGGCCGAGTAGACCTGGACTTGCCGGGCCGGATTGGCCAGGACGGTCCGAAATGGCAAAGGCCACCGTCGCTTCCGCCGCCAACTTCCCTTCTACGGTCGCTTGACCGTGCATTTTGCCAAAGTTATTGCGCCGGTTAAGCAACTGCATTTCCACCCGGAGTTGGTCGCCGGGCAGCACGGGGCGACGGAACTTGGCGTTTTCGATGCCCGTGAAATAGATTAACTTTTTGTCCTTGTCCGGCATGTCGCGGTAGATCATGACCCCTGCCACCTGGGCCATAGACTCGATGATCAACACCCCAGGCATGACCGGCGCACCGGGGAAATGTCCCTGAAAAAACGGCTCGTTGATGGTCACGTTCTTGAGCCCCACAATGCGCTTGTCACCCTCGATTTCCAGAATGCGGTCAACCAGCAAAAACGGATATCGGTGGGGAAGAAAGCTCATGATATCCATGATGCTGTAGACAAAGCCCTTTTCCGTACCGGCGAGTGTCGGAAGATCAGCCACGCTTCACCATCCGTTTCGATTTCGGCGCTCTAAAGCGCCCGGCAGACCAGCCGCCAGCCTGGGAGTGAAGCCACCGGACTTCATCCGGCGGCGCCTGGCAGCGCTGTAAGCGACCGTCCGGACATTATAAACGAAACCCTCTCGCCTTCCAACCTTGGAGTGCGCTGGCTAACCACAATTCCAGCGGATTTGACAGGATACTGTTGTCAAAGATAAGATGGGGCAAAATTTAGTTGACGCGGCTGCGCCACGGGTGTTCGATTTGTCCCTGATGTGGTCCAGGCGGGACGCCCGCAGCGCGAGGCGGCTCCTCAGGCCGACGGGACCTTCGGCAGCCTGCTAAGGAGAGGCGTTGCAGCTAGAGGACAAAATATTCCAGCGGCCCGTCGACACAGGTGGAGCAAGTGCTCCTCGGCCTTTGACCTTCCCGCTTCGCCCTCGGCCTTTTAATTACCCCTTGCACGCGGCCCGAATATTACTTGTCGCGGCTCTGTTTGGAGCGCCCTTAGCCTTTGGCGCCGTGATCCCGGTGGCCTGGGCAGCCCTGGGCTTGATCGCCAGCGTGGCGCTGTTTTTGTGGGCCCTGGGAAGCGTTCAGCTCGGTCAAATCAAACCGCAATGGTCGCCGCTCTACATACCGCTGGGCCTCTTCTTTCTCCTGGCAGCGACTCAATCGGCGGCTCGCCTTACGCTCGACACCTCGGAAACTCGCCAAGCGCTGCTTCTGCTGGCCTCGGATTTGATTTTCTTTTTCCTCGCGGTGCAACTTTTTGGTGGCGCGCGCGGCTTCGCTCTCCAACCCTTCGGCATGGCGGTGCTGATTTTTGCCGGGTGCCTGGGACTCTTCGCCATTCTCGAATCCGCTTCCGGAGCGCAACGCATTTATGGCCTCTTCGAGACACCGAATAGCTCCATGTTTGGTCCGTACGTCAACCGCGACCACTTCGCCGGGCTCATGGAAATGCTCCTTCCTTTGGCGATTCTGTACATGGCCGGACGGCATGGCAGGCTATCCCTGGAAGGTACGGTATGGCGTGTCTCGGCGGTGGTGCTGGCGCTGGCCGCCCTGCTGCTTTCCGGCTCGCGGGCCGGCCTGCTGGCGCTGGCCGCGGAGATGGTTATTGCCACGGTGGTTCTCCGCCGGGCGGCGCTCCGCACGGGGCAGAAGCGGCGCTTGGCCACCGCCGCCGGCCTCGCCCTGATGGCGGGCGTCATCCTGTTCGCTTACGTGGACCCCGGCTGGGTGGCCAAAAAGCTCGGCTCGGTAGCCTACGTCAACAGAACCTGGACGGACTGGGCCGCCGAGCGCAAAGCGTTCTCCCGCGACGCCCTCCACATGTGGCGCGAGCATCCCTGGCTGGGGGTAGGCCTCGGAGATTTCGAGACCGCTTATCCCCGCTATCAAAGCTTCCCCACTGACCAGTGGATCGACCACGCGCACAACGACTACGCCGAAGCCGCCGCGGAAACCGGACTGGTGGGCGCCCTGCTCCTTCTCACTGCGTTGGGGCTGTTTCTTTATCTGGCCTTCCGCAATGTGTCCCACCTGTTTGGATCGAATGCCGGCTGGGTTCGCCTGGGCGCCGCCCTCGGATGCTGCGGCCTGCTGGTCCATAGTGTGGCGGATTTCAACCTGCACATCCCCGCCAATGCCGCCTGGTTTGCTGTCCTGGCGGGGATAGCGACTTCGGAACGAAGTGGTGCACGCGTCTGACGATTTGCCTGTCGTGGTGCGGGCGTCCCGCCCGCCAGAAGCATTTGTTGATCTTGGATTGACTGAACTCTGCCCGCCACGTCTCGAGCCCTCAGAAGCGCAAAAGGCCTTTACGCCGTTTTGTCTGAGAGTGCTTGCATTCTCGTAAGTGTTTACAACATCGTCACTTAGTTATTTCACTAATTTGTTCTTGACATCGAGTCCGTTTTGCGGTTTACTTGCTGGAGCCTTCCGTCTCGAAGGCGGGCGAAAATAGTCGCATAGCCTTTTGCTTGTGCTGCGGGCCGCCTCGGATAGAATTGGAGAGGTTGTGATGAGCGAATCAGCAAGAACCAACGGAATGGCTAGCTCGGCAGAAGCTCGGTCGAGGCCGAGGAAGCCGTATCATAAGCCGACCGTGCGCTACGAGCGCGTCTTCGAGACCCAGGCGCTGACCTGCGGTAAGGTCCAGACCACTCAGAGCTCGTGCCATTCCAACCGCAAGGCTTCGTAGGCACGCTGATATGGGGGAATTCGGATTGGCGATTGTACAGCAGGCCGGCCACCTGCCCTGCGGAATCTGAATTGCCGCTCACTAACCCAACACCGAAAGTCACACCTATCCCGGCAGCGTGACGGGCAAACAGCTCGTGGCGCTTTCGCGGAACCCAACCGCCAAGGGACTAACGCAGTTCGCTCGGTCCTTTGGCCTCCGACCGTTGCCCTTCCGCTTTTCTCGTTTACATTTACTTCGTAGGAATGAGGCTCGCAGCGAGCTGAAACGCCAACTCGTTCCGGACGCGGTAGGCAGCCGCTAGTGTGGTGTGGGCGTCCCGCCCGCCAGGAGGATTTGCTGATCTTGGACTGTCCGACATCTGGGATCTGACCTCTGACGATTTGCTTGATGTGGTGCGGGCGTCCCGCCCGCCAGGAGCGTTTGTCGATCTTGGATTGACTGAACTCTGCCCGCCAAGTCCCGAGCCCTCAGAAACGCAAAAGACCTTTACGCCGTTTTGTCTGAGAGTATTTCCATTCTCATCAATGTTTACCATTGCGCCAATTAGTTATTGCATTATTTGATACTTGACCCTGCCTCCCTTCTGCGCTTTACTAGGTGAAGCCTTCCGCCTCGAAGGCGCGAAAACACTCTCCTAGCCTCGTGCTGCGCTGCGGGCCATCTCGCCCGCGCCGCGGCGGATTCGAGGGAGTTGCGAAGTCCGGCGTAGCAGACGCGACGGCCTTCACGCACGGACGTCGTCAAATGGCGAGGCGGGTGGTCGTGGTTGGCTTGCGGGAGCGGGACGCTCCCGCGACAGCGGGCAGGATGCCCGCACCACACGGATGAGGGCGGGACGCCTGCGCCACTAATAGGCTGCTCTACGAAGAGGGGGGAGGGACAAACCATGAAGTCTACGAAGCGATTTCTCTACAGACTATCAATTCTCGCGGTCGCTTTCTCGAGTCTCATCGGCCTGGGCGTCTTGATCTCGGGCGAGGAAGGCTCGAGCGGAAGAATGGGTATCGTGGATGACTGGAGCCATCACCGCCTGATTTTCTCCAACCCCGGCACAGCCGTCGAGGCGCTGGCGCAGGGCAGGGTGGCGGAGTGGTACAAAATTGTGAACGACCCGCGGTACATCATGCAGCAGAGGAGGCGGAATCCTGCGCCGGCAGCCTCGGCACAGGGCTTCACCACGTTAGCCTCGCGCCTGAATGAGACCTTTGCGGAGATGCCGCCCGTTTCGCTCCGAGAACGCCGGGCACCCGCTCCGCACCGCGATTGGAGTTACTCGCTTGGGACGGGCACCGTGGCGCAGGGCATGTATCCGGCCAAGTACTCGTTCAGCATCACCGGCACCCCCGATTGCACGAACGACTTTGTGGTGTACGGGTTGAACGTGGCCGGCACAACAAGCGGCCAAGCGAACCTGGTGGGGCTAAACAATCTCTACTCAGCGAGTACCGGGACAAACTATTGTAGCGGCACGGGGCCTAAGACGCATTGGGCCTACAACGTTACGACCAAGTCAGGCGGGACCGTGTCCACCTCGCCGGCCCTTTACTGGGATGGCAGCAAGGTAATTTTTGTGGAGACTTCAAGCAGCGGGTCTGTACTCCACGTTCTGCGGTGGGTGGCCGGCGAAGGGACAGGAGTTGGCAGCGCGGCTGCACCCGACCAGACCCAGACCAGCTACGGCGCCTGCACGGGAACAACTTCCTGCTTGGTAAGCATCCCGCTAAGTAGTTACACAGTAACTCACTCCTCTCCGTTCTACGATTACAGCCACGACGTTGTATACGTCGGGGATGACAATGGCAGTCTTTTCAAAGTAACGCCGGTGATTGGGAGCGGGACACCGGCTGTTACCGCAGTGTCCGTTTCGTCGGGAAATTTCCTCACCAGCCCTGTTTACGACGGCAGCACCTACGTGTTCGTGGGGGGTAATTACTCGCTTTGGGCTGTGACCGCCAGCAACCTGTCAAACGTTTACCAATCACCCGACCTAGGCACCAGCGACGGGTGCTCCGGCAACAATATCCTTTATGATGGCCCGATCGTCGACGCCGCAAACAATTGGGTGTACGCTTGGGTCACTTCGGCTAGCACCTACTCTTACGTGTTCCAGTTGCCCACCACCGGCAGCAGCGGCCCGAGTGGAACCTGGGCAGATGCAGGGGTGCGCGTCGGACAACCCCAGTGCGGTAGCAGTACCACTTTTCCCACCTGGTCCCCGACCTTCGATAACAGTTACTACAACGGGACAATCACTAACGGCCACATGTGGGTCTGCGGCAGAGAGAATAGCACTAGCGGCAATAATGGCTACACGCCTGAACTGTGGTACGTTCCTACGGCGGGCACAAATGGAGCGTTTGGAAGCAAATCAAGCGGCGTGGCGCTCGGGACCTCCTACATTAGCGCTACCGCTTACGCCCAGTGCTCACCCATGACCGAAATCTACAACGGCACCACGGATTATATGTTCTTCGGTGAAGGTCTAAGCGGCAGCTTAGGGGACCTGTACGGCTTCACCATCAGCGGCGCCACGGCTACGGCAATCTCGGGATCTCCGCTTACGACTTACGGGAAGGCGACGGGCGGGACGAGCGGCATCGTGATCGATAACATCGTCAGCAGCGACACCCAGGCTGCGAGCATTTATTTCACGACGCTCGTCACCAGCAGCCTTTGCGGCACGAGCACCTATTGCGCGGTGAAGCTGACCCAATCGGCGTTACAGTAAAACACGGCGTTGGCCGGTGATCGGCGGCAAGTGGCGCGGGCAGCCTGCCCCGACCTGTCGGGGTCCCGCCCGTCAGAAGCGCTTGTTGATCTTGGATTGACTGAACTTTGCCAGCCAGGTCCCGAGCCATCAGTAGCGCAAAGGGCCTTTACGCCGTTTTGTCTGAGAGTGGTTGCATTCTCATAAGTGTTTACAACGTCGTCACTTAGTTATTTCAACGGTTTGTATTTGATATCGAGTCCGTTCTGCGTTTTACTTAGTGAAGCCTTCCGTCTCGAAGGCGGGCGAAAATAGTTGCATAGCCTTTTGCTTGTGCTGCGGGCCGCCTGGGGTAGAATTGGAGAAGTTGTAATGAGCGAATCAGCAAAAACCAACGGAATGGCTAGCTCGGCAGAAGCTCGGTCGAGACCGAGGAAGCCGTATCATAAGCCGACCGTACGCTACGAGCGCGTCTTCGAGACGCAGGCGTTGACCTGCGGTAAGGTCCAGACCACTCAGAGCGCGTGCCATGCCAACCGCAAGTCTTCGTAGCGGCGCGCCGGCATGGGTGAATTCTCATTGGAGATTGGCGATTGCACAGCAGGCCCGCCACCTGTCCTGCGGACTTTCAATTCCCGCTCTGGAAATGACTCCCCTCCTCAGTTGAGGAGGGGGGAGGGGGTGGTGTGCCGAGCGGTTAACCACCCCTGACCTCCTTGGAAAGGAGGCGAACCGTTTCCATCGTTGCTCGATCCCCTCTGACCTCTACCCTTCCGCTTTTCTCGTTTACATTGACCTCGTATGGATAACTCCTGGCGCCTTCGGCGTCACAACGAAAAACCAAAGTAGACATTACCCTTTCTTTATTTTTCAACCACTTACGAACCCCCTTTAGAAGGAATGACGCCCGGGGTCGCGCCTAACTGAAGAACCCTGTAGGCGCCACCGCCGCCGGGTGAGGCAGGACCATCGTACTGTTGGATTTCCCTTACTTTCCGTGGTAGCATATCGGGAACATTTAGGATTCGTGGGACGGAGGTATAAGCTATGGGCGCCAAGAGTCATCGGTGTGAGTGGCCGTGTGTGGCCGCAGTGGTTTTGGTGATGGTCGCGGGCCTCACCGTGTTCATGTCCGGCCAGCAGGGCGTAGTTCGGAATGACCTGGGCGTTCCCATCTTGAGAAACGGGCCGCAGGAGCCGCCGGAGATCCCGGGCGTCGTGGACGACTGGAGTCATCATCACCTGATTTTTTCGAATCCCGGCACGGAGGAAGAGGCCATCAAGAACGGCAGGCACGACGCGTGGCTCCGGATCGTCAACGATCCTCGCTACATCATGCAGCAATTGAAGCGCCACAGCCTCGCACAGGGGCCTGCCGCCGACTATGTGGCCAGGATGAATGAGCTGGCCCGAGCTCAGAACGCGGCCGGGGGCGCGGACGTGGCCGAGGTCCAGTTGCAAGACTCCGACCCGCTGGTGAAAGACCGCGGACCATCCAGCCCGCGGAAGTCGAAAATACAGCGCGACTGGAGTATGAACATGGGCGGGGCCGGGGCCAGCCTGACCGGTACGGTGAATAACATCGGCTCGGGCTATATCAGCGGCAGCTCAACACTGGTCATCAACGGCACCACTATTGGCGCGAGCGCCCCGACGACGGAAGAGGTAGCCTTAACAGTAGGTACGACCTTCCCCCCTAATGGCTCATACCTTTCCATCGTCGAGGCTGGAACGACTGTAGAGTATATCTTTGAGGACTCGTCAACCGTTGCTGCCGCCGGTAGCGATGCCACCCACACTTGTCAGGTTCGCGCTTACGTCCATGGTGGTGGTGATACCGCCGATACTGTCGCCTCCCACCTGTATAGTGCCCTTGTAACCGCCGGAACCGGCAACACAAGCACTTATACGTGTAACAGTGATGTCACCGCCAGCAATCTCACCAACTTGGCGACGATTACCAATCCCGGTGGCACCAGCGCGTCGTTTACGATTATAGCCAACACCACGGGATCAACTGGGTTCGGCGCCGCCGCAACAAGCGGCTCGCCCTTTACCCAAACAGGAGCTGCCTATACCTACACGGCGGGTGCGGACGGCACACAATCGGGCACACTGTTTCCCTACTGGTCGGGCAACAATTATCTTACCCCGACCCAAGTGGCCGCCAATATTGTGTCGACGATCCTTGCCAACGGCACCCTGAGCGGGACCTTTAACGCCGCTTCCAACGGCGCGAACGTCATCGTTTCGGACAAAACGGTGAACAGTGGAAACGGCTTGACGGCTACCGCCGGTTCTTTTACGGGTTTCGCCTGGGGCAACAGTGGAACGTTCGCCGGCGGCAGCGCAGCCGTCGCTTCCGATATGGGAGCGGGGGTGTACCCGGCGAAGTACAGCGCCACGACCACGCCGACCTGTAGCGACTACGTGGCCTATAACACCGGGCTCGCCGGCAGCAGTACTGCGCCAAGTATTATTGCCTACAATAACATCTATTCCGGCGCGAGCCCTGGGTGCGGCACGACGGGTGTCCCCAAAGTCTACTGGGAATACAACACCGGCGGCCAGATTGTGACCTCTCCTGTGACCTCGTGGGACGGGACCCAGTTGGCGTTCATTCAGACGGTAGTAGGCACTCCGACTAGTGCCTATCTGGTCGTTCTGAGGTACGGGACAACCGGCGCCACGATCTCGACGCCGACAAGCGTGTCTCCGTCCAACTACCATCTCTGTCCCGGCCCTTGCATGACCAGCATCGAGCTTTCTGGCGGCGCCACTGATACATATTCTTCCCCCTTTTACAACTATGCCACAGACACTCTGTACGTAGGGGACGACTCCGGCAACCTGCACGAATTCACGCCCGTTTTCTACGGGACGCCCTCAGAGGTGTTGACGTGCGGGTCGCAGCCTTGCTGGCCGGTCACGCTGAACTCTGGAAACAAACTGACCAGCCCGGTTTATGACTCGGTTTCCAATCTCGTCTTTGTGAGCAACCTGGGCTCGGCCGGCGGCTACCTGTATTCGATCGCCGGAACTGGTACCCCGACAGTAACCACGTCGCCTCAGTTGGCGAACAGCCCCGGCATTTACGACGCCGCCCTGGTCGACTCCACCTCGGAGAAAGTGTACGTTTTTGTAGGGACTGATACCGAAACCAACAACGGCATTTCCTGCAAATGGGCGGCGGGGTGCGAAGGTGTCTTCCAATTTGCTGCCGGCACCTCTCTCTCGGGCGCTAAGCCGGCGGAGTCTGTCTTCGGGGTCAGCAGCGCTAATCCGATTTACATGGGCACCTTTGACAACCAATATTACACCTCCTCCGGAGACTCAGCCGGGAATTTGTACGTTTGCGCCTACGGCAGCGGGTCCTGGCCGAAATTAGTGGACGCTACCATCGCCAGTGGCGCCTTTACCGGGACTAGCTCATTTACGAACCCCGTCGGCGGTACCGGTATTCTTGCCGCCAACATCGCAAACAACATGACAGGCAGCAACAATGCGCTTTGCTCGCCCGTGACCGAAATCTATAACGCCAACGCCAGCACCCCCACCGACTGGATTTTCCTGAGCGTGACGGCGAACGGCGCTCTGACCGCATGCAGCGGCGCCTGCCTCTATTCCTGGAACACCACCAGCACACTTCCCGCACAAAGCGGCACCACCGTTGATCAGGCTACCCAAGGTTTGGCCGCGCCCGGGGGAACGAGCGGGATAATTATCGACAACATATCGACCCAGGCGGGGGCTTCCCAGATCTATTATGGATTGCTCAGTACTTCTGCCGCCTGCGGGGGAAATGGCACCGGGCAAGGCGTCGGAGCGGGCGGTTGCGCTGTGCAGGCGGCGCAGTCAGGCTTGTGATGGAAGGCTGAAGGGTAGAGGCTGAAGGCTAAAGAATGAAGATTGGTTGCATTATCCTTTGACGTTCAGCCTTACCCCCCGGCGTGTTTCCAGCCATTTTGTCCCCTGCACTTTCCCCGAGACTACCCCCACACCGCGTGATAGCGTATATTTGTGGTCTGCGGAGCTGACATCTTGCCCCAGTCGGGCGCTCCTGCCCGCCGCTGCGCACCTCCCGGTGAGTTGAACTTGCCCTTCTTGTCCGATTCCGGGTTGCCTATGCCTCACCCGGGCGATTGAAAATCACCTCGTCATCCTCCCTCTTCAACCCCCGCACCTGCCTTTTGGGCGCTTTTCACTTGACATTCCCGCCGATCTATAGTAGGCTAGCAGCGTTGACGCACAAGGACGCCGGAGAGGCGCCGGCCTCGAGGCGGCCGAAAGGGAGGCGAGTGGGGGGAAGAGTGGAAAGCCGAAAAAAAGGACCGACTCGCTTTGATGTGGCACGGCCATCTTATTCGCGACCGTGCATTGACAGAATGCCCCTGCCACCGGAAATCATAGCCACAAGAAAAGATACTGAAATCGTGGGAACGAACTCAGCGATCTATTGCAAACAACTGACTTAGCTGTTTTACGATGCACAAAACGAACTGCTTTTTGACGCAAACGAACTCAAAACGAACCCCAAAACCGGTGCCGGAACCGAACACACTGAGATGATGGACGCCCGCGACGAACTAAAGCGCCAACTCGTTCTGGAGGTCCTAGAATCGACCGGCCAAGCCAAGCTGGCGGTGACTGGCACGAGCATGTTGCCGTCGATCCGGCCGGGCGACATGCTGGAGGTCCGTCGCCAGGGCATGGAGGCAATTTTGCCGGGCGACCTGGTTCTCTTCCTGCGCAACGGTGGTTTCGCGGCGCACCGCGTGGTGGAGAAGGCCGGGGAACCGGATCGCACACTCCTCATCACGCGCGGAGACGCCCTGCGCGTGCCTGACCCGCCGGTCACGCCGGAAGAATTGCTGGGGCGCGTGACCGCCATCCTGCGGGGCGGGCGCCGCCTCGATCCGCGTCTTACCCGCTGGGCCCGAGTGGCCTCCTGGTTTCTGGCTCGCTCGGAATTCTGCGCCCGCGTGGCGCGCCGCCTCTCGCGCCGTTAGTGTGGTGCGGGACGCCTGCACCACATCGTATTCTGCGATAATGAGAGGAGCAGACGCTTTGGTGGGAGGATCAGTGAAATCGCAATTTGAGCTGTGCATTGAAATCGGCGAAATTCCAATTCTGGTGCGCACCGACAGCGCCGAGTTTGCGAGTCTCCTCCAGGATCGTTATGGAAAGTTCGTAGTAGGCTGGCGCGCGGCGGGCGATCCGGCCTCCGAGGCGCCGGCCCGCGGCGGGAAGCAAGCCATGCGGAATGATGCAGAGCGTAGGAGCGAGCCTCCGAGCGCCGCTTGCCTGGTTTCCAATTTCCAGTTTCCAGTTTCAGCCTTCGAGCTCGAGGTCGAGTTGCTTCCACCGGGTTTGATGAGTGACGCCGAGGACGCGCGGGTACGGCTGGAGGGCGGGCGCTGGGTGATGGAGCGCGGAGATTTTCGCGCCGAGTGTGATCCGGTGCGGCGGCGGGGGTGGGTGCGCCAAAGCGCCAATCCCTATTCCATCGACGCCGTGTTGCGCATGCTGCACTCGCTTCTATTGGCGCGCGACGGCGGCTTCCTGGTGCACGCCGCCAGCGCCGTGCGCAATGGCCGGGCCTTCCTGTTTGCCGGCGTATCGGGCGCGGGGAAAACCACCATCTCCCGCCTGGCCCCACCCGACGTTGTGCTGCTGACGGACGAGATTTCCTACGTACGAGGATTCAGGATTCAGGAGTCAGGAGTCCGAAGGCAGAAGTCCGAAATCCAAAATCGTATGAGGCCTTTGGCACGCCATTTGCCGGCGAGTTGGCGCGCATTGGGGAGAATCTGCGGGCGCCAATCGCTGCGCTGTACTTGCTTGGCCAGGGCGGTGACAACACCATCCAGGACGTTAGGCAGGCCGAGGCCGTGCGGGCGCTGCTCCAGAACATCCTCTTCTTTGCCCAGGATGACGAGCTGGCGCAGTTGGTGTTCCAGGCCGCCTTCGAATTCGTGAGCCGCGTACCCGTGCGCCGGCTGGTGTTCGCGCCCGACGCTCGAGTGTGGGATTTGATCAGGTAAAATAAAGGGTGTAACGGGTGAAGGGACTGGTGTAAAATGTCCGACGTGGGGTGGGTCGAATCGCAGATTTCGATTTACGGGGTTTGTGTCTATGAGTCCACTCTATATTGCCAGAAGCAATGAGATCGCGGCCCGGCAGCTTGGCGACGAAATGATCGTCATGTCGAACCGCGACTCGACTTTGTTCAGTCTGGACAGCGTTGGATTGGTGATCTGGCAGGCGGCTGACGGGCGCACGCCTCTTGAGGACATCGTCAAGGAGAAGGTCTGCGCCGAATTCGAAATCACGCCGGAGGAAGCGCTGAAAGACGCCGAAAGCTTTGTGCGGGAACTGGCGGGCCACGGGATCATGAGAGTATCGGACAAGCCGCTGGAGTAGGGAGAAGCGAGGATTAAGAAGCCTGCTTCTTGATTCCTGCTTCACGGAGCAGCAATGCCCACACTGATGGAGGAAATGAACCAGCGTGCTATCGCCCTGGGCGTGCCCTTGGGTGTGCAACTGGACGTCACCTATCGCTGCAACGAGCGTTGCGTCCATTGCTACCTCGATCACGACGACCACGGCGAGATGACTGCCGCCGAGATGTGCGACGTGCTGCGGCAGTTGGCGGACGCCGGCACATTCTTCCTCACTTTAAGTGGCGGCGAAGTGCTGATGCGCATGGATTTCTTCGACATCCTGGAATGCGCGCGCTCACTGCTGTTCTGCGTCAAGATCAAGACGAATGCCTTCATGATCCGCGAGAAACAGGCGGACCGCATGCGGGAGTTGGGCGTGGACTCGGTGCAGGTGAGCATTTATTCTCACCGCGCGGAGGTCCACGACGCCATCACCAAACTGCCCGGCTCGCTGAAGCGTTCGGTCGCGGGCATCCGCTTTCTTCAGTCCCGCGGTTTGAAAGTGATTGTCGCCAATGTTCTCATGCGGCAAAATCTCGCCGACTACGCGGGCGTCAAGGCGCTGGCCCAGGAACTCGGCGCCCAATGGACCATGGACCCCACCATCACCCCCATGATGGATGGAGACCGCTCCATTCTCGGGTTGGGGATCGGCGGCGAGGAGTTAAAACAGGTCTTTCGGAATGGAGACCTGGTGGGGAACGTGGAGGAGTTCTGCGCACCTCCCCGGCCGGTGGATGACGGCGATCTGGACGGGCTGCCGTGCAGCGCCAGCCACACGTTCTGTTACATTTCTCCTTATGGAGATGTCTTCCCCTGCGTGCAGTTCCCGCTGCCTACCGGAAACGTGCGCAAGCAGAAGTTTCTGGAGATCTGGCGTCACTCGGAGCAGATGAATGATGTGCGCTCTATCCGTGGCCGCGATCTTCCGGTTTGCTCCACGTGTTCGCATCTCGGTTCTTGCACGCGTTGCCCTGGACTAGCCTACATGGAAGGCAACATGCGCGGTCCGTCTTCTCTGGACTGCGAAAAGTCGTTCGCCCGGACCGGAATCCCCTCCGCCAACATGCTCGCCAAGAAGCGCCAACAGGAAGCCAAAGGCAATCCGGAAGTCGCTTGGACGCAGTTGGTGCATATTCAATTGTCTTAAATCCCCAGGCTGGGTGACGCAACCCAACGTGGCACGGCCATCCTGGCCGTGCGCACGGGCGGGACGCCCGTGCCACAAAATCTGCGCGGCCGCTCGAATCACCACAAGTGGACGCCGCCGAGCAGGCGCGAGAGTCTTCGGATGCCTGCGGCGAGGAACCATCCTCCGACCTTGACTGTGACTCGCAAAGGCCGTAACACGTAATAAAGGAAGAATAGCGAGTCCGGAAGAGAGCAGAATTTGCAATCAGCCGTGGTGGGAACAAAGAGGCGAATGGCGAGATAGCGGAGCTTTCGTGCGGGTGTATTAAGTAAACGGAACAGAACGAGGTTGGACGCAGGTGGCGGCGCGTCTGAGGGACGCGGGACGCGCGGCCATCGCGAGGGCGACGGGGGGCCGAAGGCGGAATCAAAGGGCGTTTCGAACAGGGCACTGCAAGTCGCGAGGCTGGATCGAACGACCTTGTCCCAGCCCAGCGACTGCGCTCTCTGGCTCGCCTTTTTCCAATCGACCGAGCTTCGGTAACACATCCGGTCGAGGTCGGCATACCACTTCAAAGACGAGCCGCTATGTCGCCCGGCAAGAATCGCAAGGTACAGGAATTCCCACTCCGCACTCAGAGCGAATGCTGGGACTCCACGAAAGGTGATGGGGGGCGCTTCCGCCCACACCTGCTCGAGCAGCCCGCGGTCCAGTGAGCCGCCCCACACCAGCGCTGAGTGGAGTTCGAGGCCAACGGTGTATGCGGGTTCTTTTCGCGTCAGCAAGCAATCCTTGCCGTAACGTACGTTGAGTTCCAGGAGACGTGGTTGGCTTGTGAATTCCGATTGATAGCCGGTGGACACAAGTATGTGAAAGGCCTCGATGGCCTGGCCCAGGGGAACGAGCAGGTCAATGTCGTCGCTGACGCGCTGGGCGGCATCGCCGTAGAGCGACTCCGCCAGCGGAATACCTTTCAGCGGCATGGCGGATATTCTTGCATTAGCCAACTGCCGGAGAATCTGGGCCAACTCCATGGCGAGTAGCTCGGTCCGAATCACGTGCAATCGGAAGATGCTTGCCCATTCCGCCCGAACGGCCTCCGGAACGCCCGGAAACCCATGTGAGCTAAGCCCAGTGTAGACCAGGGGAAAAAGACCGAAGGCCTTGGCTCGATCGAGCAGAAACCCCCAGCGCAAGGGAGTAGATAGCAATTCCAGCGCCCGCTCCCACGCCTGCGGTGAAAGTTGGGCTCGAGAGAGCAGCAAGCACAGTTCAATCTCGGGAGGATTCATCAGGAACTGCTTTAAGCACACGCCCCGGGGAAGAATCTTCTTCCTTAACTCTCCGCAAAGAATCCCCTTCGACTTGGACACTATCAAGATTCCCGGAGGCGCTGACCCCCTCTCTCTGGGGGCTTTCCTGGGCCCCCATTATATTTGGTCACTGCCCAAGCCTCAAGGAGTTATTTGGGATCCATCACATCGCTCGATAATGGACCGGATCTGGTTCCACCCCGGTTACGGTTAGACATAGAACAACCAGTGGTTGTCCAACCATCTGCGCGCCCGAGCAAGAGAAATGCCCGGTAGAGGCTTGGTCGTTGATGCCAACATTCTCGTGCGGGGTGTGCTAGGGAGCCGCTTCTCCCTGAGGTTGAGTCGTTGGAGGAGTGGTGCAGGTGTTTCGGACCTCCCTCCTCCCGGTCCTGAACAATCCGGGTTCACCACTGGTGAAGCCGCCACAGACTGCGAAGCAGGGATTGTCCGGGAGAACGAAAAGGAGGCTGCGGAATTGTGAGGGGCGTCCAGCGGGCCAAGGACGTCCAGACCGCTCACATTCTGCGCTGGATCAACGCTCACAATGTCGTCACCATCACGCTGACCGAGGCGGAGAATTATTCCGTGCACGGTATCTCAAGTCCGCTGGGTGTTACCTTCGCTCTGGGCGGAACTCTGGTGAACTTGCTCATGGTCACGTTCATCGTGCCCCTTTGGTGCCGGCTGTCCAAACTGGAATCTTGGTTGTGACTCGATGCAAGTTCGATATTGAAAACCAGCGCGATCCGCGATCCCGCAGTTAAGGACGATTGGTCAGCAAGCCGCCCAAGAAGAACCCAAATCCTAAAATGGAATCGCAATGGGGGCACGAATACATGATTTCCTTCTTGATCACGCCAGCCACCTCCTTGTGAACCGACTCTGGCATGGAGATATCCGCGGACTCCCGCTTGGTCTTATCCAGGGTGACGACTTGCTTGCAGTAAGGGCATTTAGGCATGCTGACTTTCCTCCAAGACTCATTTGTTGAATTTCATTAGATAGTTGCCCGATCCCAGTATTACACAACTCAGTTTATACAAAGGAGAGAACAAAACCATGAATACACGATTGCTGTTTTCTTGTCCGCTATTGCCGCTGTCGCCGGATACTTCGGTCTCCGGCATCTGACACACAGAAACCTGGGCTTCACGCCTGTGAAGCGCTATGCCAGCAAGTTCGCGGAGACTCTGCTTCACACCGAGGCCACCGCTGCCCAGGAGGCCAGAGGCACCCAGCTAGCCTAATCTGCGATGTCAAGATACATTGGGCGCAAGTGATCACTAGGCTGAGCCAACCGCCGCAGCCATCGCCCGAACGGGTCCGCGCGTGATCGCCGTCACTTCGTCCATGACGTTGAACAACTTGGCGCTAAAGTCGGATAGCGCAGGATGGCTTTTAACCTGAGCTGCAAGCGGCCCGAACACGATCAGTATACATGCTTTTCCTGAGCCTGAACTCAGAAAAAGAGGCTGCTTCTGGGTAGCACTCCCAGTCTGCAATGTCGCTGATAACTGCCGCTCCGATTCAAAGGAGATGCCAAAACATGTCACTCGTTGCAAAGTACAAGCTTTTCTGGGCCGCCTCCATCGCCACGCTCTGCGGCCTGGCCTTCTGGAAGAACTCCAAGAGCTACCCACAGAAATCCAAACTCTGGAGACTCGGCAAAGCCGTCATCGACACCGGGTTGGTGCCGCTCATGGTCCTGTACGCTTCCGCCCTGCTGTTGATGTATGTGGTGATCTGGTTGACTAGCCCCTTCAAAAACAGGATCATGCAATCCACCGCGGCCTTTGCTTCCATCCTGGCAGTCAGCCATCTCGCCGGAATCGTTTTCGAAGCGGCCGCCGTCTTCGGTGTGTTCGCCGTGGACCTGTTGACCGGCAAGGTCGTGGCCCGGATGGACAAGCGAGAAAGAAACAGGCTGGCGAAGGCTGCATAAGGAACCAAGGAGTACAGCCCACGTGCCATCACGAATTCTTGTAGCTGGCAGGTTCAGAACGGGGAGGGTATTGGCCACTTGAAATTACGGCCGTGCAGGATCTTGCGGATCTCCGTCAGCGATGACGAACTGAACGACTTTCCCACAGTGCACGCAGATGGTCCATTTTTCATCTCGCCTCGCGCTCCGGGCGCTGGGGACACTGAAAGCCCGCAAGCAGTCTTCGCAACGGATGATGTAGTTTCCGTCCCTCTCCCATACTGCCTGGGCTGGTTTGATCTCAACTTGCGGGGGAGCAGTTCGCAGGGGAGGTTTTCCGGTCAGGTCCGACATGGTTTGCAGGAGCTGTTCACATCCGAATCCACTCTTCTGGCAGTAAGCGTCGGCGGCCACTCCTTCTGGCATTTCATCAGTGGCGGCTCCGCTGATTAAAATTACGGGTATTTGGGGGAAGCGTCTGCGGACAACGTTTAGAAACTCAACCCCTGACATGAGTGGCATGTTGAGGTCGGAAATAATCAAGGCAGGAAGTCCTTCGCGGAGTTTCCCGATCGCATCCAGACCGTCAACCGCCACCCGAACCACATACCCCGCCTCCACCAAGTATCCCGAGATGGATCTTCGGACAAGAGGTTCGTCGTCTACTAACAAGACCCGACCACTTAGCTGTCCCACCATGGCCGCCCCCCTCAGCATCTTGGGAGGGCATTCCGCGTACTTCATCCCCAGACAGAGACATTCTGTTCGAAATTAAAGAACTGATGAAGAAGTGTTGGTGCGGCAAGATGCCGATGCTGGTGCTTTATGCTCACAGCACGGATTAGAGCAACTCGGTGGCCATCGTGCGCTTGGCCGATGTCGCCTTCCTGGTGGGAGGCGGGAGCACAAACGAAAGCGAGCCAAAAGGTGCAGATTGTCACTCTGTTGGCGTGCGAGTCGGCTGCTCAAGCGGCACAAATGCCCAGTCTCTGCTCCCCATCGAGGTCAAAGATGAATCCTCTGGTGAAACTAGCTCTCAGCGTGGGAGAAACACTCGTTCATGAAGCTGGGAGGCTGCTGTTCGGAATTGCTCTCGGCAGGGCGAAGGTACTTCTGGGTACGCCCCAGCCGCTCGGAACCCGGCAACTGGCCTTGAATCGCGCCCTGCAGAAGAAAGCAGTCGATGGCGCTTTGCTGGCAGGTCCGCGCACCGGCAAGGAATATGCCAAGTTCACACTGAAGAAAGGCCTGCCCACGGAACAACGCCCCCACTCGCTGGCAGTTGAGAATCAGCCCCACTCCGTCGATGACTTTAACGGAGTCATTGAAGAGGGCTACGGCAAGGGTGAAAAGAGGCTGCTCTACGTAGGCACTGGAGTCGTTAAGGTTGGCAATAGCAGCCGTCTGGGCAGGATAAATGTTCACGAACACGGTGCCGAGAAGGCAGGACTTCACTATGACTTCGTTGCCGAAGGAGTTGACCCGCACACGCAGTTTTTCGAGGTCAACATTGCAAATGGTGCCCTCAAGGGACGCTATGCCTTCCGGCAAGCCTTCGGGGAGAACCAATATCTGGTTGTCCGCCTGAAGGACAATTCCGTTCTGGTGGCGAAGCCCGATATTCACCTCAAACCACCGGAGTTCCTCAACACCATCCGCCAGTCCGATCGCCCGGTCAGTGTCGAATGGAAAGACGATGGCAGTCTGGCGAATGTAGCCATCCACAACCTGCGCGCTATCTATCGCAGCCATCGGCCGGAAGGGGAGCCCTATTACGATAAACTCCCCGCCATCGAAGACCTACGCAATCACTCTCCCGTATTGCTGGCCCGCTGGCTGTTCCCAGGTTCCGAGCAAGAAGGCACTGTGCTCCGTGGCGAGCTTCATCATCCTGATGGAGCCACCCGAGCAAGTCCGAGCAGGGACTGTTGATGTACAGCGAAAGCCTGGCTGGGTCGACGGATCCGTATGAGAGCCGGTCGATGATGTATCGGCTGAAGAGTTCAGCAGGATGCCGGAGGTAAGCTGAGTGAAAACCTGAACCGCCTCACGCCCCGGCACCCCACATTACGTCGTCTGACTGCCTATAAAAAAGGGGCTTTAGCGCCCCAGAATCATTCGAGAAGCCGAAGTCGGTACCTTCCTACTAGACGGCCGACAGCAAATGCCGTCGGCCGCGAGAGTTTCGAGTTATGACGGAGTCTACCTGTGCCGACCACCATGGGAACCGCCTCTACCTCCGCCTCCACCGTGGCCACGTCCGCCACCACCGAAGGCATGTCCACCGCCTCTGAAGCTACGTCCGCCGCCACGGAAGGCACGTCCGCCGCCTCTGAAGCTGCGTCCTCCACGACCGAAGGCACGTCCGCCGCCACCGAAGCTACGTCCACCACCATTGAAGGCTCGACCGCCTCCACCGGCGTAACCGTTACTGAATCCACCACGATAGCCTCCGCGCCCGGCAAAGGCGCGACCGCCTCCATAATAGCCCCGCCCGCCAAAGCCAACTCCCCCAAAGAGGTGGCGCCAACCCCAACCCCACCAAGGCCCGATGCCAAGAAAGACTCCGCCCGAAAACCAGCTCGGTCCATAGTAACCGTAGGGCGCGCATGCGTAAGGGTAATAGGGGTAGTAACCATACGGGCACGCCGGAGGCGGCCCGGGATCCACGTAACCCTGATCCGGATTCGCATAACCCTGATTTCCATAGCCCTGATCCGGAACCGCATAGCCTGGATTCCCGTAGCCTGGATTCCCGTAGCCCGGTTGCACCGGCGGTCCAGCTTGGGCATTTGCGAACGGTGCAACCAGCAAGCCTATTCCCAATAATGTTAAGACTCTTGCGTTTGGCATTTGATGCCTCCCTCGAGCCCAGTTCTTGCCGAACTACAACGCCAATCACAAAGGCAATCGGCCTGCCAAACCACATGACTCGAAAGCTTTTAATTTCATGGGCTTAGGGACAGAGCGACCAAACCTCTAGATGGCCCAGCGCCCGTCTGGTGGTGGTTTCCGGGTAGGGTGGTGGTTTTCGGCCTAGCCGCTGGCCAGTGGACAAAAGGGTGGTGGCAATCCGAGGTGGTAGATTCGTGGCGAGTGCTTAGCTACATCGTCTGACATACCAAGGTTGTGCCTTCGGGCCAGAACGTCATTCGAAAGGAGGAATCCCCCATGATCATTGGCGTCACGCACGACCCAGACGGCCGTGTCGTCCAGCGGCCGTCCGTATCCACCAAAGCTACTCGGGTCAGGTGGCAAGGTCTTGGAGGTGGTAGAGGACGAGCAAGAGCAGGCGCCTGAGGTCGCGGCGGAGTTTTATCCGCTGTCAGTGAATGGCTCTTCGGCGACTGAATCCACCGAAGCCGTTTCTCCTACGGATGCAACTTCCCGCAGCGCTCGGTCGAAGACGGCAGGTGAGGCTCCGTCCTCTGGGAACGGTACCAGCGTTTCTGGCGGGAACGGGTTTGCCAAATCAGAGGCCAGCGGGAACACTTCTCCTCCCGCGCCCAAGAATGGCAACGGAAGTTCGGGATTCAATCAGCTTCGCAATGAGTTCCTGACAGCAGCACGGCGCGTTGCCGCAGCCAAGAAACAAGCTATCGGTGAAGTAGTGGAATGGGCCAGTGGCGGTGCCTTCAAGTACGGCGATATTGGCCGAATGACGGAGAGCGATGTGCCCAAACTGCGGGCAGCCGCTGAACTCATGGCATCAACCGTTGCCGGCGCAACTTGCTAACCGAGCCTTTCCGAACCTGCTTCCTTTGGAGCTATTCCAGCCGGCCATGCCTTCACCGTCAAGGGAAAAACCCACGATCAGAACTGCATTTACCTAGGCTACCCACTCTCCTCATCCCTACCTCGACCCAGAAATCCAATCTGCGCCCGCAGACTCTTCAGTGCAACCTAATTATCGGGTACACTCCTAGGCAGTTGTCATCTGGCTGGTGGCTGGGATCCTGATGGCAGAAGCCCGTGGCGCATGCCGCACCCACTCCTCATTCGTCTTCGACAGCCTGTCGGATAGACTTGCCCACGCCAAGAGGATCTCCCTGTTACTAAGAATCCTGGTTGTCGATGCTGAGCCGGGAGCTTTGAAACTGACCAAAACTTTGATCGAACTCTTGGGGTGCGAAGCCTCAACTCTGGCGGATAGCCGGCAGGCGGCGGGAACGGGGCCTCGGGCGTAAAGCCGAGGCATCCCTGGCTAATCGTGCAGGACTACGCTCAAGAGGCCACTATTGACCGTCAACGCGCCGTTGCCCGCGTAATCAATAAAGCCCAGCGTCCGGAACTTGTTCATGAAATGGCTGACCCGAGACCGGGTGGTGCCGACCATTTGGGCCAGGTGTTCCTGATTGATTCCGGGATGGACCATTTCGGTCCTGCTTTCCTTGCCAAAATGCGCCAACAATAAGAGAATCCGGGCCAAGCGCTTCTCACTGGAGTTGAAAAGCTGGTCGACCAGATCCCCTTCAAATCGAATGTTGCGTGAAAGCAGGTGCGTGATGAACAATTCCGCGATTCCCTGCTGCTCGTGGAGCAGACGCACCATCAGCGACTTCTCGATCCTGCAAAGAGTGCAATCCGTCACCGACATAGCCGTGGAGATGCGCAACGGCTGGCCGGCAAGGCATCCCTCACCGAAGAACTCATCAGCGCCCAGAATGGTAACGATCGCTTCCTTGCCTTCGTGGGATGTCACCGCGAGTTTCACCTTGCCTTGGTGGAGATACCACACGGAATCCGCAGGGTCTCCTTGCACGAAGATCGTGCGGTTCGCGCCGTATTCTAAAACAGTTTTCCCGCGCGAGATCCCGCCGAGGAAAGCTACCCAATCGACGGGCTGAGTCCTCTTGTTCGCTGCAGCAAGTGTAGGCTTGCATTTGCCATTGGCACTGACAACCTTAGGTTGGAGCTTCTGTGGCGTCATGGCAACTTTTCCTTTCTCCTTGCTGAAGGCGAGCCCGAGGGTTTCAGGTTGGAAGCTGCGAGCAGACATACCAACTCGCATTTTCCATCCTGAACTCTAGCTATCCATTGGCTGAAATACTAGGCTTCGGAGAAGGTTCTGTCTGTAGGCCATCGAACACTGGCTTGGCATATTAGCTGGGGCCGAGCTTGCGATTGAATTGCCGCATAACTCCGTAACCCCCAGGGGTTGTCCTTCCGGCAGTATTCATGCGTCCTGCTTGAAAGCCTTTCCTTGACGCAAGGGTCCATCGCCGTACCTGTCCTCCCGGATAGCTCCGTAACACTCGCAGGCGCACCCTTCAAGCTTCGAGCGGCTCAGAATCTGCACTTCACCACGAGTCCACTTGATGACCCCCTTTTTCTGCAACATTCCTGCTGCCAAGCTTACCGTGGGTCGGTCTGTCCCTAGCATCGTGGCAAGGAAATCCTGGGTGATGGCGAACGTCGGGGAATCCACCCTGTCCTGAGTGATGAGGAGCCAGCGTGCAAAGCGCTGTTCGATATCGTGAAGTCGATTGCACGCGGCGGTTTGAGCCATTTCCATCCAGTGAGTTACTGCATACCGAGTCAGGATCTGTTGAAGTTGTGGACTTGACCGCAAGACTCTCTGCAATTCGTCGACTCTCACCCTGAACCCGCCTCCGGCGATTTGTACGACCTCGCGCACTTGGCTCTTCCTCATGCCAACCGCCGCCGGTATCCCTGCAAACCCTTCCTTTCCTACTTCACCTACTTCAACCGTCCTTCCGTCTTCCATCTCAATGACCAGAGACACCATACCTGAATTCGGAAAATACACAAACTCCAGTGGATCGTTCGGTTCATAAAGGCTAAGTTGGTGAGGCATGCTAAGGAATTCTAAATGAGGACGGATTGCGCGGTATTCTTTGTCGGAAACCGACAGAAGGATTCTGTTGTTTACCGGCCTTCCGATAGGATTTGTCCGTTCGCCTGCCTTCGCTGTTTGAAAGTCTTTTTTGGCCACAGTAGTCCTTTGCTATGCGGGATTTGTTTGCCCGAAACGGTTCAGGCTTTCTTCGGACTGCCTTATGCGGACAGATTACGAACCGCCACATCTGCACGGGCCTGCCCCCTTTTTGCAACCGATGCCGGGAGAACACCATGCGCGTCCCCGCCGGAGCCTGGATGCCCGCTAGAGGCACACTTTTTATACGCGGGCGTGTCTCGCGTGTCAGTTTGATATCAAACACACGTTTGGTCAAGATTGCACAGTCATATGTGCGTGTTGGAACATCCGCTCGTTCATCCCCGCCGTGTAACGGAGTGGGTATTTATTGGTAACCGCAACCAGCCGGTCCATGTGACAAAAATCCTCAGAAGCTCATCGAGGAACACTTGCGCGACTCCCGACAAGGCTTGAACAAGCAGTTCATGCTGGCCGATCTGCTGCGGCAGTCGGTCTACAGTCGTTGGGCGGGCTACGAGGACCTCAATGACGCCGAACGACTGGCCGCTGACCCGACGTTCCGGTTGATCAGTTCGCAGAAAATCTGGGGCCGGGGCGCGGCGCTGACCTCGACCTTGCACTGGTTCGAGACCGAACTGCTGCGGTTCTATAATAGGCGAGGCACGGCCGGGCAATGGATCAAGGAAGGCAAGCAGGCAGCGCCTGGGACCCGGTTATCGTGTCATCGGTTCTGGGCCAATGAAGCGCGCTGACCATTGAGCCTGCTGGCCTACAACCTGGGCAACCTGTGGCGCCGCCTC
>Ga0326728_10002413_pt1 | contig 62337 bp, 47 predicted proteins | sample MB3enrmetagenome_FD_207602 | JGI IMG/M metagenome (GOLD analysis project Ga0326728, IMG submission 207602) | Lab enriched peat soil microbial communities from McLean, Ithaca, NY, United States - MB31MN | ecosystem: Environmental > Terrestrial > Soil > Wetlands > Peat | place: USA: New York... | reverse complement strand
TCAGTTGGTGCCGCGCCCGGGGCGTTGTTTGGGGGGGGGGGGGGGGGGGTGTCCAATCACGGTTTGGTAAAGGAAGTAATTGGACATTGGGGCCCCTGAAGCGAGTTTGCTCCAAGAAGGGGAAATTCTCTGCAATAGAGAGGTTTGCGGAAGTCGCGTGTGAAGAAATTCAACGAACGGGAGCATCATTTTGAACCCTCGATACTGAAACACGCACCCAGGAGGGAGATGGGCGGCGTTTTGCCACGCCCCTGCGGGGCTGATATTGGGGGCGAGTGGTGCAATTCCGCAGTAATTCGATGCGACAATCGCCGATATTTCGTGGAAAACGCACCGGAAGAGGAACAAATGTCGATCCTTCGACTGCGCTGCGCTTGCTTATTGATCCGGTCAGATTGGATCGCGAGGTTGCATCCCATCCTATCCGCAACAACAAAGACGTGGCGAGGGTGGAGCACCCGCCTCTACATCATGGGGAGAAATGCTCTGAAGTCCGGTTGATGCGGGAGCGCCGGCATCAATGGGATGAGAGATCCGCGGCGGTCTCTTCCAGGCGGCGTACGGTGACCACGGTGATGTCGTCCTGCTGGCCAAAGGAGCGGGCGGCGTCGGCGATGTAGAAGGCGCTCTGGTTGCTCAGGTTGTGTACGCGGTCGAAGCCGAAGAGTTCGCCCGAGGGGCGGGTGGCTTCGACCACCCCATCGGAGAGCAGCAGCAGGCGGTCACCGGGGTGCAGGTAGAGGTGGATCTCGTCGTAGACGACCTCGGGCACTACGCCCAGGGGCAGGCTGCCGGGGATGGTCACCTCCTGGCTGTTCAGGTAGGGGGGCAGGTGGCCGGCGTTGGCCAGCACCAGTTCCCCGTTGGCTCCGAAGCAGGCTGCCTGGCAGGTGGTGAAGCTTTCGCTGCCGGTCAGCACCCGGTTCAACGCTTGCAGAATCCTGGCCGGGCGGCGCTCCCGCAGGCCTCGCAGCGCGCCCATGAGCATGGAGACATTCATGGCCGCCTTCAGGCCCTTGCCGGCCACGTCGCCGATCACCACCAGCAATCCGCCGTCGGCGGTGGGCTGGACAAAGAAGAAGTCGCCCCCGACCTCGTTGGCCGGGGTGTACACCGAGTCCACTTCAAAACCCGGTGTCTCCAGCTTCTCCTGGGGAATAAGCAACTCCTGCACGCTGCGGGCGGCGGCCAACTCGTTGGAGACGCGTTCCTGGTCGCGTTGAATGCGCAAAAAACGCACAAAGATGATGAGGACGATCACCATGAGTCCGGCGAAGTCGGCAATGGAAGAGAAGTGAATGGGGATAGGGCCGGCTTGCAGGGTGAGCGGAGAGTGATAGGCGTGGCCGGTCCAAATGCTCATTCCCGAGCGCAGGAAGGGCTCGAACCAGCCCACCAGGGTCAGCAACAGCGGGATGAGCAGCAGTCCGGCTTCGAAGTTGCGGCGCAGGGTGGCGGAGATCAGGGTGATAAAGACGAAGACGAGCCAGCAGAGCAGCCAGAAGGCGCTGAAAAGTCCCACCACCGCCAGGGCGATGTCGATGGAGGGTCCGCCGCGATCCACCAACAGGATCAGCGGCGCGGTGCAAGCCATGATGGGCGCGGTGAAGCGCAGCAGCACAATGTACCAGCGCCGGCGCAGGGCCAGGAACGAGATCAGAAATTCGAAGTAGAGGTAGGCCGAGATCTCCAGCAGTTGGGTGTTCAGGGCAAAGAACAGCAAGTGATTCAGTTGCGCCGTGCTGCCGGAGAGTTCCACAAAGCCGATGGGCGCCTGCATCAGTTCGTGCAGGGCCAGCCACAGATACTCGACATGACCTTTCTGGGTGAAGTACAGGGCCAGCAGAAAGATGCCCAGCAAGGTGAGTTGAATGGAGTTGACCAGGCGCGGCAGGCGTTCGAAGAGCCCGTGCGTGTGCCACAACTCCAGAGCTCGATCCAGGTCGTCGCGGCTGCCCAGCAGCAGTTTGCGGGAAGAAAAGAAGCTGGTGTAAGCCGAGGTGCCCACGGGGATGAAGATGCTGCGCACCGCCAGAGTCAGGTCGGTCTGGTTGGGATCGATGTTCAGGTCGTAGATGCGGGAGATGGGCTGGAAATGCTCGGAGAGGTTTCCGTTAGGCCCATCCGGCTGGATCTGCCGGCCATTGGCGAAGACCGCCACGCCCGGTTCCTCAACAATGCCCATGGTTGCGGTCTGGGTGATCGGCAGCTCTACCAGCAGGGAAACGGGGCCGTGGCCGGGGGCCAGCTTCACGTGCAGGCGAAACCAGACATCAGGTCGTTTGTGGCCGTTGTGGGGGCCGGAATATGACTTCCAATCCTTGGCGTCGGCAGGGCGATCCTCGTCTGGAACCTCGGCGAAGGAGACCGTTGCATCCCGAACAGCCCAGGAAGAATCGTCGAAATCGGGATCGGCTGCCGCGGGGTTGGCGGTGATGCCGACCCGCCAGTTCTTGTCCAGGCGCAGCGGCGAGCCCAGGTTGACGGCGTCGAAGACCACTGCCGGGGTGCGCGGAGCGTGGGGCGCGGAAGAGTGCAGGTGGGTCTGGGGCTCAAGCAAACGCCCCAGCGCGGGGTCGACCAGAGGCTGCTGGGCGATCGAACCTATCGCTCCACAGAAAACCGCCAAGGCTAGACCGGCAATGGTTCGGCGCAATGCTTCTCTCCTCTGTACCGCCGTACTTCACTGTACCGCAAAGCGCAGGATTCTATCCCAGCGGTGGGCGATGAGGCAGGGCAATCGCATCTGGATTTCCAGCGACAATGAAGGGTACGGGCTTCAGCCCGTACATAAACAGTACGACTAGTATTGGGCTTTAGCCACTGAGGGATAGCCAAGGCCGAGTTTGGTTCTCGGTCTCAGGCGTGTGTGCGGTGCAAACTCCATGAAAAAGAGAAGTTTTACTCTCGTTCTGGCTCTTCCCTCGGGGGCTAAAGCCCATTTCGTTTTGACCCAAGAATGTACGGGCTAAAGCCCGTACCCTTCAAAAGCCCGTACCCTTCAAAGCCCGTACCCTTCAACGATCCAAATGCGATTGCCCTGGGCGATGAGGGGGGAGGAAATACGCGCAGGTCAGCCTGCAGGTATGCTGGACAAAAGAGATCGCAAGGTCCGGGCGCGATGGAAGGGAAATTTTCTCTCCCGCTGTTGCCCAAGGGGCGGATTTGCACGTCTAAAGAGTGGAGCGAAGCGGGTGGCCGGGCGGCATTGCCGGAGCAAAACGCACTCGCGGGAGGTTTTGGTCATGAGGACAGCTTGCAAAGGGTTCGGCGTTCTGGCGCTGGCGGCAGGGGCGTTGGTCTTTACCGGCGCGCTGTGGTCGCAGTCCACTCCTTCCTCGGCGTCTTCTTCAGCTTCAAGCACCGCTTCGACCCCGGCTCCAGCGGCGACCACCCCGGCGGCGCAAAGTCCGGCGGCTGGCGACGCTCAGGCTGGCCCAGGAAGCGCGCCGGTGACGGGCGACACCGCCGCCCCCTCCACCCCTGACAAGACCGCTGCCGCCCCCGACAAGGCCGGCGGCAAGGATAAAGCCAAAGACAAGCCCGCGCCGGGAACGGCGCCGGTGGAGGGCGATGTGCCCGCGGCGGCCATCGATCCCAACAAGGTGGTCGAGGTGGGCAGTCAGAAGATCAACGTCAAGCCTGGCTCCATCGAAGACGTCAGCGCGGTGGGCAATCGCGACATCGGCGGGCGCGGGATGTTGAACTGGTACTCCACCGACTATGAGATCAAGCTGGGCAAGATGTACTCCATGGAGATCGAGAAGAGCGTCAAGTTCATCACCGATCCGGTTATCGTGGAGTACGTCAACCGCATCGGCCAGAACATCGTCAAGAACTCCGACTGCAAGGTTCCCTTCACCATCAAGGTGATCGATTCCGACGAGATCAACGCCATGGCGCTGCCGGGCGGCTTCTTCTACGTCAATTCCGGACTGATTCTCAATGCCGACGAAGAGGCGGAACTGGCCGGAGTGATGGCCCACGAGACAGCCCACGTCTGCGCCCACCATGCAGTGCGCGAGATGACCCGCCTGAACTATGCGCAGATCGGCATGGTGCCGGTGATGATTATGGTAGGCGGCTGGACCGGCTACGGGATCTACGAAGGCGCGCAACTGGCGATTCCCATCACCTTTCTGAAGTTCTCCCGCGAGTTCGAGGCCCAAGCCGACTATCTGGGCGTGCAATACATGTACCGCGCCGGCTACGATCCACAGGCTTTCATCAGCTTCTTCGAGAAGATCCAGGCGTTGGAGAAGCGCAAGCCGGGGATGGTCTCCAAGGCATTCAGCGACCATCCCCAGACCCCCGATCGGATACTGCATTCGCAGGAGGAGATTGCCCGCATCCTGCCGGCCCGCGACGAGTACACCGTGACCACCTCGGAGTTCGACGACATCAAGGCGCGGCTGGCGCGCATCGAGAACAAGCGCCGCCTGACCGACTCCAAGGGCGGCCAGAAGCCCTCGCTGCGCCGGGCCAGCAGCAATCCAGACGACAAGAGCGACAGCGGCAGCAGCACCCAAAGCCGCCAGAGCGGCGACAGCAGCTCCGACGACAAGCCCACCCTGCATCGCCGCGACGACCAGAACTAAGCCCGCCTCTTGAGTTCGCGGCAGGGAAGAACTGTCATTCCGAGCGGGCGAAGCGGGGTTGAAGGATCGGCTGCCTTTTTAAGTGATGAGAAAAGCAGATCCTTTGCCGCACTCCCAATGAACAGGGATACTTTCTGGGCTGGAGATCGTTTTTTGGTCGCTTTCCCAGGACAGCACAGCGCTTGTCCTGGGCTATCTTCCGTCGCCCCTCCGGGGCGAATGTTGGCGCAAGGGCGAAAGTGGCGGATTTGGTTCATCCATGCCGTAACCCGCAATGCGCGTCAAGATGCTCCGGATTGACACGTCATTTTCGCTGCGCTCAGATAGAGACTTCAATATTGAAAATGGCACCGGAGACAGGTCTTGGCCCGCGCCGTCTACAAGCGGGTGGAATTGGGCGGTTGGGGTTTGCGGCTTGTCTTGTGCGACGCGGCGGGCTAGATTAAAGGCGGGGATGTTGACCGCCAGCAGTGCTGCGCCCACGCTCCCCCGGAACGGTTGCCTCCCATGAAAAAGATCGCCATCTTTGCTGCTGTCTTTGCGTTGATTCTGCTGCTGACCAAGATCGCCAACCAGGTTCCGCCGGAGCCGCCCTCGGGAGTCAGCTTTTCGCTCAAGGGGCAGCAGGTGGTGCAGTGTTCTCCGACCGAGATCACCCTGCTGGACAGTCATCACGCGGCGAGCCATCTGGTGAAGGGCGATAACTGGCCGGACTGCGAGTCCTTCCAAAAGGACGACGTGTTGGACTTTTACCTGTCGCGCGGGGAGAAGACCCGCTTTCTGCACATGGAAAAGTCCTCCCTCTGGCGCAAGCTGATGTAGCCTACTGGCACCGCGGGGGAGACGGGAAGGCGCGGCGGGGGGCGCCGATGGAAAAGCGCACCATCTGTCCCAATAGCCCAATCTCTGGGGAGTGCTGGGCCGGCTACCGCAACCGGCTGCGCTTATGATCCAGATCTGCCTTGGTTGGCTTTCGCCGGAGTCGGGGGAAGGGGGGAAATTCTCGGAAAGATCCGCGAAAACCCTTGAAATGGCGGGTAAATCCGCGCTATATACAAGACTACCGGCATTGATGCCGGAATTTTGTCGCGGAGCCCAGCCCCGGAAGCGCAGCCGAAGTGTCTGCGGGAAACCGGCGTTCAACGGGACTCCAACAAGGATGGCCATCATGCGCAGCGCCGCCCGTTCCAACCTGCTGGTTCCCGAGGTGCGTGAGGTCATGGATATTCGCCAGGCCTCGGAATACCTGGGGATTTCTTCCGACACTCTCTACAAATACGCCTCGGAAGGCTTCGTGCCCGCCTTCAAATTGGGCAACCGCTGGCGCTTCAAGCGCACCCGTCTGGACGAGTGGATGGACCGCCAGTCGGAGATTCAGGCCGCCGGCATCGAACTGGATCCCCAGCAGAAGAAGCCGGTAAGGCCGGCGTTCTAAAAGCAGGGAACAAGGGAACAAGGGATCAGTGGTCAGTGATCGGCGAGCCGAAATCCGGTGTGCCCGGGGCTGGCTTCCAACTCGATGTGTTGGCGTTACAGTTTGGAGTCGAAAACGCGTGGATCGGGATTGGAGATGAAATGCAGGAACTTTTATCGCATCTTCGTTCTCATTTCTCCAGAGATGGGTGCAAAAGGCGAGATTCTCATTGAGAATTAAGATGTGAATCTCTGCATCCGTATGCTTCTTTTTGCGCTGCTGCTGGCGCCGTGTTCTCTCATCGCCCAGTCACTGACCGTCAATGCTCCCTTCGACCCCGCCCACTACCAGCCGCTCGACGGCCCGCAGCGCTTTCATCGGTGGATGATGGAGGACGGTGGCTCGGCGGCGATACACGTGCAGTCGCTGACCTCCGCCACCTATTTGCAGTTCATCGCCGACCCCTCCGCCTGGAACCGCAGCGCCGGTGGCTTCGCGCGCCGCCTGGGCAGCGGCTATGGCGCGAACCTGATCCAGAACTCGGTGCATGAGAGCCTGGCGGCAGCGGCCGGAAGCGATCCGCGCTACTTTGCCTGCGCCTGCTCAGGTTTTTTTCACCGCTCCGGCTATGCCCTGAAGATGACCTTCCTGACCCACGCCCGCAGCGGCCGCCTCACCCTCGATCTGCCGCAACTGGCGGGCATCTATAGCAGTTCCATGGCCGAGGCCGGCTGGTGGCCACACCACTACAGCGCCTTGACGCAGGGGGTGCAGACGGGCCACATCCAGGTGGGTTTGACCGGCGCCATCCATCTGACGCAAGAGTTCTCGCCGGAGTTCAAGCGGCTGGTGCGTTGGCCAAAGGCAGGGAACAAGGGAATAGGAAACAAGGGAACAGGGAATAGGGGAACAGGCGGGGCGGGAGGGGTACAATGACGGCAATCCATTTCCGGAGGGTCTCAATGCGTAAAACGCTGCTTGGCTTGCTCGCCGTGGTCTTCGCCTTGTCCTTCGCCGCGCCCTTGATGGCCCAGGGAGCGCCGCCGCAGGGCGGGAGCGACCAGCCCTATACCGTCGAGTACTACTACAAATGCCAATGGGGCCATCAGGCGGAGTTCAAGGAACTCTTCCTCAAGAACCATTACCCGCTGCTGAAGAAGATCGAGGCGACCGGGCGCATTCTGTCGGTCAAGATCGAGTCGCCTACACTGCATACCACCGAAGACGGCCGCTGGGACTTTCGCGTCACCATCCGTTACAAGAACTCCACCGTGGGGACCACCGCCAATCCCGACGAAGAAGCCTTCATCAAACAACTCTGGCCCGACCAGGAGACCTACAAGAAGGAAGAACAGCGCCGTTTCGAGATCCTGCTCGGCCACTGGGATCTTCCGGTGACAGACGTAACGCCGGCGAAGTGAGCGGGGAGGGACCCAGGGAACGAGGGAACAAGGGAACAAGGGAACAAGGGAACGAGGGAACAAGGGAATAGGGCATAGGGGATTGCAAATCTTCCGGATAAGGAAACCCGACGAAAATGCTTGACCTGCGGACGTGAGAATTGCAGCATCCTTCCCTGATCCCTGATCCCTGATCCCTGATCCCTGATCCCTGATCCCTGATCCCTGATCCCTGATCCCTATTCCCTATTTTTCCACTGCCGTACCAGGTCTTCGGCGGCCTCGGGCCAGTCGGGGAATTCGAAGCGGAAACCGGCCTCGAGCAGGCGTCCGGGAACGGCGCGGCAACTACCCAAAACCAGTTCGGCATTGCTGCCCATAAGCAGCGCTCCCAGGCGCACGGCCAGAGACGGAGCGGGGAAGCCGTTGGGCACATCCCAGGCCTCGCGCAGGGCGGCCATGAAGGGGCGGTTCTGGATGGGGTTGGGTGCGGCCAGATTGAAGGGGCCGTCCAGATCCTCGCGGGCGATGAGAAAGGCGACGGCGCGGGCGTAGTCGGCTTCGTGAATCCAGGGGACGAACTGGCGGCCGCTGCCCGCCGAGCCGCCGAAACTCATGCGCACAAGGTTGGAAAGCACGGCAAAGACGTTGCCCGGCGCGGGGCTGAAGGTGACGGCGCTGCGCAGGGCGATCTTGCGAGTGCGGGGCGTGGGAGTGGAGAAAAAGGCCGCTTCCCAGTCGCGCACCAGGCGAGCCATGAAGCCGCGGCGGCGCGCCCAGGGAGCGGGAGTCTGGTGGGGCGGAAGAAGGTCGGCCCCATCGATGGGACTGGATTCCTCCAGGGGCAGATCGACGCCGCGCTCGTCCACGGCGCGGTGGTAGATGGTGGCGGCCGAGGCGTTCATCCACAATTTGGGGGGATGGTTCAGGCCGGCGATCACCCGGTGTAGCAGCAGCGTCGAGCCGATGCGCGATTCGTAGAGGTCTTTGCGGTTGGCCGCGGTGAGCCGGCAGTTGATGCCGCGGCCGGTTAGGTTGATGCAGACGTCTGCGCCTTCCAGCGCCTCGGTCCAGGGGCCGGGCTGGAGGCCGTCCCAATGCATGGTCTGCCAGGCGGCAGCGAATGGGCTGCGGGTCAAAACCGTGACGAAGTGGCCCTGCTGTTGGAAGCAGCGGGCCAGCATCTGCCCCACCTGACCACTGCCGCCGGGCAGAACGATGCGCAGGCGGCGATTTGCCGATGTGGCCTGCTGGGGGGCTTCGGCGTTCACGGGCTGCGCCTGCGTCTGGACTGCGTTCTGCTCTTCAACCATGAAGACAGGGTAACTGAATGCAGGCCGGCGTGGTTTGCTTTACGGCAGGGGAGGGAAAGGATAGCCCGCCATCCTGCGACGGTGCTGCCAGCCGCGCAGGCCGCTGACGATCCCCATGACGATCAGGATCAACAAGAGCAGCGGAGCGAGAAATATCCAGATGGGGAAATAGACGTGGTCGCCACCGACGATGACGGTAGAGGCTTCGTGCAGGCTGCCGAACATCACCACCATATCCTTGGAGATGTGGACGTTATTGCCCAGGCGGACGGCGCCGAAGAACTTCACCAGGTCGTCGCCGATGGTGGCATTCGGCTCAGCCGTGACCGTGCCGAAGAAATTCACCACATCGTGATGCGCATTGCCGTTCAGACGAACATTGCCGAAGAAGACGACCACATCGCCATTGACATCGCCGTCCACTTGAACACTGCAAAAGAAGCAGACGGCATCTTGTACGGTGGCGTCTTTCGGCACGTGGATATTGACGCCGAACTGCACGGCGTCGCGATCGGCGCGGGCGGGCGCGGCACAGGACAGCAAAGTGGCGGCCAGCAGGCAGAGGGGGAGCAATATGCGAGTCATCATAGGCGTCTCCCAAAGCGGTACGGCTAAAGGACGCGCAAAGTTCCGCTTCTGTTCGAGAAATCAGCGCCGATGGCCGGTTCGAAGCAGAGCAGCTTCGATGGTCTTGAGGGGCAGCAGTAGCGACAGCGGCGCATCCAGCAACGGAACAGCGCCGTGGTTCGAATACCAATGCGCAGCGCGTACGTCTTTGGCATCGATGAGCAGCGCCACTCCGCCTACCTCACGCGCAGCAAGCAAGCAACGCCGGCCCGCGGCAAAGAGAAGCTGTCCGCCTAAGCTTTGTCCCTGAACCCTGAGATCGACAGCCAGGCGACCGAGTCGAAAGACTGGTACATCATGGCGCTCCAATCCCCGTCGTATCTTCTCCGGAGTGCGTTCGAAGGCCAGCGAAGCGGGACTCAAGGTATAAAAGCCAAGAATGGTTCTGCCATCGCCGCTTTCGATAGCCAGAAAGGTCTTCGATCCGCCTAGTTCGTGGCTTTTGCGCGCGTGAAGGCGCAGGAACAGATTCAGCACCTCATCCCCGCAGTCGAAGCTCTCCCGGTCATATTCACGGCCGATAGGCGCTTCCTTCCAGGCTTCGATCTTCATGGCTGGCATTGCTCGGAGTAGGCCTTGGCGGCGGCAATCAGGCGGGCGTTGGGTTGCGGTGGGTTCTCCAATAGATCCAAAACACGGGCGCCATCCCGCTCCGAAAGGTGCAACTGCTCATGATCCCGGATTACGTCCTGGGCGGCGCGCACGGCGCAGCGTACCACGAAATCGGTCAGATCGGTATCTTGCAAGGCTACAGCCCGCATCAGAAGCGCTTTTTCCTTGGCGCGGATGCGCAGCGACATACGGCTGTTTTCCTCAATGGCAGCTCGGGGCATGGAACCTCCTCGTTTGTACGTGTTGAAAGCGTACATCCGATCTGCTGAGTCGTCAATGGAGAGAATTCCCTTCATTTCTCGGCAATGTTCATCCCTGCCCGTCCCCGATGTATCCTGAAGGTTGGGAGAAGCGCGGTTTTTTCTCGTTTCCTCCGATTCCCGTTTTCGGTTCCCGCTCGACTCGATCAACTCATGGCTATTACGCACATCACGGTGCGCGGGGCGCGCCAGCACAATCTGCGCGACATCAGCGTTCGCATTCCCCGCAACACCTTGACGGTGGTGACGGGCCTCTCGGGCTCGGGCAAAAGCTCGCTGGCCTTCGACACCATCTATGCCGAGGGGCAGCGGCGCTACGTGGAAACCCTCTCTGCCTACGCGCGCCAGTTTCTGGACCAGATCGAGCGCCCAGATGTGGACTCGATCGAGGGTCTGAGCCCGGCCATTTCCATCGAGCAGAAGACCACCAGCCGCAGTCCGCGCTCGACGGTGGGCACCATAACCGAGATTTACGACTACCTGCGCCTGCTCTACGCCTCGGTGGGCACGCCGCATTGCCCGCAGTGCGGGCGGCCTATCGCCCGGCAGACAGCGGATCAGATTGTGCAGCGCATTCTGCAACTGGGCACCGGCGAGCGGGTCACGGTGATGGCGCCGGTGGTGCGGGGGCGCAAGGGCGAGTTCAAGGAACTGCTCGATTCTCTCGATCAGCAGGGTTTTCGCGGCCGGGTGGATGGCGAGATGCGCGACCTGAGCGAGCAGCTTTATCTGGACCGGCGCAAGAACCACACCATCGAGGCGGTGATCGACCGGGTGCTGATGAAGAAGCCCGCCGCCGATGCCGGCGCGGCAGGGACGAAGTCGCCGGTGGAGAAGCGCTTGGACGCGGCCGTCGCCAAGGCGCTGCAACTGGCCAACGGGCTAGTGCTGGTGGGGGTTGCGGGGGGCGAAGAGCAGCTCTTTTCCAGTTCGATGGCCTGCCCCGATTGCGGGCTGGACGTACCCAAGCTGGAACCGCGCAGCTTCAGCTTCAACTCCAATTTTGGCGCCTGCCCGGAGTGCCACGGGCTGGGGTCACTCTACGATCTGGATCCGGCCAAGGTGATTACCGACTGGTCCAAGCCGCTGCTGGACGGCGGTCTGGGGCCCGGTTCGTCATCGCAATACCTGCTGAAGCTGTTGCAACTGGCCTCGGTGCGCTACAAGATCGACTTGAAGACGCCCTTCGAGGAGCTGCCGCCACGTCAGCAGCACATTCTGGTTTACGGACCGCCTAAGAACGAAGCCCCGCGCACCGGCTTTCACGGCATCCTGAGCTTCTTGCGGGACTCGATTGAAGAAGCGCGCAGCGAGAGCTATCGCGAGTCGATGATGGCCTACATGTCGGCCACGCCCTGCCCCATCTGCCGCGGCAAGCGTCTGCGTCCAGAGTCGCTGGCGGTCAAGATCGGCGGGCTTTCCATTGCCGATTTTACCGCGTTGCCGCTGAATCGGGCTCTTTCGGCGGCCATTGGCCTGAGTTTCACCGAACGTGAAGCGCTGGTGGCGGAACGCATCCGTCACGAGGTGGTCGAGCGGCTGGAGTTTCTCTGCGCCGTGGGCCTCACCTATCTCTCCCTGGACCGCAATGCCGCCACGCTCAGCGGCGGCGAGGGCCAGCGCATTCGCCTGGCCACGCAGATCGGCTCGCGGCTGCGGGGCGTGCTCTATGTGCTGGACGAGCCCTCCATCGGCCTGCATCAGCGCGACAACAACCGCCTTATCCAGGCGCTGGAGCGGCTGCGCGACCTGGGCAATACAGTGCTGGTGGTGGAGCACGACGAAGACACCATCCGCCACGCCGACTATGTGCTGGATCTGGGTCCCGGCGCCGGCCGCCTGGGCGGCTATGTGGTTGCCGAAGGCACTCCGGCTGAGATCATGGCTTGCCCGGAGTCGCTCACCGGCCGCTATCTCTCCGGCGCCGCCGGCATTCTGCACCGCCCCAAGCCCCGTCCGCTGACCGGCAAGTGGATCACCATCAACGGTGCGCGCGAGCACAACCTGCAAGACCTGAACATCCGGGTTCCGCTGGGGGTGATGACCGTGGTTACCGGCGTCAGCGGCTCGGGCAAGAGCACGCTCATCAACGACATTCTCTACCGCTCTCTGGCGCAGACCATCTATGGCTCGCGGGAGGAGCCGGGGGTGCACGAGTCGCTCACCGGGGCCGAGCAGATCGACAAGGTGGTGCGCATCGATCAGTCGCCCATCGGGCGCACGCCGCGCTCCAATCCGGCAACCTATACGCAGGTCTTTTCGCCCATCCGCGACCTCTTCGCCATGCTGCCCGACAGCCGCGAGCGGGGCTACAAGCCGGGGCGCTTCAGCTTCAACGTGAGCGGGGGCCGCTGCGAGGCCTGCCAGGGCGACGGCCAGCGGCGCATCGAGATGAACTTCATGCCCGACGTCTACGTGCAGTGCGAGATCTGCAACGGCCGCCGCTACAACCAGGAGACGCTGGCGGTGAAGTTCCACGGCCACAGCATCGCCGACATACTCGAATTGACCATCGAAGACGCGCTGGCGGTGCTCGCCGACGTTCCCCAGGTGCGGCAGAAGCTGCAAACCCTCAACGATGTCGGCCTGGGCTACATTCATCTGGGGCAGAGCGCGACGACACTGAGTGGCGGCGAGGCGCAGCGCATGAAGCTGGCCCGGGAGCTGAGCAAGCGGCAGACGGGACGCACGCTGTACCTACTCGACGAGCCCACCACCGGCCTGCATTTCGACGACGTGCGCAAACTTCTGGAAGTGCTGCACCGGCTCGCCGATCTGGGCAATACGGTTATCATCATCGAACACAATCTGGACGTGATCCGCAACGGCGACTGGATTCTGGATCTGGGCCCGGAGGGCGGCGAAGACGGCGGACGCATTGTCGCCGAGGGCCGTCCATCGACGATTGCCGCCACGCCGGGTTCGTATACTGGCGAATTCCTCGCTCGCTACTACGAATCCGCTCACGGCAAGCTGGAGCCGCTGGAAACCGACTTCGCCCTTATGGAGTCTTTAGAGGGTGGAGGCGATGCTGGATTTGGACAGGAAGCGCAAAATGACGCCTCTTCCACGGCGGAAGTCGGCGCCAGGAGTGGCAAGGCCCGAAAGGCGGCCAAGAAGTCCCCAGCCAAGAAGGCAACCGCGAAGAAATCTGCCGCGCGCAAGAAAGGGCAGCAGCTTTGAGCAAGGGCAATGATTTCTTCGATCCCGCGGATGGCTTGCCCGGCGAGCCTGTGCAGGCGCCTCCTTCCGGCTCTGCCGCGGAAGAATCCGCAGGCGAAGCAGAAAGCGGCGCCGCGGAGCCCGGCGTCGAGCCTGCCCTAGCCGCCGCGCCTTCCATTGCAGCGGCCGCTGCCGGCGACGATCTGCCTCTCTTCCGCTCCTGGGCGGACTCTGGGTACGAGCTCTCTCCGCGGCAACTGCTGCGCATGGAGCGCATTCCCCATTTTGGCCACTTGTGCCTGCTGGGCTGCGTGGTTTCAATGGCCTGGTTTGCAGACACCATGCTGATGTTCTTGACCATCCACCTGCACCTCTTTGGTATCACCACCCTGCAACAGGCCGGGGCCAATGTGCGCTTCATGCTGGTGTCGCAGGCGGTGCTCTATGTTTTCGCCTTGCTGGCGAGTTCGTTGGTCTTCCCGCTGGTGTGGCAGAAGAGCCTCTTCGCCGGGGTGCACTGGAACCCCCACACCGCCTTCCGCTTTCGCCGGCGGCTGCTGGGCGCGGCCTTTGTATGCTTCTTGCTGGCTATCGCCAATGGGCTGCTGCTGCCCGGACCCAGCGATACGCCCATCGACAAGATCTTCCGCACTCCCGGCGTGGCCTGGATGCTTTTTGCCTTCGGCGTCACCTTCGCCCCGTTCTTCGAGGAGATGCTCTTTCGCGGCTTTCTGCTGCCCACCCTGTGCACCGCCTTCGACTGGTTCGGCGAGATGAACAGCGGGCGGCTGCCGCTGCGCCCCTGCCATAACGGCCATCCGCGCTGGTCGATGCCGGCCATGGTGATCGCGTCGATTTTGACCAGCATCCCCTTTGCGCTGATGCACGCCGAGCAGACCGCTTACTCGATCGGACCCTTTCTGCTGCTGATGGCCGTCAGCCTGGTGCTCTGCTGGGTGCGGCTGAGCACCCGCTCGCTGGCCGCCAGCGTGCTGGTCCACGCCTCCTACAACTTCATGATCTTTTCTCTCATGCTGATCGGGACAGGCGGGTTTCAGCACCTGGACAAGATGTGAGAAGAGCAGGGAACGAGGGACCAAGGGAACGAGGGACCAAGGGAACGAGGGAACAGGGAGTAAATTGCAGGCTGCACCGCTTTTCTCCTAACCCCTAATCACTTTTCTCTAATCCCTAACCCCTAATCACTTTTCCCTTACAATGAAGCAGTGATGACCACGGCAACCGCTCCGACCCATGCCCAGCAGCTTCTTTCGATTCTTGCCCGCCAAAGCTTCCGCCTAGGGGAGTTCAAGCTCTCCTCCGGCGGCACCAGCGACTACTACATCGACTGCCGCACCACCACCCTCGACGCCGAGGGCGGCCGTTTGACCGGGCACGCCCTGCTTGAACTTCTGGAGCAGCATGGAATCGAAGCCGAGGCGGTGGGTGGATTGACCATGGGCGCCGATCCCATCGTCTCCAATGTCGCTACGGCCAGCGCCTGGCGGGCGCAGACGCATCCCGCCGCGCCACTGCTGCAGGGCTTTCTGGTGCGCAAGGCGGAAAAGGCGCACGGCACCGGCCGGCGCATCGAGGGCTTTTGCAAAGAGGGTGCGCGAGTGGTGATTGTGGACGACGTCTGCACCACCGGCTCCTCGACCCTCAACGCGCTGGAAGCCGCGCGCGAGGCGGGAATGGTGGTCGCCGCGGTGGTGTGCATCGTGGAGCGCCAAGAGGCCAAGGGCCGACCGGCCGTGGAAGCTGCCGCCCAGGGTGCTCCGTTTCTGGCTCTGTTTACCGCCAACGATGTGCGTGCCGAGCACATCAAGCAGCTATAAGAACCTCGTCTGGAACGAGCCGTAGTTGCCGCTTTCCCGTGGCGTTGCATTTGCATCCCGGATACTACAGCAAAGCCCTCCAGATCACGGAGGGCTTTGCTGTTGGGGGCGGAGTCTCGCTGCCAGGCCGCTCAAGCCGGTTCTTTATGAACCAGATATTCGTCGATGAGCACAGTAACCAGAACGGCTGTTGGAATCGAGACCATGGCGCCCAGGATTCCCTCCAATGCGGAACCGATCAGAAGCGCAATCAGGATCGCCAGGCCGGGAAGATCGACGCTGTTCTTCATTATGCGGGGAATGAGAATGGAGTTCTCAATCTGAATGTAGACCAGGTAAAAGACGGTTACACCCAGGGCTGCGCCAGAGGAATCGATGGCCGCCACCAGAGCTGCCAGAACAATCGAAGCCGCTGCACCGGCTACCGGGATCAAATTCAACATTCCGGCCAGGACTCCGAGCGCATAGGCGTAGCGAACATGCAGGCAAAGAAAGACGATGGTGCTGCAGGCGCCCAGAATCAGCATGAGGCAGCCTTGTCCAAGCAGCCATTTGCCGATGCGCATCTCGGCCCGTTGCAGGGTCCGGCCCAATCTCTCGCGGTGCGCTAGCGGGAAGAAGGAGAGAAACCAATGGTACGCATGGTCGCCCTCCAAAATGAAGTAGACCACCAGAATCAGGCCCATAATGAGGTTGAAGAGATTGGAAACTCCGCCTCTCAGAGAGAAGAAGAGGATGGATGCGCCCTGGGTCACCAGATCCTGAAGCCGCGAACTCATCTCCGTTGCGTCGATATTTTTGACAAAGGGAACGCCCTTGGACTTTTCCAGCAGCGCTGGGAGGCGGGTAGGAGCTTCGCGGACAAACTCTTGCAGATCACGAACCACCGGTGGCAGAGCGAGTGAGACAAAGATGACGAAAGTTGCTCCGACAGCTAGCAAAAGCAACAAGACGGCAACGCCTTTGGAGAGTTGCCAGCCGCGAATTCTGATTTTGGCGATGAAATGCACTGCCGGATTGAGAACGACCGCGAAAAGAGCGCTGACGTAGATCAGCACCAGGGATTCCCGAATCAGCCAGGCCAAATAACAGCCCAGGGCAAGGGCGAAGGCGAAGAGAATATCGCTGCGAAAGCTGCGTGAACGGCCGTTCTCGATGTTCATCGGCGGGCTTCCTCTTGAAAAGGGCAAATGCAAAGCCCATGGGATGGCGTACGGAATGGATGAAAGACTAATGGGATAGTAAGAGATTCGCTCCCGAAAATGGAAATGCCGTCGTAAATAGGGCCAGAATGCAGAAAACGATTGCCCCGTCGTAGCCGGAACAGCGAAGGTTTTTTGTCCCATTGCATAGTTTGGAGTGTGTGGGCGGCTCTTATAGAGTGGAAGAGAAGGCCGCGGCGATGCGATTGCCTGACGCCTCGGTTATTCGCCTTGTCTACTTCTATCCCCATTTCGCTCGATCTTGCAGGACTCCTGCGCTCTGTCTTCGGCTTCTCCCGCTTTCGGGCGAACCAGGAGGCGGTCTGCCGCGCCGCCATCGAAGGCCGCGACCTGCTGCTGGTGATGCCCACCGGGGCGGGGAAGTCGCTCTGCTACCAACTGCCCGCTATCGCTCGCGGGGGCACGGCGCTGGTCATCTCGCCGCTGATTGCGCTGATGGACGATCAGGCGGCCAAGCTCTCGGCGCTGGGGCTGCGCGTGGCCCGTATCCACTCCGGGCTGGACCGCGCGGTGGCCCGCCAGGCATGCGTGGACTATCTGAGCGGCGCACTGCAATTCCTTTTCATCGCCCCCGAGCGCCTGCGTGTGCCGGGCTTCCCGGAGATGCTGGCCAAGCGGCAACTGGCTCTGGTGGCCATTGACGAAGCGCATTGCATCTCCCAATGGGGACACGACTTCCGCCCCGACTATCGCATGTTGGGGCAATACATTCCTGCCTTTCGTCCCGCGCCGGTGGTAGCGCTGACGGCCACCGCCACGCCCACAGTGCAGAAGGACATTCTGGAGCAGTTGGGCATGGTCAAGCCGGCCCGCTTCATCCACGGCTTTCGCCGCGACAACCTGGGCATCGAGGTGGTCGAGGTTCCCATGCCGGAGCGGCCCGACGCGATTTGCGGCTTGCTGGCCGAGACGGCGCGGCGTCCGGCGATTGTCTACGCCACCTCGCGCAAGGGCGCGGAGAAACTGGCCGAGGCGCTGGCGCGGCGCATTCCCGCGGCGGCTTATCATGCCGGCCTCGATCCCGAGATCCGCGAGCGGGTGCAGACCGCCTTTCAGGCCGGCCAGTTGGAGGTGGTGGTGGCTACCATCGCCTTTGGCATGGGCATCGACAAGGCCGACATCCGCACCGTGATCCATGCCGGGTTGCCCGCCACGCTGGAGGGCTATTACCAGGAGATTGGCCGCGCCGGGCGTGATGGGCAGTTGAGCCGGACCTACCTGATGCACTCCTATGCAGACCAGCGCACCCACGACTTCTTTCTCACCCGCGATTACCCGCCGGTGCAGAATCTGGACCGGGTCTTTTATCAACTGGGCGAGGAGCCGCAGACGGTCGAGGAACTGCGCGAAACCGCCAAGCTGGGCGAAGAGGAGTTCGACAAGGCGCTGGAGAAACTGGAGATCCATGGCGGCGCGCGGGTGGATTTCGGCGGGAATGTGACGCTGGGCGCCAAGGGCTGGAAGAAGACCTATACGGTGCAGGCGCAGTACCGCGCCGAGCAGTTTGCCAAGGTGCTCAAGTTTACCGAGTCCAGCGACTGCCGCATGGGAGCGTTGGTGCGCCACTTCGGCGATGTTGAAGACGCCAGCCAATGCTGCGGCCAGTGCGATGTCTGCGACCCCGGGGGGGCGGTGTTGCGGCAGTTCCGCCGCGCCTCGACCGCCGAGCGCGCCCTGGCGCAGCGCATTGTCGAGGAGTTGCGGCCGGTCCCGTACAAAGCTGCCGGTACGCTGCAGCGGAATCTCGATGCCGGTTTGAGCCGCGACGAGTTCGAATCCCTGCTCGGAGCCATGCTGCGGGCGCGGCTGCTCGAGATTGAAGAAGCCGAGTTCGAGAAGGACGGCGAGTCGATACGCTTTCGCAAAGTCCGGCTGACGGAAGCCGGCCTGGAGACGCGGGCAACGACGCCGGTCGAGCTGCTGCTGAGCGACGGGGTGGTCGAGGAGTTTTCCACCAAGACTCCGGCGCGGGGCGTCAGGAAAAGCATGGCCAAAAGTGCGCAGCGGACCACTGGCGCGGGGAAGACAGCCGCGCAGCCCGGCGGATCGAGAGCGGCCGTGGAAACCGCTCCAGTTCGGTGGTCGGAGGAAGACGAGGCGCTGGCGATGCGGCTCCGCGCATGGCGCTCGGCAGAGGCCAAGCGGCTGGGTATTCCGCCTTATCTGGTGCTGCACGACCGCTCGATTGTGGCCCTGGCCCAAGCGCGGCCCAAAACGCCAAATGAACTGCTGACTGTGGATGGCATCGGCCCGGCGAAGGCGGAGAAATTCGGCGAGACAATGCTGAAATTGTGTAGTTCTGAGAAGAATACTGCCTGATTGTTCCGGCGTCCTGACTCAGAAGTTTGTCGGCGAATCATGCGCTTCATAAGCCGGTCCTTCGACGCCGTTTGTCGTAATAGGCGCGCCAAACTTCGCTCAGGATGACAACTGTGTGGTGACGCAATCGAAAAGGTCTTCAATATAGTGCGCACCTTATGGAGTTAACCCGCAGGCGCAGGCGGTAAATTCTGCGGCGCTGGTGTGGCCGAGCGAGCAAACGTACTGTGGCCAGAAGAGTTGCAGAATCGGCATCTGGCCGCCAGTGAAGATGGTATGCAGATATTCCCGGCTGGCCGCGCCCGCGGCGCCGGGGTCGGCGGCAAACTGCTTCAACAGAGACTCAACCGCGACGGCGTTGAAGGCCGGTGCGCTGTAGGCTTTGGCGAAGTCGTATTCTTCGTGCCAGGCGGCATCGATGCCGGTGAGGTTGCTGGCGGCGATGACCTTATAATCCCTCAAATCGGCTGTCGTGGGATCGATCTGGGCGAGGGTGAAGGAAGGATGGTTGCCATGCACCGGGGAGATGGAGGAAACCATCTTCAGCGCTACGGCGCTGCGCACACTGGACGCTTTCTTTGCTCCCTCAGGTTGAAGCAGACGCAACTCGTCCATATGGGTGTGGCCGAAGAGCGCCAGCGCGATGGTGTCGGAGAATTCGGTCAACAGGTTGGGCAGATCGTCTGTGGAGAGGAACATGGCCGGCTTCTTGCCGGCGCAGATGTTGATTCCCTTGGAAGCGGTGCTGGCCAGGTTGACGCCAGGCGGGATGTGGCCCATGACCCAGATTTTTTCATGTTTGTCGCGGGCTTCCAGCAACTGCTGACGCAGCCAGGTTAGCTGCTCGCCGGCCCCGGCGGGGTCGGATTTGCCGGCGCAGGTGGAGTAGCTCTTGGACATGAAGATGTCGTTGAGCACCAGCAGACGCGTGGAGCGGATGGGCGCAGGCAGGGCGACGCTGTAATACCCGCCGGCGGCAAAGCTGCTCTGGGCCGCGGCGCGTTCCGGGGCGGGAAAGGCGGCGCTGACCGTTTTGCCCTCATCGGCCAGGAAGGTGCTGTGCGGGTCGAGCTGGTAGTCGCCGCAATCGGAGTCGTTGTTGCCCAAGCCGATGTACACGGCAACACCCGGAAATGCGGCGTTCAATTGCGATTGCACATAGGCCAGCGTCTTCTCCGAAAAGGCACGGTAGTCGCCGGGCGCGGCGTGGGGAAAGAGGGCGTTGAACTTGCAGTCGAACTGATGGGCCATCAGATCGCCGCTGACGGTGATGAACTTCACTCCCGCGGCCTGGCTGCGCATGGCTTGCAGGCTGGAGGCGAAGAGCGCGTCGGTGGTGTCTTCGCCCTTGGAGTGGCATTGCTGCTGGAGCGCCGCGAAACGCTGTTCCCGATCTGGAGATGAAGCGGCGGAGAGGATTGCCTTCCACTCGCTGGCCGGCGCGGCGGCCAATTGCGGCGCTTTGCCGGGATCGGCGAAAGGCTCGAAGTGAATGTCGCTGAGCAGCAGTGCGGGAACCAGCACGGACTTGGTTGCGGGGCGCGACTGCGCCGGCGCGGAGCTGGCCAGAGTTACAAGCATCCATGAAAAGGCGAATGCAGCAAAGACGCGGGTGTGACGGATGCCGTTCATCGATGCTCCTGACGAATCTGGTTTCTTCGAGCAGAATAACGCAGGGAGGGGTATTCATGGGAGGTTCACAAAGAGGGCGGTTAGGCCGCGCCGCTCATTGAGGTAAAGATGTGGCCGATTGCAAAGCAACGAAGGGCGTTTCACCGAACTCCCCAAGGGGCGCGAGATAGATTTTGGCATCCATCCCAGGGGTTGCGCTGCTTTCTTTCCCGGGCTACTTTCCTCACCTCCCAGCGGGAGGTGGTGGGGTGTTCAAACCAGCCGAAATTCGACGCTGTGGTGGAAGCTGCTCCGACGTAAATCATTCGGACGAAGAGAAAAAGCAGGTCCTTCGACTCGCTGCGCTCGCTCAGGATGACAATGTATTGGTAGTGCAATCGCTTTGCATTCAATCATGAACCCTAAGGAACCTCGGATTAAGTGCGCCTTCTATGATCCGACCTTCCCTCAGGGGCTAAAGCCCATTGATTCTTTGAGCTTTATGTACGGGCTAAAGCCCGTACCCTTCAAATCGCCGACTTAATCAGAGTTTCCCTAAAGAAGAAAAGCCCGGCATCGCTGCCGGGCCTTTTGGGAATTGCGCGGGGTTGAGAATTACGCGACGCGCTCGATGACCAGAGACTCCAGAACCACCGGCTTTTTGGGCTTGTCTTGCGATGCGGTGGGGACCAGAGAGATCTTGGTGACAATCTCCTGGCCCTCGACCACTTCGCCGAAGATGGTGTGGTTTCCGGTCAGCCAGGGGGTGGGGGCCACGGTGATGAAGAACTGGCAGCCGTTGGTGCCGGGGCCGCTGTTGGCCATGGCCAGCTTGCCGGGCTTGTCGAACTTGTGCGCGGAGCCCTTGGTCTCGTCCTGGAAGCGATAGCCGGGACCGCCCATGCCGGTGCCCGTCGGGTCGCCGCCCTGGATCATGAAGTCGGGAATCACACGATGAAAGATGGTGCCGTCATAGAGCTTGTTGCTGGACTTGGCGTGGGTGGTGGGGTGGGTCCACTCCTTGCCGCCCTCGGCCAGTTCGATGAAGTTCTTGACGGTGATGGGCGCGTCCTGCTCGAAGAGTTGGACTGTGATCTTGCCTTCGCTGGTGGTGAAGACGGCGTAGGTGCCTGCTGCGAGTGCCATGGAAACTCCTGTGTTGTGAGGGGGGAAGACGGCTGCTAGCTGCTAGCAGCTAGAGGCTAAGAACTACGGTTTGGGGGCTGGCTTGCTTGCGGGCGCAGCGGCCGGCGCGGCATTTGGCGCGGCTGGCAGCGGCTGGCCCTCGCGGACGATGGTGACTTTGTTAATCACCACTGGGGTAAGCGGCTTGTCGCTGCCATCGCGCTCGACGCGGGCGATGGTCTTGACCACCAGCACGCTGGGCTCGTCGCACTGGCCGAAGAGGGTGTAGTGCTGGCTGAGCGAGTCGTAGGCCTGTTCGGTGATGAAGAACTGGCTGCCGTTGGTATCGGGGCCGGAATTGGCCATGGCCAAGCGGCCCGGCTGGTCGAAGTTCAGATTGGGGTCGAACTCGTCTTCGAAGGTGAAGCCGGGGTCGCCGCGGCCGGTGCCGGTGGGGTCGCCGCCCTGAATCATGAACCCAGGAATGACGCGATGGAAGATGGTGCCGTCGAAGTAGGGCTTGTTGTGCTGCTTTTTTCCGCTGGTGGGATCGACCCAGTCCTTGTTTCCCTCAGCCAGCAGGATGAAGTTGGTGACCGCCTTGGGCGCCTGCTTCTGGTAGAACTGGCAGGTGATGCGGCCCATGGATGTATCCATGACCACGGAGGGACCGTTGGGGCGGGTGGTGGCGGCGGCGGTGGCCGTAGGCGCGTCGGGCAATTCCTCGGCGGCTGGCGAGGCCGGTTTGGCGGCTGACTGGGCCAGCAGGGAACCCGGTGCGGCGGCAGCAAAGGCGAGGGCGGATGCGAAAAGCGCTTCTGTGAGTTTCATGCCACGTTCGAGGTTAAATCATATGGCAGGTGTGAGGCCACCCAGTCTAGCTGGCCTTTTCTCCAAATTATCGATCCTTACATCGTGACGGCCAAGCTCTCGGTAGAATTGCGACAGATCTGCCTGCATACGATCCAATCGTGCGTCGATAGCGTTGAAGCGTGCGTCGATCATGATAAATCGCGAATTGTTAAACAGCATGCCGGCAAAGATGGAAACGATGACTGCGGCAAAGCCGATGATCTCGTTCATTTTCATTCCCCTTTCCGCGGCGGCTAAGGAACCTCTGATTAAGTGCGCCTTCTATGATCCGACCTTCCCTCAGGGGCTAAAGCCCATTGATTCTTTGAGCTTTATGTACGGGCTAAAGCCCGTACCCTTCAAATCGCCGACTTAATCAGAGTTTCCCTAAGAGAACAAAATTCAACAATACGGAACAATTTTGAGTTGGCGCTCAAAAGGCACAGCGAGAGTTCATCATACCCCGACCTCATTGCAAGTCAAAACGCATGAGACTCAAGAAACGGTCGAGTTCAGCAGCCTTTTTTGCAGCGGGCCATGATGGCGGCGTGGAGGCGGTCGCGCAGTCCGGCGGGCAGGTCGTAGATCTCGTGGGAGCGGTAGATCTCGATGGTTTTGCGGGTGGTGTTGAGGGTCACTTCGCAGTGCTCGCAGCCGCGCAAGTGCTCTTGCAACTCGGCGCGGGTTTCGGCGGGGACCGAATCATCGATCAGATCGTCGAGCAATGCCAAAAACTCGGTGCAGGTCACTTCTCACCACCCTTTTTCCTGTGGAAGTAGCGGCTGAGACGCTCACGCAGTTGCAGGCGGGCGCGCAAGAGTCGCGATTTCACGGCGGGAATGCTCAAACCCAGGGTTTCCGCCGTCTCTTCCGTTGAAAGTCCTTCCACGTCACGCAGTACAAACACAATGCGAAACCCTTGCGGCAGTCCCTGGATGGTCTTGCGCAGAATCTCCGCCAACTCGGCCTGACCGTAATTCTGCTCTGGATCGGGCGACCAGTCGGCCAGATCGCGGGGAACGCTGCCCTCTTCGGTCTCGATCTCTTCGTCGATGGAGACCATCTTGCCGGTGCGCCGCTTGCGCAGGCGCATCAGGCTCTCGTTGACCGCAATCCTCACCAGCCAGGTGTAGAACTTGGAATTGCCCTGAAACTGCTCCAACTTCTCGTACGCCTTCAGGAAGGCGTCTTGCATCACATCCTCGGCATCCTCGCGGTTCTGGGTGATGTGCTGGGCGATGCGAAAGATCTGGCGCTCGTACTTGCGCACCAGAACGTCGAAGGCCTGCACATCCCCTTGCCGCGCCCTATCTACCAGGGCTACGTCGGGATGCGGTTCGAGTTGGTCTGCACTTGGTTGGATGGCGGGCATGGTCGTTGGTTGCGGGAATTCCGCTATGCGCATGAAATTTCGCCTCGGGTCCGCAGAATGAGTGTAACGGACGGCAGGGCAGGGCACCAAACCGGGGTCCGGGAAGGCAGGGCAAACGCATCTTCATTCCGCCGGTGTACCAGTTTTGGTTAGCGATTCGATGCAAAGGCCAGTTTGGGCAGGGAGCCGGGGCCATCAGGCCCTTGAATAGGGTGATGGATTGACGGGCCTTCAGGCACGGGCCGTTTTGCGGCTGCGAGCAGAAGGCCCAAGATGCATTTGCCCAGTCTAGAAAGGCCTTGGAATTGCGTGTTGGGAGCGGGAAAGCGGGCCGGCCCAGCAGGCGGGACAGAGGGGAACGGAAAGGGGAGCACGGGGGCTAGAATAGTAGCCGGAATCTTGCGGGGCCGAATGCAAAGTTACAATCTGGTGAAAAGATGCCGGTATGCGCCCCGGAATTAATCAATTCGTTAATAGATCCGCCGATAAGATAAGAGACGTCTAGGTACCAGGGTCATATTCTTTTTTTGGAAGTACGCCTTTGTTTGTTTCATTCAAGTCCGAACGCCATCAGCCCCCGTCGGCGCTTGCCAGCGGTCGCTTTCTTACGTTGTTGGTGGTGCAATTAATTGCCATCGTGGTGGGTGTGGGGATCTCCCGCGATCTGTATACCAACTATAAGGAACTCATCGCCGGCCATGATCGACTGGAGCATGTGCAGGCACAGGCGGATGCTCTCAGCGCACGCCTGGATCGACTGGCACCAGCCCTGCAGGATCGCTCCCTGGATCGCCAGCAGTTGATGCAGGTCAACGTAGAACTGGATTCGGTGGCGGCCACGGCGCGGGGGCTGCTGAACGCGCCTGTCGACCTTCCTGGCGAAAAGGCCAACCTGCGTCAGCGGATCGAAGAATTGAGCGGGTTGCAGCAGGAGCGGGAGATCGGATACGCGGGGCGCGGCGCGGAGAAGGTCGCCGCGGCTGCGGCCCGCATGGAAGGCGCGCTGAACTTGCTGAGCAGTGGCGTGGATCAGATGGATGAAGAGAACCTTCACCGTCTCTACGACATCCGCCAGATCAGTCTATGGAACAATCTGTGCGAGGGTTTTGTCTGCCTGCTGATGGTGGTGGCTCTGGGTTGGACCCTGCGGCTCTACCGGCACTTGCGCAAGGAGGAGTTGGCGCGCTTCCGCGTCGAGTCGGAGCTCTCCGCCGAGCGCCGGGCGCTGGAGGAGCGGGTGAGATTGCGCACCTCCGCCCTGGAAGCCGAGGTGCGAGAACGGCAGCGGGTGGAGAAGCTCAACCGCGGCCGCAATCGCGTGTTGGAGATGGTGGCCCGCAACGAGCAGGTCAACGATATTCTGCAAGTTCTGGCCAACACCCTGGCCGAATACCGCTCTACCTGGGCCTGTGTGGTGCATACCCTAGACGCCGGCATGTTGAAGATGACCGCCAGCTCCGGGTTGAGCGACAAGGTGCGGGAGCACCTGAACACCATCGTCGCGGACTACACGGGAGCCCCGGAGAGCATGGCCTTGACCTCCGGCAAGCCCTATCTCATCAAAGATTTGGGTGCGCAGCACCGCACCTGGAGCGAGCTCTTGCGGGCCAATGGCCTGCTCTCCGTCTGGTCCATGCCCTTCTTTGCCCCTGACTCCTGCGCTCTGGGAACCATCACCATTTACACCCTGCTGCAATGGAATCCCTCCGAGGGCGATCTGGAGATGCTGGAGACGGCCAGCAATATGGCTTCGCTGGTTCTGGAGCGGAGCCGGATGCAAACGCAACTGGTGGATCACGCCTACCACGACAGCCTGACCGGGCTGCCTAATCGCCGTTTGGGCCGCGATCGTCTCTCCAGCGCCACCAGCCGCGCCGAGCGCACCAAGAGCCGAATGGCGGTACTGTGGATCGATCTGAACCGCTTCAAGCAGATCAACGACCGCCATGGCCATCCGGTGGGCGACGCGGTTCTGCAAAAGGCGGCACAGCGCCTGGCCGGCCGGCTGCGCTCCTGCGATACCCTAGCGCGCATGGGCGGCGACGAGTTCATGGCCATTGTCGAGGATGTCACCAGTCGGGAGGATGCCGAGGCGCTGGCCTCCGATCTGCTGGAGATTCTGGCCTTCCCCATGCAGATTGGCGAACTGGAGATCGAGATGACCGGCAGTATCGGCATCTCACTTTATCCCGAGGACGGGCGGACGGTCGACAGCCTGGCACAGCACGCCGATCAGGCCATGTATGCCGCCAAATTCGGCGCTTGCGGGCTGCTCTCTTTCACGCCGGAGATGGATCAAGTTCCCGCCCAGCGTCGCGAGCTCGAAGAAGAGATGAAGCAGGCGTTGGAGAGCGGCGGCTTCCGCGTGGTCTACCAGCCGCTCTGCCGGCCCGATGGCACACTGGACGCCTTCGAAGCGCTGTTGCGTTTCGAGTCTCCGAGTCTGGGCGCGGTGCCGCCCTCCCGCTTCATCCCCATCGCCGAGGAGACACAGCTCATTATTCCCTTGGGCGAGTGGGTCTTGCGCCAAGTCTGCCAGCAGAACCGGCAATGGCAGCGCGCCGGTCTGGAGACGGTTCCCATCGCCGTCAACATCTCCGCCTTGCAGTTTGCGCGCGACGATTTTTCCGATACGGTGGCCGGGATTCTCGAGGAAGCCGGAGAATCGGGCGCAAACCTGGTGCTGGAACTGACCGAGAGCATCGTCATGCACGACTTCGAAGAGTCGGCGCGGCAGATGAAGCGGCTCAAGCGCCTGGGTATGCGCATCGCCATCGACGACTTCGGCACCGGCTACTCGTCGCTGAGCTACCTGCACCGCTTGCCCATCGACATTCTCAAGATCGATGGATCCTTCATGGAGAACCTGAACGAGCCCGAGGGCACGCGGCCCATCGTCGAGGCGGTGCTCTCCATGGGCAACATGCTGGGCCTGCGAGTGGTAGCCGAGGGCGTGGAGACGATAGAGCAAATGAAGACGCTGCAAGAGTGCGGATGCAGCGTCATTCAGGGTTACTACTTTTCCAAGCCCGCGGAGCACGAAACCGCTGCCGGCTTCCTGCGTCGCGGGGAGCTGGAGGGCGGCCTCAAGGCGCTCACCGGCACGCTCTGGAGCGATACCGATCAGTTTGAGGAGACGGCGGTAGCATGATAGACCGTCCCACCTGGCTGTACTTTGCCGTTACGCTGCTGGTTCGGGGCTGTGCCGGTTGGGGCAAAGCAGCATAAAGTGAAGGCATGAGCTTCCCCCCTTCATTTCTTTTCATGCGTACGCTTTTTTCCCGCGGCGTGGCCGCGTTGTTGTGCCTGTCGATGCTGGGAATGCCGTTGCAGGCAGAGGGATCGCCCCTGGCGGCAGCTTCGGCGCAGGCCGGCGATTCTTCAGCGGCGTCATCCGCGCCGGCCAAAAAGGCCAAAAAAGCCAAAAAGACCACCAAGAGTGCGGCGAAAAAATCCGCCCAACCCAGCGCCAAAAAGAAGCCCAGCAAGGCGGTTCGTTCGGCGCGCACGGCCCGCATCCACCAGGCCTTTGTGGCCTCCAGCGAACTGCGGCCGATGGCCCAGCAACTGGCGACGATGCGCTCCCCGGCGGCCTACGCGGGCGTCACTACCTATGCGCACACCCACAGCGGGGATGCGGCGGCGGCGGCTTATCTGGCCCTGGGCCACGCCTATCTGCTCGACAAGCGCTACGCCGAGGCGGCAGCCAACCTCCGCCAGGCCAGCAAGGCCAGCGAAGTGCTGGCCGACTACTACGACTTTCTGGCCGCCGAGGCGGAACACGAGGCCGGCAACCAGCGGGAGGCCGAGGCTCTGCTGCACGGCTTTAACGCGCGCTACCCTGACAGCATCTTCACCGCCCGTGAGCCGGAGTTGGAAGCGCAAACCCTGTTGGCCATGAACGACGCGGCGGCAGCCCAGCGTTTGCTGGCGGTCGAGGGGAATTCGCCCGCCGCCAACCGTCCCGGCTTTCAACTGGCGCAAGCCGAGGCGACTTTCAGCTTGGGTCAAGCCGGCGAGGCGCAGCGCCTGTATAAGCGCCTGCTGCTGGCCCACCCCTTGACCACCGAGGCGGAGACGGCGCGCGCCAAACTGACCGCCATGGGCGCCGAGTCCAGCCTGACCGCAGCCGAGTTGCGCAGCCTGGGCGACGCCTATTACAACGGTGGCCGCTACAGCCAGGCCAGCGAGCAATACCGTTCCCTGGCCCGCTCTACCAACCTGGACCCGAGCGCTCGCAACGGGTTTGCGGTGGCCGCGGCGGCCTGCGATCTGAAGTTGAAGCGGCTTACCAGCGCCGAGGCCGAGGCCCTGGCCGATACGCCCGACGACAACGGCGCCCGTCGCGCCTATCTCTTGATGGAACTGGCCCGCAACCGCAACGATCTGAGCGAGCAGCAGCGTATTGTCGCCAGCATGGAGAGCCGATTTCCGCACAGCTCCTGGCTGGGCGAGGCGCTCTACTCCAGCGGCAACATGTATCTGCTGCGCCGTGATTACGGGAGTGCCGCGGAGTATTATTCGCGCCTGGCCACGCAGTTCCCCAGCGGCAAATATGCCTCGGCGGCGCACTGGAAGGCGGCCTGGCTCTGCTACCGGCAGGGGCTCTACAGCGATGCCGCGCGTCTTTTCGACGATCAGGTCAAGCTCTACCCCAGCAGCAAAGAGACCGCCGCGGCGCTCTATTGGCGAGGCCGTCTCTACGAGAGCCAGGATCGCCAGCCAGCCCTGGCGGCGGCCAACTATCGCGCCATCCTGCGCGTCTATCCGCACTACTTCTACGGGCAGATGGCGCGCCAGCGCTTGCAGGCGATGGGCGATCTGCCCGCGGCCCACATTCCCCATCTGGATTCGCTGCAGCCGCCGACCACGCCGCCGCTGGAGGCCAGCTTCCCGGCCGACAGCCCGCACCTGGCCAAGGCCCGCCTGCTGGCCAACGCCGGCATGAACGACTACATCGCCGAAGAGATCGCCGCCGATCCCGACTCCACGTCTTGGAGCGCGTTGGCCGAGGCCCAGATCTACGCTGCGGATGGCGAAGCTTTTCGCGCCATGCGCGCCCTCAAGCGCGCCCTGCCCAGTGCCGCATCCTCTTCCATTGCCGCCGTGCCGCTGGCTTACTGGCGCATCCTCTTTCCCGAGCCTTATTGGGCGACGATTCAATCGGAAGCGGTCAAGAACCATCTCGATCCCTATCTGGTGGCGGCTCAGATCCGTCAGGAGTCGGAGTTCAATCCCGCGGCTGTCTCCAAGGCCAACGCCCTCGGGCTGCTGCAATTGCTTCCCGCGGTGGGCCGTTCGATGGCGCGGGAAGAGGGATTGAGCGGATTTCAGAGCTATCAGCTTTTCGATCCGGAAACCAATATCCGGCTGGGTACACGCTATCTGCGCAAGACCCTGGACAGATTCGGCGGGGTGACCGAGTACGCGCTGGCCGCCTATGACGCTGGCGACGAGCGCGTCTCGGAGTGGCAGGCCGCCGGTCCTTATAGCGGCATGGACGAGTTCGTTGAGTCCATCCCCTTTACCGAGACCCGGGAGTACGTCGAGGGCATACTGCGCAACCGGGAGATGTATCGCGCCATCGATGAATATGCCCGCGCACAGGGCAAATAGGCGCCGGCAAGGCATGGCGGGTGCCCTCGCCCGCGCCATGCCCCGCGCGGCTTTTTTCCCACTTTGGAGGCGGGAATCCCCTGCGGTATCTCTCCGTTTCGATTGGGTTTGACAATCTGCCCGGCCTCCGGCAGACTGGACTCACTCGGAGCCTTTTCCGCCTCCGTGTTGCCATTCGCAGCCTGCTGTTGTTGTGCAAACAGGGCTCGCTGTAGTGCGAGACGGCGCCCTGTATCCTCATCCGACGGGAGGGCAGGATGTCAGCCGATTTGCAGCTAGTGAAAGAATGGATTCCCGAGAGAATGGACCCCGGAACGGTTTTCGTCTTGGAAAACCAGGCGCCGGCGGAAGATGCCCACAACCCCTACATTGCCGTGATGTCCTGTCCCCGATGCGGCAACATGGAGCCCATCACCCGCAGCCAGCTCCTCGGCGGCGAAACCATGATCTGCGGCGCGGACAATTGTTCCGCCGAGTTCCGGCTGGACGGGGAGGCCATCCTCTTTCGCCCTCCGCAGTGAAGGATCGCGGGGAGTGCAAGGCAGGTAAAGCGGGCTCGTTTGGCTCGTTTATGCGGTGACGAACCGGGCAATCTGCTGGGCTAGAAGCACCTGCGCGGTGCGCATGGCCATGTGGCCCTGGCCGGCGAGAAGGGCGTTGCGAACATTGGGCAAGACGCCGTGGAGTGCGGCGATGGCGTTGCGGAAGGGGTGCTCCGAACTCTCCGTGCCCAGCAGCAGCAGGGTCGGACAGGTGATTCCGGTGTAGGCCTCCGCATCCCCGGCCAGATCGTCCAGGGCTTGCAATTCCCGCGGCCAGGGCGAGATCAGGGCCACCAGGCGGGCCCAGGTGGACGATGAGCGAATGGCGTGTACGTGCTCGATGGGCAGCCGGACAAACTTCTCCAGGCCAATCTCCAAGGCATCGTCAAGACGGCCGTCGCTCACGGCGGTGCAAAAGGGAGCCAGGTCATTGCCCGCTATCAGGCCGCCAATGGGCAGGGGGGGCTCGTACAGCACCAGCCGGTGCACGGAGCTGCGCAGGGCCGCTCCCAGCGAACAAATCGCGCCATAGGAGTGGCCCACCAGGCTGGCGTCACTGCCGGCGGCGGTGAGCACGGCGACAATGTCGTCGTACTCGCGATCGATGGAATAGGAAGGGCTTCCCGGATCGCTCCGTCCATAGCCGCGGCGATCCATGGTCAAGCAGGTGAAGCGGTGCGCCAGACAACTCACCACGCCCAGCCAGTCGGCACCCCGGGATATGCTGCCGTGGACAAAGACCACGGCCGGACCGCTCCCGAAGCGGCTGAAGCCGATGCGCGTGCCATCCGGGGAGCGCACGTATTCGTGGATAGCATCGCTCGGGGTAAGTTTGGGGTGGATAGCTTTCAATGTAATCACGGAGTAACTCAGCTATTATCGCGCAAGGCCGGGGATGCGGGCAAACCGGCCGACAAGGGCATTGCCGGGATGAATGCGTTTTCGCCGAAAGGCAAATGGCGGACGAGCGGAAGCCGGAGGCGGCGATTTTCTTCGCCTTGGGTGATTTGGGTCACAGTATACTAATCATTCGGCTCTTTAAGGTGAGGATCGAAATGGATTTGCTCTGGCTCCGAGTGGCGGCGGTTCTCTATGCGACAGCCAGTATCGCTGTCTTCCCAGCCGTACTCTATCGCCGCGAGGCGTGGCGCAAAAGCTGCGTCCATCTGGCCGGTATGGGCCTTTTCTTCCACTTCGTCTCGGTGGTCGAGATGCTGGTGCAGGCGCACCGCTGGATGCCGGTTGGTATCCGCGAAGTCGAGTCGCTGCTGGGCTTTGCCGTGGTGGGGTTGTTTTTCCTCGCGTGGTGGCTGTACGCCGCAGTTTCGCTGGGCATCTTTGCCCTTCCACTGACTTTTTTCCTGGTTTTGGTGCCCTCCCTGGGCCCCGATCGCTACACTTTCCCTTCGCCCGGCGTGCGCACTGGGTGGCTGGTGGTGCATATCATCGCTCTGATGCTGGCCTACGCCGCCCTGGGTTTCAGCATGTTGGCCTCGCTGCTCTATTTGGCCCAGGAGCGCCGTCTCAAGCGCAAATTGAAGTTTGACCCCTGTGCCCCGCCCCGTCCCGAGTCCAAATGGACACCGCTGGACTGGATGCCTCCGCTCGATACCCTGGAGCGCGTCGCCGTGGCCATGCTCGAGTTCGGCTTTCCCTCCATGACGGTGGGGCTGGTGATCGGCTCGGTGCTGGCCCAGGAGACCACGCTGGGAGCAGCTTACTTCCTCGATCCCAAGATCCTGGCCGCCTTTTTCAGTTGGGGTGTCTACGTTCTGCTGCTATTGGCGCGGCGCGTGGCCGGATTGCGCGGGCGAAAGGCGGCTTACCTGACCAGCGCCGCCTTCCTGCTCATGCTGGTGGTCTGGATCACCAATCTCATTAGCCACGTGCACAGGTTCGGTGGGCAATGAGCCGGTCCGCCACAAACGCTGCCGAGGCGACGCTGACGGTGATCGGCGTCAACCACAAGACCGCTCCCATCGAGGTGCGGGAGAAGATCGCCATTCCCCGCGCCGATCTGCCCGAGGTCACCCGCGCCCTGGCCGCGGAGCCGGGCGTGGCCGAGTGCCTGATCGTCTCCACCTGCAACCGGGTGGAGATTCTGGCCGCCATCGAGGGCGAAGAGGCGGATATTGATGGCTTTCTCTGGCGGCGCTTCGGACTCGATCCCGCGCTGCTTCGCCCCCATCTCTACGAACATCGCGGCCAGGAGGCGGTGCGCCACCTCTTCCGTGTGGCCGCCAGCCTGGACTCGATGGTGGTGGGTGAATCGCAGATTCTGGGCCAGGTGAAAGAAGCCTTCGCCGTGGCCCGCGCTGCCGGCGCCGTAGGCGGACGGCTGGAATCGCTGTTGCAAGCCGCCTTCGCCGCAGCCAAGAAGGTGCGTTCGGAGACGGAGATCGGCGCCAACTCGGTGTCCATCGCCTCGGTGGGCGTGGAACTGGCGCGCAAGATCTTCGGCTCGTTGGAAGGTCGCACCGTCTTTCTGGTGGGTGCGGGCAAGATGTCAGAGCTGGCCGCGCGCCACCTGGTGCAGCAGGGCGCCGGCACCATCCTGGTGACCAACCGTACCCCGGAGCGGGCCCAGCGCATGGCCGAGCCCTTCGGCGGCCGGGTCATTCCTTACGAGCAGTTGTACGAGGCCGCCAGCCAGGCGGACATTGTCATTACCTCCACCAGTGCGCCACACCCCATCTTCGGCCGCGAGCAGGGCCAGGTCTTTCTGCATAAGCGCCGCAACCGGCCTATGTTCTTCATCGATCTGGCCGTGCCCCGCGACGTGGACCCGGCAATGGGCAAGCTGGAAGGCATCTTCGTCTACGATATTGACGATCTGCAGGCGGTGGCCGCCGCGCACATGGCGGAGCGCAAGAGCATCGCCACGGATGCGGAGGCGCTGATTGCCGCCGAGGTCGAGCGCTTCCACCTGCGCCGCCGCGCGGTCAACGCCGCCCCAGCCATCGTTGCCCTGCAACAGCAGGCCGAAGAGATCCGCCAGGCAGAACTGCGCCGCGCCCAGGCCCGATTGGGCAGCCTCAGTGCCGAGCAGATCGCCGCCGTTGAGGCTCTCACCCGCGGATTGGTGAACAAGTTCCTCCATCCGCCCATGCAGGCTCTGAAACAGGCCGCGCGCGAGAACAACCAGCTCTCGATGGACGCGCTGTGCTCCACCTGGGCGCTGCCCAGCGGCGTCGAGCCGCTCAACCTGGATGCCGAGAATCCTTATCTGGCGGCCGCGGACGACAGCCGCGGGGAGAAGCAAGCATGAAGCTGAGAATTGGAAGCCGCGGTTCGCAACTGGCTCTCTGGCAGGCCAACCACATCGCCGCGCTGCTCACCGGGCAGGGCCAGGAAGTCGAGATCGAGATCATCAAGACTACCGGCGACCGCCTGCAAGAAGTGACTTTCGCGCAAGTGGGATCGAAGGGGATGTTTACCAAGGAGATCGAAGAGGCACTGGCGGCCGGCTCCATCGATTTGGCGGTGCACTCCCTCAAGGATCTGCCCACCGAGTTGAGTGAGCCCTTTCTGCTGGCGGCTACGCCGCCCAGAGTGGACCCACGGGATGCGTTTGTCTCTGTCCGCCATGCCAGTCTGGCTTCTCTTCCCCAGGGCGCCCGCGTGGGTACCAGCAGCCAGCGCCGCCGCGCCCAACTGAAGGCGCTGCGTCCGGATTTGGATGCGGTCGAGTTTCGCGGCAATGTCGATACCCGACTGCGCAAACTTGCCGAGGGTCAAGTGGAAGCCATCCTGCTGGCTGCGGCCGGCCTGGACCGTTTGGGCAAGACCGAGTGGGTCCGCGAACGGCTGGCGCCCAAGGACTTTTGTCCTTCCGCTGGCCAGGGAGCGCTGGGCATTGAGATTCGCAACAATGACGCGGCCACGCTCGACGCCGTCTCGTTCCTTGATGAGCCGGGCACGCGTTTCGCGGTTACTGCCGAACGCGCCGCGTTGGCGGCATTAGGCGGAGGCTGCCAGGTTCCCATCGGTATTCACTGCCGCGCGGCCGTCAACGGCGCGGACTCCGAGCTTTGGGACGAGATCTTCGCCGTGGTCGCCGACCCCAACACCGGTCAGGCGGTACGCATTCACCACCGCGCCGCGGTGGGCGATTTCGCCCCAGAAGCGCTGGGACGAAAGGCGGTCGAAATGCTGCTTGCTGCCGGCGCCGGACCGCTGCTCGAAGCCCACACCTAGCTTGTCACTGCAAGTTGCGTTGGGAATGAATGGCGCTACCCCAAATTCTCCCGTGCCCCACCCTCGACACGCACTTTTTGTCGAGGGTGGTTGGCAGGGCAAATACATCTAAATTCCGCAGATGTACCAGCTTTGTTTAGCGATTCGAGGCAAAGGCCCGTTTGGGGGAGGGAGCGGGGAGCTTCAGGCCCCTGAATAGGGTGATGGTTTGACGGGCCTTCAGGCACAGGCCGTTTTCGGCTGCGAGCAGAAGGCCCGAGGCTAAAGCCTATCGCTTTTGCCGCTGCTTCAGTGGTCTGAAGACCCCTGCTCCCTCCGTTAGAACAAACGTTGGGTGCATTTGCCCCAGGGTGGGAGGCGGATCGATTGCAGCAGGTAACTTTCCAGGAACACAAGAGAAACCTGGTGGGCAGGGAACACCTTCGGGGGCTCCTAAAACTGTCAGAATGAGCAGAGAAAAGCTCTCCGACCCCATGAGTCCTTTCGATTTCACTCTCCCCAAACACGCGCGAGGTACGCGATGACTCTTCCCTTGGAAGGGAAACGGGTGCTGGTCACGCGCGCTGCCCAGCAGGCTGGCAAGCTCAGCGCGGGGCTGCGGGCACGGGGAGCGGTTCCTGTAGAGGTACCAGTCCTGGAGATCCTTCCTCCTGCAGATTTTGCTTTGTTAGACAATGTCTTACAAAATTTAACCTGTTATGACTGGCTGCTTCTGACGAGCGCCAACACGGTAGGTGTGCTAGCCGAACGGGCGGCGCTGCTGGCGCTCCGTTGGCCTCCGCCCTCCCGCCTGCTGGTTGCGGCGGTGGGAGAGGCTACTGCCGCGGCTGCCCGTAAGACAAATCTTTCCATTACCCTGGTGCCGGAATCATACGTGGCCGAAAGTTTGCTTGAGGAGATGACGAAAGTTGGCGTGGCAGGGAAAAGAGTCCTTCTCGCTCGCGCCGCCGTGGCCCGCGATGTCATCCCCGACGCCCTGCGCGCCGCCGGAGCCGTCGTGGATGTGGTCGATGCCTACCGGAACGTTTTACCGGAGTCCGCGCCGGGGCTGCTGCGCGCGGCTTTGGCGGAGGGAATCGATGCCGCCACCTTTACCAGTTCCTCGAGCGTTACGCATCTGGCCGAGGCCGCCCGCGCCGCCGGTGTGGTTTGGCCGCTGGCCGGAGTAGCCGCCGTCTCCATTGGTCCGGTGACCAGCCAGACGCTGCGCGAACTGGGTTGGGAGCCTGCAGCCGAGGCCGATCCCTACGATATTGCGGGGCTGATTGCGGCGGTGGAACGAGTTTTGAGCAGCTAAAGGGTGAGGAGATCCCCCGGCTTTGCCGAGGTTGCAGTAGCAGTTTGACATTTACGGGAGTCGTTCCCGGTTTGTGTTCTATTTTTCATATAAAAAGCTTAGAAGGGCGAGGAGCAGGGGCGTTGTCCCGGGACTCCGGAGGCGCTATGGATCTGCTTTCCTAGCGCTGAAGCGCTGGGCTAGCCACCACTGCGCAAATGGCGCGGGCGCTAGTGTAGTGTCTCGTTATTAGAGTCCATTCTCCGCGAGCTATAGTGGGCAGAGTTCGCTGAACCAAGATTCCCTCAGTGGCTAAAGCCGTCTTGATTTTGCAGGCTTTATGTACGGGCTAAGGAACCTCTGATCAAGTGCGCCTTTTATGATCCGACCTTCCCTCAGGGGCTAAAGCCCATTGATTCTTTGAGCTTTATGTACGGGCTAAAGCCCGTACCCTTCAAATCGCCGACTTAATCAGAGTTTCCCTAAAGCCCGTACCCTTCAAAACGGATAAATGACCATCTGCATGAGACATACCACTAGGCTGCTACTAGCATGGAGCAACCCACAAAGGCCCCGTCGAGGGGCCACAAATGGTAAAGCTCCCAGCTCTCCTAAGGAGCAAAATGCTCCCTTCCTGATGGTCCAGATCAGCGGTCTGGTACACCACCGCCGAAGGATATTTACACGGGATAAATCTTGGAGATCTATGCACCGCTTGTGAGCGCTGGATGTTGCGATTGGGAATTCTGTTTCTGGGGCGTAGTCTCTGGCTGGTCGCTTTGGCGAGCCAGCTCGATTACGATCGAATCGTTGTTTTCGGCGCCTGCGCAGGGTATGGGGCTGCGGCGTTCTACATCTTGCCGATGCTGACCTTTGGGGTGGGTGCTGTATTGACGGTGCTGGGTGCGATCCAGTGGGGGATTCGCAAACTTCGCCAGTCCCTCTAACCTCGCTAAGAGTGCCAGGTTTTGTCTTTGGCGGTGCAGAGGGGTTCCAGATTGCACTGATGGCATTTGGGCTTGCGGGCGTCGCAGACTTGGCGGCCGTGGTGGATAATCTGGTGGCTGAAGGCGATCCAGCGCTCTTGGGGCAGGATGCGCATCAGTTCCTGCTCGACCTTTTGCGGGGTCTCGCCCTTGGCCAGCGCCAGACGGCGACTGATGCGGTAGACGTGGGTATCCACGACCACCCCTTCGGCCTTTCCGAAACACACGCCCAACACTACATTGGCCGTCTTGCGCGCCGCTCCGGGGACTTTTATGAGTTCCTCAAGTGTCTCGGGCACTTGACCATGAAAGTCCGCGAGGATCGTACGCGCCGCGCCCTGGAGGGACTTGGCCTTGTTGTGATAGAAGCCAGTCGAGCGGATGATTTCCTCGATCTCTTCCAGAGAGGCTGCGGCCATCGCTTTCGGCGTCGGGAAGCGGAGAAAAAGCTCCGGGGTCACCATATTCACGCGCACGTCGGTGCACTGTGCGCTGAGGATGGTGGCCACCAGCAGTTCCCATGGTGAACTATGAGTCAGCGCGCACTCGACGTTAGGATAGGCTTCGTCAAGGCCGCGCAGGATGGCCGCGATGCGGTTGGGGGCCAAATTATCTCTGGGTGAGCGGGTCTTTGGTTTAGGTTGGATAGACCCTATTTTTCTTACAACTTTTTCGAAAGAAGATGTTTTCATTTCGAAATCACCTCAATCGCCGGAGGTTCTTCAGACGCTACATCGATCAGTTGATTCAGACAGATGATTTTGTAGTGTATAAGTGGGTAAACTTGACCGCCGGTATCCAAAGAAAGATGCTTCAAAAAGTGCGATTGATTGTAAAGACGAAATACTTTTCCTTCAAAAATCTCATCGTCATAATTTCCGCAACTGCCAACGCATTCCTCGGTGACAAGATAGGCTGTGAAGTTCTTCCAGTACAAACGATATGAGGCACAAACCTCGGTTGATTCAATGGGAACCGCCGCTTGAAGGAGTATTGCCAATTCAGGGCGTTCGCTTCCCCAGAAAGGCCCGCGTTTTTCTGAATTCTCGATGGCTTCTTGAACGACAATCTCCAATTGACTGATGCCATGGATCTGGATCGAAACCAGGTTCAGATATTTAGCGCAATCAAGTTGCGCTGCGACTTCCACATTAGGATGCAGCAAAATCGGCCTCTTTGATCAACTCAGGTAAAAAACCTCAGGGGCTAAAGCCCGTCGATTTTGCTGACGTTATGTACGGGCTGAAGCCCGTACCCTTCAATATTGCAAAGTGGTGGCACGGCTAAAGCCGTGCCCTTTCAAAGCTATAAACTACCAATTAACCAGCCGCCCAGTTTTTCGATGGGTAGGCGCAAACCGAGGAAGAACTGGCCGAAGAGGCCGTAGACGGCGCTGACTTCGTCGAAGCGCATCTCGTAGATGATCTTCTTGAAGGCGATGGGGTCGTCGGAGAAGAGGTTCACGCCCCACTCCCAGTCGTCCATGCCAATTGAGCCAGTGACGATCTGCTTGATCTCGCCGGCGTAGCGGCGGCCGATGAGGCCGTGTTCGTGCATCATCTGCTGGCGGTCGGCGAAGGGGACGGTATACCAGTTGACGGTTTCGCCGCGTTTGCGGTCCATGGGGTAGAAGCAGAGGTACTTGGCCTCGGGAACGGAGGGGATGAGGCGGGGGGCCATGGCGGCGGTCTGGCGCTGGAGGGTGGAGGTTACCTCGGCCTTCCACTCCGGCGAGTGGACGGTGTGGCCGTGGGCGGCGGCGGCCTCGTAGGTCTTGCGCGTGGACTCGTAGAGGCCCAGCTCGACCACCGAGACGTAGGAGTGGCGCAGGTCGAGGAAGTCGTAGAACTCGGTCTGGGCCAGCTCCAGCTCGACTTGGTTGAGAGCTTCGAGGGAGTCGCGGAAGTGGAGCAGAATCAGGTCGCCCTTGTGGCCCAGTTGGGAGAAGAGGGCGGTCTGGATAGGGCCCTCCGGGCTTTTCATTTCCAAACGGCGGAGCGCTTGCTGGGCCGCATCCAGGATGCGTTTGCGGTCCGGGCAGGAGCGCCAGGCCTTCCAGTCGAAGCGGAAGAACTGGTGAAGGGCGAAGGAGCCTTCCAAAGTGAGCGGGACAGGGGGGAAGTCGGTCACGGGAACACCTTTCTTGGTTTTCCCCCTCATTGTAGCGAAGTGCGGAGGATGGCGGTGGGTGGGTGGGAGGTAAGGTCAGCGGGTTGGTTCGATGAGCGATCGGCAGCCGGGTATCCCACCCTGGCTGCAAAAGGCGCAGCCAGGATGGGGCACGGGGTCTGTTTTTTCGGGCCGGATCAAGAGGCCGAAAAAACCTGCCGGGCGCGGGGATGGCCCGCAAATGAGAAAGCGAGATGGCGGAGCGGCCAATATTCAAAGAAATCTCGGCGGCGGATTGAGGCGGGAGCGGCTGCGACGAGACCCTCTGAGGATTGGGGTGGGGCTGAGCGGGCGGTGCAATCAATCGTTTTGGCTCTCCGCGCCGGTCCGCGGGGGGGAAGTTCGTGGTGGCTTGGGAAGGGGCGCGGGCGGGGGGCGCTGGAAGGGCCGCATCCTAGTTTCCGGCCCCGGCCTTATATACTCTTAAGGAGCTTATGAGCGAAAGAATTCTTCCTCTTCTGATCCATTTCGTTGTGCACGTGATCGAGCTGGGCGGTTATACCGGCATTGCGGCGCTGATGGCCATCAACTCGGCTTGTATTCCGCTGCCTTCTGAGATTGTGCTACCGTTTTGCGGATTCCTGGTCTATCTGGGGCACTACAATCTGTTTCTGGTCGCGACGGCGGGTGCGGTGGGCGCTAATCTGGGCTCGGCGCTGGGGTACTGGATCGGGGCCAAGGGCGGACGTCCGCTGGTGGAGCGCTACGGGCGCTGGGTTCTGATGAGCCATCACGATCTGGACCGCATGACCTGGTTCTTTGAGAAGTACGGTTCGATTGCCGTGTTGCTGGCGCGCATGTTGCCGGTGGTGCAGACATTCATTGCCTTCCCGGCGGGCATCGCCCGGATGCCGCGGCTACGTTTTCACCTATACACTACGTTGGGGTCGTGGAGCTGGTATCTCTGCCTGGCCTGGGCGGGCATGAAGCTGGGCGAGAAGTGGCAGACCGACCCGCGCTTGCAGGAGTGGTTTCACCGCTTCCACTTCGCGGTGGAGATTGCGCTGGTGCTGGGGATGGTGTGGTTTGTGTGGTCGCATGTGAAGGGCTCGCGGGCGGCCAACCTGGCCTGAGGCGCGCTTCGGCATTTGGGATGAAGGCCGGCGGATGGGCGTACACTGGTGCGTGCGCCGGAATACGAGTTTTGTTCGGATAGCAGTCGATCCGAGAGCAAAAGGAAGGTTAGGAGAAGCAATGGGTAACGAAATTCAAGGCGGCCAGAAGACCGCCGCAGCGTCGAAGGTTGCGCCCGCGACGGGCAAACTGGGCGTGATGGTAGTGGGCCTGGGCGCCGTGTCTACCACAATGATCGCCGGCGTCGAAGCGATTCGCCGTGGATTGGCCAAGCCGATCGGCTCGTTGACCCAGATGGGCACCATCCGCCTGGGCAAGCGCACCGATAACCAATCTCCGCTGATCAGGGAGTTTGTCCCCCTGGCCGACCTGCAGGACGTGGTCTTTACCGGTTGGGACATCTTCGAAGACAACGTCTACGAGGCCGCGGCTCATGCCGAGGTGCTGGACAAGGAAATGCTGGCGCAGTTGAAGCCCTATCTGGAGACCATCAAGCCCCTGCCGGCGGTCTTCGACCAGTATTACGTGAAGCGCCTGCACGGCACCCATGTGAAGACGGGCAAGAACAAGCGCGACCTGGCCAATCAGGTCATCGCCGACATCCAGGCCTTCAAGAAGACGGTGGACCGGGTGGTGGTGATCTGGGCTGCTTCGACGGAGATCTTCATCGAGCCCACGGCGGTACACGCCAGCCTGGCGGCTTTCGAGAAGGGCCTGGAGAATGACGACATCGCCATTGCGCCATCGCAGATTTATGCCTACGCGGCGCTGAGCGAGGGCGTTCCCTTCGCCAACGGCGCGCCGAACCTGACCGTCGACACGGCGGCCATGATCGAACTCTCGAAGAAGAATGCAGCGCCGATCTGCGGCAAGGACTTCAAGACCGGACAGACCTTCATGAAGACGGTGCTGGCACCGGCCTTCAAGGCGCGCATGTTGGGCGTCAAGGGCTGGTTCTCGACCAATATTCTAGGTAACCGCGACGGCGAAGTGCTGGACGATCCGGAATCCTTCAAGACCAAGGAAGAGTCCAAGCTGGGCTCGCTGGACTACATCTTCCAGCCGGAGTTGTATCCCGACCTGTACAAGGATATGTACCACAAGATCCGCATCAACTACTATCCGCCGCGGGGCGACGACAAGGAAGCCTGGGACAACATCGACATCTTCGGATGGATGGGCTACCCGATGCAGATCAAGGTAAACTTCCTTTGCCGCGACTCGATTCTGGCTGCTCCCATCGCGCTGGATCTGGTGCTCTTCATGGACCTGGCCAAGCGTACTCCGGAGTTGCAGTCGATCGGCATTCAGGAGTGGTTGAGCTTCTATCTGAAGTCTCCGCAGTCAGCCCCCGGCCTCTACCCGGAGCACGATCTGTTCATTCAGTTGATGAAGCTGAAGAACACCCTGCGCCACATCATGGGCCAGGATCTGATCACCCACCTGGGCCTGGAGTACTACGACTAAAGCGGCCATTCAGGCAGACGCCTTCGGGCACCTGCAGTGCGGTAGGTCTTGGGCGGGTCCGCGTCGAGAAGAGAGACGCGGGCGGGCCGAAGTGGAAGATGCGGCAGCCTTGGCTTGCCGCACGGAGACAGATGAAGCGAGGCCTCACCCTTCGGGTGGGGTTTCGCTGTCTTTAGAGCAAATTGGCGGGACAATCGTCATCAGAGGCGTTCGGTCGGGGTGGAAAAACGCTTGACAGTGTTCGTTCGAACCGTTTCTTTAGCAATTGTGGAGTGCATCTTTATTGAATCCTTATCGGGATAGCTTGTATATTTATGCAGACAATCTTTAATCGAACGATTAGAGTTGTGCCCAAAAATGTTCCCTCAAGGCTCGCTGAGCCAAATCATGACCGGGCGCACCCCGGCCGATCTTTACCCGCATTTTTTGGAGGATAGGCGCAATGAGAATCCGCAGCTATTTTCATTTTTGTACGGCAGTGATGGTCTTTGCCTTGTTGTTGCTTTCGCCGTCGTGCATCTGGGGGCAGACCTTCCGGGGAAGCATCCAGGGAGTGGTGACGGACGCTTCCGGAGCGGCCATCCCGGGTGCCAAGGTCAAGGTCTTCAGTCCCGGCACCGGGCTCTCCCGTTCGCTGATCACCAACGATCAGGGGGCGTACACGGCTTCGGAACTGCCGCTGGGCAGCTACAACATCACGGTCGAGGTGCAGGGCTTCCGCACCACCACGCTGACCGGGATTCCGGTGAGCGTGGGCGCTCCGGCGCGCGCCGACGCCAAGCTTTCTACCGGCGCCATCGAGGAAGAGGTAAAGGTTAACGCCGATGTGCCGTTGGTGGAGACCAGCAACAACACCTCTGGCGGCACCATTGAGGCTGCGCAGGCAGCCGAATTGCCCATCAACGGGCATGACTACACCAAATTGTTGGAACTGGTTCCAGGGGCCAGCAGCGATCCGAACGGTTCCACCGAATCCGCCGGCTCCTACGGGCTGTTCAGTCTCAACGGCAACCGCGGCCGCTCCAACAACTACTTGCTGGACGGTACGGACATGAACGACGGCTACCGCAATTTGCCTTCGGTCAATCAGGCTGGTGTGTGGGGCTGTCCTTCGACCATTCTTCCCGTCGATGCGCTGGCCGAGCTTCCGGTCACCGGCAATCCCGAGGCGGAGTTTGGGCGCAGCTCTGGCGCTACCGTGAATATCGTCACCAAGAGCGGCACGAACCAGGTCCATGGCAGCGCCTTCGAGTCTTACCGCAACGATGCCATGGGCGCGCGCAACTACTTCAACACGGCGCCATCGCCAAAGAATTCCTTTTCCAACCATCAATTCGGCGGTGCGGTGGGCGGCCCGATCTTGGCGGACAAGACTTTTTACTACGTTGCCTATGAAGGCCAGCGCGAAGACGGCGCTCTACCGCAACTGGGTCTGGTGCCGACAAGCAACGAGATCTCCACTTACAAAAATGCTGGAAACACGGTCAATCCGGTAATCCAGAACATACTGAACGTCAATCCCTGGGGCACGCTTCCCACCAGCAGCGAAAACGTCACCTTCTCTACGCCCTTCAGCAACTTCAGCGACAACGCCATTATCAAGGCGGATCACCACGCCAAATTCTTCAGTCCAGAAGACCTGATTACCGGCCGGTATTTTTACAGCCACGGAATGCAGAGCTTCCCGCTGGGCATGCTCAACTCCGGCCTCAGTTCCCCCAACTACAACACGCTGACGCCGACGCATGTGAACATCGTTTCGCTCTCTTACACCTCGGTGCCCCGTTCCAATCTCATCGTGGAAGTTCGCGGCGGCTACAACCGCTTCATCCAGCAGTTTCTGCCGACAGACGGGAGTCTGAACCCCGACACGGCGTTTGGTCTGAACACGCTGCCTCCCGGCTACAACGCGCACGACCTCGGACTGCCCTTTATCAAGATCTACGGCAACAACGGCACCTACAGCACCATCGGTTCCGGCGCCACCGACGCGCGCGGCCGCGTCGATACCAACTACCAACTCTTCGGTAACGTCAGTTACACTCGCGGCCATCATGCCTTCAAAGCCGGTGTGGAGTGGCGCCGCACCTTCATCAACAGCTTCATCAACTCTGGCCATCGCGGCACACTTACCTTCAATACCCTCGACGACTTCCTGGGTGGGGTCATCGATGGCGGCAGCTCGGCCGATGGCGGGGGCACTCGCTACTCCTACCAGAACGGCAGCGGCGTGTACTTCACCGATTCCTGGCGCTTGAACAACCGGATTACCGTCAACTACGGCCTGCGCTGGGATTACTACGGAGTCATCGGAGCCGAGAACGGCGCCTTCAGCATCTTCAACGCCAAGTCGGCTTCGCTGCAGACCATCGGCGCGGATGGCGCTCCCAGTTCGCTGTATCCCAAGGTCTGGGACGATTTCGCGCCGCGCTTCAGCATTGCCGACGATCTGCGCGGCGATGGCAAACTGGTGGTCCGCACCGGGGCCGGAATTTACTACGACGGCCCCTCGCAGGACTTCTTTGTCGGCAACTTCGCCTACAATACCTTCGCCGCCGATGAAGGTCCGGCCTTCAATACCATCGGCTTCGCCTCGCCGGTGGTCACCAACATCTCCAAGGGCGTGTCCATCTTTGGCGACAGCACGAACTACACGCCGAGCAGCGTCTTTACCGTTGACCAGGGCAACACCACCCCGCGCTATGTCTCCTACACGCTCAACATCGAATCGCAGTTGGCCAAGAAGATTGCGTTGCAGGCCGGCTATGTTGGTTCGCAGGGCCGCCACCTCTTCCGCCTGCGCGACCTCAACCAGGTCAACAACGTGGCTGGGCGCATCGTGAACTGTGGCAACGGCCAGACCGCCAGCTACGGCTCTTCCTGCTTCTCGAACTACACCTCGGGTTCAAACTCTTACGGGCTCGAGTATCTGAACCAGGTGGAGACCACCGCCCACTCCAACTACAATTCCGCCCAGGTCACGCTCAAACTGCAGGATCTGCATGGCTTGACATCGACGCTCAACTACACCTGGGCGCACTCGATCGACACTGCCAGCGACGGTCTAGAGTTCGTGCCCAATGCGGCACAGCCTGACGACAGTTTCAATCCCGGCGCCGAATATGCCAGCTCCAACTTCGACGTTCGCCAGCGTGTGCAGTGGTTCTGGACCTACAACGCCCCCAAGTTCAAGACCGCCAGTTGGATCAGCAACGGCTGGGCCATCGACGGCATGTACAACTTCGCCAGCGGTCAGCCCTATACTGTCAGCTATCTCTTTGAGGGTGACTACAACGGCAGCGGCGAATGGTATGGACGGGCCGACATCATCGGCGATCCTCATCAGGGCGTCAGCGGCCGCGGCAACCTGTTGAACATGGCCGCATTTGCCGCCCCCTGCACGGTCGACAACAGCGGTAATTGCAGCAACGGCCATCCCGGCAACGAGGGCCGCAATGCCTTCACCTCACCGGACTACACCAACTTCGACTTCTCGCTGACCAAGACTACCCATCTGACGGAGAAACTGAAGATGGAACTGCGCGCCGACATCTTCAACATTTTCAACCACCCCAATATGACCAACCCGCTGATGCCGGGCTTTGGACTCGACATCTTCGGCGCCTCCCACCAGGAGGGCAACCGCCTGATGGCCGGCACCGATCCGGCGACGACGGGAACCCAGTATGTTCAGTCCACCGCTACCCCCGACGTGGGCAGCGGCAACCCCTACCTGGGCGGGGGGGGACCGCGCAGCGCGCAGTTGGCGGCGCACTTCACCTTCTAGAGCATCTCCCTCGATAGCGTAGAGGAGACTCGAGCTGATGTTGGCAAAGGGAGTGTGAGGCTTCAGCCCCACGAAAGCGAGAAGTCAATTTGGCTGGCCTTCAGGCTCGAGGCTAAAGCCCGTTTGATTTTCAAGCTTACCTCAGGGGGCTGAAGCCCCCTGCTCCCTCCGTTTCCTTCACCCTTCTATGCAAATAGGAGAAGCGCTAGAACAAGAGCAGGCGGGCAGGACTGTCGCCGTCGTGCCTGGCTCACAGTAGTCGATAGCGGCGCCTTTGGGCGCCGTCTTTTTTTGGTGTGGGACAGGGGGAGCGCGGGGCGGTGGCCTAGGTTCGATCCGGTTTGTTACACTGCGCTGAGTAAACGATTACGCGAAACTCCGGCGGCTGCCTGTATGGGATCTTCCGCCGGCCTCGTCAGGCGGCGCGGCGGGTTCCGGTTTTTTGCCAAGGGCCGCGTTTTCCGCTTGACAAATATGACAGTAAACCCATTTACTTAAGGGCGAACCTCATTTGAATGGCGGACGGTTTGCCCCTCCGCAGGTGAAGCAATGTTTGGAACGATCTCCGCTTCCATGGCCGCCGGCAGTATTCATGCTCCGGCCGCGCTTTTGGCTTTCAGCGTGGCGCCTCTGGCGCATCTGAGTCTTCTCGACCTGGTGGTGATCGCCATCTATTTTGCGATGGTGATCTGGATTGGCTACCACCTCAAGGGCCAATCCAATACCAGCGAAGAGTTCTTCATGGCCGGTCGGGAGATGACGGCGTGGATTGCCGGTCTCAGCTTTGTCTCCGCCAATCTGGGCTCGTTGGAGCTGATGGGCTGGGCGGGCTCGGCTTACCAGTACGGCATTCTGGCAGCGCACTGGTACTGGGTGGGCGCCATCCCCGCCATGCTCTTTCTGGGCATGGTCATGATGCCGTTCTATTACGTCTGCAAGACCCATTCCGTGCCCGGCTACTTGAAGCTGCGCTACGGGCAGGGTTCCAGCGTGGTGGCCGGCTTCAGCTTCGCCTTCATGACGGTGCTGATGAGCGGCGTCAACATGTTCGCCATGGCCGAAGTGATGAAGATTGTCCTGGGCTGGGACATGAACTTCTCCATCATCGTTTCTTCGCTGGCAGTAGCGGCGTATGTGGCCCTGGGCGGATTGCGCTCGGCCATTTACAACGAGGTACTGCAATTCATCCTGATCTGGGGCGGCGCGCTGCTGGTACCGATCATGGGCTTGATCGAGGCGGGCGGCTGGACGGGATTCAAGGCCAAACTGGCGCACAACATCCAGACCGGTCTCACCGCCAACGGTGATTACACACATCTGTGGCGCTCCATGGGGCACTTCCAGGACAACCCGATGGGCATTCACTGGACGGGCATTGTCTTTGGCCTGGGATTTGCCATCAGCTTTGGCTACTGGACGACGGACTTCCTGGTCGTGCAGCGCGTTCTGGCGGCCAACAGTCTGCGATCGGCGCGGCTGGCCCCGGTGATCGGCTCGTTCTTCAAGATGGCGGTGCCGCTGATCGTCATTCTTCCTGGTCTGTTGGGCCTGGTGGCCTTGCAGAATCCGGACGGCAGCCTGATGCACCTGGTGGGCGAAAACGTGGTGGCAGCACATCCTGGCATGGGGTTGCACAGCTACAACGAAGTGCTGCCGCTGATGATGGTGCGCTACTGCGGACCCGGCCTGCTGGGATTAGGCATCACGGCCCTGATTGCCGGCTTCATGAGCGGTATGGCGGGCAACGTGAGCGCCTTCAGCGCGGTCTCGATCTACGACATCTATCAGCCGCTGTTCAAGAAGAACGCCTCGGACAAGCACCTGGTGCTGGCGGGCCGCGTGGCGACGATTGGCGGCGTGATCATCTCCATGGGCGCGGCCTATACGGTGATGCATGCGCAGGGCATCATGGATTACGTGCAGGCTTTGTTCAGCTTCTTTATTGCGCCGTTGCTGGGCGTGGTTCTGATGGGCATGTTCTGGAAGCGGGCGACCAAAGAGGGCGGATTCTGGGGCCTGCTGCTGGGCACGCTGACTTCTGTCGGCTTGTGGGCATGGGTGAAGGCCGATCCTTCGGCGCTGAAGTACGTGGCCATTTCTCCGTATGCAAAAGATATGGCGGAGAACATGTACCGTGCCTTGTGGTCGGTCAGCACGTCTATCCTGGTGTGTTTCGTGGTGAGTCTTTTGACCAAGGCCAAGCCCCTTGCCGAGTTGGATGGGTTGGTCTACGGCGCTACGAAATTGCCCGTGGAAGAGCCGGTTCCCTTCTACAAGAACGAATGGTTCTGGACGACGATCGCCATCGTCTGCTTCCTGGCCCTCAACATCTACTTCTGGTAAGGAGACTGGGATGAAGAACGCGCCGCTTTCTATCTGGTTTTTTGTAGGACTCATGCTCACGGTGTATGGGGGGTTGATTTTTTGCTACGGGATTTCTGAATTGGTTACGGGGCAGCTTGCTCCGGTGGTATTGAACACCCTGCATGCACCCATCTGGTGGGGTGGAGGACAACTGATTCTGGGACTGCTGTATCTGGCCAAGTTCCGTCCCGGCAAGGCGTAAGACTCATCGCATTTTTCGCAGAGGGCCGGCCAAACGCTGGCTCTATGCATGTCCTAGTGAATGAGATAAGAAAATTACGCCGGGCCGTCCGGTTGCACAAGCAGTTTGAACATCCCCCGACCTTCCGCAGATCGACGGCACAGGCGGAACGGGCAGGGTAACAGGAGCCGCGGAGCGGCAAAAGTTGAAGGAGCAAGCATCATGGCAGCACAGCGTAAAGTCACATTTGGCGTCATCGTAGGAAATCGCGGGTTCTTCCCCGATGAACTGGCCCGCACCGGCCGCGAAGAGATCATCACTGTTCTTGAGGCGGCGGGCGCAAACGTTATTGTCCTCACCCCACAGGATTCGAAATTCGGCGCGGTCGAGACCTATGCCGAGGCGCAGCGCTGCGCCGAACTCTTCAAGAAGCACGCCGATGAGATCGACGGCATCATCGTGACCCTGCCCAATTTTGGTGACGAGCGCGGCATCGCCGACACCATCCGCCTCAGCGGCCTGCAGGTGCCGGTGCTGGTGCAGGCTACGCCCGATCGCTCCGAGGCCATGACCATCGCCGTGCGGCGCGACAGCTTCTGCGGCAAGATGAGCGCCTGCAACAACCTGATGCAGTACAACATTCCCTACTCGCTGACCAGGCTGCACACGGAAGCGCTGACCTCGCCGGAATTCACCGCCGATCTGGAGTGGTTCACCGCGGTTTGCCGCATCGTCAAGGGCCTGAAGAATCTGCGCATCGGCGCCATTGGCGCCCGTCCCGCGGCCTTCAACACGGTGCGCTATTCCGAGCGTCTCTATGAAGGCTCGGGCATCTCCATCGAGCCGATCGATCTTTCGGAGATCTTTGGCCGCATTGCCAAACTGAGCGACAACGACGACGCCGCGCAGGCCAAGTTGGCCGCTATCAAGAGCTATGTCTCCACCGGCGGCGTGCCGGAAGAAGCGCTTCTCAAGATGGCCAAGCTGGGCACGGTCATCGACACCTGGATGAAGCAGACCAACGTTTCTGTAACCGCCGTGCAGTGCTGGACATCGTTCGAAGAATACTTCGGCGTGGTGCCCTGCACCATCATGAGCATGATGAGCAACGACCTGATTCCCTCGGCCTGCGAGGTGGATGTTCCCGGCGTGCTGGGCATGTACATGATGGGCCTGGCCTCGGGCACTCCTTCGGCGCTGCTGGACTGGAACAACAACTACGGCTCCAATCCCGACAAGTGCGTCTGCTTCCACTGCTCGAATCTGCCCAAGCACTTCTTCAACGAAGTCAAGATGGACTATCAGGAGATTATCGCCGGCACGGTGGGCAAGCTGAACACCTTCGGCACCTGCGTGGGCCGGGTCAAGGCGGGCACCATGAGCTACGCGCGCTACTCCACAGACGATAGGTACGGCATCATCCGTGGCTACACCGGCAAGGGCGCCTTCACCGACGATCCGCTGGAGACCTTCGGCGGCGCCGGCGTTACCGAGATTCCCAACCTGCAAAAGCTGTTGAAGTTCATCTGCCGCGAGGGCTTCGAACACCACGTGGCCACCAACTTCAGCGATGTCTCCGCTGCTGTACACGAAGCCGCCAGCCGCTACATGGGATGGGAAAGCTATTGGCACGAGGGCGAAGAAGAGTAAGAACGAGGGACTGAGGGACTAGGGACTAGGGACTAGGGACTGACGATTACGTCGAGTCTCTAGTCCCTATTCTCCTATTGACGAGGAAATCATGAGCAAGCGAATTGGCAAGAGCCTGGTGGCCAATGGCACGGCGCTGGTGTCGGAAGCGGTGTGGAACGCGGAACTGGACGGCAAACACGAGCGGCTGGTGGATTGGCTGCGTGAGCAAGGCCTGTCCGGCGTGTTACTGCGCCGCAACGAGAATGTGGCTTGGGTAACCGGCGGCGCGGTGGAACTACGCGTGCTCACTCCCTGCGAGACCGGCGTGGCCGCGCTGCTGTTGACGGTCGAAGGCAGGCGCTACTACTTCACTACCGAGAATGAGGCTGCGCGTCTGCGCGACGAGGAGTTTGGCCTCACCGACTTCGAGCCGGTGCTCTTTCCCTGGTATGCCGACGACACCAACGCCAAGGCGGCCAAACTGGCCGGCGGTCCGCTGGGCTCGGATACACCCGTGGCGGGAGCGACGCAGGTCAATCTCTACCCGCTGCGCGCTTCGCTCAGCGATCCGGAGATCGCCCGCTTCGAGTGGCTGGGCGCGGAGACCGCTGCCGCCACCGTCGAGGCCTTGCATCAGGTCGAGCCGGGCATGAGCGAGTTCGACATGCAGGCCTTGACTGAAGCCGGCTTGCTGCGCCGCGGCATTCTGCCCTCGGTGGCGCTCTATGCCGTCGACGAGCGCATCTACAACTACAAGCACGCCGTGCCGCGGGGCGCGCGGCTGAAGAACTTCGCCATGCTCAATCTGTGCTCGCGCAAGTGGGGCCTTACCTGCTCGATCACCCGTTTTCTGCACTTCGGCACGCTGCCCGCCGAGTTGGAAGGGCGCTTCCAGGCCGCTGCCAAGGTCCACGCCGCGCTGCTCGATGCCACCAAGATTGGCGTGACCTCTGGCGAACTCTTCACCGCTGCCAAGGCGGCTTATGCCGGCGCAGGATTCGCGGGCGACGAGATGGCCCACCACCAAGGCGGAGCTACCGGCTACGGTGAGCGTGAGTGGATCGCCACACCCAATGGGGAAGAGACGGTAATGAATCATCAGGCTTTTGCCTGGAATCCTTCGATTCGCGGCGGCAAGGCCGAGGACACGGTGATCGCCTGCAATGGCCACATCCGCAACCTGACCGCCACCCCCGATCTGCCGGCTATCGACGTCTCCCTCAACGGCACGGTGTATACCAGCGCCGGGGTGCTGGTGAAGTAGAGGCAGGGAACAGGGACCAGGGAACAAGGAATAGGGGCGGGACGATTCCATCGGTTACCTGTTCAGGATCGAAATCACAAGAGGCTCCGCTCAGACGGGGCCGCTTGTGTTTCTGCGGCAGAGGGGGGTGTTATGCATCTTCAGGCGGTTCGGCGCTACCACACGTCTTACCTGGAGGTAAGACGTATAGCGACCATGGTGACCATCAGTTCGAAAGGGCAATTCGTGATTCCTGCCGAGTAGCGCAAGAAATACCGACTCAGGGCGGGAAGCAAGCAGACCTTTCGGCATATCGAAATTGCGCGTGTCGCCATAGAGGCCTTGCCGGTAGACGAACAAGTGGCGATGGATGCTGCAACCCTAAGATTTCGGTATAGATTGGGCTTTGCAGCTTCCTTTGCCGCCGAACTGGCGTTGCGCAAAACGGCCACTCTGGCCACCGCCGACCGGGAGTTCGTCAAGCTGGGCAAGCAACTGAAGATTCTGGCTCTGCCGCTGCATACGGTGTAGATTGGGCGCAAAAAGAGGTTCCGGAGGCCGCTTGAGGCGGCTTTCCGGAACCCCTTTGGCGTGCCGTGTGCTTAAACGGTCAGCAGGCGGACGACGTGGTTGACGATCATCAGATCTTCGAGGGGCGGGATGACGCGCACGGTGACCGGCGAATTAGGAGCAGAGATGGTGGCCTCGCCGCGCTGGTTGTTGCGCTCCTTGTCGACCAGAATGCCCAAGCCGGCTAGTTGCGCGCAGATTTCGCCGCGAGAGGCGATGTCGTTTTCGCCGATGCCGCCAGTGAAGACCAGCATGTCCAGCCCGCCCAACTCGGCCACGTAGCTGCCGATCCACTTGACCAGCGTCCAGTTGAATTTGTCCACGGCCAGCCGCGCCTTGGGATTGCCGGCGTTGATGGCCTCGCGCAGATCGCGCATGTCGTTGCTCAGTTCGCTGACACCCAGCAGGCCAGCCCGCTTACTGGCGACAACTTCCAGTTGATCGGCGGCCTCGGCGGCGCTCTTGGCCGTTTCGGCGATCTTGCGCAGGATGAAGAGCAGAATGCCGGGATCGATGTCGCCGGTGCGGGTGCCGCTGATGATGCCGCCGGTGGGGGTCAGGCCCATTGAGGTATCCAGGCACTGGCCGTGCAGAATGGCCGAGATGCTGGCGCCGTTGCCCAAGTGGGCGACGATCAGCCGCTCCGGCACGTTGGGCTGCAACTGGTGCACGATCGACTCGTAGGAGAGACCGTGATAGCCGTAACGGCGCACCCCCATGTTGGAGTACTCGGCGGGAATCGGCATGTGGGTGACTACTTCTGGCATGGTGCGGTGAAAGTAGGTGTCCAGGCAGACGAAGTTGGGAATGCCGGGGAAGAGCCGCAGCGATTCGCGCATGATGTAGACGGCGATGGGTGTGTGCAGCGGCGCAAAGGCCGTGTAGCTCTCCATCTCGTCGATCAACTGGGGGGTAATGGGCTGGTTCTCCTGAACAGTGGGTCCGCCGCAGACCATGCGATGGCCAATGGCCAGCGGGGCAGGGAAGCTGCCTGAGTGCAGAGCGTTGGAGACCAGGGCGAAGGCCACGGCGCGGTTGGGCAGCGCGGGGGTCTCGTCGACCAGCTTCTTGCCGTCGGCGTCCTTGATCCAGAACTTGCCCAGATCGGTGCCGATACCGTCCACGGCACCCTCCAGCAGGCGGGTGCGCTGGCCGTCGCCAGCTTCGTAGATGGAGAATTTGATGGAAGACGAGCCGCTGTTCAAAACCAGTACGGGCAAAGACGACATGAAGTGCTACCTCGGAATTCGGCTGATGGAGTCAGCAAGATGGGAATGGGGGCCGGGAAAATGGAAGCGCGCTAATTGGCTCGGCGGCGCCGCGCTTCGACACTATCCGGTGACAATACCAGACTAGCAGGGGGAGGGATCGGTGGGGTGATCGGGGTCAAAAAATATTGAGACTGCGTACCGTATTGAGATACAAGAGAAACCCTGCTTCGGCCTCCGATGAACGGGGCCATGACTTTTGCGCTTCGCTGCGCCTCAACCGGGCGCGAGACTCTTCTGTGCTGTATCCCAGGGCTGCCTTTTCGCGATACTCGGGGTTTGCCCTGGGCCATTTTCGCTGCCACCCTGGGAGAGGCAAAGCCAACCGTTCATCGCCGGCGTAACTCGACTGGGCGAGTCGGCTGCTTTTCGTGAAGATTGTTTCATTTGGATTCGTGGTTTCCCATTCCTGCGGCAAAGAACGTGGCGAGGGTGGGGCGCCCGCATCGTTGGGTGCGGAAAAGGGATCAGAGATAGCGCTTCAGTTTGAGGATGCGCGACTCGAATCCGTACCACAGCACGGTGGCCACGGCAGTAGAAGCGGCGATGCGCACCGCGACAATGGCCAGATTGCCCCATATGCCGTGACGGTCCATGCGCACGTCGAACCAGCCAAAGTAGATGAAGACGGAGATGTGCACCATGTAGAGGCCGTAGCTGATACGCCCGTAGAAGGGCAGCGGCCCCCGGCGCAGCGCGGCGTTAAGGGGATTGCGCGCGCCGGTGGAGGCGATGGCGGCCAGCAGTGCTCCGGCAAAGCCGGTGGCCAGCGCGGTATCCAGCAGCGAGGTTCCGCCTGCCACGGTGGCGGCGGCTGCCATGCCCACGGCGAAGGCTCCCAGGCCGATCAGAAGCCATGTGCGGCGGCTCAGCGCCAGGGTATAGAGGCCCAGAGCCAGCAGGCTGCCCAGGGCGATCCCGTCGAGCTTGATGAAGGTGTGGGTGGGCAGGCCTCGCATCCACACGCAATTCAGGTGGCGCAACAGCGGCGAGCAGAGCAGCGCGGCCAGGAGGACGGTGGCCAGCATCCAGGGGCGGCGCAGGTAGCGCACCAGAGGCGCCCAGAGCAGATAGTACTGGTTCTCGATGGCCAGCGACCAGGTGGGTCCGATGGCGGGGGGCATGTTGACGGGGAAGAGATTCTGGACAAAGAAGAAATAGGCCAGCCAAGGAGCCTGTTTGATGGCTTGCCAGAGCGGCGGGCCGATGAACCAGTCGGAGTTGAGGTAGACCACGGCCAGCACCAGCACGTAGACCGGCCAGATGCGCAGGGCGCGGTGGGCATAGAAGTTGCGGAAGTAGTTTTTCTTGTCTCTAGTCTCCAGCAGAATGCCGGTGATGAGGAAGCCGGAGAGGACAAAGAAGAGATTGACGCCCGCCCATCCCCACAGCGCGGGGTAGTGAATCCAGGTGCCTAGCAAGCGTGGATGGCAATGATAGAAGAGCACGCCCAGCACCGCGAGGCCGCGCAGGCCGTCCAGTTCGGGCAGACGATAGGGGAGCCAGGATGGGCGTCGAGGGGTCAAAGCAGCCAGTCTGTGGTTGAGAGTCGGCGAGGTTTGAAAGCAGCGAGTTAGCTGAGTCAGCGGCGAGATTCCTTGCGGAACCTCGCCTGTTAGCGAGTCAGCAGAAAGGTCAGGGAGAGCCTCAACCCGCGGCCAGTTGCTTGGCGCGTTCGGTGGCGCGCATGACGGCCTTGATGAGGGTGACGCGCAGACCGCCTTCTTCGAGTTCGAGAATGCCGTCGATGGTGCAGCCGGCGGGGGTGGTGACGGCGTCCTTGAGCAGGGCGGGGTGGTAGCCGGTTTCCAGCACCATTTTGCTGGCGCCAAAGGCGGTTTGCGCGGCCAGTTGGGTGGCGATGTCGCGCGGCAAGCCGACCTTGACGCCGGCTTCGGCCAGCGCCTCGATGATGATGTAGATGTAGGCTGGGCCGGAGCCGCTGAGGCCGGTTACGGCGTCCATGTGCTTTTCGTTGACGGTGACGGTGCGGCCGACGGTCTCGAAGATGCGCTCGGCCATCTCCATCTGTTGGGCACTGACGAAGCGGCCGCGGCAGAGGGCGGTGGCGCCGGCGCCCAGCGCGGCGGGGGTGTTGGGCATGGCGCGAACCACGGCCATCTCTATCCCCACGGCTTCTTCGATGGCCCGGGTGGTGACCGAGGCGGCAAAGGAGAGCACCATTTTCTTCGGGGTCAGGGCGGGCAGGATCTCGGCGATCAGCTCCGGCACCTGAAAGGGCTTGACGCCCAGCAGAATCAGGTCGGCCTGGCGAACGGCCTCCAGATTATCGGTGCCGACGTCCACGCCCCATTGCGTGCTCAGCGCCAGAGCCCGTTCGGGGTGGGCCACGGTGGCGTGAAGCTGCTCGGCGGCAAAGAGGTTCTGCTTGAGGAAGGCTTGCAGCAGAATGCCCCCCATCTTGCCCGCGCCCAGGACGGCGACGCGGACGTGGGGCAGTTGCGCAGGAATTTCGTTGGCCTCGACGGCGATCTCGCTCATGATTATCCCTTGTCTTGCGAAGAGTGGTGCAACCTTTCAGAATACGCGCAAGATTGGGGAGCTGTCAGGCGGATCGTTGCGGCAAGGAATGGAGAAGCCGGCTTTCAGGCGTGCTTTCCACCTGAATTGCTGCCGGATGGATGGGTAAGAACGACTACTTTTGGATCATTTCAACATTGGTGAGGTAGCCGGTAATGGCATCAATCACCAAATGGTCGCGATCCTCGGGCTTCCATGCAGAGTTCCAAAGCAAATAGCCGCCTGGCAAGGTGAGAGTCTTGAGTCCTTTGGCAGCGGTGATGCGCACGGCGTTCTCCCAAGCCTGGGCCTGCAGTTCGTAAAAGTCGGTTTTGGCTGCGGTCTTGACTTCACGCAGGTCGGCAATCTGCGAACCCGCAAAGACGATGGCGATGGCAAGAGGGCTTCCCTTCAAGCGGCCCATGTCGAAGGTACAGTTGTACAGAACGCCATCGGGCGAGGGCTTGTTGCTCTTGTTTTCGTCGCTAGCTTTGTACTCGCCGCCGACGCCAAAGTTGAGCATGACGCCATTGTCTTCGCCGGGTTTTCCCCAGGCTGCTGCGGCGCGCTCGATCAGAGATCCTGCTGCATTATCGGGGCCGAAGGCTTTGGCAGCTTTATGTGCGGCGGCTACCGGGTCTCCGCTATCACCCTCGACGGCGACTTCGCCCTTGGTGGCCGCGAAACTCTTGGAATAATCGATTTCTTTGGCGGTGACTTCGCTGACCGACTGCAGAACCAAACGGGCGCCATAGGCGTTCAAGTTGCCAAAACCTTGTATCTCGACGATGGTGCCTTTAGCATCGCGATTCAAGAGGGGAGCAATGCCGTCCAGACGGCCCACCAAGGTGGCCATGACTTCATTTTTAGCGCAGCCGATGCAGGCGCCGGAGCCTTTGAAGGGCGCGGCGAGCAGTGAGTCGAACTGTTTGAAGTCCTTGTTTTTGTCGAGAGCAACCGGAGCGCGGTCTACGCTGGAAACAGCTCCGGCGAAGTTTCTGGCCGGCTGCAAGCGCAAAACTACCGCCGGGCCGGCCTTGGCTTTGGTTCCCTCGGGGTAAGAGAGCCAGATAGCGTTCAGCTTTTGGCCGCAAGTGGCGTCCTTGATGACAAACTGATCGAACCCGGCCACTACCGTGCCTTTGATGCGGACGGTCTTGCCATTGAAGGCGGCGGGATTCTTGAGAACATCGCAAGTGGTTGTGTCGACGACCTGCGCGTGCAGGAAGATGGAGGAAAGGCAGAAAGCAGCGAGGATCAATAGGCGCTTCATGGAGATTTCTCCAAAAATGGTTAAGGAAGATTCAAAAATCGGAACGGATTAAGCCTACACCTGGGGGCGGAGCGTGGAAAAGGGCGCGGAAACACCGCGCCCGCTTTGCTGCTGGATTTGTTACAGAAGGCTATTTTACCGGTTTCTGGCTGGCGATCCAGGCGTCGATGCGGTCGCCGAGGACGTCCAGGGGCAGGGCGCCGGTGTCCAGCACCTGATCGTGGAAGGCGCGCAGGTCGAATTTGTCGCCGAGAGCTTTCTTGGCGCGGTCGCGCAGTTCCAGGATCTTGAGCTGGCCGATCTTGTAGGCGGTGGCTTGGCCCGGCCAGGCGATATACCGGTCCACCTCGGCCTGGATGCTGGTTTCGTCGATGCTCGAGTGCAGGTGGAAGTAATCGACCATCTGCTGGCGGGTCCAGTGCTGGGAGTGGACGCCGGTATCGACCACCAGGCGGATGGCGCGCCAGATGTCGGCTTCCAGGCGGCCGTAGTCGGAGTAGGGATACTGGTAGAAGCCCACATCCTTGCCCAGGTGCTCGGAGTAGAGGCCCCAGCCCTCGACGTAGGCGGTGTAGAAGCCGTGTTTGCGGAATTCGGGCAGGCCGTCCAACTCCTGGGCGATGGAGATCTGAAGATGGTGACCGGGCAGGCCTTCGTGGTAGGCGATGGCCTCGACGGCGTAAAGATTGCGGTCGGTGGCGTTATAGGTGTCAATGAAAAGACGGCCGGGGCGGCTGCCGTCTGGGGTACCGGACTCGTAGTAGGCGGGGGCCGAGGTCTTCTCTCTATACGCAGGCACGGCGGCAACCTCGAAAGGGGCCTTGGGCAGGCGGCCGAAGAGCTGGGGCAGCTTGGCTTGCATGGGGGTCAGATAGCCCCGATAGGCGTCGAGCAGCGCGGTGGCCGAGGAGGCTTTCAGCTTGGGATTGGCCTTGAGGCTGGCGCGGAAGCTGGGCAAATCCTGAAAGCCGAGTTTTTGGGCGATGGCCAGCATGGCGGCTTCATCGCGCGCCACCTCATCCAGACCGATCTGGTGAATCTGCGCGGCGGTCAGGTCGGTGGTGGTGGTGTGGCGGAGGAGGAAGTTGTAGTAGCTGGCGCCGTCGGGCAAGGCGGAGATGCCGGGTTCGGCGCGACCGGCGGGAACGTAACTGACTTCGAGAAAGCGAGCCAGACGCAGATAGGCGGGCAGAACCTCCTTGCCGATTGTCTCCAGCATTTCGACCTTAATGCGCTCCTGATCGGCGGGCTTGATGGAGGCCGGGAAGCTCTTCAGCGGCAGGGCCAAGGGCGAGTCTTCCGGCTTCTGGACGGCCATCGCTTTCACCTGTTCCAGGGCCTTTTCCAAGAGAAACCGGGGTGGGAGGCGATGGTCCTCGATGCCGATGGCCATATTGGTGGTGACCTGCTCGAAGGCGCGGGGCATGGCGTGCAGGCGGGCGATCCAGTCGTCGTAGTCCTTTACCGTGGCGAAGCTGAGGCGGGCCACCAGTTGCGGGTAGGTGGTGTAGATGCCGTCCATCTGGTTGAGGGGCATCTCCCATTCCTTGAACTCGGCGGCTTCCTGATCCTCGGTGAACTTGCGCAGCAGCAGATCGCGGCTGGTCTTTTCCTGGTCGCTGAGGCCGGCGGGGTCGATGGCCGCCAGGCGCATCAGGAAGTCTTCTTCGCGGGCCAGCGCCTGGTTGACGGCTTTGACCGAGTTGTCGGAGATCTGGTCGTTATAGCGCTTGTCGCCCAGCACGGAGGCGAACTCGGGATCGTGCTTGAGGGTGTCTTCCCAGTAATCCTGGAAGATGGCGTTGAGGGCTTTGCGGTTCTGTTCGACAGAGGCGGGTGGCGCGGTCTGCGCGGAGAGGGAGACAGGCAGCAGAGAAGATGCAAGAGCAAGGAAAGCCAAGAGAATTCTCAACGGAACCAGACCTCGGGGTGAAATCGATCTCACGTTGAGTGTAGAGCAAAGGGGAAGGGAGAGTCTCGATCGCGGGCGGCGAGAGGGATTTGTGTTTTGCCACCCTCGCGCAAGAAACGCGCGAGGGTGGGGCACGGAACAGGATGGGCAACCAAGGCGGAGGGGTTACAGAGGCGGCCAAGAGGCCGCTTAGGACATCACCGACTCGTTGCCCAGGATGCGGTAGAGCGTGGAGCGGCTGATGCCGAGTTGACGGGCGGCGCGCAACTTGTTGCCGCGGTTGAGGTCGAGCACGTACTGCACGTGATGCTGAATCACCGCATCCAGAGCCAGACTGTCGGCGCGCATGACGGGCTGCGCATCGGCGGGAGTTTCCATGCCGGTGGGCAGGGCCAGATCGTCGGGGCGGATGATGCCGTTCACGGCCTCCAGCAGTGCGGTCTCCAGTACGGAAGCCAGCTCGCGGACGTTTCCCGGCCAGTTGTGCTGCAAGAGACGCGCCAGAGCGCCGGGTCCGAGAATCACCGGGCGATGCTGGTAGCGGGTGCAGATGCGGTCCAGCAAGACCTGAGCCAACTGGGCGATGTCCTCGCGCCGCTGACGCAGCGGGGGAATGGCGAAGCGGACGGCGGTGAGCCGGAAGGCCAGGTCGGGGAGCAGTTGCCCTTGACCCGCCATCTGGCGCAGCGAGGTCTGGGAGCTGGCCAGCAGCACGGCGCGGCCCGGCGGACGGTCCTGCAAGGACTTCAATACACTCAGCAACAGGCCTTGGCCAGGAGCGGCCAGCAGATCCACCCGGTCCAGGTAGGTGAATCCCGTCAGGGTTGCCGGATCCGCGTCTGTCACCAGCCATTCGCGGGCATCGCGCCTTTGAAAAGAGGTTCCCGCCAGAGGAGAGCGGCTAAAGAGATAGCGGGCCAGCGTTTGCTTGCCGGTGCCGTGTTCTCCCTCGATTGCAGCCACTTGTACGTGTGGAGCGGCCATCTCCGCCTGCATCAACAGCTTGCGCCATGCGGCGCTGACCCCAACAACCTGATTGGCCGAAAGCTGATCCGATTCCGCAAGGGTCGCGCCGGAGACGGAGGACTGAGGGGAGAAATGAGTGGAGCTCTGTATCGGTCTCAAAGTACCTAGCCTCCAGGGCCCAAGAGACAATTACCGGGCCAACAGAGACCTTATCGGCGCACTACGGAAAAACATGAATCGAAGTGAGTCAGTTTTTGTCCGGACTTGGGGCGGTCGGTGGGGAGGGGCAGAACGACTCCCCAGCACCCTTCCGGGCCGGGGTGGGAAGCAAAAAGGCGGACGCTCCCGCTAGGAGTACGCCCGCCTGCTCTCTGCTTATCTTATTGATAATGAACAGAATCAAATCTGCCGAATGCGCTTTGAAGGCTCATCCGAGTAGATTTGTCCGTCGCGAATATGGACAACGCGGTGGGCATATTCGGCGATATCCGGCTCGTGGGTGACCAGTACGATGGTGTTACCTGCGGCGTGCAGCGTATCAAAAAGGGACATGATTTCCACACCGGTCTTGGAGTCCAGGTTACCTGTAGGCTCGTCGGCCAGAATGATCGAAGGGTTGTTTACCAGCGCCCGGGCGACCGCCACGCGCTGCCTCTGGCCGCCGGAGAGTTCGTTGGGTTTGTGCATCATGCGCGATTCCAGGCCGACATTGGCCAGGGACTGTCTAGCTCGCTCCAGGCGCTCGACCGCCGGCGTGCCGTTATAAATGAGGGGCAACTCGACGTTGTGCAGCGAAGTGGCGCGCGCCAGCAGGTTGAAGGTCTGGAAGACGAAACCGATTTCCTTGTTGCGGATGCGGGCCAACTGGTCGTCGTCCAGTTCGCTTACCAGTTGGCCGTTGAGCCAATACTTTCCTTGCGAGGGGGTATCCAGGCAGCCAATAAGGTTCATGAGCGTAGATTTTCCCGAACCGGAAGGGCCCATGATGGCCACGTACTCGTTGTGCTTGATGCGCAGGTTGACGCCGCGCAGCGCGTGGACCTGCTGCTCGGAGCCCATATCGTAGGTGCGCCAGAGGTTCTCGACGATAATCATGTCGCCGTTGGGGGGGGCGGAATGCTGCGCCAGGGCGGTGCCGTTGTGAGCCATGGAAATCTTTCCTTCTTCTGCGGTTGCGTCTGCCGATTGCCTGGGGAAAGAAGGACTGGTCCGCCTGGGGCGGGTCAATCCCCGGTCTTTAAATCGAAGCAGTGGCTGTCTTAGGACTTCTCGGCGGGTGGTTTGGCCGTGTCCCGCTTGAGCAGCGAACCGTTTTTGAGGCCGCGCAGGGTTTTGAAGGGTCCGGAGACGATCTCATCCCCTTCCTTGAGGCCGCCCAGCACCTCGATGTCGGTGGCCCCGGTGATGCCGGTGGTGACGGCGACGAACTTGGCGCGCAACATGCCTTTGCTGTCTTTTTCTACGATATAGACGCCCTGTTGGGGGGCGGCCTTGGGGGCCGGAGCCGAAGCCGCTTCGACCTTGCCTTTACCGCTCTCGTTTTCGGCGGAGTGCATGACCAGCGCCTGGATGGGGAGGGAGAGGGTATTGGCGGTGTGCGCGGTGGTGATCTTGGCGGTTGTGGAGAGGCCGGGGCGCAGGTCATTGTTGGGCTGGTCGAGGGTGACGACGACTTTGAAGTCCTTGGCCTCTTCGGTGCCGGTGGTGGACTGGGAGGTGGCCATGCCGGTGGAGCGCAGCAGCGCCTGGTCGCCGACCAGAGTCACATGGCCCTTGAAGACCTTGCCGGGCAGGGCGTCGACGGTGACATCGGCGCTCTGGCCGAGCTTGATATTGACGATGTCGGTCTCATCGACCTTGACCTCGGCGGTGATGACGCTCATGTCGGCCAGGGTCATCAGGGTCGAGCCTTCCGAGTTCTGAATGCCAGTGACCACGGTTTCGCCCTCGCGCATGGGCATATTGGTCACGATGCCGTCGAAGGGGGCCACGGCCACGGTCTTGTCGAGCAGATCCTGATTGACGCGCAGGTTGGCCACCTGGGTCTGCATATGTCCGCGGGCGGAGTCGGTGTTGGCCTTGGCCTGGTTCAACTGGGCCAAGGCCTGATCCAGCGAGGCGACATCGGTATCGTAGGCGGCCTTTTTGGCGTCGAAGTCCTGCTTGGCCAGGATGCCTTCCTTATAGAGGTCCTGGGCGCGCTGCCAGTCGAGGCGCTTTTGCTCCAGATCGGCCTTGGCGTGCTCGACGTTGGCTTCGGCGGTCTTTTCGGCGGCGATGTAGGAAGCGATGTCGGTCTTGGCGGCGGCAATGGCCGCCTGCTGACCGGCGACGTTGGCCGCCTGCTGCACATTCTCGATGGAGGCCACGGTCTGTCCCTTTTTCACCATATCGCCCTCTTTGACAAAAAAGCGGGTGATGCGGCCAAAGGAGGTGGCGCCCACATTGACGTAGGTCTTGGGCTTGATCTGTCCGGTACCGCTGACCACGGTGGCCAGATCCTGGCGGACGACCTTGGCGGTCAAAACCTTGGTGTAGCCCGACTGCTGCTTGTAGACCATGAAGCCTACCAGGCCGGCGGCGACCAAAACGGCTAAAACAATCAAGAGTATCTTTTTCATGTGCGGTATGTGCTCCCGATCTCTTCGACTTCAGTGTACGCAATTGCCGGCCCGCCGGTTCCCGTCAACAAGGGAAAGTTTCTACCCGGGCCCGCGGTGAGGGATGTTGCGCGGCAAAGACGCTGCTCTTTTGGACGGCGCCGAGGCCGGTCGGGTCTCAAGAAGCGACACCATTCTGATGGAGACGCGAAATGAGGGTGTTTTGGGTAACAATTCGTGGATTTTTACGTCTCACAGGAGCGCGCCCTTACGCGGTGTCTTGCTCAGTCCAATCGGTACCCGTAGAATAAGGGTTCGCAGGAGTTCTCAAGGCAAAATGACGCTTAACGGTCGCACTCTCCTCTTTGCCGCACTCGGGTGCGGTCTGGTTGTTCTCCCCACTGCCGGGCTTCGCGCCCAGAACGCATCGCCTTCGCCGGTGCCACCGGCCGCAAGCCAGCCCCCAGCCGCCGGACAGGAGGCCGATCCCCTCAAGCGGGAACGCTCCGACAGCGAAAAGCTCAAGGCGCGCAAGGCCGTCCGCGAGGAACTGAAGGGCGCCTACAAGACCTGGCTCAATCAGGATGTAACCTACATCATCAGCGAAGAAGAGACACGGGCCTTCAAGAACCTCAGCAACGACGAGGAGCGGGACGCCTTCATCGAGAACTTCTGGCTGCGCCGCAATCCCAATCCCGATTCTCCCGACAACGAGTTCCGCGAAGAGCACTACCGCCGCATTGCCTACGCCAACGAGCATTTTGCCGCCGGCAAGCCGGGCTGGAAGACGGATCGCGGGCGCATTTATATCTCCTGGGGCAAGCCGGACTCGATCGACTCCCACCCCTCCGGCGGCAGCTATCAGCGGCCCATGGACGAGGGCGGCGGCCAGACATCCACCTTTCCCTTCGAGGTCTGGCACTACCGCTATCTGGAGGGCGTGGGCGACAACATCGACCTGGAGTTTG